>JGI2924J29684_1077642_pt1 | contig 19935 bp, 23 predicted proteins | sample BenlonsequencITS_FD_29684 | JGI IMG/M metagenome (IMG submission 29684)
CCTCCACCTCCACATACTGGGCAGCTTGCCCTTCCACTTGCCGTGCGATGACCGTAAACTGGTGCTGTACATCTAGCCATAGTTTTATTCCCCCTATATTTTTTGAAGAAAATTATATCCGTCTGTGTTATTGATAACCCCTAAGTCAATGCTATCATACATCTGTTTGAACTTCCCATTATTGCTATAACCATAAGCATCCCGAACTACGTATCAGGTTCGCATTTAAATAATCTTTCTAATAGATTCAGCATTTTTCCGAATATTCCTTTCATATCTCGCAAAAAAATACTCTAACCGCAAGAATCAGAAATTATTATATAATGTCTCGATATGGATAAAGCCAAAACCCGCTTTCTAGTGTTCGGATCTTGGCTTTTACTGCCCCGATAATTAAGTTTTTAAGCCTTTCTACTCAAATCTCACCCTGATGAAAGTATTGTTTCTTTTCAGTATGTTATGGTTGTTTATTTCCGAATGGGTTATTAGCCTTGCCGATTGGGCTCTCTTTCGCGAAAGGATTTCCTGCTGTCCGCTGTCTTGAACCTTTTAAGAATGGATTCATTACAGTTACTTCAGATGGCATGAATTGTGTCCGCTTCGCGTCTGAAGCATTAATTTTTTCCACTTCTGCTTGTAGTAATTGAGATAATTCTTGAGCCCGACCTGGCAACCCCATTCCACTAACAACCGTATAAACCAAAATTTCATTCTGACCTTTAACTTGTGCATGTCCGACGTACGTTCCAAGGAGAGTAGGCATTTTCTTTTTTAGCTCATCAATAATCGTACGTTCCATCATTGGGCCAAATTCGAGATCCGGAGGCATAATCAATTGTACGCCCGCATAGCGCGCTTCAGACAAATTCTTGTATTCTGCTAAATATCCAGAGTTCAGAATTTCAGAAATTTCTAAGGCTATCGTTTCAAATAGGGCCGAATCCGGCAGAGATATTCGTGCTTTTCCAAAGGTTACACATCCTCCACTCGTTAGAATTTTAGTTAACTCAGCCCCATCAAAGGTTGTCGATGAAGGTAATCCTGTAGTAGCGTTCATTTCATTGATAATCCGTACAATCTCCATATTGCTGACTATTTTCCAATCCATGTCTATTCCAGAGTCTTTCGCGTGATTAACGTACCGATTATACAAAAGATTATTATCAACAACAATGACCGATGAAATTAAACCATTGTACATAAGTTCCTGCAAGGTCCCAAGGAAAACATTGGCGTTTTGTTTTTCTTCAACGCTATCCAGGTTCCTCGGTAACGTGATCATGGCTGTTACTGAATAACCTTTTTCAGCGAGCGCCTCACAAACCGCTTGAATACCCCCAGTTCCGGTTCCTCCCCCAATACCGGCAGATACAATGACATGATCCACGTTCTCAAAAACTCGTGGGACTCTGTTTAACACAAGATCGTCTAATACCCCAGGTTGATTGATCGCAGCATATCCGAGTTCAGGCTGCCGCATAGCACCGAGTCTATAGTTTGGTAAAGCTACACGCTGACTTTCAGGAATGTTTTTTAAAGCGTGCAGATCAGCCAGACACGTATTTACGGCGATAGCTTGGTAAGTGGATTGATTTTTGCCAGGCAAACGACACGCAGCAAGGGAGTCTGCTATTTTCCCACCGGCTTGTCCTAATCCTATAATGCCAAAATTTATGCTAACAGTCGAATTCAAAATAAACGATTCTTGGTCTAAATTATTCATTGCGATTGAAGGTTCGACTGCGGTCTCCTCGCAAGTAATTGAATCTTCCTCATTTTCATTAGGATTATCGATAGCATCGAAAGTGACTTTTTCAGGAATTAACGATGCTTCTTCGATACTAGTGGTTTCTTCTTTAAAAACAGTTTCTTGATTACTTTGGACATTTTCCATAATTACTACCTCCGCATCTTCAATGTATTCATTTTCTGTTGGTTTAACTTTAAAAGGTATGGGTGAATTCCCCGGTAAAATTGAACGAATAAATGGCGGACGAGTGTAAATGGCCATAATCTTTCCTCCCTTTTAAATTTCATTTCGTTCAACAAGATCTAGCATCGCTAGTCCATGTTCAGAAAGCTGAAACATATTGAGACCATTTGTGGAATTATCACACTCGATTAGAGCAGCTGACTCCAATCGTTCAAAGGCAACACCTCCAACATATTGTGACAATCCAGTTTTGGCAATAACCGTTGTTTTTAAAAAAGGAGTTGGGTAGTGCTCTTTAAAAAACATAAGAATTTCACCTGATACAGGAGTTACTTTATTTTTAAGAACAATTAATACGCCTTTTTCAAATGCCATCTTATACACCTCCATGCTCTTTTATCTATCTATAAACTAGAAGAAAATTACCCACAAACTGAGTGAGTACACTGAGTGGGTGTACTGAGTGAGCGTACTGAGTGAGCGCACTGAGTGAGCGCACTGAGTAAGCGCACTGAGTGAGCGTACTGAGTAAGCGCACTGAGTGAGCGTACTGAGTAAGCGCACTCAGTGAGCGCACTGAGTAAGCGCACTGAGTGAGCGTACTGAGTAAGCGCACTCAGTGAGCGTACTGAATAGTGCGCCCACTAGTGCATTAACTCAATAGCTTGATCGGCTAAAATCTTAACGTGTTCGAAAAATGCGAGTATCAGAACAAAGTAGGGCCAATAAAAGTAGGCCAAGCAGGAGGAATATACTTTAAATTACTGTCATAACAGGAGTTGTTAATGGTCTAAAAATTATTACAGGCCGTTTTGTAGGCCACGCCAACTTTACGAGCAATTTTCTTAATTAAAGCAATTCCTTCACCGGACATTTATGAATAATCAGCGTTAAATAGATCGCATAATTATTCATGTTCTGAAAATATATGCATGACTTAGAACGCGCACAAATTTTAATTGTCCCCAATCAGGTTCTCATTGCTTATATTATAATTTCCTAGGGATTTCATTTTCGGGGACAATTAAAAAAAATCCCCTCAATTCCTTGACACAGGCTAAACACGCGGGGACAATTAGAAATCTAATTGTCCCCGAAACACTTAACCTATATGAGCCGTATTTATGGTTATCTCATTCAAGTTGAACTTGTATATTTATTCATTGAGAAGATATTTTCAGGAAATACTTTATCGACTTGCTCCAAGGACACATAGATTTGACGTGGTGCATTGGGCCCCTTATAAGGAGATATTATTTTTCTGATCTCCATTAACTGCATGATACTTTGAGCTACGTCGGTTTTAATATTTAGACGGGACTTTAAGTATTCCCGTCGTGGTGCTTGCTCCTTAACCACGATTCGCACGGAACATCCGTAGAGGACGGCCCACGCATTATTTTTAATAGAAAGAGTTTTTGGTTTCGAGGGAATGCCCAAATTCACCATGTGTCCTTGGCTTCCCACGACAATTAAAACCTCTGGAATATTCGGTAGTTCTTCTACTTTTGCCCTAGGGCTCCTATTTAAACCATGATGATCAGGGGATAAGTCTATCAGCTTATTCGTGAAGGTTAGAATGTTGTTTGTTTCCTGCTTAACCACATCTATTGCTTTAAGATTATCGTCAGGTTCTTTATCGAACCTTTCAGGACTATACGTTTTATCGTTTAGTTTTTTAAAGCTTCTGGTGCAATTATTACACCAAAACTCAACAAGACGCTCTATTTCTTCATCCGTAACAAGAGGACCTTGGGCACGGATCGGCTCCGGATCTACAGGACTTAATAAGAGAAGATCCCCCATGCCTGTCAATGACTCAGCGCCTGGCCGGTCGAGAATGACCTGCGAATCAATCGTCGACGCAACTTTATAAGCAAGCCGCCCAGGCATGTTCGCCTTAATTAAGCCGGTAACAATATCGGCTGTCGGACGTTGGGTCGCAAGAATCAAATGCAAGCCGGCAGCTCTGGCCTTTTGCCCGAGCCTGGCAATGGCGGTCTCCAAGTCTTTGCCGGTACTCTTAGCTCCCATGATTAGATCGGCGTATTCATCAATGATTGCAACCCAATAGGGAAGCTGCCCTTGTTGAGGGACCTTGTCATTATACTCACGAATGTTTCGGGCTTTTTTCGACCGCAAGAGCGAATATCGTCTCTCCATTTCCACGACCATTTTATCCAGCAATTGCATTGCGTCTTTCGGTTCTGTGGCGATGGGGGCTAACAAATGGGGCAGGTCCTCATAAACCGTTAATTCAACAGCCTTCGGATCAACCATAATCAGTTTTAATTGATCCGGCAAATGTCGGAGTACCAGGGAAAGAATCATGGCGTTCAGCCCAACGCTTTTTCCCTGATTGGTTGCACCGGCTACCAGCAAATGCGGTAATTTGGCCAGATCCGCGATCAGAGGTTTTCCGTTAATCGTCACTCCAATACATAAGGGAAGCGTACTCTTGTTTTTCCTAAATTCGGGACTGGCCACCATTTCCTGAAGCGTCACAATCCCGCGCTGTTCATTGGGCACCTCGACGCCAAAGCATCCGGGCATTCCGGGAACTGCCGAAATTCGAACACTTCCCTGGATTCCAAGTTCGGCAGCAATATTTTCCCCTTCTCTGGTTAACGATGAAATCTTTAAGCCGGAGCTTTGAAAGATCACTTGGGTGATCGCCGGGCCGATGACCGTTTTAACATGGCGAAACTTCGACGTCCCGCTGGAATCGACACCTATATTTAACCGGCTAAATGCTTGCAGGACCATCTCGGCGGTATCTCTGGACTCCTGTTTCTTGGCCTTGGGTTGGTTGAAAATCGTCAATGGGGGAAGATTTTCAGAAATAGGCGATAGATCCACCTCTTCCGGAGCAAGGGACTGAACAGTCGGTCCTTTCCCAGCCTTAGGAATCGGTGGGGGAAGCGATGATTTGGGGACGGTATTGGCCCCAACCCTAACAACAATTGCTTCTTGACCCTCTCTTTCTACAAAAGAAACAATTCTTGACGCGACACCAAAAGCCACGGCAATAGTCCCATCGTCGATCCTCTGACGCAAAGACGAACGCAAGGAGGGATCCACTCCATAAAAATACTGAGGGATAAAGTGCACTTCCTGGTGTTCGACAGAATAGAAAACTTGAAAGTCCAGCGTTTTCACTTTAGGCGCAGGGGTGTTAGCGCTGTCTTTCGAGCTAGGGAATGATTTTTGTCCCGGCAATTTACTTCGCTCAACAAAGATATGAGCACCGGAACGTTCGAGCGTGTGAATCAGAATGGGGCGCTTTTGCCGTGCCCAGGCCATCCATTCCTTCTCTTCATTTCTGCCTGAGATATTCCTAGTAATAGGAACCACAGTTATTGTTTGAGTCCAGGATTTCTTAAGGGAAGAAAGCTGCCCCCAGTTCTTGGAGAAGAGACTAAAGATCAAAGCAACCATGGTATCTAGGATGCGTCCCAAGAGAACAAATAGGTAAACCGGAAAATCAGCTATATGAATTGCTCCATTTCTCGCTAAGGTCCGAATAAAATCTAGGATTACCAGGACCAGAAGTCCTAATCCCACAACTTGGCTTAAGCTATATGTTTCCAAAAATTACACCCCCATACCGGCAACTAGTTTATAGACATTCACCACGACGTTTTGTCCGAACACGATGAGGGGATGAAGGATCGGTGCAGCGGGGAAATAGAGTTTATTCCAATAGGTAATAAGTAAGTGGGCCTGGGGCACTAAACGCCATACCAAAGCTCCCAGATTAAGCCAGATTAGCACAATCACTAAGAAATTCCACAGTCTTTGAATCTCGTGTTTCTTAGAAAGAAGAACGAGACCTATTCCAAGGACCACCAGAATCGGCAATGGTTTCGACCTCCTCCTTATTCATCTTGAAGCGTGATTGCTCCCAACGACCAATTATTGAGTGAGCCGTTAATGGGTACCGTTACCCTCACGTTTTGAGGTTTATCCGTTTTAACCACGGTAAAGTGGAGCTGCAGTGTAGTTTGGTCCGCTGTTGCCTTAACAAAGGAGAAGAACGCATACTTTTGCTTAAGAATCTCATTCCATCCGGCATTACAGGCCTGAGCGACGGGTTCAGTTTGGGAAACTGCCGGCGGCGTCATGGTATCCGGGGGGGCCGCCCAACGTAAGGCAACGTCTGGGAAAGGACTTTTAGGATCTTTTGTTAACAGCGCAACCATCCAGGCTCCCGGTTTGGAGAGGTCTTTTTTGAGTTCGGGAGACCAAAGATTGTTTTGTTCCGTGGCCTTCCAAATACTAGGATCACGGTAATAATTAGGATCCCAGAAAGATGTTAGGGCATAATGGGTATCCCCGATCGTCAATAAACTGCACGCTTCAGGGGTTGCTTGAGGATCGCCGAGCTTTCGAACCTGTTGAATGAGATCACGAATCGTCTCTTGATCCATTGTATGCAGCTGGGTAAATGTCTTCGGAGTAAACCCTGACGGAGCTTGTTTAGAAGGTTGAGCTGTGGGCTGTGGTTTTGGAGTTTCTTGCTTGGCTACTGGGACTGGTTTTGACTCCTTTTTGGTACTGATATAATGCCAACCCAACGCGATGAGAAGGATCATGAAAACTGAGGCACCGGATATCAACCATTTTTTACTCATTGAGCATTACCTCCTGTTACTCTCGTTAAAGGAACTAAATAACTATTTGGCCTTGAGGACAAGGTTTGAAACCAGAACTTGACACCTTTCCACCATCTAAGGTCTTCAGCATAAGACCCCGAGGGATTCTTAGGATCGTTAATCCATTGGATGGGATCCTCGCCGGAAGGGATAGGGTAGCTCAATTTGGTGGCCACGGTCCTGGCTGCTACCTCACAAGCTTTATTAAAACCAGGGGAATAGGCCATCCAACTCCCATAAACATTGAACGGGTTTCTCTCGACTTGGGCCGCATCGCTGTTATGTGCCGGATCAAAGGATTGTTCTTGACCTGTAATAGCGACCAGGAGTAGCGGATTCACGTTAAACGTACGGCCATTGGCAATAAACGAATCCACATCTCGGATCAAATAGCTTCCCTGGCTGCTTAGAAAATTTCGCAGGTCATCAGGATTAACTTCGTGAAATTGCAGGTCTGCCGGAGGAATAGCACCGCCGCTGGGAATGCCCCCTCCACCGTCGCCGGATCCGTTGTCTTGAGTGTTATAAAAACGATCCGGTCCGTTTCCGGCAAGAGCAAAAACAGGGATAAAAACAATCGACATAAGCAGGAGTGCAGTGATCACGCCAGGAACCATAACCCACTTTAGTAGTTTTGAAACCATATTTTTCTCCTCCTATAACCTGTAAGAAAAACACCCACAAAAACTACCCACAAACGGACAAAACCGGACAACTCTGTCCGGTTCAAGGGTTTCTTCTATTTATCTTCAGAAATATAAATTATAGTGCTAAAAACGCCCTATAATAGTTAGGATCTTGTTGCCCCATACCAGCACGATCAAAGAGCCGAAACTCAAGTATGGGCCAAAAGGCAGCTGCTGTTTTAGACTCGTCTTACGGATTCGCAGCAAACCTGTTCCCGTTAGTAAGCCGGTTAAGCAGGCTAAAATAATTACAGGAACGATTAAGGGAAACCCAAAAAATAAGCTGAGAGCCGTAACAAATGTGACATCTCCGAGGCCCATATCCTGGGGAAAGGCTTTAGCAATAAGCCAAAATACCAGACCGAATCCCAACACTGTCATCAAACTAAACAATCCGTTTTGAGGGCCATCCAGAAAAGCATTGAGAAGCCCTATTCCCAGTAAGGGAATCGTAAATTTATCCGGCAGCCGCATGGTGCAGTAGTCTGTAATAGACAAACCGAGAATTAGCAGGACAAAGAGGAACTGTACTAACCAATGAAAATAAACTAAACGACTCATTGAACCCAGTCCTCATGGAGACCGACATTTTCTCGGGCCTGGATACGTCGTTTAAGGGCTGGAAGGGCTTTTACAGCTGCCAATGAGATGAACCAGACTCCAAGGAAGAAAAAATAGCTTTCATGATAGGCCAAGAAACCTAGCCCCGTAATAAGCGTAAAAAACAAACAGAAGGAGAAATAGAACGTAAGAGAATAACGGCTATGGTTGAACATGTAGCCGAATAGAGCACAAAAGCCGGAAACGAACAGCCAAAAGGTAAGCAGCGAGGAAGATGCATTTTCAAAATTAGTATCTTTCGATATGTTTATCAGGCGATACAGCCCTGGTACTGCCAGAAATAGTGAGGCGACGAGAAAATATAGGTTGATTACTTCCCGTACAATGATAGAAGCCTTTGCGTCCATATAGTTTAAAAATGTTAAAAGATGGCTTCCTTCCGTTTTGAAAAAAGAGTATTCCATGAGCAAAATCTCCCTTTCAGTTTTTATTAACATAGGTAATGTGTAACGGATTAAACCAGCCGCCAACGCCCGCAAGAGTCGAATTTGGCAGGTAATAATTGATCGAGCCTACAATACCCAGGCCAATGACGAGCAACACTCCTAAAACTAATTTCTTTTTCAGACTCATCGTATTTATTTCTTCCATCAGCAACTCTCCCTTATTTCTGATTTGCCCAGTGATCTAATGATTTAAGGATTCATCTCTTGTATGAAAATGATGGTTTCGTAATCAAGCATCCCGCCGGCCTCAAGAATACTCTCCAAGGCTTCTCTTCCTCCTTGAGGCATATAGGGAATTTCCTTAGAATCTGTGAATGCGAGATACCCTAGTCCTGGGACAAAGAAGGCAAAACCACGGTCAAACTCACAGTAACCCCCTGGGCATTTAAAGCGTTTCCCCTTCATGCTTACGATTTGAAGCTTTGCATTGAGTTCCTCAGTTGTCATGGATAATCCCCTCTTTATCTTATTTTGATTAACTGCTAACGACAGAATGGTCCCTAGACCGATACGCCCTGAAGGATGCTGCGTTTATCAAAGGTCTTCAAGCAACCCTGTCCGGATCTCCAATGGTCTTTAAAACTAGAAAAATCCGAGTTAAGCCTCACGGTCATCGAAGTTTCTGTCTCGTTAATAATCTCTGTAATATCCCAAAGGAATCCATCGTCCTCTGCAAGCTGATCCCCCACCTTTAAGTTTTGGGCCTTTAAAAGCATGGCTTTCTTAACCTCCTAACATCAAGCTATTGTCTCGTTTCAAGTTACCTCCACCTAGTAATGTTTAAGGCTTATTCCATCCTCCCATACCCTTTCTAACTAAACCGCAACCGTACCTATCAAAAATGTGTCTTCACATAGCCTACAGCGAGATGGTGCAAGTAGTCATTGACATCACCATTTCTAAAATCAATACGAATAAGCATCTCTTGAATGGCCTTTTTCTCTTCCTCTGAACAGGTCTTTATGAGTTTAATCACAAAATCGCTGTCAATGAGATGGATTGTCCCGTGATGTTCTATCTCAAACGTTTTAAAAGGCATGTCCTTTTCTTCGAAGAATGTCTCAAACCACTTGTCCATTTAAAGCTCCCTCCTCGTTCTCTTGCTCATCGTTTCTCATAATGGCTCTGTTTCGTTTAAACAACTGAGGTTTACCCAAGAAATATCCCTGCCCAAAGTGACATCCAGATTCTTGAGCCGCCTGCCATTGTTCCTTGGTTTCAATCCCCTCCGCAATAACCTTAGAACCTAATCGCCGAGCGTGATCCACCATGGCGGTTAGGAGACTATTTCGGGCTTTAACATGGATAGATTGGGTAAGAACTTTATCTAATTTTAAGTACTCCGGGCGTAGCTGCAGGAGTGTGTCAAAGGTTGCATATCCAGTTCCCAAGTCATCTATGGCTAAAGGAAACCCCATGTTCCGAAGACGAAGGACGCCTTCCCAATGAATCGTTTCAACCTCGGTAATCTCCAGGACCACATTGCGACCACGAAAAATGCTCCATAAATCAGGATTGACGATCGACGGGTGAACATTAATAAATAAGAGTCCAGGGATTCGGTGCCAGCTCTTGAGAATCGCCTCAACGATCAACGATTCAAGTCGTTCTAGACCCTTATAGTGATAGGCTAACGAAATGATCTCCATGGGGGAGAAACTAGACCAGCGTGCCAAGGCCTCATAACCAAGAATTGTAGAATTCGTAAGGTCTATAATCGGCTGCAAGGCGATATTCGTAGGGATTTTCCCCTCAAGAATCTGGAAATAGGCTTGGGTTAAGTTATTAACATTTAATGGCATCGAAATCATCTCCCCCTTTCATCATTTCCACAAAGCTTATACCACAGATCGTTTGTCCTTCAATCCTCGGGTTGCATAGAGTTCTAGTTCCAAAGGTGACAGTTCATATCGGGCTTGTTCCCAGTTTCGGTCCGCCACTTTCAGCATAAAGGTGTGCTGCCCATAGCTATTTTGAATGGCTTCGATCACGGGTTCCGGAACCGCCTTACTCGACTTAAGAATTTCCAGTTCATTGTCTTCGATCCAAAAAATCATTTTTATATAGCTGTTGCTCCAAATCGATTGAGCCGGGGCCTTTTCCCCTAAATACACAGAGACCTTATTGGAGCCGGTAACGACCATCCCGTTTTGATGTCGAATAGACGTCGCCCAGGTGTTTAGAAATTTCTCAATCACCGGGTTATTAATCGAACGCTGCAATTCGTCCATAAACACTGCTGTGAACCGTTCGCCCAGAAGTTTATCGCGTTTAATTTGTTCCGAAATGGTATCCAAGGCTAAGGTCATTTTCACGAGACTGGCCCGCGTATCCTCCCCGGCCTCTTCGGGATTGGACAGACGGACAACAATCATCTGGGAATCCAACTTCAGAGGTTCACCTTTCCCGAAGAGATGGCTCTGTCCGCCTTCAAAATAGCGCTGAATACGGATCCGTAAGTCTTGAGCCCCCGGAGTGTGGATGTCACAAAGGGCTTTGTACCAATCCGTAATGCGAAGAGATTTAGTAAACCAGGTTTCAGGCTTTTCCCGGTCCATATTATTCTCGAAAAGGACTTGGGCAATCGCCTGATCGCAGGGGACTAAGAAATATTCCTCCTCAGTATCTGCTAAAATGGAGATCGTTCGCATGACGCGGGCAATCATGGTATCTATAGGATTACTGTCCAGTTCCGAGACTTGAGGATAAATCATCATGGGTTCAATATAGGTTCCGGTTTGAGTCCTCTGGTCTAGGTAAGCACCGCCGTTATTCAGGCACCAAACATAGAATTCTCCGTTGAAATCTAAGTAGATGACGCGAAAACCATGCTCCATAAGGCTTTGGCCCAGGGCCTTTTGGGCTGCTGATTTACCGCTGCCGGTGGTTCCCAGGATGGCAATATTCTTGCCGCCTTGTCCTTTTATAAGGTCTATAAGGATACGACTGTTATTACGGGTGCTGTTCCCGAAATCAATGCCTGTACCGTCGGAAATACTGCCGTTAACAAACGGTGTCAGACACGTTAAGGGATCGCTGGTGACAAACCGTCCGGGATATTCTTTATAAAGTTCTTCCGGCGTGAGTCCCAGGGAAAGCCCGGCTTGAAATCCCTGCAGCTGTTCAAAGGAAAGGGAATTAACCTTCGTTTTATCTTCGGCTAACTGGTCCTTAATTTCTTTAATTGTTTTTCTCAGGGCTTGTACCGTGGGAGCCCAAGCTGTGATGTATACCCAGATTTCAAAGGGTAGATTGTCGGTATATTCAACCTCGTTAATAATCCTCTTCAGAGATTCATAAGCTTTGACAAGCTCGGAATCGGGAATCTGATGCCGGCTCGTTGCGTCCTCAATGTCATGACGCAGCCGGTTTAGCTTGTGTTCATTCGCTTTACTAGCGAGGCTTTTGACGATGGGATGAATTTCCACAGTATAGCGAACGGAATGGATAGAAGGAACACCTCCAGCATCTCGATTGCCAAAAGCGAGATTTCTGAAATGACCGAAGTTTAAGTTTTGAGGAAAACGCTTGATCAACAAGGTCGAGGTGTAGACCGTATTAGGGCCTTTGCCCAGCCTGAGATACATGGTCGACAAGGATTCATCGGATTCTTGGGCCAGGCCTGCAGCATCCCGTAAACCTTGAGCATCAAACCCGTCTTTAACAGGAACGTAGGGATTCACCGGGATGGGCAGGAAACGAAAGAGATGTTCTTGAAGCTCTTTCGGCAGAGGAATTTTTTGAGCAAGTTTGGTAAAGTCCCAACTCATAAGGATGCCACCTCACGTTTCATCGTCAATTGACGTAGGATGTCCCAAGGTTTCCGCGGGAGAGACAGGCCAAAGTTTTCGCCATAGCCATGGTCAAAGGGGATCATGATGCCGATGGGCATGCCCAGCTGAGCGCTTAACAATCCCGGAGATAAACCTGAAGGCATGGCTTTGGTAATCGCCAAGACCATCTTGTCGGCGGGGAGTGTTTCTATTTGCTGGAGCGAGGATCCTAAACTCCCCGGCTGATTATCTGTGACATAGATAATTGTTTGAGAGGCGTTCAGTAAATCAGTACAGTCGCTCGTCACAAGGCCAAGGTCGACGGTCACATGGTCGAAGCTTTCTGCCAGTTTGGCGATATCCGAAACTCTCTGTTCTCCGGAAACGTCCGAAACGGTGAAGAGATTCGGCCACTCTGCCGGCTGCTCTCCGCGCTCTAAATTAACCAGCAATCCGTCGTGCGGCGTAAGATTCACGGCAACCGTGGTGACTCCAACATAACGCTTGGTTCCAAGCACGAGGACAACATTCTCCGGAAATCGTAGGGGCTTCACTAAGGGAACGACCTTCTGCTTTTGGGTACTTAAACCCCGTGAATTCTCTTGGGTGATCTTGGCAAAAGGGTTCGGCGTTATCTTGAAGGGATTTATAGAAGACGGCGCTATCGTGCCTTGAGATGGCGTGAGGTCTTCTTTAGAAATTGTTTGCACTGCAGGGGGGGCCTGAGGCTTTTCCAGAATCGAGAGAGTCATTTCAGGTTTTGACAAAATCTCGGGTTCCGCTATAACCTCTTTGATCGCTGGAATCTCAAAATCGATATAGTTTTCTTCATAGACCTCTTCGTCATAGCCATCATCGGTAATATCCTCATCTATGGGTTCCTCCGCAAATCCCAGGGGTAAGGTAAGTTTGCTCCGAGTCCAAGGGGCGACGTCACGATGAATAACCCAAAGCAAATCCTCTTCCCCCATGGGAGCAAGGTTGAGTTTTGCTCGCTGCATGACCTCGATAAAGCTGTTGACGGTATAGGAAAAACTGGCTAGAGCAAGTTCTTTACGTTCTAAATCCGTATCGCCGGTTTCATCCCGCATAAGATGGGTAAGGCTACCGTCGATGCGGAGAAACAAACGGTTGGTGACGGCCATCGACTTAGAAAAGGTTTCAGAGTTCGCCATCCGATCCAGCGTCAAGTCCCTCCCACCCGGCAGAATCGCCGTAAGGGCCTGCTCCCGCCGTTCCTTCCAAAAGGTTTCCTCATACTCAAGGTCGGCATCATCGATCCAGCGCAATCGCATCTGGTTTGCTGAAGCTACCGCCAGGGCATCCTTTAATCCTTTCTGTGTCAAGGCCACCGTTTTGGGAGATTCAAAATCGATGGGTTCTGCCTGCACGTAACAAAGTACGGAAACCCAGCCGTTATCCCATTCCACCAGAACCTTGTCCTCCCTATAATGGAGCATTTCGGCCCGAATGAGATCCTGGAGGCAGGTTACATTCTGCTCAGAACGTTTAGACCCTGGTTTATCCGCTAAAATCTTTAAGCGTTTGCGATAGCGTTTAAAGATCCCCACATACCGGGGGAGATCCAGGGCCATGCACCCGGCGACAAGGAGGAAAACACCGATCGCAATGCCCATCCGCCCAATGATCTCGGGAAACGGGAACCATAGAATATAACCGGCCAGGATGAGACCCAGGGGAACGAGAACCTTGAGCATTTTATCGATGGAAATTCCCCAAAACGTCTTGATATCCTGACGAATATCATCCTGAAACTGCATAGCCCTTTACTCCTTTCCTCCGGAAGTCTTATCTCCAGGCTTTTTACGGTTCTTCCTCCAAATCCCCATGTTAAGACCGAATTTGGGTGGTTTTGTAGCAACATGACTGATACCGTAATCGTCGACCGTGATATAGTTTTCTCCTTTGGCTTCCGGATCGCCCGTGTCGTTATCCCTGTGTACCCAGTATCGTTTGCGCCCACGGAGCGTTTGGGAAACCGTGTATTTTGCCAGTTTCTCATGGGGAGTATCGACAGCCCAAGAATCATCGAATGAGTGAACAGGAACACCTTTTTCTTTTAATTGCTCTGCAATGTCTTCGCTCATAGGACCCTCATATTTATAGAACGTCCCGCCGCCGGGCATGGAGACTTCTTGAAAATGCTCGTGAACGTCTTCGGGTATGATCCGTTGCTCAATGCGATCCAAGCGAGAATCAAGACTTTGATCAGGTGATCCGGGTGATTTCGTGCTGCCATCCATAACCGGCGGTTTCGTGAACGGTCCCTTAAACGTGGTCTTAAAGCCGTTACGCTGATTGGAAGCAGAAGTACTATCATTGGAGGCTGATTCTTGTCTAAAATGGTTTTCTGTCACCCTGGAAAGAAGGTCATGATGTCGCACCGGAGAACGGCTGGTCTGAAGTTTAATGCTTTCTCCCTGTTCCGTGATCACGTCTCCGGCGGTTTGCATTTTATGGCCTGCGGTGGCCAGTTTGCTGCTGCCGGTTATGGCCCCTAAGATGCTGGCAGCCTTGCCGGCGGTTTGCAGTTTGGAACCGGCGCTCGACGCTGCCTGTCCTTTGACTGTTTGCACAGGGCGAGAAAGCATTCCCAAGATTTCCGTTTCAATAAACTTCCACCAAAACGTCCATAAGACGATGACAGAAATGGCCACGACGATGGCCTGTAAAATGACCTGTAAAACGGTATCTGTCTGGCTCTGATAAATATATCCCTGCAATCCCCAGCTCACGGTCATGATGATGGAGGCGATCAGCGTCCGGACTAAACCGCTGATATAGCTCATAAACGGCGCAAAATCTGAGGCTAAGGTCGTCATCATCGTAAAGAACGGAGACCCGATTACCAGGAGCAACCAAACTCCATAAACCAGGGCTTGGACGAATTCAAACGCCAGGATGATCAATCCTCCGAGCAGAAAGGCTAAGATGGCCGAAACGGCATCCTGGTTGGCCATGATGGCTTTAGAGAGATCCGGCACAATAAACTGAGCCGTTGTCTGTAAGGCGTCCGGGGATAACCAGTGCTGGCCCACCATCCAATCCAGTAAGATATAGGTGATGTGATTGCGGGCATAGACCATCAGGTTGGTGACCCAGATTGAGAGGAACACCCAGAGGATGAGTCCGAAAGAAATAAGGACGTCTCCCGCCGGTCGTTTTCCGGCCATGACCTGCCCGGCCATGCGAAGTGTAGCATAAAGCATAAGGGCCAAGGCTAAGATCACGAGGAGCTCCCACCAAGTAAAGGAGGGATCATCCTTGTTCACATAGGAATACTCAGCAGCATTTTGTTCTGCCCAGGAAACAATAGGTCTCAGAAAATCACTGAGAGTTTGTTTCATCCAATCGTTAATGATCTTTCCGGGATCGAAGTTCTGAAAGAAATCGACCACGGAGGACACGGAGGTTTTGACATCGTTAACTCCGTTATAAATTTGTCCCAGGATCGGAAGGTCACCGATAAAACTTCCGCCTGAAGAACTGCTCGTGGTGGAGCTTGCCCCGCTGGGTATTGTTTCGGCGGCCCAGACCGGACCGCCGAGAACGTTGAAAAGAATGAGCAAGGTTAAGATTAGGACGCTGATTCGCTTCATAGGGCATCCCCCGCCGTTAGTTATTGTGGAGTCGGAGTCGTGGTAAACGCTTGGTTAAGAGGAACCAGTACGGAAACAAGTAAGTGATACCAGGCCCCGGAAAGGACCAAAAGGACCATACAGAATCCGGCAACCACCGGAATAAACTCTTTGTACGATACCTGCCCTTCCATGAGTTTTTTCGATTTGTGCAAGAGATGGCGGATCCCATGAAACAAGATCCAACATCCATAAAGGCCCAACCCGTAATTAAATAAAGGAAGCAGGCTCAAAACAACGCCGCCGTTCATCACGGAATCCCATTTGACTTGAAATGGATTGGTTGAAGGAAGTGCTCCGCCTCCATCGGCTAGGACGCGAGACGCATTGGCTAAAAGCATCAAAGGTATGACAGGAAGACTCCATTTCGTTTTATCTCGGAGACGTTTGAAGATTGACAAGACGATCCCTCCTATAAAGTATTTAGTTCAAATCAGATAAGTTTGGGCTGCACCACCGTGATAATGACTAAGATCCAAAGCCCATTTTTTAAAACCACACGTTCCATCCAATCTTCCGTGGAAAACGTTAAGGGATAGGGAAGAATTCGGGCCAGGCTGATCATCCAGGGGAGTGGCCAGAGAAGCTGAGCCCCTTCTGGATTAAGAATATCCATCAAGACTGGATGACTTAGATAACCGGCAACAGCGCAGGTCAATAAAATACTGGGCACCATAGGCCAAAGCCAGTGCAGATACAGGCTAAAGAGCCAGGCTGCTGCGATAGAATGCGTAAAGTGGCGATGATCAAGCGCCATGCCTGCACTGCTCCCCAAGGGCAGACGTTGATTCAAAAACGAACTGGGATGATCAATATCCGGCAGAATCGCTGAAGCAGCCCCGAACGCGATACCGATCGGCCAATAGATGGGCGGGGCATGGGAGACGCTTAAAACAATCTCAGCTGCGAGCATACCGGCAGCGGCATGAGTGGAACCCATCATGGAACCTTCACCTCCTTATCTTCTATAAGCCTTTTTCCCACAAAGGGGACAACTTGGGCTTGATTTTCAAACCAGTTCTCCGGAATATACCCGAAATCAATCTGCCATTGATCCGGTTTGCCACAATGAGGGCAAACCTTGGTGCGGATTTCACCGAGGATCCGAACTGCCCCGAAAAATGGCACCGTTATTTTTGGACTGATCACCGTTCTGCGGCTAATCGGTGCCTCTCTGGCCGGCTGGTCACACAGCAGGCAGCGGCTTTCTCCAGATGTCGACGCTGCTTGAATCGGTGGATAGCCAATTCCCGGAAGCTGATACACGCGGACAACCTCTGCCGGGAGCCCCAGCTGATCGAGGGCGATTTCTGTTTGTTTGCCGGCTTCCCATTCGGAGGGTGCAAGAATATAGATATTGCCGCGCCAGGCACCCTGTTTGCACGTTACGTTCCAAAACCTTGTCAAGGATCCTCCGCCCTTTCTTTGTTTCTTTGGTTGATTGGTACTCTTTAATTCCACTGCTGACTCGGGGCAAAATACGTTGGCAGGGCGACAAGATCGCACACGGGATAGGTTCCGGTGTAACTAATTCCCATAACCGGCGGCATGGTCCAGGTCACCTGCAGACTCACATAAACGCTCCTTCCTGGAATGGTCCCTGTGACACCGGGTGGTGCCGGCAAGCCGGCATCATTATCGCCGTAAACGGTAAACGTTTGAACAGCCAGGCTTCCCGTGGTGACCTTGAGTTTTTGGGCGTACAACTGAATCACGGTCGTTTCTAATGCAGAATTGTCCATCGTTACGCCTTGAGGAATAGAAACGGCCACAGCTGTCTGGATCGAATCTTTGAGCAGCGACTGCATCCATGTCTCTACATTGGCACGTTGAACCGCCATGAGCTTAAGAGCAATCCAGATAAATCCGGTGACTAAAATGACGGCTAAGAGGGCTACCACTAATACCGGCTGTGAGACCGAGCCTAGTTCATGATCGTTAAGAGCTTTAAAATCCTTAGTGTTTGACAGGTTCATGGGCTGTCCCCTTTTCCTGTTCTGAAGTAACTGCCGGTGCCACGGCCAAGGCAGACTGCAATTCTTCTTTAGTGAGCATGCCTTCTGTGATTTCCGGGACAGATGATGAACCGGATTTCAGGGTAACCAGAGAGGGAACTGTTTTAACATAAGCCTTTGGTGCGCCGGCCTGAATAACGACGGTTCCGTCAATTTTGTACTTTGAAATAAAGGCTTTCGTTTCCTTGATGGCCTCCGGAAGATCCGACGTGTTAAGGAAGGTGGAAACATAAATGAACGGTTTTTTACGATTTAGATCGCTGACCATCGTTTGAATCTGCGGTAAATCTTCTTGGCAATGGGGACAATTCACGGAAAAAAACTCCAGAGGTGTTATGGCCGCATTGAGGTAAACACTGCGCCCGTCCAAGGTGTAGACTGGAATCAGAGTATAGTCGGGTTTGATGGGGATTTCTGCGGCCTTGTTGGGATTCCAAGGACCCACAAGGCCAAAATAACTACCTATGACAACAACTGCAGCCACGGCCGCAATGAGACATCCTAGTCTTGAAGGTTTAAACATGCTTTCTTCCTCCGTTTCTGCTTATTGAGCCTGTTTTGCTCCGGAATTTGTCGTGCGAGGTGGAGTAGCATTTGGGGTAGTCTGCGCCGTGGAGGCGGGAGGATTTGATGGAGTATTTCCCTGGGTTGAAGGATCCTCTTCGCCCCAGGGAGATATACTTAATACGACTTTCCCGGCACTGAGCAATTCATCGCGTTCTTGGGTTGAATTAACAGCGATTTCCACCGAGGCTGGGGTATAAACTCCTGAGGGAGTCATGGATAGCCCGCCGGCCATATTGGCGGTCGACGTGGACTCGATCTTCTGTCCGCCGGCGTTATAGACCGCAACCACTCGTTTATGGCGTAAAAGCGTCGATAACGGGCCGGATTGTCCGGGCACTTGTTTTCCCGTTGAGACCAGCGCATCAACGTAATCCCCAGGCATAGCCCCTCCCGAACTTACAAGGTCCGCTGGGATTCGGACACCAACTTCCCCCATGTACAACCCGTTCTGCATCGGTTTGTCCGAAATATCTGCTTTTAGTAATGGGTGTCCGGGGGTTAATTCAATGGCGGCTCGTTTGCCGATCGCGGCATGTTCATCGGTGACCGCGTTGACGGCAAATTTCGCAGGCATTGTTTCCGTTCGAAGAGCAGATTCTCGAATGGGGTAACCTTCTTTGACCGTTCCCGTCACCATGACCATAGAAACACGAGGCCCTCCGATCGCAAGAACAGTTCTGGTCATGAAATACGTAATACAAACGGCACCTGCTAAGGAAATAAGGATGCCTCGGCTGCGGGATATCTTTTTCATAAACGTCTCCTCTCGTAAGAAATTAACTTCTACAGGTTCTAAGAGAATCTCCCACAAACAAATAGAAACACCGCACCTGCTAAGGGCACGGCGTTTGCGTATAGACAAGGGATACCATGTTTTTTTAAACAAAAAAGCCCCCACCTGTTTGTTTGGCGGAAGCATTATAGTAGGACGATATTCTTGAAAACTATAATTTACTGGATTTTAAATTATTATTCGTTGCCGCTGCGCTTTATGGCGCAGTTTTTTCTGATCCATATAAAACTCAGTGATTAAGATATCAAGTTTTTCACTAACCTTCACAACGATCGGATCTGTAAGTTCTTTTCCTATAGCAATCCTTTGCATCTGTAATCGTAAATCTTCAAGTTGATTAAGTGAAGTTAGCCCCATGTTTAAAACCCCGTTTCATAATGTATCACATACTTCCGTATTTTAGGTTAAAATTACGGAAATATCAATCCAATAAAAGCAAAGAGTTTGTCGTAATATGTAAAAGATTTCTGACTAACCGAAATAAGTATTAGGTATCATCTATTCATATTAAGAAAAAAGAGCAGAAATATCCAAATGTCATTTCTACTCTTATCTTTAAGACTATTGCCACGACCCTAAGCTGGAAGCATTGGCTACTCCATAACATAGAGAAAAATTACGGACTTCGGAATTTGGGTAACCAACATATGGGTCTGCATAAAACCATAGTGTTACATAATCTCCGGCATTAAGGGTTATATCCTCCTGCATGGTTTCCCAAACACTTGGAGGGTAAGAACAGACATATTTAAAGGTTGTTCCTACAGTTGTGCCGTTTACTCGTACC
>JGI2924J29684_1077640_pt1 | contig 19897 bp, 16 predicted proteins | sample BenlonsequencITS_FD_29684 | JGI IMG/M metagenome (IMG submission 29684)
GCTATGCAGCTGTCGCCAGTGGAGTTTGAAAAGCGTTATTTCCAGAGCTTGGAGAGTGTCTAGGAAAGCCGGGGCGATTCAGGAAGAGGCGCTGTACGAGACCACCATCCTGCGCCAGTTCGCGGGGCTGAGCTTGGAGCGTATCCCCGATGAAACCACCATCCTCAACTTCCGTCGTTTGCTGGAGAAGCACGAACTAGCCGCCGGCATCTTGGCTGTCCTCAATGGCTATCTGGGCGACCGAGGGCTGTCGCTGCGCCAAGGCACGATCGTCGATGCCACGCTGATCAATGCGCCGAGTTCGACCAAGAACAAGGACGGTAAGCGCGACCCGGAAATGCATCAGACCAAGAAGGGTAACCAGTACTACTTCGGCATGAAGGCGCACATCGGTGTCGATGATGAGTCGGGCTTGGTGCACAGCGTGGTGGGCACGGCGGCCAACGTGGCCGATGTCACCCAGGTCGATAAGCTGCTGCACGGCGATGAGAACATGGTCGGTGCCGACGCGGGTTACACCGGCGTCGAGAAACGCCCTGAACATGAAGGCCGGGAGGCCATCTGGCAGATCGCCGCCCGCCGTAGTACTTACAAGAAGCTTGATAAGCGCAGTGCTTTGTACAAAGCCAAGCGCAAGATTGAGAAGGCCAAGGCTCAGGTACGAGCCAAGGTCGAGCATCCGTTCCGGGTGATCAAGCGCCAGTTCGGTTATGTGAAGGTGCGCTTCCGTGGTCTGGCGAAGAACACGGCGCAACTGATGACGCTGTTCGCGCTGTCGAACCTGTGGATGGCGCGCCGACATTTACTGGCGAATGCAGGAGAGGTGCGCCTGTAATGTGGAAAATGGCTGCCGCGAGGTGCTCGCGGCGGCTAAAAACACAGAAATAAGCGGGTGATCTGAGCGTTTTTGATCGATTTGCCGCTTTTAAAATCGGCAGGGGCTGAAGTCAGCCAGAAATACACAACTACTTCAGACCATCCATAGCGAAAACAGAGACGTCTTAATAACGCCAATTGACTAAACGACACTTAAACCGCCGGGGCTGCTCCTTAGGCGCTCATTCACCCTCAAAAGCCCCTCACATTTTCTTTTATAGAAGTCAGTTTCAGCCTCATAAATAGCAATCTTCGACAAGGCTTGATCTCTTTCTTTTCGCATGACTTCAACCTGTTTCCTCAATTCTCCATTTATTACCCTCAGCGTCTTTTTTTGCGTTGAAGCGAACACCTCAAGCTCTGATGCTTCTCGAATACTAGAGTTATGAGCGTCGATTGCATCACGAACATGAGAATTCCATGGACTATTGAGGGCAACATTACTTTTCAAGCCCGCACCAGACCAAACGTCCTTGTAAGACCATAGCGCATCTGGTTTTTCCTTCCCCAGTTTCTCAACAACCTTCAACATTGCTTCAGTATTTTTTACCTTCAGGGCCTCTCGATTTTCCTTGAGGCCTACCAAACTGCCACGAGGTTTTTTATTATTCACAATTTAAGCCATCCATTTGACTGAGCAATTTATCAATTTCAGAGATCCTGTCATCTAAATGGGCCACCTTTAGTGGCTGACCAGAAAAGAAGTCTCTCATTCTTTGATTCTCGCTCTTACGCCAGGTCAAGGTTCGCCTCATACCTTCAGCGGGAATAATAGAATTATTACAATCCGCTGGACGACAGTTTGCACTATCTCCCCCACAAAGCGCCTTTTTGGCTCTAAACATACACAAGCCATCATCCATTTGCTCAATAAGCGCTTTCTTGGATAGATTATCCAAGAGCCGCTCTCTATCATCGGCAGACATACCCATAAAAGCCTTCCTATACCCCTCAACCTCATCAGCACCACCGCCAATAATAGGGGCCTGAGTCAGCATAATTTCGTCGTACTTCTCTCTAGACAGGGTAAATTTCTCCTGCTGCAATTCAGAGTAGAGATTTAAGTCACCGTAATTCTTCGTCATCTCAATATCAAAGTGCTTCAATTGATCTTGAAGCTCAACCAAACCAAGACCACTCCTAATCATAAGTCGTGAGAACTTCTTTCTAAACTGATGTGTCGCAACCGGCCACACCTCCCCATCAAATTCCACACAATGATATTCAGCATATTTTTTTAAGGCGCCATTTATGGTAGAAAGTGAGATCCTTTCACCGGTGTTTAGGTAGCCCGAGAAAAGAAAAGAATTTCCTCTCTTATAACGATGAGCCAAGCCTTGTTCAAGCGCCTCCAAAACACGCTCGACGTAAGGAATCGTTTGCCAGAGGTAGCTAGTAGCATCATGCTGCAATTTATTCGTTTTCGACATCAAGAAATAAAAATATTTAACCCCACCATCAACGCTAACCGGTCGCACACTCCAATTATTAGCACGACCAACCTTAATATGGGCCATTTCATGGAACCGCATACCTGAAAACATCGCTATCAAAATATAACCAGCCACAAGGAGCCTTGACTCCAATGTCTTTACTTGATGCCAAGAAGAAATACCATATCTATCCCAAGGAAATGGATTAATCACCTCCACAGAATGCTTATACTCACCAGTGGGCAGCAGCTTTCTAGAAGTTGCTCTTCCAGACTTATATTCCTTACGCTTCGCCCTTATTTCCTCCAATTTGCCAGCAATAGATAAATCATCTATCGCACATTGAATTAGCTTCTTCGCAACCGAGTCCGGCATCTCTGGTGTAGTCTGATATTTTCTAGGTAGTTTTTTCTGCGCACGATCCTTAGCCCATTCCGTTTCACTGCGACTATCTCCAAAAGGCCAAGTACACAATCCGTCAGTAAGCTTTCCAGATTGCTCATAGAGCCACGAGAGCCCATAAATTCTTGACTTAAGCGTCCTATCCGTAATCAATCCTCCAGCTTTATTTGCGGACTCAGCCACCCAATCCTGAAACGCCTGAAAATCAAGATCGATAACATCAGAAAATCTGTCGATCCCCGCTTCTCTCATGAACCTTAAAAGACTTCTGACCCCCTTTGTCATTGCAACGCAAATAGTTGACCACTTGGGATATGTAGAGGGAGGATCAACCAACAATGAATAACAATACTCCTTAACCGAACTCAAATAACACTCATAACCCGGCATGGTTATATCGCTACCATCCTCAAAATGAATCTGGCTGAACTTAAGAACAACGGCCCTTGAGCGTAAACTTGGATACTCAGCAGAAAAATCCCAAACATTATCTTTATAAAATGACAATGCCGATATCTTAATTTTCGCTCTAACCGCCTCCGACACGCCCTTGAGATTAGTGTAAAAGCCCAGCTCATTATTCAACTCTTGGACAATATCTCTCGTAAATAAATATAGAGGAGAGCCTAAACGATCAACCATGCTTTCTCTCCTCATACAAGGAAATATCCCACTCCGGGATTGGAAAACTCAGAGCCTCAGACCTTATCCTCTCAATAACGCCTGAGTCATATTTTACAAGTATATAATTCTCCCAAATGAATCGCTTCTCAGAAGTAGCCTTCCTGTGCTCCAAATCAGTTATATCTCCAACCTGCAAAAGATAATCATGAAAGGCAATGAAGCAGAAGTACTTCTTTATATCAAGAAAGGTTATTATTAAATTCTGACACCCCAAACACACCTCATTACTAGCGCTACATAAGGACCCAGTTTTTTGCCCAGAAACAGGAGATTTCATCGGATCCCTGCAGTGATTTAAAAGAGCCTCGTGCATTCCTTGAGTACTCTCACTTGCTTCCAGAGACTCGCTAATCAAAGAGCCATCCTCAGCAGAGGAAAGTCGAACAAAAACTGCATCCTGATGAACTGCTCGTCGGGTCAGAAAGATTGGATCATCTAACCGCCTCAAATAATCAGCAGTTGTTGAAAGCCTAGCATGTCCTAATAACGCCTGAAGATAGTTCATATCTTCAGTCCTTAAGTATTCACTCCAAGCCATTGCTGGACGAATCAGTCGCGCCTGAATAGATAAAGGTTTACCATCACTGCTTGTTAATGCATGTTTTCGTGAAAAAGCTTGAAGAGCCCTTTTAAATGCGGAGCTACCTAGAGGCTGGCTAACTTTGAAACGATTGGCGTTTGCAATCCACAACTCATCTTGGCCGTCTTCCCTAATAGACTCGGTAATAGCACTCACCCGTTTAATTATCATCGCAGGCCAGCTATCGTTGCCTTTATCAGTAGGAATGGTCATTCCTTTCTTAAAAGACCGATACTTTTTCCAGTTAATCATGACACGACCATCATTCAACGGGTCAGGAACTAGGCAGTCTATTGTCAGGCGCTGGACAGTAAATGGATTCAACTGCGTTCTAATCAAGAGCAACAAGTAATATGGAATCAGGTCCTCTGCTTGAACCCAGCGATATACACCCAACTCCTTGTAAAAATCCTTTATCCTTCCCCCAAAATATTCTTTCAAAGCCCCCCAGAACTCTGGCGCAATTTTCTTCAATTCACTGCCAGATAGAGCTCTGCAACCTAATTTGTTTTCCCAGTACCAGACAAGATAATCTTTCTTTTTCCATGGCGTACGGTAATTGATAGGACAAGGCAACCCCAAATACTTTGGTTTATAATCAGGGCCAGCACCTATGCGGTCATAAAACTCGCTCAAATACTTGACACTGCCATTTTTACCATCCAGTGCCGTAGACTGAAAAAAAGCCTGCCCTTTTGGCAGCTTGTAAAGTGCATTGCTATTAAGCCTCATACATCCACAATTATTCTCCCACCACCAGATTCTATATTCTTCACTGGCCCAATATGACCTACTGCCAGACGGACCAATAGGAGCCACATCTTCTAATGGCGGAGCTATTCCAATCCATTTAGGCTGATACGTCTTCTCAAACTTAGACGCGCTTTCACGCATCCCACGCACAGCCGCATTGAGAATACCTTTCAACTCTTCCTGATCATATCCAATACAGGACGAGACAAGCGAGCTTGACTTGGGAAAGGCATTACGAACGGGAATAAAACTATCGCTAACCTTATAATGGCTACTCATTTGCAAAAATACGGGTGAAATTTTTCGATACATAGAGGCCGCAGTTGAATAGCTTAAACTTTTATCCTTTTTTAGCCATTCCGCAAAGTATCGCAGCGTATCCCCTGAGAGCTGCTCTGCTCTATAGATCAGAACACTTTCAAGAAATTTAAAGAACCTTGGAAGTATCTCGATAATCGCCAACCGACTTAAATGCCCCATCATATTTCTTCGCCTGTAAATAGCCCACACCACTACTCCGAGCACATCCCGAAATGAATCAGAGTATGGCTTGTCACTTAAGTCATATGCATATATTTTCGCCGTGTTCTTACATTCCGCAGTGAATTTAAGCTCTGTTTCAGCACGTTCCTCAGCCACAGTAAGGAAATAAAGAGAGCTAGACCTGTTTTCATCCATTAGCAGCCCCTATCAATCTATCAATCTCATCCTGTAGAGCTCTATATGTCCCAGCGTAGGAAATCAGTAAAGCCGTATGGACATAGAAATTCCGAGTCGTGTTCTCATTGGAGTGCCCCATTAAATTGGCCAACCCCGCCAGATCTTTATTCAAAAGGTAATGGTAAGTACCATATGTATGTCTTAACACATGAGGTACGGTCTTAACCCCAAGCCTCTCACTTGCCCTGGTAAACAACTTTTCTATCCAGTTAGCTGTCAACCTTCGACCTTTTTCACTTAAGAAGAGCACATCATCTACAACATCATTTCCAGCGATCGATTCTATTTTTTCTACAACTCTTTGCCTGTCAAAATCTACGTACTGCCAAAACTTAACAAGCAGCTTATTGGGTATCAAAACCAGTCTTGCTTTCCCCCCCTTGCCGATAACTCTCGCTGGAGTCGAGTGCCCTCTTAGATTAACCTCGGGCAGATCTTTTAAAGGAAACCCTACTACTTCAGATATCCTAAGTCCCGACTGAAGCATAAACGCTCCAATCAACTTATTCCTTAGCCTTACTTCTGAATTAGCGACCCCCGAAACCTCGGAAAGGGTATCAATGAACTTAACAGCAGTTTCCAAGATAAGAAATTTTGTATGATCTTTTATTTCTCTTGAGTGATGTCCTTTGGTGTTATATTTTTTCCGCAACCCGCCGTATGAGCTAGCGACCTCAATTGGATTCAAATCGGGACATAACTTTTTCTCATAACACCATACAAGATAGCGATAAGCACCTGTCGCTCTTGCATTTACAGTATTCCAGCTAAGCGGCACTCCAGATGCCTTTCGATAACCACAGAGCGCATCTACGTAGCTGTCAAAGACATCATCCGTAACATCTATAAGTTCAATTCCGGAGTTTTCCGACCAAACCAAAAACTCTTTAATATGTTCCGCGATAGTTTTCATACTTTTCGGCATTAATCGGCGGGACAAAAACCGCATGTAGGCGTTTGCCTCGCTATATGGTTCAGCTGAATCATTGAAAAACTGCGGAATTTTATGTGAGAGCTGTGATAGCCTCGAATCGTGACTACTGCGAAAGTCAACATTGACAATCAGAACCATGTACTCTCCTCTGTGACCTGTCGCAAAGCCAGTACAAAACAAAGATAAGCCCGGAACGGCTAAATCCAGTTACTCAATTTTTTAAGAAACAAAACTTCGGAACTTTGCGGAAACGCCGAATACGCCTCGGTATCGCGAAATAGCTAATCTGCAACACTCATGGTTGCTGGGCTGCATATTTCGAGAAAGGATCTTCTCAGACCATTCGTAGAAGCTAGGCTGGCGGTGATATCAGTTTACATAGATAGCTGCCAGGCCAAGTCATACTAACAGGGGATGCGCCAAGGCAACGATATCGGCAGCCAGTACCGCTCGGCGATCTATTGCACGGATGCGCAACAGCGCAGCGAGGCGGAGAGCAGTCGGGAGCGCTTTCAGCAGCGTCTGAGCAATGCTGGCTTTCCGGCAATCACCACCGAGATAGCCGACGCACCGCCGTTCTACTATGCGGAGGCTTACCACCAGCAGTATCTGGCAAAAAATCCGGGCGGCTATTGCGGGCTGGGTGGCACTGGCGTCTGCATGCCGGACTGATACGAAGAACGCGAAAGGGTTAAGTCCGCACCGTCAATGTCAGCCTGACCGCGCAGAATTGACGCTGATGACTAAGCAGAAAAGAAAAACCCCGCCGAAGCGGGGCTCTGCAGACTGAATCCTGACATCCATGATCGCGCGCCGTCCTGGCACCGCTCCCTGTGTGGTCCGTATTGTTGATTCGCGCTTTCCATGCGCCACGTCCCTATGCAGTAGATTACTGCCTGCCCTCGCGGACCTGTAGTAGCCATTATGCATCACGCCTTGTAAGCCTTTTCCTACATCGCGTCATCCATGATGCAGAGCTGTAAGTCGAAGCTTACATTGCGCGATTTTTATGACCGAAGGGGCGGCTTAATCGTTCCGTATCATGGCCAAATAATTTCATATTGCCTTTAGATTAAGCCGCAGCGATCAGAATTGAGCCGCGTCGAGCAGGTACAGCGACTCGCTACCAGCCTTAACCGAAGCACTCAGCGAATGGATCCTCGGAAGCAGCCGGGCGAAATAGAAGCGCGCGGTACCAAGCTTGCTCTGGTAGAAGTCGCCCTCCTCCCGCTTGGCAACCGCGACCGCAGCCATGCGCGCCCACATGTAGGCGTAGGCGGTGTAGCCGAATACATGCAGGTATTCCACCGAGGCGGCACCGATCTCGTTCGGATTAGCCTTGGCCTGATCGATGACCCAAGCTGTCAGCTCGTCCAGGTTGTCCATGGCGGCCTTGAGCGGCTCGGCGAACTCTGTCAGCTCCGGACCAGCATCGGCGATGAAGGCGCGGATCTCGTCGACAAAAGCCTGATACATGGTGCCGCCGCTGCCGACGATCTTACGGCCGACCAGGTCCAGCGCCTGGATGCCATTGGTACCTTCGTAGATCTGGGTAATACGGCAATCGCGCACCAGCTGCTCCTGCCCCCATTCGCGGATGAAGCCGTGGCCGCCAAATACCTGCTGACCATGTACGGTGGTTTCCAACCCCATATCCGTGAGGAAGGCCTTGGCAACGGGGGTCAGCAGTGCGACCTGCGCCTCGGCGCGCTGACGTGCCTCGTCATCATCGCTGAACTTGGCAATGTCGAGCTGTAGCGCGACGTAGCTGGAGAATGCTCGGCCACCCTCGTTCAGAGCCTTCATGGTCAGCAGCATACGACGCACGTCGGGATGCACGATGATCGGATCGGCCGCCTTGTCCTGAGCCACAGGTCCGGTCGGTGCGCGACTCTGGATGCGATCGCGGGCGTACTCGATTGCGCTCTGATAGGAACGCTCGCCGGTTGCCAGACCCTGGATGCCAACGCCCAGGCGCTCGTAGTTCATCATGGTGAACATCGCCGCCAGGCCCTTGTTCGGCTCGCCGACCATCCAGCCGACGGCGCCATCGAAGTTCATCACGCATGTAGCCGACGCCTGGATGCCCATCTTGTGCTCGATGGAACCGCACGACAGCGAATTGCGCTCGCCCAGCGAGCCGTCTTCGTTGACCATTACCTTGGGCACCAGGAACAACGAGATCCCGCGGGAACCGGCCGGCGCATCCGGCAGCTTGGCCAGCACCAGATGGATGATGTTCTCGGTCAGGTCGTGCTCGCCGCCGGTGATGAAGATCTTGGTACCGCTGACCTTATAGGATCCATCTGCCTGGGGCTCGGCCTTGGTGCGAATGATGCCCAGATCGGTCCCGGCATGCGGTTCGGTCAGACACATGGAGCCGGACCAGACCCCGGCATACATGTTCGGCAAGTATTTCTGTTTCAGTTCCTCGCTGGCATGCGCGTAGATCGACAGGCATGCACCGGAGGTCAGCATCGGATACAGACCAAACGCCAGGCTGGCGGAGTTCATCATCTCCTCGACTTGGGCCGAAATGACCTTGGGCATGCCCATGCCGCCAAACGCCGGATCACCACCGACGCCGACCCAGCCGCCCTTGGCATACAACTGATAAGCCTCGCGGTAACCGGCGGGGGTCGACACCGCGCCCGCATCCCATCGACAGCCCTCTTCGTCACCGCTGCGATTCAATGGCGCGATGCTGTTTGCGGTGATCTTGCCCGCCTCCTCGAGGATGGCGTCGGCAGTTTCAGCGTCGACCACCTCGGCGAGCGCTGGCAGCGCCTGCCAGAGCTTCGGCGCGTCAAAGACTTCATTCAGGACAAAACGCATGTCGCGCAGCGGCGCTTGGTAGTCAGCCATGGCAAGGTTCCTCGCAAGACACTGGGTTGCGGCACTGAAGGCCGTTTCCAATGAGTCTAACCGAATAACGAAGTCAGGATTAAGCGTCTTTTTGTGACCGGATAGTTTTTCATGGTCACAATTAAAACCCCTTAAACCTAACGCGAATGCCCGTTCATACGTACCGCGCCGCGCCCGCTGCCATGTACGCGCACGCAGTTGCGACCGGCCTTCTTGGCGCCGTAGAGCGCCTGGTCGGCCGCCTTTATGACCTCGTCCGGGGTGCGTTGCTCGCCCTGGCGCTCGGCCACACCGATGCTGATGGTCACCGATACCTGACTCGTCGACACCTTGCCCCGCGCCGTGCGACCCAGACGGTCGTCCTTCGGGCGGCTGCTCGCGTCGCGCAACTGCAGCGCATAGCTCTCCACGGACTGACGTATCGCCTCGAGGTGCGGCAGACACTCTTCGACGCTACGGCCAGAAAACACCAGGGTGAACTCCTCGCCGCCATAACGATAGGCGCGCCCGCCACCGCCTATCTTGCGCAGTCGGCTGGCGACCATTTTCAGAACCTGATCGCCTACGTCGTGGCCATAGGTATCGTTGAAGCGCTTGAAATGATCCACATCCGCCATGGCCAGCACGTACTGGCGACCCAGACGCTGTAGCCTCTCGTTCAACGCGCGGCGCCCGGGCAAGCCGGTCAGCTCGTCACGGAAGGCCATGAGATAGGCCTCATGGGCGATCGCCGCTACCAGCATCAACAACACGTGGCTGCTCAGGACATTCAACGCCGCGCCGCGGCTGAAGGTTTGCGGCAGCATCAGCAGCACGCCGACCAGTCCGACGATCTGAGCGGCATGGGACGGCCTCGGCTGACGCAGGTACTGCATCGTCAATAACACCAGCGCGGCAAGAAACGCCGGGTACGCCAACTGGATCAGTTGCAGCCAGTCGGCCTGCAGGGCTGGCCAACGAATCACCACCAGCCAGGCATGCAGCGCATCCGGAAATCGCCTCGCCAATGCCAGAGCCACAATACCGACGGCGAAGAGTACCGCTGCACGCGCCAATCCTTCCTGAGCGAGATGGCTGCGCTCGCGCCACACCCCAAACAGGCCATAAAGCAATGGCAGCAGCAGGCTGCACAGATGGAATGTCAGGGCTGCGTCATCCAACAGACTGCCACGATCGCGGTAATAGTCAGCATGCGTGTCGAGTAGGAAATAGACGAGATAAACGCAGAGCAGCAGAAAGCATTCCCGGATGCGGCCGTACATCAAGCAAAGCGCACCACCGAGCAAAAGCAGTACCGTCGGCAGGACGTTATAAAGCGAAGTGAAGAACTCGTTGAGCGACACCTGGCGCGCAATGACCTCACCACCGACCAGCAAGGCTAGCGGCGCTACGAAGTGATTGAAGCGAGGCGAGACGGCACGCGACACAGCGGCTCCGGCGACCTACAGGAAAGCAGGCATTGTGCCTTTACACACACGAACATGCAGCCAATGGCTTGAAGAATGCGCAAATACCGCAATCTTTGATCAAAAAAAAGCCGCTGCAGAGCAGCGGCTTCGTTTACAGCCTTACGCTATCAATAGCCAAGAGCGAAATCCGCTTCGGCCATGTCCATCAGATTATCCGCGCCGGACAGCATGGCTTCCACGTGAGTGCGGGTACGCGGCAGGATACGCGCGAAGTAGAAACGCGCAGTCTGCAGCTTGGCCTTGTAGAAACCTTCTTCCTCGGTGCCAGCGGCCAGCTTCTCGGCGGCGACGCGCGCCATGTCGGCCCAGAAGTAGGCGAGGCAGGCATAGCCGGAGTACATCAGGTAGTCCACCGAAGCAGCGCCAACTTCCTCGCGGTTCTTCATCGCGGCCATACCGACCTTCATGGTCAGCTCGCCCCATTCCTTGTTCAGCTTGGCCAGCGGCTCGACGAACTCCTTGACGGTGTCGTTGCCTTCGTTGGCCTGACAGAACTTGTGCACGATCTTGGTGAAGCCCTTGAGCGCCTCGCCCTGGGTCATCAGCACCTTGCGGCCCAACAGGTCCAGCGCCTGGATGCCGGTAGTGCCTTCGTACAAGCAGGAAATACGGCTGTCACGCACGTTCTGCTCCATGCCCCACTCGGCGATGAAGCCGTGGCCACCGTATATCTGCACGCCGTGGTTGGCCGCTTCGAAACCGACCTCAGTCATGAACGCCTTGGCGATCGGGGTGAGGAAGGCCAGCATGGCGTCAGCGGCCTTGCGCTGCTCTTCGTCCTGACTGCGCTGCATCACGTCGACCTGCTTGGCAGCGAAGTAGAGCATGGCGCGATTGCCTTCGGCGAAGGCCTTCATGGTCAGCAGCATACGGCGCACGTCGGGGTGCACGATGATCGGGTCAGCGGCCTTTTCCGGCGCCTTCGGCCCGGTCAGCGAACGCATCTGCAGACGCTCACGGGCATAGGCGATACCGCCCTGGAAGCCGATCTCGGCATGGGCCAGACCCTGCAGAGCGGTGCCCAGACGGGCCGTGTTCATGAAGGTGAACATGCAGTTGAGGCCCTTGTTCGGCGGGCCGATCAGGAAACCGGTAGCGCCGTCGAAGTTCATCACGCAGGTAGCGTTGCCGTGGATACCCATCTTGTGCTCGATGGAACCGCAGGAGACGCCGTTGCGCTCACCCACTTCGCCTTCGGCGTTAGGCAGGAACTTCGGCACGATGAACAGCGAAATCCCCTTGGTACCTTCCGGCGCATCGGGCAGACGGGCAAGGACGATATGGACGATGTTCTCGGCCATGTCGTGCTCACCGGCGGAGATGAAGATCTTGGTGCCGGAGACCTTGTAGGTGCCATCGGCCTGAGGCTCGGCCTTGGTGCGCAACATGCCCAGGTCGGTACCGCAATGCGGTTCGGTCAGGCACATGGTGCCGGTCCACTGGCCGGATACCAGCCTGGTCAGGTAAGCCTGCTGCTGCTCAGGAGTACCGTGCTCATGCAGGGTATTCATCGCACCATGGGACAGGCCGGGGTACATGCCCCAGGACCAGTTGGCTTCGCCGATCATCTCGCTGATCGCCATGCCCAGCGACTCCGGCAGGCCCTGGCCGCCGTGCTCGACGTCATGGGCCAGGCTCGGCCAGCCGCCCTCGACGAACTGCTGGTAGGCCTCTTTGAAGCCAGCGGGCGTCTTCACGCCGCTTTCGCTCCAGGTACAGCCTTCAACGTCACCCACACGGTTCAGAGGGGCGATGACCTGCTCACAGAACTTGGCGCCTTCTTCGAGAATGGCGCTGACCATGTCCGGGGTGGCGTCTTCACAACCCGGAAGGCTCTGATAGTGCGCTTCGTAGCCGAGCAGTTCGTCACGTACAAAGCGGATATCGCGCAAGGGGGCCTTGTAGTCAGGCATAGCGTAAACCTCAGCGGTAGGTTCTTGGTTCAGGTGACTGATGATCAGCCACGCTTGATTATGAATTGGACCATCCGGCATCGCCCCGGCAGGTCAAACAGGCGTTTGAAACATACGTTTCGACCTGTGCAATGTCAAGCGACGGAACATGCCTGTATTGCATAGCCAGAAGCCATCGCTCCGGCTGTCAGGTGTAGCACCTGAGCGGAACACTGGGTGGCCGAGCGAAGGATGGTGAAACGAGCTGTTGCAAATGTGACAGGCGGGCGCGACGCAATGGAGCGGGACGGAACGGATCGATTGGCGAGCGCGGAGGAGCGGCGACAGGGGCGCGCGAAAGTGTGGATCCAGGCCTGGCGATCAGGCCTGAGTGTCGATCAGCGTACCCAGCACCTCATCGGCGCTCTGGATCATGCGGGCGCCGAGCTTGGCGCTGTGCTCACCGACTTTCAACTGAATCAGCTGCTCGGTGATCTCGCTGACGGCCTGAGAGTTGCCGAGCACCGGCGCGGTAGCAGAGGCGATGGCCGAAGCGGCCTGCTCGACGCGTTGCTGGCCGCCCTGATAGGTGCTCAGTCCGGCACCGAGAAGATTACTGGTGATCTGCATGGCGGCTCCACGCGCTGTCAGGTTGCCAGCATTCAAGCAGATGCTGTTGGACATCGCAAGGCGCTGACCGCCGCGAGAGTCACCGTCACGCCAGTTGCAGCGGCGCCAGCGTCAGATGCTGCGCAACCTGCTGTGCGTCCGCGCGGGCAAGACGCGGCACCCGCCCCAGGCAAGGCGCCGGAAGCAGCTGCTCGAGCGTGGCGAGATTCTCCTCCAGGCGCGACGTCGCCGGGTCGACGATATTCGCCACCCAGCCCGCCAGCGTCAGACCGTCACGCGCAATGGCCTCGGCACTTAGCACCGCATGATTGATGCATCCCAAGCGGACTCCCACGACCAGGATCACCGGCAACCCCAAGAGAACAGGCAGCGCCGACAGGTATTGCTGCCCGCTCAGAGGCACACGCCAACCGCCGGCGCCCTCTACCAGAGTGAAATCCGCGCGACAGTTCAGCACCGACTCCACGGCATCGGCCAGTCGCTCGGCGCTCAGCTCGATGCCGGCTTCTCGGGCGGCGATATGCGGGGCGATGGCCGGGGCAAAGGCGAACGGGTTGACCGTCGCGTATTCCAGCGCCGGGTTGCATTCGGCCATCAACGCCAGCGCATCGCTGTTGCGCAGGCCATGCCCGGTCAGCTCGCAGCCAGAGGCGACCGGCTTTACCGCTGCGGTAGAAAGCCCCGCCGATCGAGCCACATGCAGCAAGCCAGTGGCGATGGTGGTCTTGCCGACGTCGGTATCGGTACCGGCGATGAAGAAAGAGCGGGCCATCTCATGAGTCCTTGCGCAGAACGCCATAGACCACCTGATAGGTGGCCGGCAGGCCCGCGGGCTGACGGAAACCTTCGTAGGCGTCGATCAGTGCACGAATGCGTGCACGCCCGGTCAGCCCGCCGGGGCGTCCGGGGTTGAGGTTGTGTGCGCCGAGCGCCTTGAGTTCACCGGTCAGCTGGCGCAGATCAGGGAAATGCAAAACCTCCGGCCGCACGTCCAAGCTCACCATGGCCAGACCGCTGTCCCGGCATAGCGCCTGATAGGTGGCCAGCGAGCGGAAACGGTTGACGTGAGCAAAGCCGTCCACCGCCTGCCAGGCGTCGCGCAGTTCCTGCAGGGTGCCAGTGCAAAGGCTGCTGAAGGCCAAGGTGCCTCCAGAGCGCAAGACCCGCCGCGCTTCACGCAGTACGCTGGCGAAGTCCTCGCACCATTGCAGGGCCAGGCTGGAATAGATCAGATCGACGCTGCCATCACGCAACGGCAGGCGCTCCGCATCGCCCGCCACGAAGTGCAGCGCACCGCCCTGCGGCCGGGCATGACGCAGCATGCCCTCGGCGATATCCAGCGCAATCCCTTCAGCTCGTGGAAAATTGGCCGCCAGTGCGCGCGAGAAGAAGCCGGTACCGCTGCCGAGATCAATCCAGCTCAGCGGCTGTGCACCGGCCGGCAGACGCGCCAGCAGCTGGTTGCCCACCTGCCGCTGCAGGGCAGCCACACTGTCGTAGGTCGCCGCGGCACGGGAAAAGGACGCGGCGACCTGACGCTTGTCCGGCAACAGGGCGGCGTCAGTCATCCTCGCCCTCACCCATGAACGCCAGCATGGCCGTCGCCACGTCGTCGGCCCGCTCCAGCGGCAACCCATGGCTGGCGTTGGCCAACACATCGACTTCCACATCCGGCAGGCAGGCCAGCAGCGCCTCGGCGGCAGCCGCAGGGACCAATGCATCGCTGCCCGCGAACAGATGCAGCTGCGGCCCAACGTAACGCTGCAGTGACTCGCGCCCGTCCAGCTCGGCAAGCAGGCGCAAACCGGCCGCCGCGACGGCCGTGGACTGATCGAGCAGGCTGACCTGCAACTGCCGCGCAAGCGTGCGCGGATCGTAAGCACCGCGACTGCAGAGCAAACTGAAGCGCTTGAGCGTGTCCTCCGGCCCCAATTGGAATGCCGCATCGAAGGCATCGAAGACTTCCGCGGGCATCGCCGTCGGCCAGTCGTCGCGGCTGCGGAAGCAGGGATTGCTGCAGATAGTGATCAGCCCAGGGCAGTTGTCGCCACGGCGTGCTGCCAGCTGGGTCGCCAGCATCCCGCCCAAGGACCAGCCCGCTATCCAGCTGTCGAGAGGCAGCCGTGCATCCAATTCGTCGAGCCAGGCTTCTGGTCGTTCCAGCGCTGGCAGCGGGACAATGTCGACCTGCAGCCGCGGCTCACGATCACGCAACAGCTCGGCCAGAGGCTCCAGGGCAGCCGGGCCAAACGCCCAGCCTGGCAGAAGAATCAGTCGATCACGCATCGTCGCTCTCCTTGGGCAACAAGGCCCAGCACTCGGCCAGCGCCTCCAACAGGCGCTCGAGCTGCGCATCGCTATGGCTTGCGGTGAAGGTGATCCGCAACCGTGCGCTGCCGGCCGGAACGGTCGGCGGGCGAATGGCGCCGACCAGGATGCCGCGTTCGCGCAGCAATGCCGACAGCCTTAACGCCCGTTCGCTGCTGCCCACCAGCACCGGCTGGATCGGCGTCGGGCTGTCCATCAGCGTCAGCCCGATCTGCTGCGCGCCCTCGCGGAAACGCGCGACCAGCCGGTTCAGATGCTCTCGACGCCAGCCTTCACTACTCAGCAGCTCCAGGCTTTTGAGTGTGGCACAGGCTACCGCCGGCGGCTGGCTGGTGGTGTAGATGTAGGGCCGGGCGAACTGGATCAGCGTTTCGATCAACTCCTCGCTGCCGGCGACGAAAGCACCCGCGGTGCCGAAGGCCTTGCCCAGCGTGCCGACCAGCACCGGCACGTCATCGATGCCCAGGCCGAACTGCTCGACGATGCCGCCGCCCGTTGCGCCCAGCGGGCCGAAGCCATGGGCATCGTCGACCATCACCCAGGCGCCGCGCGGCTTCGCTGTGGCGCAGATCGCCGGCAGGTCGGCAAGATCACCGTCCATGCTGAATACGCCATCGGTCACCACCAGGGTATTGCCGCCGGCCTTGTCCAGGCGCTTGGCGAGAATTTCGGCGTCGTTGTGCAGGTAGCGCGAGAAGCGCGCGCCGGAGAGCAGTCCGGCATCGAGCAGGGAAGCGTGATTGAGACGATCCTCCAGCACCGTATCGCCCTGCCCGACCAACGCCGTCACCGCGGCCAGATTCGCCATATAGCCGGTGGAAAACAGCAGCGCGCGCGGGCGGCCGGTGAAGTCGGCGAGCGCCTCCTCCAACTGGTGATGCGGCGTGCTGTGGCCGATCACCAGATGCGAGGCGCCACCGCCCACGCCCCACTTCGCGGCGCCCTGCTGCATGGCTGCGATCACCTCGGGATGGCTGGCCAGGCCCAGGTAGTCGTTGGAGCAGAATGCCAACAGGCGCTCGCCATCGACCATCACCTCCGGCTGCTGCGGCGTCTCCAGCAGCGGGCGTTGGCGATAGAGATGCGCGGCGCGGCGCTCGGCAAGACGGGAGGCGAGATCGAAGGTCATGGCTATTCGGCGTGGCAAGAGGTGGATAACCGCACGCGGGATATCCACCCTACGAAAGGGTTGGGCTGGCGCATGGATGACACTTTAGCCATCCAGCGCACGGGCCATCAGACCGCCGCGTTATAGAACAGCTTGCTGTCGCGCTGCTCGATCAATGCCTGCTCGATGGCCGCCTGATGCACTTCGTCGGCGTGCTCGTGGCGCTCTTCCGGCTTGATACCCAGGCGCGCGAACAGCTGCATGTCCTTGTCCGCTTGCGGGTTGGCGGTGGTCAGCAGCTTTTCGCCGTAGAAGATCGAGTTGGCGCCGGCGAAGAAGGCCAGCGCCTGCATCTGCTCGTTCATCTGCTCGCGTCCGGCGGACAGGCGCACATGGGATTTCGGCATCATGATCCGCGCGACGGCGAGCATGCGGATGAAGTCGAACGGATCGACGTCCTGCTCTTCGGCCAGCGGCGTGCCCTTGACCTTGACCAGCATGTTGATCGGCACCGATTCCGGGTGCTCCGGCAGGTTGGCCAGCTGGATCAGCAGGCCGGCGCGATCGTCCAGCGATTCGCCCATGCCGAGGATGCCGCCGGAGCAGATCTTCATGCCCGCCTCGCGCACGTAGCTCAGCGTTTCCAGACGCTCGCCGTAGGTGCGGGTGGTAATGATGTTGCCGTAGTACTCCGGCGAGGTATCGAGGTTGTGGTTGTAGTAATCCAGCCCCGCCGCCGCCAGCGCCTTGGTCTGCTCCTGATCGAGCTTGCCAAGGGTCATGCAGGTTTCCAGGCCCATCGCCTTGACACCCTCGACCATCTTCAGCACGTAGGGCATGTCCTTGGCCGACGGATGCTTCCAAGCCGCGCCCATGCAGAAACGGGTCGAGCCGATGGCCTTGGCTTCGGCCGCCGCCTCCAGCACCTTCTGCACTTCCATCAGCTTTTCTTTATCCAGGCCGGTGTTGTAGTGGCCGGACTGCGGGCAGTACTTGCAGTCTTCCGGGCAGGCGCCGGTCTTGATCGACAGCAGCGTGGAGACCTGCACGCGGTTGGCATCGAAATGCTGGCGGTGCACGGTCTGCGCTTGGAACAGCAGATCGTTGAAGGGTTGCTCGAAGAGCGCCTTGACCTCGGCAAGGGTCCAATCGTGACGCGTTACGGAAGCGGAGGTGGCGCTCATGGGCATTCCTTGTAATTAATAGCGGCTCGGCGGCCTGGCACGGATGCGGAATGGTTAGCCAAGCCCGATACGCTGTCAACCAGGAATGGAATCATGGTTTACAAGTGGTCAATTAATAAACAATTCTGTTTGCTGTGCGATGAGCCTTGCGAAGGCCATCCACTGTGTATTCCGTGTGAAGCGGAGCTGCCCTGGCTCGATGGCCAGTGCGCGGTCTGCGCCGTTCCGCTGCCGACCCATGGGCTGATCTGCGGCGAATGTCAGAAGCGGCCGCCCAGCTACGATCACGTTGAAGTGCCCTGGCGCTTCGCCTTTCCCGTGGATGCGCTGATTACCCGCTTCAAGCATCAGGCGCGCTGGCCGTTTGGGCGATTGCTTGGCGAGCGACTGGGGCTGCATCTGCAGCACGCGTTCACCGACGGGCTGCCGCAGCCTGATCTCCTCGTGCCGGTGCCGCTGGCCCGCCGTCGCCTGCGCCAGCGCGGCTTCAATCAGGCGCAAATGCTCGCGCAGTGGCTGGGCAGCGCGCTGAAACTGCCGGTCGGTGAGCGCCTGCTGGAACGCGTCGTCGATACGCCTCCGCAACAGCAACTGGACGCCGCCACGCGACGGCGCAATCTGCGCCAGGCGTTTTGCCTGGCGCCGGGCAACGACATCACGGGCCGCCATCTGGCGTTGATCGACGACGTGCTGACCACCGGCGCGACCGCCGAGGCACTGGCGGGCCTGCTCAAGCGTGCGGGTGCTGTGCGAGTGGACGTCTATTGCCTGGCACGCACGCCCAAGCCAGGCGACTGATCGCGGCGGACGCGCGGTTGTTTAAAAGCCCGGGTGCAATACACTGAACGGTCTATCCTGCGGAGCCGGTCATGTCTCATCCCTTCGATACACTCACGCCGGACCTGGTCCTCGACGCTGTGGAAAGCATCGGTTATCTCAGCGATGCCCGCGTGCTGGCGCTCAACAGCTACGAGAACCGCGTCTATCAGGTGGGCATCGAAGACGAAACGCCGCTGATCGCCAAGTTCTATCGCCCTGGCCGCTGGAGCAACGAGGCGATTCTCGAGGAGCACCAGTTCAGTCAGGAGCTGGCCGAACATGAAGTGCCGGTGGTGGCGCCGCTGCAGCGCAACGGCACGACCCTGTTCGAGCACGCCGGCTTCCGCTTCGCGCTCTTTCCACGCCGCGGCGGTCGTGCGCCGGAGCCGGGCAATCTCGACCAGCTCTATCGCCTCGGCCAGCTGTTGGGGCGCATGCATGCGGTCGGCACCAACCGCCCGTTCGAGCACCGGGAAACCCTGGGCGTGCAGAACTTCGGTCATGCCTCGCTGAATACCCTGCTGGAAGGCGGCTTCGTGCCCAAAAGCCTGCTGCCGGCCTATGAGTCGGTGGCGCGCGATCTGCTCAAGCGGGTCGAGGATGTGTTCGCCAGCACGGACTTCACCCCGATCCGCCTGCATGGCGATTGCCACCCAGGCAACATCCTCGCCCGCGACGATGCCTTTCATCTGGTCGATCTCGACGACTGCCGCATGGGCCCGTCGGTGCAGGACCTGTGGATGATGCTCGCCGGCGAACGCCACGAGCGGCTCGGCCAGCTGGCCGAACTGGTTGACGGCTACAACGAATTCCATGATTTCGCCCCTCGCGAGTTGCCGCTGATCGAGGCATTGCGGGCCCTGCGGCTGATGCACTACAGCGCCTGGCTCGCCCGCCGCTGGGACGATCCGGCCTTTCCGATGAGCTTCCCCTGGTTCGGCAGCGAACGTTACTGGGGCGACCAGGTGCTGATCCTGCGCGAACAGATTTCAGCGCTGCAGGAAGAGCCGCTGAAGCTGTTCTAGGGCTGGAAGCTGGAGGCCAGCGAGTCGCCTTTCGGGATCATGTAACTGACTGACGAGAACGCGCACGATGGCGCAGAACCGTAGGGTGGATCACGCTTCACCGATCCACCAACGCAGCGCCCCGGTGGATGTAAAAAGCGACATCCACCCTACGAATTGAAGCCACCCATCGCCACGCCACCCAAGTGCCGCCCT
>JGI2924J29684_1077639_pt1 | contig 19892 bp, 19 predicted proteins | sample BenlonsequencITS_FD_29684 | JGI IMG/M metagenome (IMG submission 29684)
CCCAGTCGACCTGCACAAGCCGAACCGAATTTATCGGTATCAAGGAAAGCGACAGAGCCCTCCCCAGCTGTGGAGAAGATGATTTCTCTGGCTTCAACCGGTAGTGGAACGACTATGACAAAAAGGAAAAAACATGCTATAGTCCTTCTATATCTCATTCCCCAATCGTGCAATGATTTGAGAGTATGATCAATATGCGTAGAGATTTTTTGACGCTTTTATATATACCTGTTTTTGTGTTCGGAATTTTTCTTGGTTCCTGCGGCCGCAGTGAAGAGCCTATGCCGAACCTGGAATTACCGCCGACTCCCATTCTGGAAAGTCGGGCTCGTTATGCGGTAATCATCTCCAGTCATCTTAGACTCCGAAGTGGACCAAGCATCGAAAGTAAGGTAAAAGAGACATTATGGAAGGGCTCTGTGATGGAGGTTGTAGGAAAGGCCTCTTCCAGGGTCGTCGTAGATAATCAGGAAGGGTATTGGTACCAGGTCGCCTACGACGGGCTCCAAGGCTATGTTTTTGGTGGCTACCTTCGTTTTTTCAGTAGCAAGGAAGCTGCCGAGGAAGCTGTCAGAAGTCCGGAGTTTTAAATGGAACGATTCATCCCCTTGGTACTGCCTCCCCTGATCGGTGCTCTTATTGGATATATTACTAATCGCATTGCCATTGGCATGCTTTTTCGCCCCTATCGTGAAAAGCGGCTTTTTGGCTTGCGTATCCCTTTTACACCGGGGATCATTCCAAGGCAGCGTTATAAACTTTCCGGAAGCATCGGGAGAATGGTAAGTACCCACCTTTTTACTGAGGAGGCGGTTCGCAAACAGCTTTCCTCTCCCGATTTTGGAGATCGGTTTGAGAAAAGCGTGAGAGAGGGAATCGATCGTTTTCTCGATCATCCATTTGCGCCTTCGCTTCATGATTCTGCAATGTGGGCTGCGGTTTCCCCTCTTTTGGGAAAAGGAGTGGGCGAGGCCGTACTTGAGTTGTGCTGGGCCAAGCCCCTGGATGAGCTTTTGCCGTTTGATTTCGGCAAAAGTGATTTCCTTTCCTCTCTCGCAGAAAAGGCTGACCAAAGCCTCTCCTCGGAAAGACGAACGCTTGGAAGCTTTCTTTCCTACCGATCGGTAATCCTTATAAGCGAGCTTTTTGATTCACGCTACGATGATTTGGTCGGAGCTTTGGATATGTTTCTCCATCGCCCAACGATCCGACGGCAATTGGAACAGCATGGCCGTTCTTTTCTTGCCGATGTCATCGGCCGGTTAAGCAGTGTTCAACGTCTGATGTTGATGGCCGGACAGTACGACCGGACGCTCCATGAGCGTATGCCGGAAATTATTCAGGACGGACTGAAACAGTTGCACCAGGGACTTGAGAGTTCCGATGTCAAAAAGAAAATCGTCCAATGGCTTAGGGTATCGCTTCTGCGGGCTAGGCAAATTCCGGTATTCCGGCTCTATACTTCGCTACATGGCGCAGATGCCTCATCGGACGGCTCGCTCGTTCTTGTCTTGAACGAGCTTTTTTCCTCGCTGAGAAACCAACCCCTTGCGGCACTTGCAACATGGATTGGCCTTGACTCTCCCAAAGCCGTGGTGGAGTTTTTTAGTCGGGCTAATGATAGTGATGAAAGGGGAATCCTCTCCCGCCTTCTTTCCGAGAATCCCCCGGCCCGTTTTATCTCCCTCGAAAGTAGCGGGCGGGATAACCTTGCACGGCTCATTACCGGTGAGATTATTTCGTTTCTCCAAAAGCATGCTGCCGTGTTGCTTGAGCATATAGATGTCAATGCACTGGTTGTGCAGCGTATCGACGAACTTGAGGTAGAACAGGTGGAAAACCTGCTGCTTGTGGTGATAGCAACTCACCTGAAATATATCAATCTATTCGGGGCACTTTTGGGCGGAATAATCGGTGCACTGCAGCTGTTGATGTAGTGCACACTGCAAAGGGTGATCAAGCGAGCTTGTTGATAATCCCGTAACTTCCGCATGTTATGACCGCCTTTTCGCCTTCAAGAACCACTGTTCCGTTCTTTGAACGTATGCGCCCTTCTGCCCAGGCCTCTAATTCCAGATCGATTCCGCTGCAAGTCCATCTACTGCCCCATACCCTGAAATTCTGCCCTCCGTAAACGGATTCTACAGGAAGCACGTGCTGCTTGGTATGAAAAAGCATAAAGGCTTCGCGTATATCGCCCCGATCGGAGTTGAGCAAGCCGCTTATTACCCTGCCCCCGTTCGAGCTGTGAATTTGAAGATCCTCTTTGGAAACTCGAATGCAGCAGCTTTCGGGATAGCGATCGGCCATGAAGGCTTCTCCATTTGCACTGTTTACATACACGGTAACGGGCTGGTCCGTACTACTTTGAATCACGATAAAGGTGTCAAGACTTCCATGGCTGTGGCTGTGTATTCTGCACCATTCATATTTCCCCGGAATATGGGCAAAAGGGGAGTAAAATTCAGTTTGATTTTCTTGTTTATCCATAGAAAGAATGTACCAGTAAGAATCTTTTTTCGGCAAGAGGGGAACAGGAAGATCAGATGCTTTCCAATAGAGGAGGCTTGTGTTACTATTAAACGTATGGAAGGGAATGTAATCGAACAGAGCGGTACCACCTTTTTCGATCTTGACGATTTGCTTGCCCATGCCAAGGATGTTGCAGGCAGACACCAAGCGGCCCCTTCCTATGCGATCTTCTATCTTCGTGAACTGTTGAAGAACAACGGGCTTGCGGATGCCGACGACCATCGGGTGGAAGAGATACGACTGATTATTGCCGAACTCGAGAAGAGTGAACCGCCCCTGGATCGGCAGCTTGAGGCCATTAACAATCTGGTCGTTGCAAGAGATTCCGCTTTTGCTCTGGAAAAAGCAAGTCGGGAAATCAGTTTCCGAAAGGAGATTGAAGAGTTTTATCTCCCAAAACAGTTGATCTCTGCAATAATCGAAAATGGAGAAATTCCCAGCTCAAGTCAGGAACAGGTGATCGGTATCGGTTTTATTGATATTGCCGACTACACCTATCTTAGCAAATTCTTGAGTCCGAAGGAAAATCAAATTGTTCTTAACGGCCTTTATGCGGCTTTCAACTCCGTCTTGAAACGTCACGGAGGCTTTCTCAATAAGATCGAAGGAGATTCGATCATGTTCCATTTCGGCGGCTTGATCGACCCTTCGGTGCGGGATCTGGATCATGAGCAGACGGAACGTTACATTGCAAAGGAACTGTTTTACACCTGTGTGGAGATGCAGCGGGTGGCCTTTCTCTTCAACCAGGCAAACGATCGCTTTCTTTTCGATGCCGACGACGAAACAAGAGAGTCTGTCAAACGGGCTTTTGATATTATCGGTGCCTTGAGGACAAGCCATGATTTGGGGCAGGCCATCAATGCTTTCTTCCAGATTCGAATTCGTATCGGGGCCAATATAGGAGAGGTTACCATCGGCAACTTCGGACCGGATGGGGCGAGACAATGGGATGTCATCGGTGAGCCGGTAATCAAGGCAAAACGGATGGAATCTACGGCCCCGATCGGCGGATTTCGAATCAGTGACGACCTCTTTTCTATTCTGGAAAAGACGGGTACCGCCGATGAATATTACCGACGATTCAAGCGGGAGGCCGAGGCTCTTTTTGGTGCCTTCAGGGATATCACCAAAGAGGAGCTGTTCCAAAAAAGTCTGGTTCGACTCAAGGATAAACGAAATGCCGAATTTAAGACCTACAGCGTCCAGGTAAACCCCGGGCTTCCCGAGGCTCTGAAAAACCAGGCAAATCTGCTTTTGGAGAAGGGTGAGGAGGGAGCCGATCGTATCGTGTCGATGCTCCAGTACTATCGTGGCAATCGTTTCGTTATCAACGGCCTCGGTCTCCTCTTTAAAGATAAGGGAATCAATCTGAGAATTGGTGAGATGGTGAGCTATATGCTGCCTCGGCGTTGGGAAGCCCTTCTGGGCAAGTTCGACGGAGACAAAAAGGCTGCAGAACGGGCCATGGGAGACGGTTATTCGCTTTTTTCCATGTTCGAGCTTTTCGGAACGCTTCAGGATCTTATCAAAGAAGATGATTTGCCTACCAAGCCGAAAATCGATTTTGAAAACTATGATTCCTACATGAGAAAAATGCAGGAGTGGATGACGATGGAGAACTCATATCGAGAAAAGAGGACGTATCAACGAAGCCACTTTTTCAATTACATTTATCCCATGGTCTTTATCAGCTTCCGGACAAGTATTCTTGAATACCAGCATAGAGCTCGTATAGAAGATGAGATGACGGAAAACCTTGAAGAGTTAGAAGAGGTTTGATGCCTCGCTCCCTCTTTTTACTCTTTGTGAAGTTTGATTCCCGCCATTTTTCGAAACATTTTCTCGATTCGCTTCGCTTCCTTTGCGCTTAGTGCTGCCCGTGTAAGAATATCATGAAAGAAGATACGGACCTCGTCTTTTTCGTCCTGCTTAAAAAAGCCGATGGCGTCGAAATTGTCAACGATTGTGGCTGCAACCTTATCAACATCCCTTCGCTTGATTGGCTGAAAGGTAACCGATGATGGGGTCCTGCAGCGAAAGAGCTCGTAGCAGATAATTTGCACGGCATGGGAAAGATTCAGACTCGGAAAGTCAGGACTTGAGGGAATGTGAACCGCCACGGAACAGCGTGCAAGTTCATCGTCCCTAAGCCCATCTGCTTCTCTTCCGAAAACAGCAGCCACCGTTCCGCTTTCTATCGCGGAAATCCGTTTCGCGAACTCTTCGGGGAGCAAAGAAAAGTATTTACGAAATTTTCCTCTTCGTCTTGTTATTCCTGCAGAAAAAACGCAATCCTCGAGGGCGGCGTCGATATCCGGAAATCGTAAGGCATTGTGCCATATATCCCTGGCATGAAGCGCAAGTGTCAGAACCCTATTTTCATCGTAATCCCGGGCTCCGACAATCGCCAAATCATGAATTCCCATGTTTTTCATTGCACGACATACCGAACCGATATTTCCCGCGGTCTGGGGTTCGACCAATACGATTCGCAGATTTCCCACTGCTTCCTCCGTCCGAGCATGATGTAGAGGTTATACTGTAAGCACTTTACATGGCTTGGTAAAGCGTTATTTAATTGACAAGTATGTGCTTTAAGAGTAAGTTATATTAAATATAATTCATTATAACGAAAAAAGATCAATATATCAATTAGAAATTTGCTATATTGAACTATTTGTCTTGCGATAAGAGGACACAGAACATGGATCCTGAACAACAACCTCCTCAGGTAGGGAAAAATATACAAAAGGTTAGAAAAGAAAAACGATTAACCTTAGGGCACCTTTCGCAGGTCAGCGGAGTGTCGAAGGCAATGTTGAGTCAGATCGAAACGGAAAAGGTAAACCCTACCATCGCTACGATATGGAAGATAGCGCAGGGCTTGCAGATATCACTAAACACGTTGCTAAAAAGCAACAACGATGAGGGACGACGTTTCCATGTATCCCGGAGTGAACACATCACCTCATTGGATGCCGAAGAAGAAGGGGTCCATATTAAGGTCCTTTCTCCTTTTTCCATGGTTGAGGATCTTGAGATCTATCTGGTGAGCCTTGCTGCAGGGGGAGTCTTGCATTCACAAGCCCATATTCCGAAGACCGAAGAGTTCGTAACAGTTATTTCGGGATCGGTACGGGTAAACGCTGGAACAAATATGGGAGAACTCCATAAGGGGGACTTTGTCAGTTATCATAGTGATGTGAAGCATAGTATAGAGAATATCGGTTCAGGTGAGGCGGTAGTGCATATGGTGGTGCGCTTCCACCACCCACGCTGAACCTGTTTAAGAAAGAATTTCCCTTATATATTCAGAAAATCTACTTCGGCATCGTAATCGACGCCGGGTACTGAGAATCCGTGTATCTTCAGAAAATCCTCACGATAGCCTGCAAGATCGGCCAGCTCATCAATATTTTCGTCATCGACCTTTTCCCAAAGGGAAGAGACCTCTTTCTGGATATCCTCCCGCATCTCCCAGTCGTCGATTCGAATGCGACCTTCTGTATCGACAGGCATTGCCTCGTTGCTGCCATAAAGACGCTGGGAAAAAAGTCTGACCATCTGTTCGATGCAACCTTCATGTACTCCCTTCTGCTTCATTACCTTAAAGAGAAGGCTGATATAGAGGGATACCACGGGAATGACGGCACTTGCACGTGTCACCACTGCCTTATTAACCGACACATAGGCCCCTCCGCCTGATGCGGAAAGCTCCTTGTTGAGCCCTTTTGCGGTTTCTTCCAAATCCTTTTTTGCCGATCCGATGGTCCCTTCACGATAGACTGCATGGGTTACCTCGGGACCGATATATGAGTAGGCTACGGTTTTTACATCGGGGGCCAAAAGCCCCTGTGCCCCAAGATAATCGATCCATAGACGCCAGTCTTCCCCGCCCATAACCTTGACCGTGGCCCGTCTCTCTTCTTCTGTCGCCGGGGCGATTTCCACTTCGCCGAGGCGACCGTTGATGAAATCGACCGATTTGGCTTTGTACACCTCTCCGAGGGGTTTAAGAGCCGATCGATAGAGGGTTCCGTCGGCAGGATCGGTTCTGACTCCCGAGGCAAGGCTGTAGATAACAAGGTCGGCAGGGCCGCCCAGGCTTTTGAGGGCATCCCCGACCTTGGCCCGCATTTCGTTCGAGAAGGCGTCGCCGTTGAAGCTTAGGGCCGGGATTCCCGCCTTTTTCGCTTCTTCGTCAAAGGTCCTGGTATTATACCAGCCAGGAGTAGCGGGCCGCTTTTCGCTTGGTTCTTTTTCAAACGAAACACCGATGGTTGCGGCACCGTAGCCGAAGGCTGCGGCTATTCTGCTGGCAAGCCCGTATCCCGTTGATGCTCCGATGACAAGGACCCTTTCCAGTTTCTTTGATGCCTTGTGATGCGAAAAATAGTCTTGTGTCCAGCGTATCTGCCTACGGGTTTCCTCTGCACACCCCTTGGGGTGTGCATTCATGCAGATTGCTCCTCTGATTTTAGGTTCCATTGTCTATTCTCCTTCATTCTTCATGATACAGAACCACTCTGCTTCCGCAGCAACCTCGTTGCCGACCAGGGCCTTGCCCTTCTGGCGAATCATCAGCTTACTGATCCGCTTGTTTTCAATCTCGAAACGGACCTTGTCCCCTGGTACCACCTGTCGCCGAAATTTTGCCTTTTCCACGCCGGCAAGGAGGAAGATGGCATTACGAATAAAACCTGCGGCGGCCACACCGGCACCTCCGCACTGGGCCATCGACTCTACGAGTAAGACCCCAGGTACAACAGGGTAGGTGGGAAAGTGACCGCGAAAAAAGAATTCATCGTCACCAAAAAGTTTTTCTCCGACGATTGTCTCCTCATTAAAGGCGAGGAGGCTATCTACAAAAAGAAAGGGATCACGATGGGGAAGGAGGGTTTTTACCCCCTCCAGATCGACCGGAGCCGCCATTGGTTCAAAGCTTGGGTTCATTCTTTCCACTCCTTAACAGCTACTACCGCATTGTGACCGCCGAAACCGAGACTATTGGAAAGGGTTGCCCTCACTTTCATCTCTTTCCCTTTACCGGGAAGATAGTTGAGATCGCATTCCGGGTCCGCCTCCTCAAGGTTGATGGTACCGGGAACGAAGCCGTCTCGAATGGTAAGAACGGATATAATGGTTTCAAGGCCACCGGCTGCACCGACGAGGTGCCCGGTCATCGATTTTGTGCTTGTTACCGGTATGTCGCGAGCCCTTTCTCCCAAAGCCTTTTTGATGGCCCTGGTTTCAATTGGGTCGTTTGTCGGCGTGCTGGTACCGTGGGCATTCACGTAATCAATATCTTCTGGTCGAAGATTTCCGTCTTCCATGGCAAGCCTCATGGCTTTTGCCGCTCCTTCTCCCTCGGGCTCGGGAGAGGTTAGATGATAGGCATCACAGCTTGCGCCATAACCGGCTAACTCGGCAAGAATTTTTGCACCCCGCGCCTTGGCGTGTTCGAGTTCTTCAAGCACTAAAACACCGGCACCTTCGGCTATGACAAAACCGTCTCGATTCTTGTCAAAAGGACGGCTGGCCCTTGTCGGATCATCGTTGTATTTCGTAGAGAGGGTCTGGAGTATGCAAAAGCCGGCAATACCGAGTTCGGTGATACATCCTTCAGTTCCTCCCGTGACTGCAATATCGCTTCTTCCGCTGCGGATGGACGCTACAGCCGCACCTATGGCGTCGCTTCCGCTGGCACAAGCGGTGGTAATGGTTTGGCAGGGGCCTTTGAGCCCCAAAACCATGGCGACATTAGCCGGTCCTTCGTTGCTGATCAATTTGGGGATCGTTAGGGGAGGGACTCTGCTTGGTCCCTTGGAAAAAAGGATCCGATAGGAGCTTTCGATGATTTCGAAGCCTCCAATGCCATTTCCCAGGAACACCGATGCACGGTCGGGGTCGAAATTTCCGCTGGTGAAACCTGCCTGGTCCATTGCCTGTCTGGCTGCGGCTACACCGTACTGTGTAAACAGGGCCATCTTCCGTGCATCCTTTTTTTCCATATAGTTGTTTGGCTCAAAATCTCTTACAAGCCCTGCAATCTTCGAGGGGAATTCGGAAATGTCAAAGCGATCATTTCTTACAATACCGCTTTTCCCCGTTTTCAAGGCCTGCCAAGTAGACTCGACATCATTGCCGAGCGGAGTAATCGCCCCCATACCGGTTACGACGACTCGACGTTTCTGGTTCTCCATATTTTTGCTCCCTTTTCTATGTTTACATGGTCATTCCGCCGTCGACGGCAAGAACCTGACCCGTGATATATGAGGAGTGATCCGAGGCAAGGAAGAGTACTGCTTCTGCAACTTCCTCCGGCTTGGCGGTTCGCCCAAGGGGGATTTTACCCGCCAGCTCCTCTTTGACCTTATCGTTTAAAGATTCAGTCATCGATGTATCGACAAAACCTGGGGCAACTACATTCACCCGTACCCCTCGGGAAGCCAATTCCCGTGCAAGGCTTTTGGAAAAACCGATCAGGCCAGCCTTGCTTGCCGCATAGTTTGTCTGGCCACCGTTGCCGGTAATACCGACCACACTTGATATGTTGACTATTGCCCCGGAACGGGCCTTGGCCATGCGCAGAGCGACTCCCTTGGAAATCCTAAAAGCGCTGGTAAGGTTGATCCTCAGTACATCTTCCCAATCGCTCTCTTTCATCCGGAAAACAAGCCCGTCTCTGGTTATTCCTGCGTTGTTGACAAGAAGGTCTGGAGTACCCACGGCTTCGAAGACCTTTTCCAAACCCTGTTCGATACTTTCCGCATCCCCGACATCAACTTCGATCCAGTGAAAGTCTCCTTGGAACTCCGCCTTGCTGCGGCTGAAACCGTAGACAACGGCACCTTCGGCGAGAAAGCTTTCGACGATTGCAGCACCGATTCCCCGACTGGCACCCGTTACAATGGCCGTTTTTCCCTTCAGGATTCCCTGATTCTTGTTCATGTGCTTTTCTCCTTAGCTATTCTCAATAAACGTTCGGGCGGCAAGAGCAGCTTCTCTGTTGTCAACGGAGAGGCAGGGCACGGAAGCAGAGCTGCTCTTCCAGAGTCCGGAAAGGACCTTCCCGGGACCAGATTCGATCGCAAGAGTCGGCTTCATTTCACAAATAGAAGATTCAACCGTCGTCCACCGTACCGGCGAAATGATCTGTCTTGCGCAGAGACCTCGTATTTTTTCTGAAGAAACCACCACTGTCCCCGTTACGTTGGAGAATAGAGGCTTTACTGGTGATGAAAATTGGTAGTATTCGATAAGCTCTGCAAAGCGGGCGCTTGCACCTTCCAGAAGTGGTGTGTGAAAAGGCCCTGCCACCTTAAGAGGGACGACCCTTCGCGCTCCAGCCTCTTTTAGCCGTGTAGCTGCGCTCTCAAGCCCCTTGTGTGTCCCGCTTATGACGGTCTGAAGGGGGGCATTGTAGTTTGCAGGGTAAACGCCCTCTATCCCTTCGATTATTTTGTCGACTGTTTGTGCATCGATACCGATCACCGCGGCCATGGCGCCTTCGGCTCCCTCTTCAATTGCTTCGGCCATGAGGCGCCCCCGTTCGACCACAAGCCTGAAAACGGCTTCTTCGGTCAGAACCCCTGCATCGGCAAGGGCAGCATATTCGCCAAGGCTGAAACCGGCAACGGCAGAGGATTCGATTCCCGATTCCGAGAGGAATTTTCGAACGGCGATATTAGCAAGGGTTATTGCCGCCTGGGTATGTTCCGTTTTCTTTAACTCCGTCTCATCTGCTTCGAACAGAAGGGCCTTCATATCGATACCGGTACAGTCCGATGCCAGGGTGAAAAGTTCTTTGACACCGCTGCTCGCTTCGAAGATATCCCGTATCATACCGGGGTACTGGGCCCCCTGGCCAGGGTAGAGAAAGATGAGCGTGCCTGTTGTTGTACGCTGTGCCATATTCTTTTACCAGCGAAGCAGGTTCGCGCCGTAGGTTAGACCGGCACCAAAGCCGACAAAGAGCAAAAGGTCGCCTCGTTTCAGTTTTCCGCTCCCGGCAAGCTGATTGAGGGCTATCGGTATGGATGCTGCGGATGTATTTGCATACTCTTCGATATTGATGAAGAATTTCTCCAAACCGATTCCAAGACGACCTGCTGCAGCCTGAATGATCCTGATGTTTGCCTGATGAGGAATCACCCAGTCGACATTTTCAAAGCTAAGCTTATTTCGTTCGAGAATCGAAGTTATCAGCTCGGTGTTGACCCGTACCGCAAAGTTGTACACTTTTCGGCCATCCATAGCGATGCACAGATCCTTCTTCTCCACCGTTTTGGGGTCGTCAATGGGGTAGCGCGATCCTCCCGCTTTTCTCATCAGATATTCGGCCCCCGACCCGTCGCTTCCGAGAATCGAATCGATGATACCGCTTTTTTCCCCATCGCTTGCCGGCATCAATATGGCAGCACCCGCTCCGTCGCCGAAAAGCACGCAGGTATTTCGGTCTTCCCAGTTTGTTATCTTGGATAAGGTATCGACACCGATAACAAGAATGGTTGATGAGCTGCCGGATGCGACCATCGACTTGCCAATTTCAAGGGCATAGACGAAGCCAGTACAGCCTGCAGCAACGTCGAAGGCTCCGCAGGAAGTGATACCAAGCCTTTCCTGAACAATGCAGCTGGTGGAGGGAAAGCCTACAAAATCACCGCTTGCGGACGCAACAATGATGGTCTCTATCTCTTGTTTGTCTATACCGGCAGAGGCGATGGCTTGTTCTGCAGCCTTAACCGCGAGATCTGAGGTCGCTTCATCCTTTGCACAGATGTGTCTGCTCCCTATTCCAGTGTGGGAACGAATCCATTCATCGGACGTTTCGACGCTTTTCGCAAGTTCTTCGTTGCTTATTCTTTTTTCCGGTACATATGCACCTACCGAAGCTATCTTTACTCGCATGAATCCTCCTTCGAGTAATACTGGATGAAGATTCGAATCTTTATCCCTTTTGTCAATATACAACATCTGAATAAAATCTTATAGTTATACACATCTGGTCAAAAAAGTAAATAGTTGATAATATCGGTTGACGGCCGAAACAATCTGTGGTAGCGTCCGATCGATTTACGGAGGTAAAGCAAAATGGATATCAAAGAGATTACCATGTTAATAGATCACCTTGAAAAAACCTCACTTGTTGAGTTGGAATTAAAAACAGGCGATACGCAACTGTCGCTTCGTAAAAAAGAGGCTTTTGCCCAACGCATAGATGGGGCCCCTGTTACTTCCGGTCAGTCGCAACACAATTTGACGGAAGAAAACGAGGCTGAAGCTCAGGAGGGGGAATATATAGCCTCTCCCATTGTCGGCACTTTCTATCGTTCTCCAAGCCCCGATTCTCCGGCCTACATCGAAGAGGGAAATACTGTAAAGTCCGGACAAACCCTCTGCATCATCGAGGCTATGAAGGCCATGAACGAGCTGGAGGCTGAATATGACTGCAAGATCCTTTCTATTCTTGTGGAAAACGGGCAGATGGTGGAATATGGAACGCCGCTTTTTTCCGTCGAACGAATCTAAAGGGACGGAGGAAGCCGATGATACATCGTTTACTCATTGCAAATCGGGGCGAAATAGCCGTTCGGGTTATTCGAAGTTGCAGAGAGCTCGGTATAGAGGCCGTTGCCGTCTATTCTGAGGCCGATAAGGATTCTCTTCATGTACGAATGGCGGACAGGGCTGTTTGTATAGGACAAGCCGATTCGAAAAGTAGTTATCTCAACAAAAGGAACCTGATAGCCGCGGCGGTAGCCAGTGGTTGTGATGCCGTACATCCCGGTGTCGGATTTCTCAGTGAAAATGCTGATTTTGCGGCCGACGTAGAAAAGGCGGGGCTCATATTTATCGGACCGCGGCCCGAAACGATTGCCTTTCTCGGTGATAAGGTCGCCGCGAAGCGTACCGCTCAGGAAGCAGGCCTTCCCGTAATTCCCGGCAGCGAAGGTGCCGTTGAGGATGCAGAGGCAGCCCTTTCCTTTGCCCGAAAGGTGGGTTTTCCGGTTATCGTAAAGGCTGCCAGCGGAGGGGGCGGAAAGGGAATGCGCATCGTTCGTGATGAATCGCAGCTTGCTTCCGCCATGAAGATTGCCGGCCATGAAGCGGAAACAGCCTTTTCCGACGGTACCCTCTATCTTGAGAAATATCTGGAAAATCCTCGTCATGTCGAGGTTCAGCTTCTCGGCGACGGAAAAGGGAACGTTGTTCATCTCGGCGAGCGAGATTGTTCGATGCAGCTCAGGCATCAAAAACTGGTTGAGGAGAGCCCCTCGCCCGGTATATCGCCCGCAATACGAGAAGATATGTGTAGCAACTCGGTTCGTCTCTTTGAAAAGCTCTCCTACAGGGGAGCCGGTACCATTGAATTCCTTTTCGATGGTGAAAACTATTACTTCATGGAGGTGAACGCCAGGGTACAGGTGGAACATCCAGTTAGTGAAATGGTGAGTGGTGTGGATATTATAAAGGCACAGATCCGTGGCGCTGTGGGGGAAGAGTTGGGGTTCAACCAAAGGGATATTACTATCAAAGGCTCTTCGATCGAATGCCGAATCAATGCACTGGCTCCGGGAACCGTTTCCTATTATCTTCCTCCCGGTGGAGTTTCCGTTCGGGTCGACAGCTTTCTTTATCCCGGCTACAAGGTTCCTCCCTATTACGATGCAATGGTTGCTAAGTTGATTGTCCACGGCTCCACTCGCCGAGAGGCGATCAACCGTATGCTTCGGGCTTTGGACGAGTTTGTAATCGATGGTCTTTCCGTGAACCTTGCAACCCAGAAGCGAATCGTATCCAGTCCGATCTTCCAAAGTGGTCGTTTCGGGACTTCGGCCCTGGAGACCATTCTTAAGGAGGTGTGATGAAATTCCTTGACGCGTTTAAGGGGCTGTTTTCGCCCGGAAAAGGAAGCGATAAGCGCAAAAACAGGGTCGAGCAGAAGCCCAGCGGAGGCGAAAAAAGCGGTGCCGTTCGAGATGAACGCAGCTTTGTAGAGAATCAGCACTCCTGTCCCAGCTGCCATCTTCACATCGAATTGGCGGATTTGAAAAAGAACCTCTTTGTCTGTCCCGGCTGCGGCCACCATTTTTCAGTCACGGCGTGGGAGAGAATCGAAATGCTTGCCGATCCCGATTCCTTTAGAGAGAGTGATGATGTTCTGGAAACAGCCGATCCTCTTGCTTTTCCGGGATATGCAGAAAAACTAACGGCTTCGAGGCAAAAAGCAAAGATGAACGAGGCCATCGTCACCGGCGTTTGTTCCGTCAACTCCAGGGAACTTGCCCTTGGCGTTATGAGCTTTTCCTTTATGGGGGGAAGTATGGGCGCCGTTGTCGGAGAAAAAATAGTGCGGTTATGCTCTGTTGCGGTTCAGCGACAAATTCCTCTTTTACTTTTTACCGCTTCCGGGGGAGCAAGAATGCAAGAGGGGATCATCTCTCTGATGCAAATGGCAAGAACCAGTCATGCTGCTGCCCTTCTTGAAGAAAAGGGGCTTCCTTTTTTCATTGTCCTTACCCATCCGACCACAGGAGGAGTCACGGCCAGCTTTGCGATGTTGGGTAATGTCATCCTTGCCGAGCCCGGTGCCTTGATTGGCTTTGCTGGGCCACGGGTGATAGAATCGACTATACGCCAGAAACTTCCGGAGGGGTTTCAGCGTGCCGAATTCCAGGAGCAGAAAGGGTTTGTCGACCGAGTTTGTCCCCGTTCCAAGCTACGGAAGACCATAACTCTGTTGATCGATGCTCACCGTCCCTACGATTTGTCCCGTCAGAGCGGATGAGAGGATTCATGAAAAACAAAGCCTTTGAAAAGAAACTAAAGGAGCTCAAACGCCTTGCCGCGGAAGAGCATATGGGCGTGTTTGAAGAACTTTCCCGAATCGAAACCAAGTATCTTGGAAACGGCAGGCAGGGAAATGCCTGGGAACGGGTGGAGCTTGCACGAAATTCCTCCCGCCCGACCAGCCTCGACTACATAGAGATGCTCTTTGACGATTTTCTTGAATTAAAGGGAGATCGTTCGTCGGGAGATGATCCTGCTATGATCGGTGGAATTGGCTTTTTCAGCGGGAGGGCCGTTACTGTTGTCGGACACCAGAAAGGGAGAAATCTTAAGGAAAATCTTTACCGTAATTACGGTATGGCCAATCCGGAAGGCTATCGAAAGGCACTTCGTTTGATCAAGGAGGCTGAGAAATTCGGCAGACCTGTCATCACCTTTATTGATACGCCGGGAGCCTATCCCGGGCTTTCTTCCGAGGAGCGGGGAATAGGGGAGGCCATAGCCCGTAATCTGAAGGAGCTTAGTCGTGTCAGCGTTCCGATCATCTGTATTATCATAGGGGAAGGAGGCAGTGGAGGGGCTTTGGGGATCGGAGTAGGGGATGAGGTCTACATGCTGGAAAATGCGGTCTATTCCGTCATTACCCCTGAGGGGTGTGCTTCTATTCTTCTTCGGGACGCTTCAAAAGCGAAGCTGGCTGCAGAACTAATGAAAATGACTGCTTCCGATCTTTTGGATCTTGGTGTGATCTCCGGCATTATTCCGGAAGGACCGGGAGGCGCCCACGAAAGCCCCGAGGCAACTGCCGCAAACATCCGCATTTTACTGGAACGACGAATTGATTACCTAACCCGACGAAACAGCTCCCGGCTGGTTTCCGATCGTTCGGCCCGGCTCCTTTCCATGGGAAGTATTGCCGGACGGAGTGGTGAGGCCTTTTCGATTCTTCAAAAGGAAAAGGGGGGAATACTTAATAGATTTTTCGGTCGGAAGAAGCGATAATTCCCATGGAATATTTTTGGGGCTCTTGCATCGGTGGGGGAATTTACACGATAGTATAAGGTACAGAAAGGAAACGGGGGAACGTATATGCAATTTCTTACCTTTATGCTATCCGAAGAAGTATATGGTGTTGAGGTTTCCAAAGTGAGGGAAGTTTTGGAAGTTATCGATATCACCAAGGTTCCCCGAATGCCACCCTTCATGCGTGGGGTTATCAATCTTCGCGGTGGGGTGGTGCCCGTTGTCGACCTCGCCATGAAGTTCGGGATGGATGCCATCGTCAATACCGTTAATACCTGTATCATTGTTCTCGAGGTTGAGGTGAACGGTGATCTTGTGGTTGTCGGGGCTCTGGCAGATTCCGTCAGGGAGGTAATTGAACTCGACCTCTCCCAAATAGAACCTGCCCCCCGTATTGGGACAACCCTCAACACCGAATTCATCGAAGGGATAGGAAAGCGTGACGATGAGTTCATTATCATCCTGACCATAGATCGGATCTTTTCTGTCTCCGAGATTACAGCGGTAAAAACCGGGGTACAAGAAGAAGAGGAAGAAGAAGAAGTTTCAGAGGAAGATGAGAAAATTTCCCAGACCGAGGAAGACGGGTAGGACAAAGTCCGTCTCGGTGCTATAGTTCCCATAGCATGAAAACACAGAATGCTATTGTTGGACTCCTTTTCATCATTGTCGTTATTATGGTTGGAGCCTTGTTAAAGGCTGCCGGAAATGTTCTGTTACCCTTGATCATTTCTGTCTTTTTGTCGTTTATCATCGCCCCTTTCATCAATTTTCTCAACAGGATGCATGTCCCAAGGTTTATTGCCATTTCTATCGTTGTTCTCTTTCTTTTGGGAGTGATGTTTCTCATCTTCCTTTTCATTCAGACAAGTGTAAACAGCTTTATTGCCGAATTCCCCAAGTATGCCGAACGTTTTCGTATTATCATACGTGAGCTGTTCCGTAATGTCGAGAACCGTTTTGGTCTTTCCTATGAGGAATTATTGGGGCAGATCAACTGGAACAGTGCCTTACGAGGATCTTTGGTAAAGGTTTCGGGAAATTTGATGAACTTTATCAGTAGATTCCTCATCGTTATGATTTTTCTGATCTTTCTTCTTCTCGAGAAGCCCTATTTTAAGAAAAAATTGCAGATGGCCTTTGAAGAGAAGACTGGAAAAAAGGTCGGAAATATGATTGAGCATATTAATCAACAGGTGGCCCGCTACCTTTCTTTAAAGTTTTTTCTTTCCCTGGCAACTGGCATAGCGGTCTGGTTTGCCTTAAAGATTATCGGCCTCGACTTTGCAGTGGTATGGGGAACCTTGGCGTTCTTGCTGAACTTTATCCCTTCCATCGGAAGCTCGTTCCATATGATCATTACGATCCTCATGGGAATCATTCAGTTTTACCCCTCACCTGGTAAGATTTTTGCCGTTGCTCTCTCTATGATTGGTATACAAGCGATCATCGGCCAGTTCCTGGATCCAAAGCTCCAGGGGCATCGACTCAATTTGAGTCCCTTCGTCATCCTTTTTAGCTTGGCTCTCTGGGGATGGATCTGGGGGGTAGTCGGCATGTTTCTTGCGGTTCCCATTACCGTAATCATACAGATTATCTGCCAGAATGTCCCCGGGCTCCGCTTTATTGCGGTCTTTATGGGTAGCGGAAAGAATAATACCAATGTTTCCGAAGATCAGCTTTTTACCCTCTACGACGGCGAAGATATGGGTAAATAGGGGAAATGCCTGTCGGGCTTTGCCGAGGCACCCTCGTTTTGGTATATTTCTGCCATGGAAAAGGATGATTTTCGCCGTCTTATCTACGAGTTCTACAAAAAAAACAGGCGCAGCTTTCCCTGGAGAGAAACAAACGATCCGTGGCTGATTCTGCTTTCCGAAATGATGCTTCAGCAGACCCAGACAAGCAGGGTTGCTACAAAATGGGAGAGCCTTGCCGGGCGTTTTCCCAATCCTCAGACTATGGCAGATGTTGAGCTTGCAGAGCTCCTTAGCCTGTGGAGCGGCCTTGGTTATAATAGACGGGCCCTTGCCCTCAAAAAGATTGCCGAACGTGTGGTTTCAACCGGTGGTTCTTTGCCGGATACCTACGACGGGCTCGTTGCGCTTCCGATGATCGGTCCCTACACGGCAAAGGCGGTGCTTGCCTTTGCCTACAACAGGCCGGTGGTTTTTATCGAAACGAATATCCGTAGAATCTTTATCCACCACTTTTTTCCTGACCAGGAGAAGGTAACGGACCGCCAGATCCTTCCCCTGGTGGAGGAAACCCTTGATCGAAAGGATCCTCGCAACTGGTATTATGCCTTAATGGATTATGGTTCGGCCCTCCGTGGCGTTGAGAATCCGAACCGAAGAAGTGCACATTACAGCAGGCAATCGACCTTTGAGGGCTCCGACAGGCAGAAAAGAGGCGCTCTGCTCCGCTTGCTGACGGCCTCCCAAGGCAGAGCCAGGAGCTGCGAGGAGCTTTCTACCGATATCAATGCCGATCCGGAGAAGACAATGCAGCTTCTTTCCGCCCTTGTCCGAGAGGGGTTCGTAGCGGAAAGCCCCGAGGGCTATCGAATACCTTCGTAGGCACGAAGGATCATGGAACGCTGCCACGCTAAAAGATACTCTTCGCGCTCCTTGTCGTCTCCCCTGCAGTCTGCAAGGATACGAAAAAGGGGCTCAGTTCCCGAACCGCGCATCCAAATGTAGTCACTCACCAATCCGTCCGCCCCGAAAAACACAAGCTTCAGGCCTCCTGTCATCTTACTGCTTCGCCCCGCTTCGCCCCGCTCCTTCCGTTCATACGTGGCTTCATATTGGCGTTCCTCCCATGCCACGATACCAAAGCGTTCGGCAAGTTCTTGTTTCCTTGTCTCCCATTGGGATAGAAACTCTTCTTCCCATGCCCGTTTTAGCGCACCGTGGTCGAAATTTCCGAGGCGAAGGATGGCCCGTTTTTCATAGGCGCTGGTGGTGGTATAGGTTGGAAGGCTCGCAATGATATCCGAAAGTGTGAAATCTTCTCTATACAGCTCTTGCCTGCCGGAGGCACGGAGCCAACGTCGAAAAAGCCCGGGGTTCTCATCCCTATCACGTATGAGCAAAAGTTTGAGAACCGCAAAAACGGTGCAAAGGGGGTCTCTCACCGCCGAGGGATGGGTTATATTTCCACCGTTGCTTCCCTCACCGAGGATGGGAATCGTATAGCCCGCTTTGCGTTTTTCCCTGGCAAGGTTTACGGCATTGGCCTCCCCAACCTCGGCGCGGAAGGTTTCAGCCCCGAAGGCATTTGCAATGGAATCGATGCGCATAGAGGTCGGGCCGTTTACGACAACGGCAAGCTTTGCCGAAGGTGACCTGTCCGATGTCCTCGCTTCCAGCCACCTTGTATAGGCCAGCTCCGAGAGAACGGCAAGGGCAAACACCTCCTGCGCCTCAAGGGCCCTGCATTTCCCATCTTTTCCAGCAAAAACAAGGTTCCCTCTATCACCATCATTGTCTGGAACATAAGCAATTGCAAACTCGGCCCGTTGTGCGTGTAATTCCTGAAGAAGTTTCCGCGCAGGATCAAGGCTTTCGCCTTCAGGAACAATCCTATGCTCGATGACCCCCACCTTATCTCCGGCAAAAAAGAGGGAAGCCCCTGCCTCGGATAGAATTTTCTTGTCGATCGAAAGGGCTCTGGCACTTCCATTCAGCTCTCCCAGAACGCCGACCGGATAGGTTTCGGCCTGGGAAGCGAACAGATTGAATATCTTATCGGCTTCCTGATCGCTGGAGCTCCCGGTGACCGTTCTGCGGAGAAAACGATGGTAGCAATCAAGGGCTTGTTTCTTAAAAAAGGAAGCCTTGGCAAGTTGCGAACGTACCCTTTCCTCGTCGCGGCTTTCGCTTCGGGCGATAGCCGCTAAGGCTTGTTCCCTATCGTCAAGCAGTTGTTTAAAAAGGAGAATAAGCCTTGATGCCTGTTCTCCGTCGAGGACACCTCCGGTAGCCAGTCCGAATTTTATGCCGTTGTGTCCGATGGGGTTGTGGCTGGCGGAAATATAGACAAAGGCATCTACCTGAGAATCCTCCTTGGCCCAGGCCATCACTTCGGGAGCGGCGGAGATGCCGACGACTGCCACGCTATAGCCCGTGGCATCGAGGCATGCAACAACCTGCCCCATGATTGCAGGACCCGTGGGCCTCGAATCTGTAGCGACTGCTATGGTCGCAGCATTGGGAGACAGGCCTTCCTCTGTAAGAAACCGGCAGAAAGCAGCAATCATGACGGCAACAAGCGCCTTGTCCTCCGGTAAAAGCCTGGGGGAAGCATCCTCCTCCTCTCCTGTTGCGGCAAAAATCTTTCTCCATCCGCTTGCGGAAAGAATAAGAGGGCGTGCTGATGTAAGCAGTTGTTCGTAATCAATCATGAAAAGGTTCTACCATGCGAGGCCAATTAGGACAAGAAGTAGGGAATCTGCCCTTTTGCAAAAGAGGTATGGAACATGGTATTCTTTTCGAATAGGGAGGCAATACATGAAGAATCCTGTACCGCGGGTGGCT
>JGI2924J29684_1077636_pt1 | contig 19881 bp, 16 predicted proteins | sample BenlonsequencITS_FD_29684 | JGI IMG/M metagenome (IMG submission 29684)
CCACAGGCCAAAACCTATCATGCCGATAATCGCCAGCACTTTAATCAGCGCGAACCAGAATTCCGTTTCGCCATACAGACGAACGTTCACCAGATTCACGGCATTAATGATAATAAAAAACGCCGCCGCCCATATCCATGTTGGTACGTCAGGCAGCCAGTACTGCATATAGATGCCCGCCGCGGTCAGCTCCGCCATCCCGACCAGCACAAACATGACCCAATAGTTCCAGCCCGACAAAAAGCCCGCAAACGGCCCCCAATATTTCCAGGCGAAGTGCGCAAACGATCCGGAAACCGGCTCTTCCACGACCATTTCACCCAACTGGCGCATAATGAGAAAAGCGATAATCCCGGCAACGCCATAGCCCAACAAAACAGCCGGCCCCGCCATCTGAATCGCCGGACCGATGCCCAGAAACAGCCCGGTGCCAATAGCGCCGCCCAGCGCGATTAGCTGAATATGACGGTTTTGCAACCCCCGCTGAAGCGTCGGTTCATTCTTCGACGCGGCATCCGACACGCTGGCGCCGGATGCAGTTGACGCGTTTTTCACGTCCTACCCCTGTATCGTTTTTATTGAGGGGCACCTTTTAACATTTCGTTCTCGCTGCCGCAAGGCGCAATCGTTTGTCACGGCTAAACTCTGGGCGTTACCGTCATCGCGCAAAAAAAGATGTCACGGGAAGTAAAAAGAAAAGAATGCGCGCCGATAGAGAGCGTTACCGGTGAAAGACGACGAGTATAATATATGTGAATAACTCTGGACGAAAAGTACGACACCCTACAGAATACATTTAGTATTTTTTCAGTATTTTCAAAAAGGTGAATCAGAACTATCATCTGTTATCCGTTTTTGAGCCACGCCAGGCATCAACGTCATGAATAAAATCATTAAACGTTTAGAGATCATCAAAAGCGCCATCGAACTTGAGGACGAAGAGATTATCCATCAGCAGCTCATCTACCTGAAAAATGAGCCGCAGGATGCCGTAATCAGCACGATTGCCGAGGCGATTGAAGCTCGTCGTTTCAGTGATGCCATGCAGGAAATCTCCGCCTGGCTACAGGCTCAACGGGCGCTCTCGACGTGGCAAGATCCCGCTATCGCCGCCAGCAAACTGGAGTTGAAAGCGCTTGAAGCCCAACTTCGCGATCTGATTGACAAACGAAATGCGCGGGTACAAATCCTCGATGATTTTAACGACCTCTACCATCTGCGTCTTGGGCCGTTAATGAGCCGTATCCTGGAGTTGCGTAAACAGCTCGCCGTAAGTATGCAGCGCAAGCAAGAAGCGGAAATAAAACGTCGGGAAAAGGATTATCAATCCTGCCTGCAATTTATTTCCCAGGCCGTGGATCAACTGGCAACGTTAAAGCAGCAGTGGATAGGATTGAATGCCGCCTCACGGCAGGCTATGGGGATCCGTCAACGAATCCAGCAACAGACGGAGTTAATCACCGCGTTGCTGGCGGAAATTCGCGAGCTGGAAGCAGATTTTTCTAATCAGGATGACAGCGCCTCCCGCCAGGCGCAGGAAGACGCGGAACAGGAGTATCATCAGTACCAGGAGCAACAGCAGGAAGCGCAATTCCGCTACGCCTGCGATCAACGTTTGTCGGCTGACGAACGCAGTGAATTAAAACGCCTGTGGCGCCAGGCCAGCCGCCTGTGTCACCCGGATGTGGTCGCCGATGAATTGAAAGAAAAAGCGCACCAGATGATGGTACAGCTCAATCAGGCGCGGCAGAATGCCGATCTGGCGGCAATTCGCGCGTTATTGACGCAGTTGCAAAGCGGTCTGGAACCGATGATGGCAAGCGACAGGTTGAATAACCTGGAACATCTGCGCAATAAAATACGCCAGCTCCGCACGCAAATCGACGCGCTGTTGAAAGAGATTACGCAACTGGAAACAGAAAACGCCTGGCGGCTCGCCTCTTCCGTTACTGATAAAGAGGCCTATTTCTCCGAACAGGAGCGGGCGTTAACAGAAATTCGCAATACGCTGGAGGCGCAGGTCCAGCAGGTGGAACAGGAACTTCTTACCGGTTAGCGCTCGTTCACTTGTCAGCCATAAAAAATTGTCGGATGGCGCCTACGCAGCCATCCGACGAATCGCGGCATCAAGAGGGTAAGAGGATAGCTACTGTCGCTGTGAAAGTAGCGAACGGGCCGAGTCCGCCATGATCATCACCGCGCCTGCCAGCATTAATGTATCTTTCAAGACCAGCCGTCCGGCGCCCGATAAATACGGGAAACCATAATGCGCATCGCCCAGCGGCATAACCCAGGCCTCCGGCGTGGTGATTAAAAACGATAGTGTTACAAATGGCGTCAGGAATGCCAGTACGCCGCCCGCCAGTCCTAACCAGCGGCTGAAAGGATTAGCCAGTACCAGCGCGGCAATAATCAATTCCACCACGCCCAGGCCATCCGAAAACGCATACGTATTATTAGCCGTTTGCCAGGCGCGCTCCTCCGGCTTTAATTCGCCCTCATGAGTCAGATGCTGACGATATTCCTCAGGATGCTCATAGAAAAATGACATAAATGGACTGTTTGCTACAAACGGAGTAATACTGTCCGCCTCATAGGGCACAAATTTCAGTAACCCAATCCAGATGAAGACGATGGCGATACTCAGGCGGATTAATGTTAATCCAAGCCGATCCCCCCGACTTAACAGACGAAGATATTTATCCATACCCACTCTCCTTATTTATATAAAATCGCAGTGGCATAACCCGTATTATCAATACGCATTGACGTAATTTTCCATGATGATGCATGTTTACTTTTAGCCAGTCTGGCAATAGCGTCTTCAAGCATCGAAGGCGTCGCTGAAACCGCAGAAACGCTGATATGTTCAACGTGGGTTAACGGCTGTGTGGAGGCGGAAAATGCCAGAGGCGCGGCTAATAATGAGGCAATAAGTGTTGTGATTTTTAACATCGAGATTTCCAGTGATGGGTTATTTCAATGGCGCTATAATACGTTACTCCTTACAGATACCTTTTCTTTTAGACGCCAGCATAATTGTCCTGGCGTATTTTTATGGCATAACAGGCAAAAAAAAAAGCCCTGATTAACAGGGCTACGCTATCTATGTTTTACTTAATGAGAGAGAAGAGATCGTTTAAAGATTCACTCATTGTAGGATGGGTAAATATCTGATCGCGTAACACCGTATAAGGTAAGTCCGCATCCATAACGGTTTTAACGATATTAATCGTTTCATGAGAATCGACGCATAACAATGATACGCCTAATATACGCTGCGTATTCACATCCACCACCGCTTTTAGTACGCCACGGGTATCGTCCATAACACGGGCGCGAGGGATTGCCGCCACTGGCAACGTCGCTACCTGCACCGTTGCGCCGCTTGCCCGCGCCTGCTCTTCCGTCAGCCCGATCCGGGAGAGCGGCGGCGTCATAAAGACGGAATACGGCACATTCTGGCGATCGCGGGTACTGCGTTTCCCCTCTCCTAATAAGCCGTCGCGTACAATGCGGAAATCATCCAGTGAAATATAGGTAAACTGCAACCCACCGGTAACGTCGCCCATCGCCCAGATATTCTCCGCCGTGGTACGCAGGTAATCATCAACTATAATCCCGCCGCGTTCGTTCACCGCCACCCCGGCGTTTTGAAGCTGTAAGCCAGCAGTCGCCGGTTTCCGTCCCGATGCCACCAACAGGGCATCCACAAGATGCGCGCCTTCCGGCGTTTCTACCTGTACTACGCCCTCCTGTGACGATACGGCCTGCACGCTGGCGTTTAACATCAGCTCGACGCCCTTTTCCTGCAAAATGCGGGCAATCGCCTGCGCGATGTCCCGATCCTCACGGGGCAGGAATTGCGGCGCGGCTTCAAAGATAGTGACCTTCGTACCGAAGTTGGCGAACATTGACGCAAATTCAAGGCCAATGTAACCGCCGCCTAAAATCCCCAGGCGCGCCGGACGTTGGCTCATACTGAGCAGCCCGGTGCTATCAAACACGCCCGCCGTAGTCGTTAGACCCGTAATAGCCGGGATCACCGACTCTGCGCCAGTATTAATGAAGATCTTTTCTCCTCGTAGCACCCGCTCGCCGTCCGCCTGAAATACCCGTAGGGTCTGGTTATCAACAAACTCCGCTCTTCCCTCAATCACATCAACATTGTCCAGGTCGGCAAGGTTATGAAAATTCTTGTCGCGTAAAAAACCCACAACTGCCGCTTTACGTTGCATGGCGGCAGAAAAATCTCCCTCGCGCTCCGCATCATGCACCAGCGTTTTCGTCGGAATACAGCCAATGTTGATACAGGTTCCGCCGAACATACTGGCAGACTGTTCGATAATCGCCACGCGCCATCCCGTCTTCGCCAGAGTTGCCGCCAACGTTTTTCCTGCCTTGCCAAAACCAATAATGAGCGCCTGATACTGTGTCATCTTCTTTCTCCGCCAAATCACCACCTGTTTGTCAGGACAAGTATAAATAACGTCAAAAAAGACAGGGTTATCCGCAACGCGCCATTTTTTGTCTTATCGTCTAAATTGGCGCTTAGCAAAAACAAGGGTAGAAATAACATTAAGTCCGAAATATAGTGAAAAGATACAGAAATGGTTATCCCCATTTTTGAAAATGAATCTGTTCTGGAGTCTATATGGATGCGCTTAGTCGGCTATTAACGCTTAACGACCCTCAGGGCTCAATCGATAAAAATTGCCCGTTGGGCGGCGACTGGCAACTGCCGCACGCCGCTGGGGAGCTATCGGTGATTCGCTGGCATACCGTTATGCAGGGCGAAGCGCAACTGGAAATGCCTACCGGCGACGCCATTATGCTTACGTCGGGAAGAGTGGTATTTCTGCCGCAAAACTCCGCCCACCGTTTGCGCCAGTCTGGCAAAGAACCGACACATATCATGTGCGGTAGTCTATGTCTGCACACGACGTCACGTTATTTTCTTACCGCGCTGCCGGAAGTGTTATGTCTTGCCCCGCCATCGCATAGCCCCGCCAGTATCTGGCTTAACGCCGCCATTTTGCTGTTACAGCAGGAGGCAGAACGCCATTTACCTGGCGCTGACGCCTTATGTAGTCAGCAGTGCGCGACTCTGTTTACCCTCGCCGTTCGCGACTGGCTGTCGCAGGCTGGCACGGCGAAAAGCGTGTTGAATTTATTACTGCATCCCCGGCTGGGTCGCGTGATTCTTCACATGCTGGAAGCACCGGCACACCCCTGGACGGTCGAAACGCTGGCGCAACGGGTACACATGTCGCGGGCGAGTTTCGCCCAGTTATTTCGCGACGTGTCCGATACAACACCCTTAACTGTCTTAACGACGCTGCGCCTGCAAATCGCCGCTCAGACTCTGTCGCGCGAGGCGCTGCCGGTGATTGTAATCGCCGAGTCAGTAGGTTATGCGAGCGAATCCTCTTTTCATAAAGCGTTTGTCCGAGAATTCGGCTGTACGCCAGGCGAGTACCGTAAACGGGTAAACGCGCTCGGACAATAAACGTACGCCGGGCCCGCCTACAGTTTGACGCCGCAGGCGGGCATTTTTACCGATCGATATCCATATTGATGTAGCGTCCACCTTCCAGCCGCTCCCGCCAGGGCAGCACTTTCAGCAATAGCGGATGATAGAGTCGAATCAGAAAACGGTTGAGCGGATTACGACGCTTCGCGCGGATTTTCCCGTGTAACCAGTACCCAATCAAAACCGAAATCACCACAACAGCCAACAGCGCGATACCCGCCTTCACATAGGTTTTGGTAAACTCCAGCGGGTCGACCAGGCCTCCCTCCTGGCCATCAAAGGTAAAAATGGGGATAGCGCACGATAATCAACTTACGCTGTCAACTGAGGGCTTATAGAAGCTACCTTATCGTTTTTCATTAGTATCCTATTGAAACACCTGATATAGCCTGCAGCTCTCACCGTATACCCTGTTCCGGGCTGTTCGAAGTAGTTTTGGAAAAACATGAAGCCTGCGTGATTTTCTATAACACTTCAACAAAACTTTCGATACCTTTTGATTTTCTTCTTTATCGCTTTTTAAGACTTTTATTGATTAAAAAATCTTTCGATATGTTTTTTTGTGATCCAACGTAAGGAAACGAAAGCATATAAAAGATAATATCTCTGCGAGTTGGCAGCCAGCAAACACTCATTGCCCATACCTGATGTCCGGACCACATTTTTCCGGCAGTGGAGCTACAGATGCAGGAAACCTCCCTATAAATCCCGCAATGTAGCGTATTTCTATAATTACAAGGGTTAGATATTATTATGAAAGCGAAGTTGTTAGTTACTTCTGGAACAGCAGCCTGTCTGGGGATCATTGCTGCACTTCTGCCCGTCTGTGTACACGCTGCGAAAGTGAATGCAACACTGAGTTGGGTGACGGGAGATTACGGTACGCCATATGATTACAGTGGTCCGCGCCTGGATATGAACCTTAATCCCGACGGTTCTAACTGGTACTATGATTTAGGTTTTCGTAAACAATTCCACGACTCCCGCCAGCGCTATCAACGTGCTGAGGCTATGGTCGGCTATCGTTTCCGTTTTGACGAGGGTTGGATCCAACCGAGCTTTCGTATTCGTGAAGATTTAACCACTTACGATAACGGCAATCGAACTACCATTAATTTTTATACCGCACATTTGACCGGCCAGCGTCTGTTATCTGAACGTTTTACATTTGCGAGCAGTATGATTCTGGGTATTGAACGTGAAGAGGTAAATACGGCATCGAATCAGTCTGTACGCCGTTCAGATCGCTTAACCTGGGAAATTGAACCAGGCGTACGTTTCAAGTCGAGTGCCAATACCATGATGACGTTGAACTATTTTAATGCCGGTAAACGTAGTGACAAAGGCGATACCTGGGGATTGACCGATAACTCAAGAAACCAGCAAATGCGTTTCTATTTTAACTGGAATACGCCAATTGGTCTGGTGCTCACCCCATATGTTCGCTATGCCCTTAATTATGGTGAAACGTCCGGATGGTACGAAAGCGCGGCATACAGTGAAACCAAAACAAAAAGTAAAGTTAACCGTTTAGCCCTGCAGATGGCTTACCCTTTATCCGATAGCTTCCGACTTCAGGCAGAATACTATATTGAAGATGTTAAATATAAAAAAGGCTATACCATGGGTAAAGAAAACTCTTCATCTAAATATATGAAAGTAGGCGTACGCGCAACATTCTAAAGATTTACTTATGCCTGGCATAGAAACTTAAAATTCAGCATTAAATAATTCCGGGTTTCAATACAGCATTAGATTCATTCCTGAGAAAGGGAAGGTATTATTATGTCTAAAAAATTTAGGGCGAAAGTTCTCGCGGTCACTATATCCACTATTTTACTATCAACAGCATTTAATACAGCTGCGAGTGCTTGTCCACCTTATATACCAGCGGGCAGTACTTGTGATGCAATAATTGCCTCCGATGGTAAAGCCGTGACCTTAGCGTCAGACTTATACGTTACCGAAGGTAATGGCCTGACCTATACTGGCAGCACACCATTTGTCGCCCAGTATATCCGTAAAAACATTACTGTTGTCGGAGAGAATGCGTATGCTATCTACGCCGATGGTAATACGTTTTTTAATAACAACATTAATCTTGAAAAAGGGATTAATGTTATCAGTGAAAATGGCACAGCAATTAAAATTGACGGTTCATTTAAACAACCGGCCGTTCCTAATATAGGTATATCAATAAAAGATGGGTCGACGGTTAAAGGTAAAGAAAATGCCATTGACTTCTCAGAAGCAAAGACAGCACTGAGAATAGATGTCAACGGTAACGTCTACGGGAATATTATAGGTAATGGTCTGGAAGGAAATAAAGTCAACTTTGCTTACCAAAGCGGAGCACAGCAAGGGTTGTTTGATGGTTATGTTATTTCCGGGGTTGAGAAAATAGAAAACTGGGGAAATCTGAGTATCATTGCTAAAGATAAAACCATTTTCTGGAGTGGTGATTTTAATAATAAAAAAAATGCGATTTTAAATTTTAAGATTGGTAATTCCGCTAATTTAAATACACCTTTATTATTGATTGAAGGCAAGACCGTATTTAATACAGGAAGTAAGGCATTATTCTCTTATGTAGGGAGTAACATCAACGATATCGTCAATAAGGATATCATTCTCATTCAATCAAATGGAGGAATGAGTGGTACTGTTGAGGTCGGACAAGGTGGCGTAAACGCGGTTAGCGATCTTTCGCCATTGCTAAAACAAATCGACTCCTGGATAACTACCACCGATCCGGTTGTCAATGGTGGCATTCAAGGCAATCAGCTAGTGGTACGCTACGGGGTGAACTACGAAGGCGGTGATAATTTTGTCAACATCGCTAAACAAGGTGGCATAAGTGAGCAAAGGCTCCAGGCAGCAAGTTATATCGTTAACTATGCATTGTCCGAATACAACAAAACTCAGTCCGTACGAAGCGGTGAACTCCTGGCATTGTTAACCTCAGCGGGTAACAGTAATACAGGCGACGACGGTGCGAATTCATCTGTTGTTGACAACGGCAGCAATGGTATTGCCCGGTTAGTTGAACAATTAACCCCGAATGCTGAAGGTAGTGAGGTCCGCGCCGCCCTGCGTGTGGTCGATAAGATGCGTGACCAGGCAAATAACCGTAGCTTCTATTTACGCAATCAGGAGACCGCAACGCCGTGGAATTTCTGGGCGCAAACTCTGTATACACATGGACGCCAGGGCAATGAGGCTGATATTTTCGGTTATCAAACTAATGCTTACGGCATAAATATTGGTATGGATCGCCGCTTCAGAGATGAAGCTTTATTCGGTGTCGCGTTCGGTTATCAAAACAGCCATATAAATATAAATGGTTATGGTAATACAAAAGATGTAAATAGCTATGAAGCTATGGCCTATACTGGTTGGTTCAACGACCGCTATTTTATTAACGGTAACATTAATATGGGCTATAATAAAAATAGCAGCACCCGTAATATTGGTTCCTTAAATGGCTATCAGGGAAATACCAAGGCTGAAGCCGACTATAACAGCTTGCAGATGGGTTATCAGGCCAGCGCCGGTATAACATTTGACCTTGATATCGTTAAATTACAGCCGCGAGTAGAATATAACTATCAGTGGTTCCGGGTGGAAGATTATGCCGAAAGCGGTTCACCAGCCAGTCTGGAAGTAGATCGGCAGTCTTATTCAGTGAAACACCTGGGTGCCGGTTTTACCGCCTTCAATACCTACGATTTGGCGTTTGGTAAATTTACCCCATCACTCTCCTTAATGGGATACCGTGATTTAAATGATTCAGAAGTCATAACCGAAACTGCGGGTTTAGTGATGGATCAGGGTAAAGGAAAAGGCCGTTTTACTATCACCGGCGATAGCATCGGTAATGATATTTTTGAAGCCGCACTGAAATCTTCTTTAACGCTAAAAAATAATATTATCCTGGACGGCAACTTGAATTACTACAAACGTGATGGTTATAACGAAGGATATATAGGTCTGAGCGTTTCTAAATACTTTTAAGTGCAAGTCGCCAGAACTCTTTTGTAGGTATAACGCATCGGGATACAGCATGACCTTTATCCCGATGGGTATCGCCTCTCTTCATTTCTCTGTTGCATCCTTTTATTGAGTAGCGAAGATTATGTATACACCTTTCAGATTTAAACTTATAGCCCTCACCGTCGCAACCTTGCTGGGAGCAGCAGCCTGTACATCACATCCATCAGTGAATAACGCTAAAAGTACAAATAATGAAATCAATAAAAAAATGCTGATGCAGGCGACAATTATTGATTTTGACGGCAATAACATCCCTGAATTTGTCTCCGCAAGTAAAGATTCAACGCTGTCATTGAGCCCTGAGCGCTATATCATGGGCAATAAATCGCTTAAATGGGACTGGCAGGCGGGCAGTTCCGTGACGATTCATCACCCTATCAAACAGGTACCCGACTCCGTTGCGTCTAAGATATGGGGTCGTAAGGCCACGCAAGTGCTATCGTTTTGGATCTATAACGAAAGCCCGGTTGACGATTACATGATTGTTGATCTTGGCCGTGGTCTGGGTCCAGCTGGTTCACCTGATACCGGCATTAAAGTCAAAATGAACTTTAGCGGCTGGCGCGCAATCGGCGTTTCACTGCAAAACGATCTTGAAGGACGCGAAATTGAAGGCTTGGGCATCAGTGAAAACGAAGCCGGTGAGAGTGGCGCCCGCAATACCATTGCCAGTGGGGCAAAAAGTGATATGGATGACATTCGCTTTAAAGCACCGCTTAAAGCGCCCTCCGGCACTTTTTATATCGACCGTATCATGTTGTCTATCGATGACGCTCGATATCAATGGTCTGATGACCAGGTTAAAACACGCATCCAAATTCCAGAAATTGATTTTCGGCTACCTAAAAAGTTACCGCCCCCAACGGCAAGTGAATTAGCAGCTACTGATAGCATTCGCGATGCCCTGGTGCGCATATTTATCCAAGTGAATACCGACGAGAATGGACTGGTCATTGTCGACAATTATGAAAAATTACGTAGTGACTTTGCTGCATTACGTATTAAACGTAATGCAGAGGGTAAATTGTCCGGGCGGCATATAATTACAGATAAACAGAAGGTGTTGTATCAACCTGAATTTATGAGCGCCGTCGACAAACAGCGCTTTAACGATTATGTTTATCTCGCTGATTATGCCACGCTGATGTTTAATATCAGCCGTACCTATCAGGTCAGTACTGCGCCTGCACAGCGACAGGAACTGGCCGACATGTATATACTGATGACACAACATTTATTGGATCAGGGATTCGTTGACGGCAGCGCGCTGGTCACGACCCATCACTGGGGATACAGTTCTCGTTGGTGGTATATCTCGGCGCTGATGATGAGCGATGAACTGGAAAAACATCAGTTACGTCAGCAGGTCGCTGATGCCCTGCTGTGGTATTCACGGGAGTTCAAAGCTAATTTTGACATGCAGCCGGGGGCGGAGAGTTCGGATCTGGACTATTTTAATACGCTTTCGCGTCAGCACTTGGCTCTGTTAATGCTTGAGCCCGATCCGGCGAAACGTATTGCATTATTAAAACGTTTTGGTGAATACATCAACGTGGCGCTGTCACAAATCCCGCCCGGCTCGCGAGATGGCCTACGCCCTGATGGTACGGCATGGCGTCACGAAGGCAACTATCCAGGTTACTCATTCCCGGCCTTTAAAAATGCCAGCCAGCTGGTTTACATGCTGCAAGGTACACCGTTTGAGGTCAGCAAAGAAGGACGTGCTGCGCTGAAGAAAGCGATGGTTTCAGCATGGATTTACAGCAACCCGGCGACCTCATTGGGGCTCGCGGGTCGTCACCCGTTCAATTCATCAAGTGTGAAATTATTCCAGGACTCGTTCCGGTGGTTGGCCCTGGCCGGCAATCCGCAAACCGGCGATAAAGTGGATAAAGATCTGGCAGCCATCTATCTGCAAATTACCAGAACGCCAGAGAGCGAAAGCGAAACGCTTTTTGGTCAGACGATTAAGCCCGCTTCTTTGCCTCAGGGTAACTGGACCTTTAACGGCGGCGCGTTCGGAATTCATCGTTTTAGCGACAAAATGGTGACCCTGAAAGCCTACAACAGCAATGTTTGGTCTTCAGAGATTTACTATGCCGATAACCGTTATGGCCGCTATCAAAGTCATGGTGCTGTTCAGGTTCTGCCTTATGGTAGCCAGAAAGAGATAGGTTTTACACAAGACGGTTGGGACTGGAACCGCAATCCGGGGACCACCACGATTCATTTACCGTTAGCCGAGCTGGACAGCCCTAACCCGCATACGCTGATGTTACGTGGCGATCAGCCTTTCAGCGGTCATTCATCGTTGGCGGGTAAATATGGTATGTTCGCCTTTAAGTTTGATGCGCCATCAATGCCGAAATTTGATAGCAGCTTTACCGCTCGTAAAACCGCGTTAGAGACGGAAAATCGTCTGGTCTTATTAGGCAGTAATATTAGCAACAGTACGACTAAATACCCAACAGAGACGACGCTTTTCCAGCACGGCATCACGGATAAAGCGCACGCTCTATGGGTGAACGGCGAACGCATTACCGCATTCCCGTATCAGCGTACTCTTGGGGAAGGTGATTGGTTAATCGACGGTCATGGTACCGGTTATTTATTAACGGCCGGCGCGAAAGGAGAAGTACGCCGTCAGCATCAGGTCTCGGCGAATAATAAAACCCGTAAACCAACGGAAGCTGACATCAGCGTGGCGTGGCTCTCTCACGGCAAGAAACCACAAGATGCTGAATATGAGTACCTGATGGTGCTTGAAGCCACGCCCGGGAGTATGCAACAGTTGGCTAACGATTATCGCGCAGGCAAGAAACCGTATGAGGTATTGCGTAAAGACAATGTTGCACACATTGTGCGTGATAATGTGACCCAAACCATCGGTTATACCGCATTTAGTGCGGTGACACCTGCCGACGGCGTGGTGAAAAGTATTCCTCAGCCCGCGATTATTATGACCCAATCACGGGGAGACAAAGAACTTATTGTTAGCGGCGTTACACCAGACCTGAACATGACCCGAACCACGGCGGCAACCCCGGTGCCTATTTCAGTGACGCTTAACGGTCAGTGGCAGACTAGCGTCCCGAACCCGCAGGTTAGCGTCAGGACCTCGGGAGGTACCACGGAGTTGACGTTCTCGAGCTATTTTGGTATTCCGCAGGAGATTACTCTGAAGCAACAGCTGTAGTTAGGTTATTTATTACGTTAATAAATACCCTCCAGCATAGCCCTGCCTCTTATACACAAATCCCCCGACAATATTGTCGGGGGATTTTTTGAACCTTTTCCCCATCCTGTGATCTTTTTTTAATACTCCCTCCACTTCTGGTGCTTTACTACCGAACGCTGTGCAACCGTAACCAGATTAACGAACGCGGTGTCTTTCAGCCTCGCCTTATCCAGACGTTCAAAGATACGGGAAAGCAGGTCGGCGCTCCAGCGGGAACGAAGCCAGCCAAAATACTGCGGGAAACTCTGTACCAGAAGCGGCAGAATGTGCAGGATATCCGTGACCGGCCAGCGAGGCGCGCGTCCCGGCCTGAGGCTTTTTAGTCCGTCAACACCATATAGGGTAAACCAGTTTATCCATCTGCCGACGGATGAGCGGGCAGCACAAAGTAGTCTGGAGACGTCGGTAACAGTCATTCCCTGATGCATCTGGCATGGTTTTTATCATGGGTCTGTTGGACTTCTTTACGCATCAGTCGTCGTTCTTCATCAGGGATAAATGCTATGATCGGCATAACTCTGTCCGGTTGGTGATTGGTTTTGATTTGGCTATTAATCAGATCGCCCAACTTGGATTGAGTTCCTTTCCGGTGTTCTACTATTTAGAGAGGTTATTTAGTAAAAGGATTTTGGTGAAAGTTAAGGACGGAAAATAAATATCAACTATGATGTGAATATTATGAATAAATTTAAAAGTGTATTGTTAGCACTGGTTGTTGCTATATCAGCCATAGCATTTTCTTCATCTACAATGGCTACAGAAAGAGGCAATAAAAGATTTTCATGTTTTTCATTCCCGTAGTGTAAAAGTTGGCCGCCAGATATACCAATACCAGAACTACCATGGGGTAAAATATACTGATAAATCAAATAACCTTTTATTACTCAAAGAGATTGATTATAGAGAACTAAATTACCGAAATAACTCATAATGACTGGCTGATTTATCCGACCAGTCAGTTTATTCACCATCGGCGCATGTTTACTCCAGCATAAGTTGAAAACCTGAAAAATAAAAATATCGATGCTTATTATTTTTTCATTAAGTAAATTTTCGCTCAACAAACTTAATTATTCATTGCATGAAGATGAAGTGTGAACAATGCTTATGAAGGATATAAATAGCAAGGATAATCTGAGTATTTACAGGAGAAATTATGAAAAATCGTATATTTTTACCATTACTTTTGGTGCTGTCGGCAACAGCTTTTTCGGCATCAGTGATGACTACCAGTGATTCCCACCACCACCAGATAATACAAAATATTCCTCCAGTGGCTGGCTGCCAGATATCCTGAAAAGACTGGATTAGTGTCAGGTTTGTGGCTGTTAGTATAGAGAATATTATTTCTGGATGGCATATTTTATTGACACCAGTCTGATTTTTCACAATGTTATATTGCCCGTTTACAGGTACTTCCAGCGCCGGAGATAATTGGCGGGCGCAGCCCAAAGTTGACGCCAGGGCAATGAGCGCAGGCCAGGTGCCTTATGGGGTCAGGTGCGCCGCGGCGACAGGTAGCGATTATTGATGATGTAGGGCTATTGACGCTATACAGAAAATTCCCGGCTAATAAATCTGGAGGTTCCAAATATTGTAGAAGTTAGCAGGTGTAGTAATTTATAGGTGCTGACAGGCTTGAATTATTTTTCTCTGAAAACTACTGCATGTAAAAGGGTCTTCCCTTGTTGGGATGGGATTCGTATATATTTATATCTTAGTGAGTTATGAATCATACTTGTGGTTTTGCTTGGGAGGTAACATGTTTACAATTGATAGTACTAACAGGGTGGCGACTACAGTCGCTCTATATGCACATGTAAGTAGAGTTAGTTTAGAGGATGAGACTACATTTGTAACTTCTGCACCTTCAGATGAACATACCTCAATACACGAGTATGAGTCTTCTTTGCAATGCTTCGTCTTAAATGATCAGCATGTTCCGCAGAATACATTAGCTAAGAATGTTGAAGGCTACAATAGAGGTTTACAGGAACGTATAAACCTCGAGTACCAGCCCCTGGAAAGCAATGTTTTTCTACTCGGCACCCCTGCAGTCTTAGAGACTACAGAATCTTTATCGTTACCTGTTTCCCCGCAAGCTCTAACCCAAAAATTATTAAGCATTAGTAACAATGATAAGTGTAAATTATCAGGTAGCGCGGCCCCAGACAGTCATAACGCATCGTCCGGTTATATTGCTCAATACAGCCATTCTGCTGAGGTTTTCCCGCCTGAATAAAACGAAGCGTTATAAATAGCTGCGCCGAATAGGAGAATACTTCGATGGAACTCAGTCCGGATTGTACGAGCTGATCAATAGATAAAAATCACAAATTACCAACCGGACTGAGCGATGCCGATCATAGTACCAATTCCCCGCACCGAACGACGCCTGATGCAGAAAAATATCCATAATGTACTGTTGCAGAAAGTTTTTTCCAGTTACTGAAGCATGCACTGATAAAGAAAAAGATCTACGGAACGCGGGAAGAAGCTCGAAGCGATATTTTTGATTACATCGAAATGTTTTATAACAGTAAACGCCGGCATGGTTCGAGCAATCAGATGCCACCTACTGAATACGAAAACCAATATTATCAACGGTTCGGAAGTGTCTGGATTATCCGTGGCTATTCAAATCGTCTGACTCTACTCACACTAACAATCAATTGCTTGCGTTAAATAAATATAAATTTACTTCTATATCAGACATCTATTTCGGTTTAATTTACGGTTCATGATGTATTTTGAAACTACCATATGCAATGTATGTAATATGAAGCATAGATTGCCAAGATACAATCAAAAGCAATACTGTGAACGGATATTATTATGAATGCAATCATCATCCAGATAAAGGATAACATTTCCAGAAAACGAATATGATACTGGCGAATACTAATGAAACCGTCAAGAACTACAAATTTTTTATCATTCAATTTAAACAAACAACAATAATTCAGCGACTCAACAAGAGAATAGATTATGAAAAAGAACTTTTTTCACCTTCTGATAATGATTATCTGCACTTATATTTCTTTTGCCTGCGCGAATATCAGCGACTACAGAGTTATGACCTGGAATCTTCAGGGATCTTCAGCATCTACAGAAAGTAAATGGAATGTCAATGTCAGACAGCTTTTAAGTGGTACTTCCGGTGTGGATATTCTTATGGTCCAGGAGGCCGGTACTATTCCCACCTCAGCGGTTCCTACCGGACGACATATTCAGCCTTTTGGTGTGGGTATTCCCATTGATGAGTACACCTGGAATCTCGGAACCACCAGACGTCAAGATATAAGATACATCTACTACTCGCGTATTGATGTTGGAGCACGCCGTGTTAATCTGGCAATAGTTTCCAGACAAAGAGCGGATAATGTTTATGTCTTGCGTCCGACAACTGTCGCATCTCGCCCCGTCATTGGCATCGGGCTGGGTAACGATGTTTTTCTGACGGCGCACGCACTGGCTAGTGGAGGTCCGGATGCTGCAGCTATTGTCAGGGTTACCACTAATTTTTTTAGACAACCTCAGATGCGGCATCTATCCTGGTTTCTTGCCGGAGATTTTAATCGCGCCCCAGACAGACTTGAAAGTGACCTGATGACTGAGCATCTGGAACGATTTGTAACCGTACTCGCACCTACAGAACCCACGCAAATTGGTGGTGGTATTTTAGATTATGGGGTCATTGTTGATCGAGCACTTTATTCACAACGGGTTGAAGCATCACGTAATCCACAACTCGCTTCTGATCATTATCCTGTGGCGTTTTTAGCACGGCGTTGTTGATGAGAGGTTCATCAATAAAAATAATGTCTTCGTCATATCATTAAGCGTAATACCTATTAGAAGATAGTAAACAGCAGGAATAGTCAATTTCCCCCAGTATAGATTTTCGTGATATGTATTCCTTGGTAGTACAGCACATGGGCTTAATAACAGGTAAAATTATGAGTTGTTTTACTACTCCAGCAATAATGGAAATGTTAGGTCATTATAGATGGCGGGTTTACGAGCCGTTCAGATTTTATCTCAGTAAAGATAAAAATGATGTAATTGAAGTACCAGTCGGTTTCATTACCGATCTAGCCACTGTTCCGCGTATTTTCTGGTCACTGTTGCCGCCGGATGGAGAATACGCTAAAGCAGCAATCATTCACGATTACTTGTACCACTATTCACTACGTAACAGAAAAGAATCGGATCTAATATTCCTGGATGCAATGAAAGTACTCGGTGTGCCAAAACAGAAACGAATATTAATGTATCTTGCTGTAAGGATGTTTGGATGGAAATATTACAATTCTCATATTTCACAGTGTGATTAATTTTCTCAGGCTGAGTTTCAAAATTAACAAACTGGATGTGTTATAAAAAAAACATGGCCCCACCCTTTAATGGTAATTATGATTCTTCATAACTTTATCTGCTTCACCGGAAGTGACACAAACTGTTTTAATCTATCCATTGCAAAAAGTTGTGTTGCAGATTAATGAAAATTATGGTCTAACACACTCCTTCATCCATACGTAAATAATTCATTAGCCTGACGCTGTTCAGCCAGTTCCAGATAGCGTTGCCTCTGACTACAATTTAGCGCACGAATAAGTATCATTTCACCTTCGCTCTTCTGGCTAGAGAGGAAAATTTTCAGCGCCGAAAGATTACGTGGACCAATCTGACCATCCACTATCAAATCCGGATAAAATCTTTGTTGATCATTAAATACATTTAGCCAACGCTGGAACCACTCAATCGGGATAAATGGCCCCATATTCACACCAGTATCACAATGCTCAGCAGCGACAGAGTGAGATATGATGGCGACTTGATCGAAACGCGGACCATACCAGTAATCAGCCTCAAGAATTTTTAACGCTTGAGCACGGGTAAGATTTCGCATATCGCCCATGTAGCCATTAGCTCGCGCTGTCGTCAGGGTGATTAACGTAACCGCCCTCTCTATCGAGGATAAACGCAAATATTTCATCTTTAGTCATGATAGCTTCTCTCAATATTAATAAAGTACATCACCCGATTTCCATGTTTTATAATACCTGCAGGAATAGTGTCATCATTATTATATGAGCATTAATCTTTGATAATAAATAACTCTGTTCAGAAGTTAGTACCTATTAACAGCATTTAACAGACTACTGACCGTGGTCTGTTAAATTTAATGCGCAGAATACTTTAGCCCTCATTTACCTGAAGTGATAAATTGTATTACTGGCCTTGCATCATAAAATGGCATTTTGTACACTTCAGTTTTCTGACCTCTATGTGTCTGACACACGCTATAAATTGAAAAACATGAACTTATTAACGAGCCAAATGCATCAATCCGTTGCTGTGTATTAGTCTGCGGATCGGGGAGAAAAGGTATCACTCCTGGATTCGACATACTGCTTATACTTAAATAATCGTCATTTATTGTACTTGTACCATCCTTTATCTGACCTGTGGCACTATCATAAACGAGCGGTACTGCCTTTTGAATATTTTCCGGCAAAATAGACAATGTGGAAACATATTCACTTTGTAATCGTATCATGCTTTTTTCATAAGCATTAAAGTGACCGCCTTGCGATTCCAGGTAGTCGACGGATGGAGTCAAACTGTAAAAATTATTGTCTGCGCGAATTTTATATCTGTACAGATTGCCTTTGAATTTTGAATGAAAATAGTACGCTCTGGCTATAGCGTATGTTTTATTAATATCTGATGTCGTTGCAATATAACGACTGTCACTACTTCCACCAGCACATGATCTTCCACTGATCCATTGCTGTAGGTCCCGATTGTATCCAAGTAGAGAGAACCCATCACGAAAAATAACATCCGGTGGATTTGGATCTACACGATAAACAAAATCTATCGCATAGATATCAAAACTGGCTATTATGAAGGTCAGTAATATTAACTTTTTCATTGTTCCACATCCCTCTTACTCTCACTCTTAGGCTTACCAGGGCCAAAGCAGTCGGTTGCTGCGCTGCTGCATGACGATAATCCCACGAGGGCATTTGTTGAAAATGTATTTACAAAGGGTTGATTTGTCCAGACATTATGATCATAATAAATCCTTACAGATTGTTCGGTGACGTAAAAATACCTTGCTTGTTCCAGGAGTACTTTAAAAGAAGGAGCCCATACACTCTTATTTGATACTGAGCATGCAATAAGAGGAGTACTACTACTACCATCGGCTTTAACCGCTTTTATGCAAAAATAAGCTCCCCCATCGATCTGACCAACATGGAACTCACTGATAACTTCGTGTGAAAAATAACTAATGTTTTCGTAATCTCCCGTCCACTCAGCACTGGCGTTGAAAGAAGAAATGAGGCTTAATAACGCACAAACAGAAGTGATTTTTTTCATAAAATTCCTCTTAACCAAAAATATTTAAAAGCAGGAATTACTATTACAAACAAACTATTGTATCAGTTTAAATTCGTATATGATGGCATTATTAATAGCCAAGAGTTCACTTTGGTCCGAAACATTCAGTACTACCAGCACTACATGAAGAAAGTCCAACAAGTGCATTGGATGAAAACGCGTTCACAAAGGATTGATCGATCCAGGTATTTGGTTCAACATACACTCTTATAGTTTGCCCTGTAATATAAAAATTCCTTGCCTGTCCTAACATAGTATTAAATGAAGGGCGCCATGTAGACTCCTTTTCAAATGCACATGCTATAACCGGTGTCCCTTCTCCTGATTTTTTAACTGTTTTTATGCAAAAATATGCACTGCTGTGATACTGACCGACATGAAAATCAGAAATAACCTCATCAGAATAATAGACTACGCCTATAGAACTATCTCCTGTCCATTCAGCCCATGTACTTAAAGGGCATACTGCAATTAAAAAAGCACATACAGAAACAATCCTTTTCATATTAATACCTCCCCCTTTATAAACAGAACGAAGCTTGCATTTATTCATTTATCAATTGTGTGAATCGTGTGAATCGTGTGAATCGTGTGAATCGTGTGAATCGTGTGAATCGTGTGAATCGTGTGAATCGTGTGAATC
>JGI2924J29684_1077637_pt1 | contig 19881 bp, 24 predicted proteins | sample BenlonsequencITS_FD_29684 | JGI IMG/M metagenome (IMG submission 29684)
CCAAGCCTGAACTGATGGGTCGAATCTGGCGGTGTCGCTCGATTCGACCCGTCAGTCGACGGTTGGGACGGTACTAGTCGTGCCGGAAACTCCGCTGTCCCGTAAACGCCATCGCCATCCCGTGTTCGTCTGCAGCCTCGATCACGTCGTCGTCGTTGACCGAACCGCCGGGCTGTATTACGGCTTCGATGCCGGCCGCCGCGGCTTCCTCGATACCGTCCGGGAACGGGAAGAAGGCGTCCGAGGCCATGACCGCACCCTCGGCATCTTTCTCTTCGGCGTGTTCGTCGGCTTTCATCGCCGCCAGTCGGACTGCGTCGACGCGGGAGACCTGTCCCATCCCGATGCCGACCGTCTCCGTACCGTCGGCGAAGAGAATGCCGTTCGACTTGACGTGTTTCAGTGTCTGCCAGGCGAAGACCATCGACTCGAGTTCCTCCTCGGTCGGCTCGCGTTCGGTGACGACCTCGAGGTCGTCGACCGAGATCGACTGCAGGTCCCGTTCCTGGACGAGGCGGCCGCCGACGAGCGGTTTCTCGGTGAATCGATCGGCCGGCTCGCCGTCCAGTTCCCCCACGTCGAGTACACGCAGGTTGTCCTTCTCGCAGAGCACTTCGAGGGCGTCGTCGGTGTAGCTGGGGGCGACGACGATCTCTTTGAACGAGTCGATGATCTGTTCGGCTGTCTCGGCATCGCACTCACGGTTTAGCGCGACGATGCCGCCGAAGGCGCTCTGTGGGTCCGTCGAGAGAGCCTTCTCGTAGGCCTCGGCGAGCGAATCGGCCGTGGCACAGCCCGCCGGATTCGTGTGCTTGATGACCGCCGCGGCGGGGTCGTCGAACTCCGTGATCAGGTTGAGTGCGCCGTCGGCATCGTTGTAGTTGTTGTACGAGAGGTCCTTCGCGCCCTCGTTCAACTGGTCGGCGTGGACGACACTTGCCTCGTCGCAGGTGTAGTCGGCGTATACCGCGGCGTCCTGGTGTGGGTTCTCGCCGTAGCGAAGGGTATCGACGCGATCGCTCGAGACGACGCGCCGGGCGGGAAGGCCGTCTTCGTCGGTTCGGTCGACGGGCAGGTCGACCTCGCCTGCCTCGAGATCCACCTCGACTGCGTCCTCGGCGAACCACTTCACGGCTCGCGGGTACGCGCGGAACTCCCCCTCGTAGAGCACGCGTTCTTTCAGCGACGCCGCGTCGTCGCCCTCGTAGACCGGAATCGGCTCCTGGGTGACGACCGGACCCGCGTCGATTTCGCTCTCGATCACGCCACCGTCCTCGTCGGTCGCGTCTGTCACGATGTGGACGGTACAGCCGGTCACGGAGACGTCTGCCTCGAGTGCGTCGCCCCAGGCGTCCGTGCCGGGGAACGCGGGCAACAGCGACGGGTGGACGTTCAGCGTCGTCGGCTGGGCCTCGAGGAATGTGTCCGAGAGAATTTGCATGTAGCCGTCGAGACAGACCAGATCGTACTCGTAGTCGGCGAGTGCGTCGTTGACAGCTGTCTCGTGTTCTTGTCGGCTCAACTCCTCGGCGAGCGGGACGACTTCGGTCGGAATGTCTCGCTCGGCGGCGGCTTCGAGTACCGGCGCGTCTTCGTCGGTCGTCAGGACGACGGCGACCTCGGCCCCACCAGGTCGTCTGTCGGCGATGTTCAACAGGTTACGCCCTCGGTTGCCGGCCATCCCGGCGATTCGCGTCATGGGCGTATGCCCAGCCGCGATAGGCATAGCCGTTGCGGTCTCGAGCAGCCAGATAAGCAAATCTGTGCATAATTATCTCGTAATTTCGGGTTCCTTCCCAGCGGATATACATAGTCGTGTGTTCGCCCCAGCGTCGTTTCGATATCCTTTTGCACCGTGCTGGAAAGACTCGCACGATGACCGACACCGACGCCCTGTACGCCGTCTCGCCGCTCGACGGCCGATATGGCAGCCGAACTGCACCGCTGTCACCGTACGCCAGCGAGGCCGCGCTCATGCGTGCTCGCGTTCGCGTCGAAGTCGAGTACCTGCTCGCACTTGCCGACTGCAAGGCGACGCCACTCGAGATCGGTTCGAACGAACGCGACCAGTTGCGAGGGCTCTACCGACACTTCGCCGAGGAGGACGCACGCCTGATCAAGAAACTCGAGACCGAAGGCCACGCCGGTTTCGAGGCGACGAACCACGACGTGAAGGCCGTGGAGTATTTCGTCCGTCACCGACTTCCAGATGACAGCGACGCCTCGGCGTGGATTCACTTCGGGTTAACCAGCGAGGATGTCAACAATCTCGCCCACCGGCTGCTGGTCCAGGATGCCGTCTCCGAAGTCTTGCTCCCCGAACTGTACGAGCTTCGAAACGCGCTGGCGGAGATGGCACGCGAACACCGCGACCTCCCGATGCTCGCCCGCACCCACGGCCAGCCCGCGACGCCGACCACCTTCGGCAAGGAGATGGCCGTCTACGCCTCGCGGCTCGCCCGTTCGACTGGCCGAATCCACGCCGCCGTCGACAACCTCCGTGGCAAACTCGGCGGTGCGTCTGGCACCTACGCCGCTCACGAGGCGGCCTACCCCGACGTCGACTGGCAGGTCTTCGCCGAGGAGTTCGTCACGGGACTGGGCCTCGAGTTCGAACCGCTCACCACGCAGGTCAACCCGTGTGACGACCTCGCGGCGCTATTCGACGCGATTCGGGGTGCCAACGACGCCCTGCTGGACCTGGATCTGGACATGTGGCTGTACGTCTCCGATCGCTACCTCGGACAGCAGGCCGTCGAGGGCGAGACTGGCTCGTCGACGATGCCTCACAAGGTCAATCCGATCGACTTCGAGAACAGCGAAGGCAACCTCTCGAAGGCCAATTCGGACCTCACGTTCCTCGCCGACTACATCACCAGTTCCCGACTCCAGCGAGACCTCTCGGACTCGACGGTCAAGCGCAACGTCGGTGCTGCCTTCGCCCACTGTCTGATCGGCTACACGAAGACCGCTGCGGGCCTCGAGAAAGTCGTCCCCAACGAGACGGTCATGCGCGAGGACCTCGAGTCGACCCCCGAGATCGTCGGCGAAGCCGTTCAGACGATCCTCCGGCGCGAGGGCCAGGAAGACGCCTACGAGCAGGTCAAGGACCTCACCCGCGGCAAAGACGTCACCCTCGAGGACTTCCGCGAGCTGTTCGACGACCTCGACGTCGACGAATCGGTCCGCGAGGAGCTACGAGAGCTAACGCCGGCCGGCTACACCGGCGTCGCCGACGACCTGGTCGACGACCTCGAGTAGACTCTCTTGTCGAACGCGCCCGACTACCCTCCCATTGCTCGTACCTGATCGGGTTCGATCGAAATGATGACTCGTTCGGTCTCGATCGGGCTCGGATACTCCTCTTCACCCATGTACCGCTGGGTCAGTTCGTCGATGTGCTCGCGTGCGTTTTCCGTCGTGATCTCGTCGACTTCTCCCGTTACCGAGAGCAGTCGGTAGGGGTCGTCGGGATCTGTCATACTCACCCCAACCCGCGGGTCGTTCCGGACGTTTTTCTCCTTGCGCCGGTCGCGTTCGGTGTTGACGAGAATGCGGTCCGCGTCGGCGTCGTAGTCGACCCACACCGGCGTGACGTGAGGCGAGCCGTCGGGCAGCAGGGTGGAGACGTGCGCGAACGTCTTCTTCTCGAACAGGTCCTGGAAGTCGTCGGGAATCGAAGCCATACACGACGTGGACCGTCGTGCTACAAATTCGCTCACCCTCACATTACAGTTCGAGAGACCGAACTCGATTACTGTTCTGGCATCTCTCCGGAAATCGCCGCCGACCTCGATGGGGCGGACAAATCACGCACGAGAACCCTGGCTGTTCCCTCGTCCGTCGCGCCGAACGTACTCGAGTCCGGGGCGACCGTCGGCGTACCACAGCGCGAGGGCGAGTCCGAACAGGACGAACTCGAGGGCGAGAAACGTCGTCGGATCAGTAAACGGCGTGACGACGGTTTCGACGAGTTCCGGCGGTTCGAACATACGTTCGCTGTAGCCGAAGGTCCCGTGAGACACGATCGGCCACAGCAGGAACTCGGTCCCGAACGGATACCCCAGCAAGAACCGCGGCGGGATATCGGCAAGCAGGTGCGACAGGTGAGCGACGACGAACGCGGTCGCCGTCTCGACGCGCTCGAGGAGGACGGCGACGGCGTAGACGACCACGATCACGCCGACGGCGAACAAAAGCGAGTGCCCCAGATCGCGGCCGGTCGGGAAGACTCCGAGGAGCCAGAGCGGTTTGTCGATCAGGTCGGCGAGTTGCGAGCCGGCGACGACGGCGAGGACGGGTGCCGGTCGCGGCGGTCGGCGGAAGCGGCCTCGAGCGTACAGCGAGTACAGCAGATAGGCGACGGCGAGATGGCCCCAGGGATACATCGGGGCGGGCTACACCGACCGTTCGGTAAGCGGTTGTGTCGGTTTACACGGAGTGAAAACGTTGACTCGAGGGAACTCGATGAGTCGAATAATAGTGGTTAGCAATACAATACATAGTTTTGCTTTGCTTCCCTCGAGTGGTTGAGAGGTGAGATTTGCTGAATATAAGGCGCGAATGTGGCACTGGGTGAAGAAGAGATTCGACACCATAGCCTTCAACAGATAGTGTATAAGTGACTCTACTGTGTATTGTACAATAAGATGATCGAGAAGGTAAAGACCGTTGTATTTCGACAACCAGAAGGCCGGTACAGTGGCGCGTTTTTGCTCGCGTTTTCGCTTGTTCTGTTATCGGTCGAATTATATCAGCAAACCCGGTACGGATATGGAATTACTCCACCACTCATACTTGGAATTTCATTTGGCATTTTTGGGGTTGCAGAGTTACTCCCCAGGGATCAACGACGCTTGGCAGGTGGCACTCGCATAACGGCTGTCTTGATCGCCATCTCCTTCATTGTACTCTCATAATCAATATACTGAACAGTTGAGTAGAACGATCAAAGGTTTTGGCTTGAAACAACCGAACCCGTCATGCTACACTAATGCTCTGAGTATTGCACGTCGAGTTCAACGTGTCTGTGTTCCGGCACGCAGGAAAATATCTACGCAAATCACTATATCATAGGTGTCGGACAGCAGTCACCGACGGTGTCGATCGTCGCCCGCTCGAGCGGCGTCGAACTCACTCGTCCTCGAGTGCTGCGTATATCTCGGAGTGACGACGACCGTCGAGTTTTCCCATCTTGAGGGCTATTTCGTGACGTTCCTCGTCGGTTTCGGCCGACTGGAACCACTCGTACAGTCGGCGGACTTCGTCGTCGATTTCGGCCACGGTTCCAGCATCCGCTCACAACGCAATAATCGTTTCTACACAACCAACTCGAGCAGCGTCGCCTCGAGTACGTTCGCCGCTTCCTCCACCTCGGAGAGTCGTACGTACTCCCGTTGGGCGTGTGCGACGCCCCCCTCGTCGTCGGCCAACACGCCGGGCCCGAAGACCACCGTCGGCGCGTCGTCGGCGAAGAAACCAGCCTCGGTCGCCGCGCCGAATGGACGGACGTCGCCGCCGCTTGCCTCCTCGAGCGTCTGTACGAGTTCGGCGTCCTCGTCGGTCACGAACGCCTTCGGGAACGGCGTGTCGGGGCGAATGAGGTCGACTGACACCTCGAGGTGCGAGCCGTCGGAAACCCGCTTCTCGAGGTACGCCTCGAGGTCCGCACGGAACGAGTCGGCCGTCTCCGGCGGGACGCTTCGGCGATCGAACGTGACCTGGCACGATTCGGGAATGCGGTTCGGAGCCTCGCCGCCCTCGAGGACGGTCGGCGTCAGTTTCGGCTCGCCGAGCACGTCGTCCTCGCCGGGTCCTGCCTCGTCGTCGTAGCTACGGAGCGACTCGAGGACGCGCTCGAGACCGAAGACGGGGTTTCGTTCGGCGGGAACGCTCGCGGCGTGGCCGCTCTCGCCCTCGATGGTGATCGTTCCCTCGCACTGGCCTCGAGCGGCGATACAGACGTCGAGGTCGGTGGGCTCGCCGACGATATAGCCGTCCGCGGAGAGCTTGTCCTGCAGTCCTGCCGCGCCGGTCATCAGCGTCCCCTCGTCGGGCGTGATCGCAAGCGTCAGTGTTCCGGCCGTGGGATCGACCCGAAGAAACGCCGCGAGCAACGCGGCGAGCGGCCCCTTCGCGTCGCAGGCGCCGCGTCCGCGAACGATGTTGCCGTCGCGCTCGTAGGTGACGTGCGGCGCAACGGTGTCGATGTGGGTGTTCAAGACGAGGTGGGGTTCGCCGCTTCCCTTGCTCGCGAGAACGTTCCCCAGGTCGTCGACCTCGGGCTCGAGGCCGGCACCCTCGAGCGTCCCAACCAGCAGTTCGCGCATCTCGCCGACATCCTCGTGGGAGGGGGTCGATACGGCATCGGCGTGGAAAGCAGCAATATCGAAGCTCATTGTGGGTTTTCGTCGATCTCGTCGACGAATCGTGGCTACCCGTCGTTCCCATTGGCGGGTGATAAGCACAGCCTTTCGTTCGATAGTGCGGCTCTGCCGTCTTCCTGTCCGGTCCGGTATCTGTCGAACGAACGTTATTTCCTGTTGTGCTTTCAATCGTGTGTCATGCCCTCCGACAGACGAACGGTTCTCGCAATCTGCGGGACGGGCGCAGCAACGGCGCTCGCTGGGTGTGCCGACGCTCGTGCGTCGACTAGAGACGTCGTCTCTCCACACGACCCGATCGAGGCGTCGCTGAATACCAAACGGGTGTTCGGCGTCCGGAACGACCACGCTCGTGAACGACGGGGAGGATGTCATGAACTGTTCAACGCACACCCGTTCGCGGACGAGGACCGTCCGCTCGAGGAGAACGACGCGCCGGCAGTCTTCCCGCAGCGTATCGAACCCGAAACGTATCCGGGAATTCCTGACGGAGCACACGTCGCACCGATGGTCCCCGACGAAGTCGTCGTCTATCCTGCGTACGAGGATACGCTCGAGGACGAGGCCGCGTATTCGATTCCCGAGCCACCGCTCCCCGTCGAATCACTCGTGACCGATCGACTGCGGGAGTCGTTCGACGAGTTCATCTTCGACGGTCGGATAACGGTCGCCGAGCGCGACGACGCCGACTCGGTAAACGAAGGAACGGAGACGGGCTACAGATTGAGCCGGGATACCGTCGACACCCTCCGTATCGGTGATCGGTTCCGGTTTCGGCCCTCCTACAGCGAACCGGGATACGTTGGCGACGTTCTCGAACGGTGGACGGAGTACTGATTACTTCTCGAGTCGCGTCACGTCCTCGAGCGTCTCGCGCCGTCGCACGACGCGGGCCTCGCCGTCCTCGAGTGCGATTTCGGCGGGACGGGGCTGGGAGTGGAACTGGTTGGCCAGTTCGTAGCCGTACGACCCTGCATTCCCGATGGCGAGCACGTCGCCGCGTTCGAGTTCGGCGATCGGCCGGTCGTGAGCGAAGACGTCCGCACTGGTACAGACGGGGCCGCCGACGGTCGCCTCGATCGGCTCGCGGTCGGGCGCGGAGACGTTCAGCATCGGGTGGTAGGAGCCGAACATCGCAGGCCGGATCAGCGTCGAGAGGCTGGCGTCGACGCCGACGACGGTGGTGTCGGGGGCTTCCTTGATCGTGTTGACCTCCGTCAGGATCAGCCCCGCGTCGGCGACGATATAGCGGCCGGGCTCGAGTTTGAGCTGTGCCTCGAGCTCGCCCACCGCGTCGCGGACCATGTCCGAGGTCTTCTCGAGGTCCAGCGGCGGTTCGTCCTCGCGGTAGGGAACGCCGTAGCCGCCGCCGACGTCGACGAACTCGAGGTCGTCGTCGCCGACTCGGCGGGCCATCTCGCCGACGCGTTCGATCGCCTCGCAGTGGTCCTCGAGGTCGTCGGTCAGGACGCCGCTGCCGGCGTGGGCGTGAATGCCGACCAGGTCGAACTCCTCGCGGACGCGGTCGGCGACCTCGGGGACGCGCTCGTAGGGAATCCCGAACTTCGCGTCCGCGCCGGTCGCGACCTTCTCGTGGTGGCCGGTCCCGATGCCGGGGTTGATGCGGATGGCGATCCGGCCGTCGTAGCCCCGGTCGGCGAGGCGCTCGAGGGTGTCGACCGCGCCGATCGTGATCGTCAGGCCTGGATTCTCGGCCCCGAGCTCGGCGGCGTAGTCGAGGTCCCGATCCGGCGGGTTCACCGCGGTGTACTGCAGCTCGTTGGGGTCCGCACCCGCGTCGATCGACCGTTGCAGTTCGCCCCAGGCTGCACACTCGATCGTGCCGTCAACCTCGAGAACGGCCTCGAGGACGGCCGTGCCCGTGTGGGCTTTGGCTGCGTACATGACGTCCGCGTCGGGAAACGCCGACGAGAAGCGCACGTAGTTCTCCTTCACGCGATCGCGGTCCATCACGTACAGCGGCGTCTCGTACTCGGCAGCGAGCGACTCGAGTCGAGGGAGGTCCCAGTCGGTGAGTCGGCGAACGGGTGGCGATGCCGTGACGTCGGTCATTACACGCTGTAAGTAACCGCGAGAAGTCAAGGGTTTGGATTCCCGTAGTGAACTCCTGTATCGGGTCTCCAGCAGTTTTCGGCGTCGGGCATCGGTTCCAGTCGGTGCGTTTGGTGTCCGGGTTCGTCCGCCACCCCATCTATCGGAGTCGGCACGACCGCGAGCCTCCGTGGACTCGTCGAGGTGGTGACCACAACCGTCTCATCCGGACTGCTGTTTCGCTGTCCCGGCGCGACTGCAGGCGGGCTCGCGGGCCCGCCACAACTGATTGACAGCAAACCGTCTCAGTCAGTGGCCGAGTCGCCGATGACGAAGGTAACGCGCTGGACGCCAGGGACCGATCGCAAACGGTTCGCGAGTTCGCGGATCGCGTCGCCTGGCCCGTCGACTGCGATCGTCTCCATACACCGGTCGTGGCTGAGATGAATGTGTTGCAACGAGAGGATGATGTCTGCCTGCTCGTGTTGGACAGTCTGTAACTCACCGGCTACGTCGCTGTCGTGGTCGTGTTCGTGGACGACGACGATCGTCCCGTGGTAACGACCTTCGGGATCTGCCTCCCACTCACAGGCTGCAAAGAATTCGCGCAGTCCGTCCCTGACCGCACCGGATCGGCTATCGTACTCCCACTCCTCGACGATTTCGTCGAGACGGGCGACCATCGCTGGCGGCAGCGTGAGGCTGATCCGGTCCAGTTCGTCGCTCATACAGTCAGTTCGTGCGAAGTCCACATCAGTCTTCAGTTTCGTGCCAACTCCCAGTATTACTGAATCGTCGAAAAGTATTACTGAAGATGGCGGAGTGCACCCTACATGGACCGCCGAGACGTACTGGGAGCGCTGGGAACGGGAGCTGTCGTCGGGATCACCGGCTGTCTTGGCTCCGCCACGATCGACGACGGGAGAGACGTGACGGATCTTGTCGGTCGAACGGTGACGGTGCCAACCGACGTCGATCGGCTCGTCGCACTCGAGGCAGGGTGTCTTCGACTGGTCGCCCAGTTGGACGCGACAGACCTGATCGTCGGCGTCGAAGACGACGAAACGGGGTGGTTACAGGAAGTCCCGTACAACGCCGCCAATCCCGAACTGGCGACCAAACCGGTAATCGGCGGGAGAGGTGGCGACCCAGAAGGAATCATCGACGCAGCACCCGACCTCGTTCTCTCGACCGGAAGCGCCGAGGAACTCGAGACGCTCGAGCGACGGACCGGACTTCCCGTCTTCGGACTCACGACCGGGCAGTTTCTCGACCTGGGCGAACCGACGCTCGAGGAGATCTGGGAAGCTGCCGGCGACGTCCTCGGCAAAGAAGAGCGGGCGAACGAACTGAGTACGTTCGTCGAAGACACAGTCGCGGATCTCCGGGACAGAACTGCGACGGCCGATACCGACGACGCACCGAGCGCCTACGTCACGGGAGTCAGTTTCCAGGGTGGACACGGACTCGAGGCAACGCGACCGTTGTTTGCCCCGTTCGACTTCCTTGGTGACGTGAAAAACGTCGCCAGTGACGTCGGGTTCGACGGCTACCCTCACGTCACGATCAGTCCGGAACAACTCCTCGCGTGGGACCCGGATGTCATCTTCGTCGATCGTGGAAACGCGGACCTGATCGAAGCCGACCTCACGGAGACAGCTTACCAGGAGCTGACTGCCGTCGAGAGCGGGGAGCTCTATGGCATGCTTCCGAACGCTCACTACGGGTTGAACCACTCCACTATCGTCGCCAACGCCTACGTCGTTGGGTCGGTGCTGTACCCCGAAGCGTTCGACGATGTCGAGATCGACCAGCGAGCCGACGAGATTTACGACACGATGCTCGGCGAACCCATGTACGACGACCTCACGTCGACCTACGGCGATGTCGGTCGGATGGGCCTCACATCGAACGCGTGACCGAGCATGGAACGAGACAGTTCCGGTCGACGAGACGATGCGGTTACTGGTACCGTTCGCTCGACGTACGAGCAGTTCGTCGGGCGAAAGCTACTGTTTACAGTCGTCTGTGGCGTCTTGCTGGTGGTTACGTTCCTCGCGTCGCTCGCCATTGGACCGGTTCGACTTCCGCTCACAGACGTTCTCGCGGGACTGCTGGGTAACGCAGACGCGACGACGCAGACGATCGTGTGGAACGTCCGACTGCCACAGGCACTCGCGGCGATCGTCGCCGGTGGCGGACTGGCGGTCGCGGGAACCGCGATGCAAAACGTACTGCGGAACCCACTCGGCTCACCGTTTACCCTTGGCATCTCTCAGGCTGCAGCGTTTGGTGCTGCATTCGCCATCGTCTTTCTCGGGGTCGGCGGAACGACAGGCGGGAGCGACGCGTCGATCGTCGTCGACAATCCGTACCTGGTGACGTTCTCGGCGTTCGTCTGGTCGCTCGTTTCGACCGGCGTCATCCTGGCACTCGTCAAGTACGCCCGAGCGTCACCGGAGACGCTGATCCTTTCGGGCGTCGCCCTCGGTTCCATGTTTACCGCGTCGCTGTCGCTCGTTCAGTACTTCGCTCAAGACGTAGAGGTGGCCGCGATCGTCTACTGGACGTTCGGTGACGTCGGCCGGGCGACCTGGAGTGATCTGGCGGTGATGGTTCTCGCGACGGCTGCCGGCACCGCGTACTTCGTGTACAACGGCTGGAGCTACACGGCGTTGAACGCCGGCGACGAAACCGCGACGAGTCTCGGCGTGAACGTCGAACAACTCCGGATTCGGGGCATGATCGTCGCGTCACTGGTAACCGCGTTCGTCATCTCGTTCGTCGGCATCATCGGCTTCGTCGGACTGGTCGTCCCCCACATCGTCCGAAAGGTGATCGGCGGCGACGAACGATTCTTGCTACCCGCGTCCGTTCTGGCCGGGGGCGTGTTGTTGCTCGCGTCCGATACCGTCGCCCGAACTATCATCGCCCCCGTCGTATTGCCAGTCGGTATCCTGACGTCGTTTCTGGGTGCACCGCTGTTTCTCTACCTCGTCATCGCACGGAGGGATTACTGGTGAGACTCGACGTGTGTGACGTCGAGTTCGCTTACGACAGCGATCCAGTGCTCGACGGCGTCGACCTCGAACTCGAGCGGGGTCAGTTACTCGGGATCGTCGGCCCGAACGGGTCCGGGAAGAGCACCCTGTTGCGCTGTCTCAATCGGATCATCGAACCCGACAGTGGAGCGGTGCTCGTCGACGGAGAGAACGTCGACGAACTGAGCCGTGAGGGAATCGCCCGCCGGATGGGATACGTTCCCCAGCAGGAAGACGCCACGTTCCCGTCGACGGTGTTCGATACGATCCTGATGGGACGCAAACCCCACGTCCAGTGGCGGCCGACCGACGACGATCGAGCGACCGTCACGGACGTGATCGAGCGACTCGACCTCGAGCCGTTCGCGTTGCGATCCCTCGACGAGCTAAGCGGTGGCCAGCAACAGAAGGTGTTGATCGGTCGGGCGCTCGTCCAGGAGGCGACGGTGCTGTTGCTCGACGAACCGACGAGCAACTTAGACGTCAGACACCAACTCGAGGTCCTCGACGTCGTCCGAGAGGAGATCGACGACGGCATGGCTGCAGTCGTGGCGATACACGACCTGAACCTGGCGACCCGCTACTGCGATCGACTGGCGATGTTACACGACGATCGAATCGTCGCAGCCGGCGGCCCAGAGATCCTGACGCCGGAGACGATCCGAGACGTCTACGGGGTCGACGCCACAGTTACCAGCCACGACGGGCGTCGGATTGTGATCCCCGAACGCCCACTCTCGAGAAGCGAAGACGACGGTCGGGGAGCCGAGTCCGAACGACGAGACGGCAGGTAGGCGACTACTCGCGCAACGCGTCCTCGCGTTCGGTCGCCTCGAGCGTCTCCGTCTCGAGGTCGGTTGCGACGACGGCGGGTTTGTACGCACCGCCTTCGAAGAGGTCGTGGTCGCTGACCGAGGAGTCGACGAACCGGGTGAATGCGCGGCGGTTGGCGGGTAGTTCGCCGTAGAGAATCTCCTCTTCGACGAGGTCGTAGACGGGGATGCGCGGCGTCAGCAACGTGTTCTCGCCGACGACGCTGTTCTCGCCGACGACGAAACCAGAGGTAACTCGACAGCCCGCGCCGAGTGAAACGTTGTCTTCGACGACGACGGGCGCGTCCTCGACGGGTTCCAGTACGCCCCCAATGAGTGTGTTCGCACCGAGTTTGACGTTCTCGCCGATCTGGGCACAGGAGCCGACCGTGTCACAGGAGTCGACGAGCGTGCCGTCGCCCACGTAGGCCCCGACGTTGACGAAACTCGGGCTCATCATGATGCAGTCCGAGCCGAGGTAGGCACCGCGTCGGATCGTCGTCCCGTCGGGGGTGTTCCGGGTGCCGCGAGCGCCGAGATCGGCGGTCTCGCGAAGGGGGAGCACGTCGTAGTGGTCGACGTCGCCGTACTCGTAGGCCTGGCTCTCCCGCAGCCCGAAGTTCAGCAGAATACCCTGTTTGACCCACTCGTTTGCCTCCCACTCGCCGTTCCCGGACGATGTCCGGGAGCCAGCCGAGCGCTGCTCGGCGCTGTTGCGCTTCTCGGCGGCGCGGATCTCGCCGGCCTCGAGGGCCTCGAGGAACGCTTCCAGGGTCGCGTACTCGTCCTGTCCGGCGGTCTCGGCGGTTACCTCGCCAGTGTCGTATCGCCTCCACAGTTGTTCGATGTCGGACTCGAGTGTACTCATTCGTCGATCACGTCCGCAAACTCGTATCGGCCTGCCTTCTGTCCAGCGATCCAGACTGCCGCATCGACCGCGCCAGCCGCGAACACGCCGCGATCCTCGGCGCGGTGGGTCAGCCGGAGTTCCTCGTCGTTGCCCGCGAGGACGACCTCGTGTTCGCCGGTGACGTTTCCGGCCCGCAGGGCGTGGACACCGATCTCGCCTTCCTCGCGGGGTTTTTCTCCCTCGCGGCCGTGATTTCGGCCGGCGAACTCGCCGTTGTCCTCGATCTCGGAGAGCAGTCGGTTGGCGGTTCCGCTGGGAGCGTCGCGCTTGCCGTTGTGGTGGGTCTCGACCAGTTCGACATCGTATCCCGGCAGGTTCCGGACCGCCTGCCCGACGACGTTGACCAGCGCCTGGACGCCGCGTGCGAAGTTCGGCGCGTGCAAGAGCGGGATCGACTCGCCGGTCTCCTCGAGTCGGTCGAACTCCTCGTCGTTGAACCCGGTCGTCCCCGTCACGAAGGCGACGTCCGCGTCGGCCTCGACGCAGGCGCGAGCGTACTCGAGCGCGGATTCGGGACCCGTGAAATCGACGACGGCGTCGGGGTCGTCTGCGGCGAGCAGGGCGTCGAACTCTGCTGCCGGCTCGAGGGGAACGCCCTTGATGCGCTCGCCGTCCGGATCACGGGTGACCGCGAACGCGACCTCGGCGTCCTCGTGATCCTCGACGGCGGCGGCGACCTCGCGTCCCATCCGGCCGGTCGCACCGGTGACGGCGATCCTGACGGTCATCGATTACCCTCCGGACCGCCGTCCGCGAGCGCGGGCGACTCCGTCTCGAGGTCGGCGAGAACCGCCTCGAGGTGGTCGCGGTGTTCCTCCGAGAGCCGGGTGAGCGGCGAGCGCAGGCGGGCGGGGCCGTAGCCACGAATCTCCATGGCCTCCTTGGCCGGGATCGGGTTGGTCTCGACGAACAGTTCCCGGAACAGCGGACCGAGTTCATGGTGGAGTTCCTGGGCGCGGGCGTAGTCACCCTCGAGTGCCGCGCCGACCATCGCACAGGTCCGTTTGGGCTCGACGTTCGCCGCGACGCTGATCGCGCCGGTGCCGCCGACGGAGATGGCCGGCAGCGTGAGTGCGTCGTCGCCCGAGAGGACGGCGAACTCTTCGTCGCGGGTGCGTTCGGCGATCTCCCCGATCAACCCGAGGTCGCCGCTCGCGGCCTTGTAGCCCGCGATATTTTCGTGGCTGGCGAGGGAAACGGCGGTGTCGGCGTCGATCGAGCGTCCCGTCCGCGAGGGGACGTTGTAGACGATCTGTGGCAGGTCGACGGCATCCGCGATCGTCTCGTAGTGGTCGATCAGCCCCTGCTGTTCGGGCTTGTTGTAGTACGGCGAGATGAGAAGCAGTGCGTCGGCACCAGCGTCGGCGGCGCGTTCGGACAACTCGAGTGCCTCGCGAGTGTTGTTCGAACCAGCGCCCGCGACGACGGGCACGTCGTCGACGGCGTCGATGACCGCCTCGACGACCTGGATGTGTTCGTCGTGGGACAGCGTCGCTGACTCACCCGTGGAGCCGACGGGAACGAGTCCGTCGACGCCGGCGGCCTCGAGTCGCCGTGTCTCTTCCTGGAGCGTTTCGAAGTCGATGCGTTCCGCTTCGTCGAAGGGCGTACACATTGCTGGGAAGACGCCCGAAAGGTCGATGTCGTGTGTCATGTGTTTCGTTCACCGGTCGGTTGGTCAGTCGAACTGGCCGAGCGCCGTCGCCGAAATCGCACCCGAAACGAGGTCGCTACGCTCGCCTCGAGCACTGTTCAGGCGCGTTTTTTACCGACCGGTTTCGCAAAAGAAACGGCACACGCCTCACTCCCCGCGGGACGAACCGAGCGGCGAGCGACGCGAAGCATACACTACACCGCGAGCGCACCGATCTTATCAATTACGCTCACCGCGTATTTGGCCGCGATCGGTCGGATCGTCTCGGTGCTCGAGACCGCTCGCTCGTTCGACCTGACTCGTCTGAAGACTGTTCACAGCGGAACCGAAAACTGCTTCTGGAGACGATCACGCCGAGTCGCTTGCCGGTCCGGGCTAGCCGATCCCACGAAATTTATACATCCTGACTGCTTACGGACGCCTATGACAGACTTCGGATTAAAACTACGAATGTTCGTCGTCGGCTCGATGCTGGCGGCGCTGTACCTGTTTGTCGGGGCTGTTGGACTGGCGTTTCTCGGGACGCAGGGCTGGCCACTGGTCCTGTTGCTGCTGGTATCGTTCCCGTTCGCCCAGTACAAGTTCGGTACCTGGATGGCAACCAGGAAAGCCGAAGAGATGCCCGAAAGCGGTAAATACGCCGACATCCACCGGATGACGGAGTCGTTGAGTCGCGATATGGGCATCGATAAGCCCAAACTGATGGTCCAGGAGATGGGCGTCCCCAACGCCTTTGCCACCGGCCGGAAGGGCAACGGCGTCGTCGTCGTCAGCGAGGAACTCATTCGCCTGCTCGACCGTGACGAACTCGAGGGCGTCGTCGCCCATGAACTCGCCCACATCAAGAACCGCGACGTGTTGATGATGACGGTCGGGAGCTCCATCGGGATGATGGTCGGCTACGCCGTCTACTTCGTCTACGTGTTCGCGGGCGAGGACAACCCCGGTGGCTTCATCGCCGGCTGGATCCTCTCGATGTTCGCCCAGATGCTCGTCACGGTGCTGGTGATGGCGATCTCGCGCTACCGCGAGTACGTCGCCGACGACGACGCCCGTCAGTACATCGGCAGCGGCGACCCGCTCGCTCGAGCACTCGAAAAGATCTCGAAGGGCGCCGAGAACCGCGAGTCGACAATCGACGACAGCCAGGCCGCACTCTGTATCTTCAACTCCGAGCGCGGCCTGTTCGAGTCGCTGTTTGCGTCTCATCCGCCCACGGAAAAGCGCATCGAGAAACTGCGACGCTGAACCCGTCACCGGGGCGAAAAAATTCGCACAATCGACGCGATTTTTACCGTACGCCGTCACAACCTAACCCGTGACGGAAATACATGCCGGTCAGCGCGTCGCCGTTCTCGTCGACGCGCAGAACCTCTATCACACTGCACAGAGTCTCCATAGCCGCAATATCGACTACTCCGCGCTCCTCGAGAAGGCAGTCCAGGATCGACAGCTCACTCGCGCGATCGCTTACGTCATCCGTGCGGACGCACCCGAAGAGGAGAGTTTCTTCGACGCGCTGGTCGACATCGGCTTCGAGACGAAAATCAAAGACATCAAGACGTTTTCGGACGGGACGAAGAAAGCAGACTGGGACGTGGGCATGAGTTTAGATGCCGTCACGCTCGCGAACCACGTCGACACGATCGTTCTCTGTACGGGTGACGGCGACTTCTCCCGGCTCTGCTCGCACTTGCGCCACGAGGGCGTCCGCGTCGAGGTGATGGCGTTTGAATCTTCGACTGCCGAAGAACTGGTCGGCGAGGCGGACGCGTTTCTCGATCTGGGCGAACGACACGAGACGTTCCTTCTCTAATACGGTTTCCTGCCATACGGAACGCTGTACCGATAGACCGGCGCAACCGCGAGCCCCCTGTGGTCGCGCCGGAACTGACTGACAGCAAACCGTATCAGTCGGTGCCGACCCACTTGCAATCCAAAGCCGTTCACTGGGATATCGTTCCGACAGTTCGTCCGAGAGCGACGCCACCGTTACAGCGGTAGCGAGGTGAAAGTCCACCCATTCACTGCGGGTCTACTGTCAGGGTCTCCCGTGCCCGACAGGCGAGCAACGCAACCGTCCCGACGACGAGGCCGAGACCGATCAAGGTATAGAGAACGTAGGACTCGAGCATCGTCGGCCCGACGAACGCTAGGGTACTCACGCCGAGTAACCCCGTGCCGAGCGCGACTTGCGCGAGATTCATTCACTATCGAGTACCGAGCCGATCTATATAACCGTCTTGGTTGTACGCCCACCGTGCCATCGAGAGACACGCCACAGGAGCGATCCTATGCCGAAGGGTTTTCGACGCCCAGCCCCAACTCCGGCCGATGAGAGAACCAGCCGACGGGAACGCGGGACTGCCGACGTTACGGACGATCGCCGACTACCAGTTCGGTGCTGGTGCGGGCGAGGCACTGTTCCCGCCTGCAGACTCGCTGCGTCTCAAGCGAACCTCTTCAGGCCGACCACAGCAGATTCACGCCGATGCCGGCCGCGTCGCCTCGTTCGGCATCGACGGCCGGTTCACGCTCGGACTCGAAGGCGGTCGCCGTCTCGCTACAGCACTCGAGTCGCCAGCCTACAGAGTCGTCGTCGACGACGAGAGCGAACCCTTCGTCCGCGACGAAAAGAACGTCTTCGCGAAGTTCGTCCTCGAGGCGGGCGCTGAGATCCGACCGGGTGATGAGGTACTGGTCGAACACGAGAACGGGGAGTTACTTGCTGTGGGACGCGCCGAACTCGACGCGGCCGCCATCGCGGACTTCGAGACGGGGATGGCAGTCAGCGTCCGCGAAGGCGCGCCAGCGGATAGCTGATCCGCTACAGTCCTCCACTTTACAGAGTGCAAGAAGACTGCCCCGGGGCTTGACCCCGAGGCGATTCACCGACGAAGAGGATCGACGTCGTCGGGACGACCCTCGAGTACGTGCCCCGCCGGTGGAACGACAAAGTAAAAGGTCGCGGGTGGCGACGTGTCGGGTATGTTCGGAGGAGGCGGTGGCGGACTCGATCCGCGTAAGATGGAACAGATGATGAAACAGATGGGTATCGACGTCGAGGACATCGACGCCGAGGAGGTCATCATCCGTACGGGCGACCACGACCTCGTCTTCAGCGACGCCGAGGTCACGAAGATGGACGCCCGCGGACAGGAAACCTACCAGATCATCGGCACGCCCGAGGAGTTCGAAGCCGGCAGCGCCGGCGGTGATGCGGGAAGCGATTCGGCGATTCCCGACGACGACGTCGACCTCGTCGCGACCCGCGCCGGCGTCAGCGAGGACGAGGCCCGCAAAGCGCTCGAAGACAACGACGGCGACCTCGCCGCGGCAGTCGAGGACCTCGAGTAGCCGACGTGATCGAAACCGACGCGACCGACGACCGCAACCCCGTCCTGCTCGTCCGGGGCGACCGCGAGTTTCTCGTCCAGCCCGGCGAGGAGATGGGGACCGACCTCGGCGTGCTCGCGGTCCCCGAGGATGTCGAACCCGGCCAGACGCTCGAGACGCATCTCGACGAGGAGTTCCACGTTCGGCGGCTTCGCGGCCCGGACCTGTTTCACCACTTCGAGCGCACGGGCGCACCGATGGTTCCCCGCGACGTCGGTCTGGTGATCGGCGAGACGGGCATCTCGCGAGGCGATCGCGTGCTCGACGCCGGCACCGGGACGGGCGTGCTCGCGGCCTCGATGGCACGGGCGGGCTCGGAGGTCGTCACTTACGAGCGAAACGCCGACTTCGCGGATGTCGCCCGCGAGAACATGGAACTGGGGGGCGTCGCGGACGACGTCGACGTCCGGACCGGTGACGTGCTCGAGGAAGTCGAGGACCTCGAGCCCTCGTCGTTCGACGTGCTCACGCTCGATACGGGTGACGCGGCCGACGTCGTGGCTCACGCGCCCGACCTGCTGGTCGACGGCGGCTTCGTCGCGGTCTACAGTCCCTTTATCGAATCGACCCGCGAGGTCGTCGAGACCGCTCGAGAGGTCGACCTCGCGGACGTCCGCACGCGGGAGACGATCCAGCGCGAGATGCAGTTCGACGACCGCGGCTCGAGGCCGTCGACGGCGCCCGTGGGTCACACGGGGTATCTGACGATCGCTCGGAACGAGTAACTCTCCTCTTCGTTATCGACGCTCGAGAGTGGTGGCCACCGTGGAGGAACGTTTCGCCCAAATGCCAATGGCCGGGAACGGGCTCCGAGCACTGCGAGGAGCCCGTGACTCGGGGGAGGGCAGGCTGTCACCCAGCCACTGACCGCGAGCGACTGTAGGGAGCGAGCGGGCCGACGACCGATGTGGAGAGCGCTAAGCGCTCGGAACGGAGGGAGGAGTGCTTTTCATCGAAGTTTTGCCGAGTGCGGTCGCGAAGCGACCGCACGCAGCGCAAAAGTTCGGTTCTAGTTGTCGTCTTCGCGCCACTTGTGTTCGCACTCGGAGCAGATGAAGAAACGCGTCTCGGACTCGTCGGCTGCGCGGATCTGTTGCATGTACCAGTAGGCACGGTCGTGTCCACACTCGGGACAGTGAGCGTCGGTCTCGGGCAACGATGTCTCCTCGGAAGATTCGATGATCTCGCTGGCTTCCTGACTATCCGTGACCACGTACTGGTCGGCGTCGCCTTTCGGTTCCGTATAACCACAGCTACCGCATTCCCAGCGCCCGTCGTCGGCCTTCATCATCGAACCGCATTCGTCGCAAAATTCCATCGTTGTGCTGGCTACGACCGTCGAGGGTCTTAAGCCACCCGTTTGCCGTCTCATACGGTTTGCTGTCAGTCAGTTCCGGGGCGACCGCGCGCTCCTGCGGTCGCGCCGGTATATCGGTACAGCCTTCCGTATCACTGCTCGGACCCGTCGAGGCCACCTTCCAACTCGAACCGGCGCTTGACACTTCACAACGAGTGAGGGGGAAGTTCCGGCTATAGCACCAACTGCAACGATTATCCGTCTTTAGCTAAGCGAAGAACCACGTGACAGCAGCGGCTTATCGAGACATCTTTTCGAGAGGAATGAGGAGGCAAC
>JGI2924J29684_1077635_pt1 | contig 19876 bp, 18 predicted proteins | sample BenlonsequencITS_FD_29684 | JGI IMG/M metagenome (IMG submission 29684)
CCGACAGCCGCCGCAATCTCGAGTCCGTATAATCCAGTCCCAGGGATCCCCACGCTCATGCCATTCTTCAGGATATTTCTGCTTAGGTTTGCCTCGATCAGTTTCGGCGTCTTACCGAGCTGAGCCGCTGCACGGGCAGCCGCCAATGCAACAGCAATCGGCTCGGTACAGCCCAAAGCCGGTGCCACCTCTCTTCTTAACAATGCCGCATAGCTATTCCACACATGATGATCTTGTTTCATAGCTTACCTCATTCAGCGGCGATTACTTCGATTTCTACCTTGGCATCCTTAGGCAGACGCGCAACTTCGACACAGCTTCTGGCCGGAAAACTCCCGGAAAAGTATTCCGCATAAACTGCATTCATCTTCGAAAAATTATTCATATCGCTTAAGAAAACAGTTGTTTTAAAAACAGTCCCTAAATTCAAACCCCGTTGCTTTAAAATGGCCTTCACGTTTTCAAGAGACTGCCGAGTCTGTGCTTCAACGGTTTCCGGCATCTGCCCGGTTTTGGGGTCAATCGGTAACTGCCCTGAAGTATAGATACAGCCATCTACTTCAATGGCCTGCGAATAAGGTCCAATTGCCTTGGGGGCACCATCCGTCGTTATAATCTTTTTCATTGTTTTGCTCCGTTTTCCTTAGTTATTATCCACTATGATTAACCTGCAACCCCTGAAACAGCGGATTGGATTGCAACAGATCCTTCAACTCGTCGACTTCTTCTTCAATATTTTTTTCATCGGTTCTGAAGACATAATCGGCAGCCGTATAATACTTGTTCTTTGACTGCTTCCACATCAAACTAATGTCCTCTTCTATGGTTGTGCCTTTATTTACTCGCGGCCGGTCAGCTTGAGAAACTCTATGCACAAGCTCTTCGATAGAAGCCTCAAGCAAAATGAGTCTACCCGATTCCTTCAGCACATCCACATTCCAGTCATAACGGACGGTACCACCACCGAGGCATATAATGGAGTTATTTCTCTGCGAGAAAAATTTACAAATGTAATATTCCAACTCGCGAAACGCTAACCATCCTTCTTCTGCAACTAAACGGTGGAAAGAATAGCCTAAACGTTTGTTCATTTCCTGATCAAGATCGTAAAAGGGCATGGATAAGTCATCAGCCAAACGCTGTCCCAATGTTGTTTTTCCGGTGCCGATCATCCCGCAGAAGTAGACATTCACTCCTCTGCCTCCCTTACTCCTCAATTATCTCTAAACGGCAAAATTTACAGCCTTTGCCAATTGTTTCATGCAGCTTCATCTGTATACCGTCATGGCTGTCTGCCCTACCACGATCACCATCCATCGCAATATCGCAGAAAAGATCAATCTTGTCAGGTGAATACCCAAGTTTACTCCAACTTTCAACCAACGGACAGTAGTTCATCTTCTGGGTTGCTCTGGTTTTGGAGAAATCAATATCTGAGTCAAAAACAGCAGCCGATCCTTTCTCTTTGTGGCGAAGTACCCAATCTTTGGCATGAAAAGGCTCAGGATCATTTTTTGCCTTGAGCGTCCCGAATTTATGAATGGCTCTTCGTGAAGCCTCAATCACTTTTTCTTCCGGTAAAAGCTTTGTAAACTCATCATATAAAAATGCAAACCATGCTGCACGATCTTCGATGGCAGCTCTGATTTTCGTGAGCATTTCCTGTTTTGTGACAAATTCATCTTTTTTTTCCATTGTAAGCATATCTCCTTTTCTACTTCTTGTTCAAATTCATTATTGCTCCGGATGTTCTCGAAGTTGTATTTTTTCCAAGTCCCAGTAAATTTCGTCAACATTCTCCAAACAATGCTCGAATAATGCAAACAATTCACCATAATAAGCATGCCGTCTTTCATCTGGAGAGAATTCACACTGTGGTACGATCCAAGATTCGCTAAGCTTTTCGGGAAGAGCTTCCTTATCCACTCCTAAACGGCAAAGGAGTGCAATTCCAAGAGCAGTTGCCTCGATCTCTCGAGGCTGGGTAAGAGAAATTCCACAAACATCGGCTTTGATTTGGTTCCATAGATTTATACGGCTACCACCCCCTACTATATTTACTTTGCCAATATTGATTTTTGTCTTACGCAATGTCAAAAGCCATCGCAGGATGCGGTATGAACAGCTCTCGAACAAGGCACGTGTAAAATGAGCAGGCCCATGCGTAGGCGTCCAACCGAGGACCCCTCCACTCAGATAACTTTTCCAGTAAGGAGACCGCTCCCCGGTAAATCCAGGTAAAAGCAATAAACCTTCTGATCCAGCAGGAATTTTTTCTGCTTGCTCAATGAGGTTACTTACTTCCATCCCAAACAATGCAGACAACGGTCGCAAAGTCCCCCCGGCCAACCCGGAGGCACCTCCGACCGCGTATGTATCGACAATCATTCCAGTATTGATACTTAAAAGTGAATCACAGCCAGAAAGCGGTCTCGCTGTTAGCGCCATAAGAACATCGGTGGTACCGGATACCAAAACCGCGGTATTCGGCACCAATATTCCACCTCCGTACATAGCAGCTGTACCATCGGAAGTCCCACATATTACCGGTATTCCTTGCGGAAGCCCTGTTAAGACAGAAGCGCTCCGATTAACTTCTCCTATTATTGTTTGTGCGGGTACCGCATTGGGCAATGGGTATCTCTTTAATCCAGTCCATGCGACAAAAGCATCATCAACCTTACCGTTACGATAATCGCAAAGCATCGAATAATTCATATGCGAATAATCGGTAACAATTTCCCCGGTTAAACGTCGTATCAGTTCATCCTTCAGCCCGATTATCCGCCGTATTTTGCGAAATACACCATTATCATGTTTGGATGACCAACGGATTTGAGGAGCCAAAAGCTCGGGACTTATTCTTCGTCCAGTAACGGCATAGATGAAATCTTCCGAAAAAAACTTCGTCATTTCCAAGGCTTCTCGGTCTGCTCGGGTGTCCATCCAGATAAAAGCAGGCTTAATCGGCTGATCTTTACTATCAAGATATACGTATCCAAGTAAAGCGCCGATCCCCACTACGTCGATATCTTTAGAAGGTACGTTCCTCAGTAAACGCTTAACAAGAACACAAACCGTTTTCCAGGCTTCATCCGTATCAATCTCGGCATAAGGGCCCTTAATGCTCACTTTTACAGGAGCCCGTTCCTCTTTATTACAGTTTCCTCCCTCATCTATAAATACGGCCCGGCAATTTGAAGTTCCTAAATCAATTACTAGAAAGCCCATCCGGAAATTCCTTTATCGTCTTTGCTGCGCTACATCAACAATCGCTTTCAAAGCATACGTATCCATTTCTGCTGGTGAACTACATCCATTTGCCAGAAAGAAACGGGATTTTCCCCCCATCTCTATTCCTTCCAAAGTATGTTTCATCAGAAATTCAGGTGTTCGCCGAGTCATGATAGTATTGTCTATACCACCCATCACAGCACCGGACCATTTTCGTTTAACCTCTTGCAGAGAAGGATTTCCGACCTGGCGATCTTCCCAACTAAGGACAGCAACAGGAAAATCAAGGCATTCGTCAATGTCGATGTGTTTGCCATGTAGATGGGCCGTATTCATCGGCCCCATTTCTTTTACGGCAGCAAAGACTTTCATGGCAAAAGGTTTTTCAAATACAAGGAAATCCTGTTTCGATATTTTGTCTTCTCCTGAGAGGATAGACATAAAAATCCCATGGGTTCCTAACGCAAGGGTCCTCTTCGCATATTCGATTGTATTCTGTGTTACTATTTCGAGGGCATCAAGAACGGCCTGGGGTTCTTCTTTCATCAGCCTTGGTAGATATTCTCCTACCGGGCTTTTCTGCAACGATTGATACGGATCAAAAATTGTGTCGCAGACATAAGCCTCCCCTTTTAAACGATTGTTAATAATATCAATGGCCGTCAGCTGTTCATGCAAGGGCGTTGCATCAATTTCTATAGGCTTAAGTTGTTTTAGGTCTTCCACACTTTTTAATGCATCATATCCAACAGGCATTGGATAGAAATAATCATTCATAACTTTGAGCCAGTCAAAACCGTAATATTCATAAAATGAAAAAACAATATCAGCATATTTTTCTCCCGGTAGATACTGGGTTCCAAAATGGTACCAGCAAGAAATCGGATCACGGTCCGGCTTTTGGCCTGATAAAACAGCATCAATGCGCTCAGTTTTCGTCATCATTTTTTTCCCTTCTTCTTTCACGTAGGTCTAAAACCGATCATCTTTCATAAACAATGTTGCCACCAAGAATGGTCATAAGAACTTGTGTTGTTTTAATTTCATTCGAAGGAACGGAAAAAATGTTTTTATCCAGCATAACAATATCAGCATACTCTCCTGGTTTAATGCGTCCTTTCTCATTTTCTTCAAATGAGGCATAGGCACTTGCAACAGTATAGTTATCGACAGCACGATAGATATCGACTTTTTCATCCGAATAAAAACCATTATCAGGATAATTGCTTAGATCCTGCCGACTAACAGCACAATGCAGGTTAGCAAAAGGATCAAGATCTTCTACGGGGCAGTCCGTTCCGTATGAAACATGAACTCCTAAACGATCCATGGTATTAAAGGCATAGGAAGTTGACGCTAATTTCTTTCCGACCCTGTTTTCAACAATATGCATATCGTAATGAAGAAATATCGGTTGCACAAAAGCCAATACATTTAAATCACGAAATCGCTTCAGTAATCCTATGTCGGTAATTTGACAATGAACTACACCATGCCGTAAAGGATTGTTGCCATTTTTAATAACCTTTTCATAGCTATTCAACACTTCTTCAATTGCAGCATCACCGATTGCATGAGTTATGACCTGCATCTTATGTTTCGAAGCCTTAGCAACAATTGCATCCATTTCTTCCTGCGGCATAACTTGGAGTCCCTTTGTTTGAGGATCATCAAAGTACGGGGATCGCATAAATGCAGTTCGAGATCCTAAAGATCCATCAGCAAATATTTTCATAGGACCAAATTTTAAGTAAGAATTTCCATAATTTGTTACATAGCCTTGCTGAATACAATCTTTAAACGGGCCTTCATGGTCAATACTGCACTGCATACACACGCGTGTTGATAATTCACCGGATGTATAAAGATCGTTGAAAACCTTAAGCATTAATTGATAATTATCATTCAGAACATCTCTAGATTGAATGGAAGTAACACCCTTGGTCCTCGCATAATCCATAGCCATTTTTACGCTTTCGCGCATATCTGCATACGAAACATGAGGAATAATTTTTTTGATGCACTGTATGGCATTTTCACCGAAAACGCCATTTGGCTCACCGTCGTGATCAAAACCAATAGAACCGCCTTCCGGCTGATGCGTATTTCTGTTGATTCCGGCCATCTTAAGTGCTAATGAATTACAAGAAACGAGATGTCCACAAACGCGATCTAAAATGATTGCATGTTTCTTTGATATCTTATCGATATCAAATTTCGTCAAGACTCGTTTTTTATCAGTAAAATAATCCTGGTTCCAACCGACACCACGCAACACAGTGCCAGGAGCAGGTCTATTTTTCTCAATAAACTCCTGACCGCGAGCTATAATCTCGTCGATAGATGTTGCACCGGAAACCTTAATCATCTTCATCTTTGATCCAAGATCATAGAGGTGCATATGAGAATCATTAAAGCCCGGTATCACGGTATTCCCTTGTGCATCAATTTTTTTTGCGTCGGAAGGAATGGCATCACGTAAATCTTCTAAACTTCCAACAAGAGAAATTTTTCCATCTTCGATCAATAAGGTGTCAGCAAAAACTCCACGATCAACGTAGATGCGTGCATTATATATTGCAATATTCATTACAACCTCCAAGATTGTAAGACATCAATTTTAAAATACGATTTACGATAATTATGCGTTATGTTCCATTCCTTTCTGGTTTCTGGCTTTAAAATAGCGATAAAAAAGATATCCAACAGCCGGGACAACCAAGCCGACCAAAGAAGTAGTGGGATCATTAATCAATGTATTAATAATCAATCCAACCATAACCAAAATGGTAATAACGACAGTCGTTAAACCACCCCAAACTTTGTACGGGCGTTCAATATTTGGAAGTTTCTTTCGAAAGACAATAACAGCACCTATTGTCAACGCCTTGAAAGTCATGCTGGAAAAAATAACTAAAGAAGTTAGTTGATTTAAATCTCTTAACAACACCAGCAGGCTCGAAATAATCATCTGCACAATAATTGCTGTTGAGGGGGTTTTGTATTTCGGATGGAGTTTTTTAAACGACTTAAAAAAAAGGTTATCATGTGCCATTGCATAATACTCACGTGGGAAAGACATAATACAACCATTCAATGATCCAATCATAGAAATAACCATCGTTACTGCAACAATTATTCCACCGATACTTCCCAATACTACTTTTGCAACTTTTGTTCCAAGATATAAATCACCGTTGTTTATCATGTTATTAATCTGATCAGCAGGTAATACTCTGTAGATTGCAAAATTGAATAGCACATACAAAACAGTAACCGAGCTAATTGCAATAATTATTGAGAGCGGCAAATTCTTCTTTGGATTTTTAATTTCTTCAGCAACTGCATTGAGGTTGGTCCATCCGTCATAGGCCCATAGTGTAGCAATAGTTGCAAAGGCAATCATCCCAAGTATTCTTGACAGTCCAGGATCAGAGACGGGAATCAGACTTAGGTTAAGTGGCTGTTTCCCCATAAAAAGACCTAATACAAGAATCAGAACAAGTGGTATTGTTTTTGCAATCATAAAAATATTCTGAATAACTGACCCTTGTTTAACTCCTCTATAATTAACTCCTGACAAAATAATTATCGTTAAAATTGCAACAAATTTTATTGTAATAGTCCCCATTGGAATAAGGACGGCTAAAGCAGTAGAAAAAGCAAGAGCAATTGCAGCATTAGAGCCAGCGCCACTAATTAGCCAACTAGTAAATTCGTTCATAAATCCAACGGCTGGTGAATATGCTCTGCTGAGGTATACATACATACCTCCTGCCTTTGGCATCATTGCTCCCAACTCTGCAAAACAGAGCCCACCCAGCAAAGATATAACGCCACCAATAATCCATGCCAAAAGGGAAAGCCCCATGCTCATACCACTTCGTTGAAGGGCATATGCACCTATATAAAAAATACCCGAACCAATCATTATTCCACCAATAATGCTCACTCCGCCAAAAACACCTATTTCCTTTTTGAATTCTGATTTTTCAGCGAGCAACTGTTGAACTTCATGTTCCTTCTTATTGTTCATCGTTCCCTCCTTTACTATTAGATCAGAATGAAAACCGAAAAATCTATGCACAAACAATTAGGTCTGAACATTTTTTTACTATAGAGAACCTCCTTATTTTAGTTGAGAGTATCTATTAAATACTTTTTAGGATCCAAATTTTTTATGTAATCAGATTTTTGATATCCTGTTCAAATGACAAAATATCATTTCGGAGATTTTCTACCGCGGAATCTAAATCTCCTTTTTCTAAAGCCTTTACGAGTCCTGAATGAAAGGTAGATACTGGAAGTTCCATACTATATTCACGGATCATTGTTTGAGTCACACCACGACGAACCAATTGCATTGTCTCTTTCAACATTCGAGCCATTAAAAGATTTCCTGACAATTCATTTAACCTAAGATGGAATTTATCATTAAGCTGCATTTTACGATCCAACGTCTCACCAGCATCCTGGGAAGCCCGAACTTTATCCGATTCAATAGCCACTTCTTTCAACTCCCGAATGTTTTCCTTGGTAAGGCGAGGAAAAGCAAGTTTTAATCCTTCAAGTTCTATAATAAGCCGCATATATAAAGCGTCTCGCATATCTTTTTCAGAAATTCTCACTACCTGATATCCCGCCCGAGGAATATTCTTAAGAATATTCTCCTGGCAGAGTTCAATTAGAGCCTCACGCACAGGGGCTCTGCTAACATTGAACATCTTTGTAAGCTGACTTTCGACTATAAGCGAATCTGCTTCAAAATCATTTTGAAGAATCATAGTCAGAATTTTTCGATACACTTGTGATTTTAATGTCTCTTTCTTTGTTGCCATTAACACTCTCGCTCCATTATTGTATGATTTGTTGTATATCTTTAGTATTACTACTGATCATATCAGCAGTATACAGGCACATCTCTGATTCTGTCAAATTTTTTCTTTCCACTTTTTATAGCTTCACCGTTAATTGGATTTCAAATAGTATAGAAATTTTACACTCCCAATTTTGCCTACATTGACAGCTCAAAGTATTTCTCTTAACATCAGAAAGACATGAAAAATATAAATGCGCTATCTGATGCCTACTTTTCATATGCTGTTGATTTAAGAAGAGAATTACACCAAAACCCAGAACCAAGCCTTCTTGAAGAACGTACTTCCCGTAGAGTTGTCGAAGAATTAAATAAAATAGGTTTAGAGGCAAAAAAAATAGCAGGTACAGCTGTTATAGCCGAAATTGAAGGAAACACAAGCGGAAAAACTGTTGCCCTACGTGCTGATATGGATGCTCTTGAATTAGTTGAAGAAACAGAACTGCCGTATAAGTCAAAAGCGGTCGGTTTAATGCATGCCTGTGGCCATGATGCACATACCGCCAGCCTCTTGACGGCTGCCAAAATACTCTCTGAATTAAAAACATCATTTCCGGGAAAGATAAAATTAATTTTTCAGCCAGGTGAGGAAATTGCTTTAGGTGCAAAAAAAATTATATCAACAGGGGTACTTTCCGACGTTGATGCTATTTTTGGTATCCATATCTGGAATGAAGTTCCGTCAGGTAGAATTGCGATTGATGCTGGTGCTCGGATGGCCGCAGTTAGCAAGTTCACAATTGATGTCATTGGCCAAGGAGGTCATGGATCAATGCCGCATCAAGGAATTGATGCCATCGCTGCAGCTTCAGCCATTGTTCTTAATTTGCAAAGTATCGTCAGCCGTGAAATAGACCCAATGGAAGCGGCTGTCCTTACCGTCGGGGTTCTTAACTCAGGTACTACTTATAATATCTTAGCTGGAAAAGCTCATTTGGAAGGTACTACACGATGTTTTAATCAAGACGTAAATGAGCAGCTTCCTTTAATGATAAAGCGAGTGGCTTCGGATACCGCAAAAGCCTATCGGGCAGAAATCAAAACCGATTATCAGAATTTGACCTTAGTTGTAAAGAATGATCAATATCTAACACTATTGGGGAAACATGCTGTACAAGAATTATTTGGTCCTTCCGTACTCTTCAACCTGAAGCCAACGACTGGCGGAGAAGATTTTTCTTTCTATGCAAAAGAAGCTCCTTCACTTTTTGCCTTCGTCGGAGGCAGAAATGAAATGAAATTGCCCTATTACCCTCACCATCATCCCAAATTCGATATTGACGAGGATGCCATCAAGCAGGCAACTGCCCTTTATGCAAAGTTTGCCATTGACTTCTTAAACGATACAGAAACCTGAGACACGTTTCTTATTGACTTCGATCAAGCTTGCTTCTGCAGAACTCTCAAAAGGTGCACCTGTATTGTCAGAGAGATGTCGCTGATTTCATCCAAAACGAAAGCTACACAGTTAACAGCGACAAAAGGCGTATCCCAGCGTGGAAAAAGATGATGGATAGCTCCGGTAAAAAGCTTCTTTCCTGTACCACTTGCTCCTTCGATGAGGACAGTACTGCCGCTTTCGGTCAGAAGCGGTAAGATATCAAAATGCCGAGTCATAGCAGGGCTCCCTCCAAAGATAAAGAAAGCGGTTGTCGTCGGAGGCGAATTGATTGGTATCGAAACCTGTGTAGCACTTGAATTGGTTGACATTAAGACTACGGTCGTGGAAATGCTCCCACAGATTCTTATACTCCTCGATTGGCAGCTGGCTAAATGCTGGAAACCATGAAAAAAATCCATACAGTTGTGACGTTCATCACAGACAATGCTGTGGCAGCCTTTTTAGGTGCTGACGGAGATACAGGCAAGCTTCTCGGATTCGAATGGCTCCCCTTCTCGCCGGCCATCGACAACATTGTTGCCTGTGCCGAGGTGTTACAGGATAAGATGAGGGGCCTTATGGATGGGATCTCATGTGTCGAGGTCAAGGAAAAACTTGATCGGGGAGAAAAGCCCTTCATCATCGATGCACGAAGCCCAGAAGAGTGGGAATCGATGCGGATAGGCATCGGCGAACACCTCATACCTGTAGGTACCGTTCGTCACCGCCTTAACGAACTCCCCGAAGATAAAAGTACTGAAATCATCACCTACTGTAAAATTTCTCTCAGGGAGTATGAAGCGGCAAGAACCCTCATCGCCAATAGATATACGAATGTAAAAGTCATGGAAGGCGGCATCATGGCCTGGCCATATCACCGGGAAAAATAACCTCGCCTGCCGGCAGCAACGTTGGCTGCTGCCGGTGATTTTCATCCCCATACTACGTCATGGAAACCGAAGAGTTCCAGATAGAAGCGAAGGAAGCACCTCCGACATAGCTATGTTGACTGACTGAAAACTCTGCCACTCAGCTTTTGTTCCCGGCCGCAACCTCTTTAATATACTCAGGAGTAAGAGGTATTCTGTCCAGCTTAACCCCACCCAGGGCATGGGAGACGGCATTGACCACCGCCCCTGCTATGCCGTCGGTGGCACATTCGCCTATGCTTTTTGCTCCGAAGGGGCCAGCCTCTTCCGGATCTTCTACCGTTTCGACATGAATTTTCGGCATTTCCGAGGCCCTGAACATGTGGTATTTCTTGAAGGTTGGATTGGAAACCTTTCCGGATTCGGAATCGATCAACATCTCCTCGGAGAGGGCGTAGCCGAGTCCCATATGCATGCCACCGTGGACCTGCCCTTCATACGTGGCCGGGTTGATCACCTTTCCCGAATTGTGAACCGACAAAAGATCGATCACCTTTACCTCTCCGCTCTGTCTATTCACTTCGACCTCGCAGAAGACTGCCACGTAGCTGTCGATAGAATCGAGAGACTCAAAGGTCTCGGTGGCGATGAGTTCACGCTGAGGATTTCCCGCGCTTCCATCCTGGGCCGAGCCGACCACGTCCTCAAAGCTTACCCGTGTATCAGGCTCCTCCCGGTCCACAACAAAGCACTCCTCGAGTTCAAGGCGATCTTTCGGAACCTTAAGCATCGAAGCGGCCTCTTTGATGAGTTGTCCCCGGAGATTTCGAGCAGCCATGATGGTGGCGTTTCCGCCGATATAAGTGGTTCGGCTTGCCTGAGCGCCGAGATCGAGGGGGGTGACATCGGTATCCGCTTCTATGATTTCGATCTCACCGGGAGGAATGGTAAGAATCTCGGCCGCAATCTGGCTAAGGACCGTTTTGGCACCGGTACCTAGGTCGTGGGTACCGGTCAGAAGGGTTGCCGTACCGTCGTTATTCATTCGCAGGGTAATGGTGGTGATATCCTGATAGACTGGATACCAGCCGTTGCCGTGAACGGCAACATCCATACCGATGCCGTGAACGATGGCCTGTGCCCCGTCGTTACCATCTTCGGCCCTGGCCCGCCGCCGTTTCCAGTCGAAAAGCTCCACACCGCGGTCGATGCAGTCGACGATACGGGCATTGTGCATATCGTTGCCCATACAGTTTTTATGGTGCGGCTTTACGACGTTCATCCGCCTGAATTCGGCAGGATCGTAGCCGAGGGCTCGGGCGATGTTTTCGGTGTGGGTCTCCCGGGTCACCATGATCTGCGGACAACCGTAACCGCGCATGGCACCGGCCAGGGGGGTATTGGTGTAGTAGCTTGCACCGGAATAGAACATCTTTTGTGCACCGTAGAGAATAAAGGTCTTACCCGACTGGGCCCCTACGGTGTTGGGACCGCTGCCGGCATAGGCACCGGTATTCAGCGCGCTTTCCACATGCTGGGCAACGATCGTGCCGTTTTTGTCTACGCCGGTACGAATTCTCAGAATTCCTTCGTGCCGGGTCCGGCTTGCCATGAAGTTTTCCTGCCGGGTGAGACGGATCTTGACCGGGCGCAGGGTTTTCATGGAGAGCAATGCAACAACGGGTTCGTGCATCACCTCGAGTTTTCCGCCGAAAGCGCCGCCGCAGACGGTTTTGATGACCCTGACGCGGCTCTGTTTCATGCCGAGGCTGGTGGCAATAACATCCCGAAAACAGAACACATTCTGGCCGCTGGTCCAGATCGTCAACTTTCCGTCCCGGGTGTAATGGGCGATGTGGGTAACAGGCTCCATATAGCCGTGATGGACCCTGCTGGTATGAAAGGTATCATCAAAGCTGTATTCCGCCTCTTCGACGGCACGGAGGACCTCATCTTCATCGTGGCTGCCGTAGGCAACCCTGCCCCCACAAATATTGCTTCCATCCACACCATAGGGATTGGCCTGCACAGCATCCGGCTGGATGGCATCCTCCAGGCGTATCACCGACGGAAGGATTTCATACTCCACATCAATCAGCTTGATTGCCTGGGCCGCGATGAACTCATCATCGGCAGCCACTGCGGCAACCCGGTCCCCGACAAAACGGACCGTATCGTCGAAGATATACTCGGTCTTCGGCATGTCGAAGGGACTTGTATCCATGTAAAAGCGCATGGCACTATTGAAAATAATCCTGGGAGCATCCTTCCAGGTCACCACCGCCCGCACCCCGTCAAGGGCCTCGGCTTTGCTGGTATCGATGGAAACGATCCTCGCATGGGCGTGCGGAGAAAAGAGGATCTTCGCATGAAGCATTCCCGGCATTCGCAAATCGTCGATGTAACGAATCTCTCCGGCAGCCTTCATTTCGGCCTCCCGGTTGGGAAGGGGCTGACCCACATAGCGGAAACCTCGTTCGGCGATCTCCTTCTCAAAAATCTTCATCTCCCGATAACGTTCAGCCATGGTTCTGCTCCTTCATTCGCTCGGCGGCGAGGGCCACGGCCTTCACGATGTTGACATAGCCGGTACAACGACAGAGATTGCCGTCCAGCGCTTTGCGAATTTCCTCTTCCGACGGATCAGGATTCTCCCTAAGAAGGGCCGTTGCCGAGATGATCATTCCCGGGGTGCAGAAACCGCACTGAATGGCCCCGGCATCGACAAAGGCCTGCTGCAGGATATTCAGCTGGCCGTTTTCCTGCAGGCCTTCGATGGTTACCACACACTTTCCGTCAAGATTCTTTGCAGGTATGACACAGCTGTTGACGGCCTTACCGTCGACAAGTACCTTACAGGCTCCGCAGTCGTTGGTCCCGCAACCGTATTTGGTACCGGTGAGACCGAGGACCTCTCGCACAAGGTAAAGCAGGGTCCACTTGCGTCTGACCTGCAAGCTCATGGGAGTTCCGTTAATCGTTACGTTTACCGAAAATTCTTCTTCAGCCATGTATACCTCGTGAAAAAAAAGGCCGGCCGACAGGGCCGGCCCTCGGTCGATACTACTCGCCTGTTAGATCATGGTGGCGGCCATAATCGCCTTCATGATGTGAAGACGATTTTCGGCCTCGTCGAATACTACGGAATGGGGTCCGTCCACCACTTCGCTGGTCACTTCGATGTCCCGGTCGTAGGGCATGCAGTGCATATAAATCGAATCCCTGGATGCCATGTTCATCCGCCGCTGGTCTACGACCCAACCGGGGTTCTTGTCGATAAGAGCCAGGCCTTCCTTCTCGTCTTCGGTGTAGACGATGGGGCCCCATCCCTTTGCGTAGATGATGTCCGCACCTTCGGCAGCAGCATCCATGCTGTCCACAACCTCGAACTTGGTACCGGCAGCCTCTGCATTGGCCTTCGCGGTCTCCATGATTTCGGGTTTCAGCTTGAACTCAGGGGGATGGGCCAGGGTTACATCGAGGCCGAAACGGGGCATAGCGAGAACCAGAGACTGGGCCATGGAAAGGGGCCTGATGTAATTGGGTGCACTGGTCCAGCTGACGCAGATTCTACGCCCCCGTAGTTCGTTGTTGAACTTCTCCTTGATGGTCATGATGTCCGCAAGAACCTGGGTGGGATGGTAATCTTCACACTGCATGTTCACCACGGGAATCTTGGACCATTTGGCGATCTCCCGCATGTAGGCGTTTCCGGTACCGAATGTCTTGCGAATACCGAGCCCCTCACCATAGCGCTCAAGGACCTTAACGGTGTCCTTTGCGGTCTCTCCATGGTCGATCTGGGTCGCTTTTGGGGTAAGAAAGTGAGCATGTCCGCCAAGCTGGTGAATACCGGCTTCAAAGGCGTTCCTTGTTCTGGTCGATTCTTCAAAAAAAAGCATGAAGAAGGTCTTGGCCAGAAGCAGGGTGTTATGAGGGATGCCGAGCTGCCGCTCCTGTTTGAGCCGGGAAGCAACGGCGAGAAGCTGCTCCAATTCGGGGAGCGTCCAGTCCTGAGTCGAAATCAGATGTTTTCCTTTTAGATTGTTGTACATACACACATCTCCTTAAAATCTAAATATGCTTTGAAGCCGCTACGCCTCGCATTTTACCGTGTTTAATGACGCCTTTTGGCGGCAAGCATGTTTCTTGCAGCCAGCCTGATTGCATCGACAATCTGTTTGTAACCGGTACATCGACAGAGATTTCCGCTGATGGCCTGCTTGATCTCCTCGTCGCTCGGTTCCAGGGTCGTATTCAGCAATTCCAGGGAACTCATGATCATACCGGGGGTACAAAAACCGCACTGGATTGCTCCGGCATCGATGAAGGCCTTTTGAAGGGGATGGAGTTCCCCATCGCTTCCGTTCACCCCTTCGATGGTAAGGATATCCGCCCCCCTCGCCTGTCCCGCAAGTACCATACAGGAGTTGACCTTCTTTCCATTCATCAGGACGGTGCAGGCCCCGCATTCACCAATACCGCAGCCCTCTTTCGTCCCTGTCAATCCAAGCTGATCCCGCAACACATCCAGCAGTCTGGCGCTTGGCGCACAATTCACATGGTATTCTTTTCCGTTCACCCGGAAGTCCACAGCAATATCTTCCACTTCTATTCCTCCAGAGCCAGAGCACGGGCTATATTCCGGCTGACAAGTTTTTCCACCACAGGCTTTTTATAGTCGGTAGACCAACGAATACCGCCCTTTTCAATCATATAGGCCGCAGCCGCCAGCCCCGCCTCTTTCAAGAGCCCTTCATCTCCCCTCTTGCCTATCAGCATCTGTTCCACCGTCGGAAAACGGCTGGTTGTAGGAAGGGCGGAACCGATGGCAAGTCGCATCTCCTGTATCATGCCGGAAGCATCCTGCAAGGCAACAACGGCAAAGTTAAGCCTGCTTTTTGCAACGGCCTTTCGGCGAATCAATTTCTCAAAACTTGCCCCGTATCCATCCACAATGGAGGGGAAACGGATCTCCGTCACCAGCTCACCGGGATGTACATCGCTTTTCTTTGGGCCCGGGAAAAAATCGACAATGGGAACCTCCCGCCGTCCGGCCACGGACTCAAGAACGACGCATGCATCAAGAACCATGAGAGCAGGAACCGTATCCGCACATTGGGCAGCCGTTACGATGTTGCCGCCGATGGTGCCACGATTCCTGATCTGGGGAGATCCCACAGAGGCACTGGCATCCTGAAGAATCAATGACTCATGAAGGACCAGCTCGCTGGCGGCAATCTGTGCATGGGTGGTGCCCGCACCGATTCGCAGCCATGTGCCCTCTTTTTTAATATAGGAAAGCTCCGGAATCCTACTGATGTCGATCAGGGCATGGGCCCCTCCGGGAAGCCTTCCCTCCCGAATTCCGATCATAAGGTCGGTGCCACCTGCAACCGGGCGGGCCTTTGAACCATATTTGTCCAAAAGAGAAAGAACTTCATTCTTATTTTTCGCCGCTAAAAATTCCATATCAACCATGTTCAGCTCCCCTCATTTGGTCAGATTTCTACCGATCAGCACCCGCTCAAGATTGAGGGGAAGCTCCCGAATTCGCCGGCCCGTTGCAAACATGAGGGCGTTGGCTATGCTCGGGGCGGCAAGTTCGATTCCGATTTCACCGACGCCCTTAGCCCCGAAGGGGCCGATATTGTCATCGGTCTCGTACAGTTTCAGATCAAAAACAGGAAGGTCGGCCGCCGTAGGAATCATATAATCGTCAAAGTTGCGGGAAAGCAGCACACCATCTTTGCTTTCCATATCTTCCATGATGGCATAGCCGATTCCCTGCATAAAGCCGCCGATCAGCTGCCCTTCTACCTGCTGGGGATTGATGGCCCGCCCCAGTTCGTAACTGAGGGCAACATGATCGACGCTTATCCGGCCGGTATCGGTGTCCACCGAGATATCGCTCACGGCCACACCGTAGATGTAACTGGGATAGGCGTTTCCCCGCCCGGTGGCATGATCGAGGTGTTCAGGGCCCGGCGTATGCCAGCCCTGGGCACTAAGCGTTACACCCAGGCCCTGAAGACAGCGAAGTACAAGGTCGTCAAAGCCGATCTCAAGTTCCTTTCGCTCTTTGTGACTCACCACCTCATGCTCGATCTCAAGATCTGCTGGATCAACCCCCCAGTCCTCTGCAGCTACCTTGAGCATTCGGTCTTTGAGCTTCTGGGCAGCCAGCATAACCGCTTTGCCCCCGGCCAGGGTGCCTCTGCTGGCAACGGTAGGCCCTCCATCCATGGTGACGCTGGTGTCGCTGGTGGAGAAGGTCATGCGATCGAGTCCGACGCCAAGCACCTCTGCGGCGATCTGGGCATGAACGGTTCGCATTCCCTGCCCCATCTCGATCAGATCGCTCTGGATGTTGATGCTGCCGTCTTTATCTATGGTGATGGTTGCACCGGCACAGTCGATTCCCTCGCCTCCAAGCCCAGTGCCCCGAAAGGTGATGGACATGCCGATTCCCCTCTTGATCACCTTCGACTCTTTGTTAAAGGCAGCAAAACGCTTTCGCTTTTCATCCCAGTCGGCACGGGTACAGGTATCCCGTATCATCTCGGCAAGGGGTACCTCAATCTCGCCGGGCTTGAGAATCTGCCCCGTGGCGATCTCATCCCCCGCCTTCAGACAGTTCTTCAGCCTGAAATCCCGGGGGTCCATCTTCAGGTATTCGGCGATCTCGTCCATCAGCGACTCATTGGCAAATACGATCTGAGGAGCGGAAAAGCCACGATAGGCCCCGCCGTAGATGGTATTGCTATAAATTCCGTAGACATCGGTTTTAACATTGGGCGAGTAATAGGCACCGGCGGCATGAACCGAACCTCGCCAGTTGGCGAACATCGCCTTGTTGTTGTAGGCCCCCCCCTGGGTATAGATGGCATCTTCGACGGCGGTGATACTTCCGTCGGCCTTGACCCCAACCTTATAGTTGCAAAGGTACGCGTGTCGCTTGCAGCTTTCGGCAAAACACTCTTCGCGGGTCAGCACCATCTTAACGGGGCGCCCTGTCTTCAGGGCAAGAACCGAACATCTGGCAGCCATGGACATGACGGATTCGTCCTTCCCGCCGAAGCTACCGCCGATGGTTCCCTGAATCACTCGAACCTGGCTCAATTTAAGACCGAGGACCTTTGCCACGTTCTCCCTGATAGAATAGGGATTCTGGATCGATCCGTGAATTTCCACACCGATACGGTAAGGATCAGGAAGGGCGATAATGACCTCGGGCTCAATATAGGCCTGATCGGCGAACTGGGTACGGTAACTTTGTTCAAAGACATGATCGGCCTCGGCAAAGCCCTTTTGAACATCCCCCATATACATGGGATAATGGCTGCTTTCGATAACATTATCCGGAAGATCATCATGGACCTTCAGGTTTGCCTCGATTCCCGCATCCACGCTCCAGACGCCGGGCAGCGTTTCGTATTCCACCTCGACCAGGGCCGCAGCTTGGCTTGCCACATCCTTGGTTTCCGCAGCCACAACAGCAACGCCGTCACCTATGTACTTCACCTCATGATCGGCAAGAACAGGAAAACGACCGAACATAACATTGGTGGCAGGAACATCACGGGCGGTAATAACCGCAGCAACACCGGGAAGCGCCTCAGCCTTCGAGGTATCGATCTTTATGATCTTTGCATGGGGATATGCCGCATAGACGGTCTTTGCATAGAGCTGATGCCCAAAGTTGACATCACCGACATATTTGACACGCCCTGTCACCTTCTCAAAAGCATCCAGTCTGTTGACTGGTTTATTTACTACCTGATACTTCACCCTTCATCCCCTCCTGTAGAGCTCCGGAAGTCCTGCGGCAAGGAACTGGCCGCTTCCGGCTTTTCCATGATAGATACCGTCGGAGACAATCAGTGTTCCCCGAAATATGGTGGCTTCGACCATCCCCTTTACCTTCCAGCCGTTGTAGGGAGTATAGCCGGCTGCGGTATGCTGACGCTCATCGGTAAGAACCACCTCTTTTTCCGGATCGAAAATAACAAGATCGGCATCGCTGCCTTCGGCAATCAAGCCCTTGCGAGGGTACAGCCCAAAGGCCTTTGCCGGCATCTCGGAAAGGAGGGAGACCATGCGCTCCAGGGAAATACGCCCCTTGCCTACTCCTTCCGTGTGAACCAGGGGCAGAAGTTCCTCGCTGCCGGGAATACCGGGAAGAATGGTGAGAACCGAATCGGAGGCCATTTTCTGTTCCCTGGTGAAGGAGCAGTGGTCCGTGGCAATGATATCGATGTTCCCCGCCTCAAGGCCCTTCCAAAGGGCTGCATTATCCTCCGGCCGCCTTAATGGCGGCGTCATGATATACTTCTGAGCTTCCGGCCTGGAAAGGAGATCGTTGTCAAGGAGAAGATAATGGGGGGTTGTCTCTATCATCATCCGAACCCCCTTCCCTTTCAACTCACATACGGCATCGTAGCCCCGGCTTGAGGAGAGGTGCACGATATAGATCGGCATGGAAACCGAATGTGCAAGTTCCCCTATCTTCTTTATCGCACGGTATTCCGACTCCGAGGGACGAAGCACGGGATGCATGGAGGGAGGTAGAGGGCGGCCCTCGTATTCCGCCTCCAACTCCTCTATCATGTCGTCGTCTTCTGCGTGCACGCTCACCATCATCTGAAGGTCTCGGCACGCTTCGAAAAGCCGTCTGAGACCGCTTTCATCAATCAGATACCCTTCCCGTTTATAGGTCGTAAAGATCTTGACAGTGGTAACACCCAGCGCCTTGAGGTGCTGTAACTCTTTTTCGATTCCGTCATGCACGGTATAGACAGATTGATGGAGGGCAAAGTCACAGGCCATTCCCTCCCTCATCGCCGCTATTCGTTCGCTGCTGGACTCTTGTAAACGCTTCCCCGCTTCCTGATCTGCAAAATCAATTACCGTGGTCACCCCGCCGAAGGCTGCGGCACGGCTGCCTTCGAAAAAGCTATCCGCCGTTACGGTTCCGCGGCTTTCCAGATGGTAATGGGTGTGGGCATCGATAATACCGGGAAAGATAAGCTTACCGGAAGCATCGATGCATGTGGCACCGGCGGCCTCCTCGCTGCCAGCAAGATCTCCGATTGCGGCAATCTTCTCTCCATCGATCAAAAGATCGGCCCTGGTTTTCCCGAGGGGCGAGACGATCGTTCCACCACAAATTAAGCTTTTCATCCTGTCACCTCACTTCTTGAAAGGGCACCTGTGGGACATGCAGTTACACACAGGCCGCAATAGCGGCACATCGACCGATCAAGATTCATCTGTCTGCCCACCATACTTCGGGCCTCATAGGGGCAGACCGTAACACAGCGTCCACATTCGGTGCAGATATCCGGGTTATAGGAAAATGAGAATTTCGTGCTGTTCTCTCCCGACCGCAGATAGGGTTGGGAATAGCCCGATATCTCGGACAAAGAAGAGAAGCCAAGCTTCTCCGCCAGGGAAATAATCTTCTTGTTTAGTGTTCCCAGGGCCTTGGTACCACGAATAATCGGGTAGCTGCAG
>JGI2924J29684_1077633_pt1 | contig 19821 bp, 17 predicted proteins | sample BenlonsequencITS_FD_29684 | JGI IMG/M metagenome (IMG submission 29684)
CCTTTGCTCCCTATTTTGTCGAGATGGGGCATACTATTCCCTCTTCCGCTCCTGCCGACATGATCGAAGAGGTAAAGGGGGAATTCCTTAAGGCAGTAGAGGCCATTGGAATCGATAATGGTGCTGCAAAGGGGGATGTCAAGTTCTGCCGGGGAAAGGCCTGGATCGGGGAGCTTGCCGCACGACTTTCCGGTGGTTTCATGTCTGGCTGGACCTATCCCCTCTCCAGCGGGGTGCAGCCGACCGCCGGTGCCCTGAATATTGCCGTCGGATTACCGGCAAATCTTCCCTCTCCCGTGCGCAATCATACCTGTGCCGAGCGAGGTTTTATCTCGATACCTGGTGTCGTCGCTGCCGTGGAATCTCTGGGTAAGGCCAGGGCCATCAAGCGCGTTAAGGAAATATTTGTTCTTATTGAGCCGGGAAGTGAGGTGAACTTTCCGGTAAACAACGTACAGAAATGCGGAAATGTCCTGGCGTCCTCGGACCGTCGTGATCAGGCTGTTTCCTCTGCTCAAGATGGAGCAGGTCGGGTCTTTGTACGGCTTGTTCCCGGTGAAAAACGGACCGGGGTTTTTCTGTTTGGAAAAAAAGAGGCCTGGATCCCCGATGCATATTCTCTTTCCTGTGAGGAAAATTGTGCTGAACTTTCACGTCTTGAGCCGATCTACGGTGTTGGCAAAAGGCCTTCCGCGCCTCTCTCGGACTCAATTGCCCTTGCCTCTCTGCCGATACTCAGAAGCGAGGCTGCCGTAGATTGGCACGGCCTCGGCTTGAGGGAAGGCTTTGATCGTCTTCTTGCTCTCACCGGAGTATCTGCCATGGATCTCCAAAAGTGGAGGATGTCCGGACAAGATGGCCTTCTCCTCGGATCGCTTTTCTGGAGGGCTTTTCTGCGGGGAGGCATTCAGGGAGGGGTATGGATCATCGACACGGTCCGCTCTTGGAGAGAGCGGGATATCGACTATAGGCGGGAGTTACAAATTTGGGAAAACGCATAGCCGCAGCCGCACTGCTGTTCTTTCTGTGTGCTCTGATTCCCGCAGCTGGGCAGCAGGCTTTGAAGCCGGAAATAGAGAATCTTGGTCTGAGTTTTAGATGGGACCCCTATCTTGGGATAGGGGTTTTAGAGCGGGGTGGTCATTCTTTACGCTTTGGCCTCGACGGAAGCTATTATCTTCTGGATGGGAATGAGATCGGCAGCGGTTCCGTCACCAGAAACAAAGAAGGGTCTCTTGTTGCTGATCAGCCTTTTATCACCGCACTAAGAGAGCATTTTCCCGTTTCCGATGTCAGTGCCGTCTCCGTAACAACCATCATTATCGATCCAGGTCACGGCGGTAAAGATCCCGGGGCCGTTGGTCGCCATACGATAGATGGAAAGCCTTATGTAATCAAAGAAAAGGACATCGTCCTTGAGGTTGCCAAAGAGCTCTATTCCATGCTTTCGAAGAACTATCCGGAAAAACGGATCATGCTGACTCGAAATGACGATGTCTATCCCACCCTTGAAGAACGGACCGAGATAGCCAATTCGGTGGAGTTGGGGGAAAACGAGGCGATGGTCTTTATCTCGATTCATGCCAACGCTTCCTTCAATAGCAAGGCTTCCGGTTTTGAGGTGTGGTACCTGCCTCCGGATTACCGGAGAGAATTAATCGATCCCGAAAGTATTGATCCGAATGCCAGAGAGGTCGCTCCCATTCTCAACACCATGCTTGAAGAGGAATATACCGTTGAAAGTATCCTTCTCGCCCGTAGTGTTTCGGCTGGGATGGAACAAATGATCGGCGATAAAAGCGAAAACCGCGGTCTGAAAGAGGAATCGTGGTTTGTTGTACGTAATGCGAAGATGCCTTCGGTGCTTATCGAGTTGGGCTTTGTCACGAATCCCGAAGAGGCGCGCTCTCTTGGAGACGCCGGCTACTTGAAGAAACTGACCCAGGGCATCTATAATGGCGTCGTTGGATTTATTAATCGCTTCGGCGAATGAGGCGGAGTTCTATTTGTGGTTAAACACGTAGCGAAACAGTATCGAATCCCGGCAATCGTTCCTTGGATGTCGTTGCTCTTACTGACCCTTTTCCTTCTTTCTCTGACGCTTTTTTTGGTTCGGGGAAGAGAGATCAGGAGAAAAGTGTTCTTCTTTCCCCAGTATAAAGCGAGCATGGTTGCCGGTGAGAGCAGAAACCTTCCCGTGAGGGATGACCTCGAGGGAAATATCGAGCTTTTGGTAGATGAGATTCTTCTGGGACCAATTGAGGTGACCAACGAACGCCTTTTCGCGGAGGGAACGAAACTTCGGACGGTCATGGTAAGAGATAAGACCGCTTATATCGATTTGAGTATCGAGGCGGTGCTGGATACGAAAAATAGCGAGTTAAGCTTTCAGGAAGCTCTCGGTGTACTCCGGAAGACCGTCACGTTCAATTATCCCTCTGTTGAAAAGATCATCATCACTATTGACGGTGAAACGCCAAGACTCTCGCCTTCGAAGGGGTGAAAAACCAGAAAAATCGTTGACAAACCTAAACCGTTCCGTATAATTTTAGTTGGAAACGGTAACTTGTTTATAAAAAGGAGCACTGGATGAAACGATTCGGAATTCTTCTCGGCATCATGCTTTTGGCAGTGAGTTTCTCACTTTATGCGGAAGAATCGGTTCTCATCGATTTTTCTACTTTGACAGCCGATCTTGAAGATGGCAACAATGAAGCAACAATAGTTGATTTTTCCGGTAAAGCGGGTGTCGGTTATACCGATGAGGAAAAGCAGTTGATGAAGACTTCTCTTGCTATTGAGAATTGGGATGTCGATCTGGCCTCTTCTTCCCAGACTGTAACGAACGAAAAGCTTTCCTATACAAAGGAAGCCCCAGTCAGTGAGCAGGCAAGCAAGTTTGCCGGTGAAACAGTAATGGGTGTTCGTATTCATTTTCCAGAAGAGCCGTTCAACTCGTATGCGGTTATTAAACCCCCCTTTGAGATTCCCGGTTACATGCGGAAAACTCAGCTTCAGGCCGACGGAACCTTGGTCGAGGATGAGACAGATCGTGAGGGAAGCAAGTTCGACAGCTATGGTGTCGTAAAGAACGTCGGAGCCATCAAAAGCATTGCCGTAGATGTGTACGGAAGCAACTTTCCCAATGGTCTCGGTATTATTCTTAAGGATGAGAAGGGTGAAGAGAGGACGATGTTCCTTGATTACATGGATTTTAATGGTTGGCGGACCCTCGGTTGGGTAAACCCCAATTATATCTCCGATGTGAGGAACAGAGAACTTCACAAATACCCACTTTATCCTAGAACGACTCCCATGCGCAGGCTTGTCGGGTTTATCGTCTATAAGGATGCGGCCCAGGAAGGCGGTGATATCATTACCTATATCAAAGATGCGAAGGTTACTTATGACTTGGCAGTCATTCCGGGTACCGGAGATATCGATAATGAAGCCTTGTGGGGTATTCTTGATTCGAGAGAATCCTCAAGAAGGACCGCTGAATGGCGGCGTCTTGGAGAGATCCAGGTGCTGAGAGCCCTTGAGGCACGGAAGATTCATCAGGATTCCAGTGAGTCTGCAGCTCCTGCTGCTACAACAAATCCGTAAGTAGCGGGTCGTATAGAGAAGAAGAGAAGCTTGTGTTTTGACATCCTTTTCTGTAGGATTGTTAGATTAGCTTTTGTAAAGCGGTATAACCGAATCGTTATACCGCTTTTTTGTTTTACTCTGAATGAATAATGAGTTAATTATTTTTTGCATAATAAATTGTATTAATTGCTAAAAATACACTAAACATGGTGTTTAGCGTTCAGCCGATTATCTCATGATAAGCTCCTGCTACGGAAAAAATTGCTTCAAACGAATTTCCTTTTGCCTCTTGGCTATCCGTGCGTTTGTAAAATGAGGATAGAAGCCTCATAAATCCCTCTTTTTACGGGCATTGTTTGAAGTATTTCACGGTATTATCGATGCTTAAAGAAGGATAGGAAGAGGTAGCATCAGTATGAAGAAATTATTATGTATCGCCTTAATAGTTCTTCTTGCATCTCCCATTTTCTCACAATGGTTAGGATTCGAGTTCCAGTTTGAGACAGGAATGGCAAATGGAAAATTCGGCGAGATAGAAACCGACCAGGACCGTGAGTATCTATCTCTCTATAATTTTGAGGTGACATATATAGAGCTTAGCCCATACTTTTGGTTTTTTGAACGTTTCTATGTCGGGGGAGCAATGACGGTCCAAATGCTACTGAACAAAGGCTTATTTTCAGATAACTCGATTTATGACTTTTTTCTAAACTATAATCCTACATTTATCAACTACAATTTTGAAATGGGATATTCCTATCGTTTTGTTACGTTCTTTTATTCCCATGATTGCTCCCACCCACAGGATGTGTACTCTTATAACCACCGAGTGACTGCACTGTGGGGAGAAGGCGGTGTAGATCGTTTTGGAATACGATTTAGGGGCAGTATCGGGAAGACTGGAAGCAGATAAACCAGGAATGTTGATACTACCGCTTATGATTTGATGAATGTTCTTGCTGCATCGCTAAGTGATCTTTAGGGATCTTGAAAATACTTATTGGTCTTGTACTTCTGTACTTCAAAAACTCCAGGTTGCTCCAAGGGCGGCACGAAAAAGATACGCCTCGGGAAGCCCATCGGGAAGGGTGAGTTCTTCATCTTCTTCACTTCCGAAAGAATAGACGCTGCTTTCAAGCTCCGCAAGAAGGGTGAGCGCGTCGGTTGCCCGAAACGTAAACTTTGTACCGAGGACAATGCTGTTCAGGACGTTTTCCGTACTGCTTGATGCCGATGTATCGGCGTAATTTCTGGTTAGCTGCTGATAGGCAAAGTTTAGTAAAACGCCATAGGGTACGTTTTTCTGGAAGATATCAACCTTGAAGGAGTATTCTGTAAACGAGTCGGTAATTTCGAGGGTGGAACTTTTGCGGAGGGCAAATTCCTTTGTGATAAGGTTGAGGGAACAAATCGCATTTGGAATATAATAGCCCAGAGAAATTGCGCTGTATTCCTGAGAATAGTCACCGTCTTCCGAAAATCGTGCGCCAATGGTGCTGTCCGATCGGAGAGATGCGTACAAAATTCCCGGAAGCTGAGCCTTCACTTCGGTAGAGATCCCCGGTTGCAGGATCTTTCCCGTCGTATTAAACGTTCCGAAAAAGGGTCCGACACCAAGGCTTATATAGTCCTGATCGTATTGAAATCTGGTAATGGTTGTGTATCTGAGGACGGGATCATAGACGAGGCCGGCATCCAGGGACAATGCATCGTTAATCTTTTGCGTTGCATACAAGGAGGCCCCGTAGAAAAACGAACTGCCGGAGATTGAGCTCTGGGTTGTTTTTGCCGACTTGTCGAAGGAAAGATTTCCCGAATGCAATAATCCCGTCAGCTCAAGGGCCTGAAGGGAAAGGGTGATCGATACCAGAAGTATAAGGGTGATACTAAATCGTCGAAACATCAGAAAGCCGCCTTGATATAGATGATTCCTTCCACAAGAGTCTCGAGATGAAAGGGCAAAAGGTTTACATCACAAGCAAAATTCCAGGAAATTCCCGGAGATCCAAGCGAGATGTAGGGAGAGGTAACGATTTCAAATTGGTCCTCATCGGTCGATTGATAGTCTGTATTTACGATGAAGCTTGTCTCCAGGCCACCGGAAATTGTCGATTGTAAGGGATCTCCAAAGAGGAAATTGATATGAATGTCGGCCGATTCACCCTCGGTTGTTTCGCTCTGGAGGTAGTAATTAGGCTGCCAGAAAAGCGTAAGAATGACGGTAAGCGGGTCAATATGGATTCTCGGCTCGAAAAGGAAATAAAAATCTCCGATCTCAAAGGCCTCACCTGCTGTCCATTTCGGAATACCGATCTCAGCCAGAAACTCTCCGGTCGTACCGGGATTATAGTAGAAGAGGAAACCCGCTCGATATATGCCGGCGCTTTTCTGTGGAAAGCTTGTTCCGAGAAAGGTTTCGAATTTGATGGTTTCCAGATTGAAGGCGGTCCAGGCGTCTGCAGAATAGATACCCGTTCCAAGATAACCATCCTGGTAAAAGTAGAAATCGGTTTGATTTCGGTCCGTTCCCCAAGAGCTTCCTATACGAAGTCCCGTTCCGTTGACAGTGTGAATCCCGTCAAAGCCGCTTTCAAAGTATCTGTTTCCCTTATAGCGGGTTGTAATATCGGCGCTTCCGAATCGCGTCATGAAAACATCCCCGGAAGCGAAGCTGTCCGATTCCCCGACAAAAAAGGTTAGATCGTTATTACTGCTGCCGAACAGTTCCCGGTAGGTCAGTTCTGCACCCTGGAACCGAAGATAGGTATTGTTATCGAGGTAGTTCGCCAGGCCGTCTACATCTTCTTGTGGCGTTGCCGTTTCGTCAACGACATCGGATGCATCCTGATCAAGGTATCCGAGATCTTCGGAGAAGAAACCCAGCGAAAGACTTCCCCCAAACTTATACCCCCCCGAAATAGCTATTTTCGTCTCCGCCGTTGTTACCAGATCAACCCGATTTGTATCCTTATTCCAGTTTCCTGTGGTAAGTAAATCAAGTTTAGGCACCGTCAGATCGGCCGCATAAAGGGAAATGGCGGGAATCAGAAGAATACACAGCGTGAAAATCCTGGGGCGGATGATTCTCATGAAAATACTCCTCTTCTACCTGTCTCTTCTTTAGTAGTGTATATCACAGAAAATAAAAAAGAAAGGTTAATCTCTCCACTATTACGTATCGTCCGAAATTGTCACTTGACTTAAACCTTGTTCTATATAAACATTAATGCAAGATGAGCGACTACTTAGATCCAAATAACGAAGAACTCCTGAAAGATTTCTTTATGGAAGCAAATCTTCAGGTTGATACCCTCGAACAGAACATCCTTGTTTTGGAGAATGATCCGGGAAATCGTGATTCGGTTGATGAGATATTCAGGGCGGCACATACGCTCAAGGGTGGATCAGCAACCGTTCAGATGACCGAGCTCGCCGAATTTACCCATGTTGTGGAAGATGTTCTCGATGGTATCAGAAGTGATGAGGTAAGCGTCGATACCGGAGTGGTGGATACGCTTCTCGAATCAATCGATATCATAAAGGCAATGCTCGCGGCGAGAGCTGATAGTTCGGTCTATGATGAGCCGGTGGATGATATCAAGGAGCATCTGGAGTCTCTCCTCCCCGGAAATGGCGGTAAGGCTCCTGCAAAAAAGAAGGCTGCGCCTCCTCCGAAGGCCGAAGTGCAGTCTGCTAAGGCGGACTCCGCCAGTGAAGGGCTTTCCGAGTATGATATCCTGGAATTACAGGAAGCTGCGGAGCTGCAGGAAAATGTGTATGAGATCGTCGTTCATTTTAACCCCGATCATCCGATGAATACCGTCGGGGGGGTGCAGATTTTCGCTGCATTGAAAGGTCTCGGTACCGTTCTTAAGACCATCCCCGAATTTGAAGAGTTGTATGAGGATGAGTTTTATCCCGAGGTGCGATACTATCTTGCGACCGAAGAATCGCGGGATGCTGTTTTGAAACATACCGAGGTTGCCGATGTTGTCGTCGATTCTCAGGTGATTCCGCTTGAGGAGCTTACTTCCACCCTTTCGCAACAGAAAGTGGAGGAACATCTTCTTTCGCCGTCAGATGCCGATAAGGGGCCTGAGAAAGAACCTGAGGTCGATGCAGGCGAGGGAGAAGACCTTCAGCCTGAAAAGAGTGAAGAGAAAGAGGCCGAGCCTCGCTCGAAGAAGCGTGAACAAGAGATACGGAAGCAATCTACCGGTTCCGTTCTTCGTGTGGATTCCCGGCGGATCGATAATTTGTTGAATCTTGTCAGTGAGGCGGTTATTACCAAGGCCACCTTTAATCAGATCAGCGTGCAGTTTGGGGAGGCTCAACTTTCCCTCTCCACTATTGAAAAACAGTACCGCGAAACCCTAAAAGAACTTTTTGATTCTTTGCCGGACTACCTGGAGGAGATTCAATCGGGTACGGCGGTAAAACAGATCAAAGCGGAGCTTCTCGACCGTTTCGGTCATCTTTATTCCCTTCTTGATCCGCTGGAAGGCTCTTTGAAGGGCAGTGTAGCCAAATTCAGGAGTACGGCCCAGAACCTTTCCCGTACGACCAGTGAGCTCCAGGAAGGGGTCATGCAGATCCGGATGGTTCCCATCAGCCAGATCTTTAACCGCTTTCCGCGGCTGGTTCGGGATGTTTCCCGTGAGCTTTCGAAAAAGGTCAAGCTCGAGATCGAGGGAGAAGATACGGAGCTTGACAAGTCGGTAATCGAGGACCTTCTTGATCCTCTTATCCACTGTGTCCGCAATTCTGTGGATCATGGAGTGGAAACCCCGGAAGAGAGGGAGCGTGCGGGGAAAGAGAAAGAGGGGCTTGTTAGGCTCAAGGCAAGTAATGAAGGAAATATGATCATCATCGAGATCATCGATGATGGTAAGGGGATTGATGTCGACGCCGTTCGAGGCAAGGCCATTGAACGGGGGTTGATCCACCCGAATAAGAAGCTTTCCGATATTGAGGCTTTCAACTTGATTTTCGAGCCTGGTTTCTCTACGGCAAAGAAGGTAACCAATATCTCCGGCCGCGGTGTGGGCCTTGATGTGGTGCGGAAGCAGATCGAAAAGTTGAACGGAAACGTCAGTGTCTGGTCCGAGCACGGCAAGGGGAGTAAAATTACCATTAAAATCCCGCTGACCCTTGCCATTATTCAGGGACTTTTGATCCGTGTCGGCAGCGAAGTCTACGCCATACCTATTACATCGGTTATCGATAGTCACCGCATCAAACCCAAAGAGATTCGTATGATTGATAATTACGAGGTCTTTAATGTCCGGGATGATGTGGTAAGTCTTATCCGCCTTAACCGCCTTTTCGGTATCCCCACACGAGAGGATCAGGACCATCATTTTGTGGTTATCGTGGGAACCGGAGATAAAAAGATGGGGTTAGTGGTTGATTCGCTGATCGGAGAAGAGGATGTGGTTATCAAACCGCTTCGTGATAAATATACCAACGCCCCGGGTATTGCCGGTGCTACCATTCTGGGAGACGGAACCGTCGCCCTGATTATTGATGTTAGCCAGTTGCTTGATCTCGGAATGCGTCAGGAGCTTGAGAACCGTCGCCGAAGGTCTGCTACCATCGGATGAGTGAAAAAAGAGGGGAGTTGGGATGAGTACCATTCGACAAAATATTAAAGAGGAAGAGGCCTCGCGCATCGAGAATATTGACTTTAAGATGGTCACATTTTCTCTTGCCGGTAAAGAATACGGTATCGATATCATGAAGGTGAAGGAGATTTCGAAAGCAAACCGTTTCACCTTCGTACCTAACTCGGCATCTTATGTCCGCGGTGTCTACAATCTTCGTGGTGATATTATTTCGGTAATAGACTTGCGGGTTATGTTTAATCTGCCAGCTCCGAAGGTTGCCGAGGGGGTTATGGAGGATATGATTATCCTTCGTTTGGACGAGATGTTGATTGGCGTTATTGTCGATTCCATCGACAAGGTCGTGGGTATCAACTCGGAGACTATACAGCCTCCGCACCCCATTTTCGGTGATATCAATATCAAGTTCATCAAGGGAGTCGTTGAAAACGATGATCGACTCTATCTCATTCTTGATGTCGAAAGGATCCTTGGACAAAAAGGGGAAGCTCCTTCTCGCGGGCCTCGACCGCTTGCCGCCGTTGCGCCGGTGGAAGAAGAGGCCTATTCGGAAGATAAAAATCTTGATGCCGAGCCTGTGGCTTCCGAAGCAAAAGTCGATTTCTCTTTTGTTGTTGAAACCTTGAATACATTTCGTCATTTTGTTGTTTCACCCCTTAATATTGCCTGGACCGAACACCGTTTTGAGCAGTGGAAACAAGAAAGAGGGGAAGCGGTTGAGGCAGTACAGCTTCAGAATGTGGAAGATGCGGATGCTTTTCTTTTGCCTTTCTATTCCGATGCTTCAGGCCATTTCTTCCCTGCATCGCTTAAAGACGCATATGCTGCCCTTTTTCGTAGCTTGAAAACCGATCGTGGGCAGATCGCGGTCTGGAATCCAGGTTGTGGGAGAGGCTATGAAACCTATTCGCTTGCTGCGATTCTCAAAGAGGTGTTTACCGATAAAGCCGTGAAGATTTGGGCCCATGACAAGGATCTCCTGTCGATATCGACGGCTCCGAATTTAGTTTTCCAAAAAGAACATGTACCCAGCTACCTGCTTCCCTATGTTGTGGAGGGCAAAAATGGTCTCAGCTTTGGACCGGAATTGAAGGATCTTATTCTTTTTGAATACCATGATATTTTGCATGGTAATCCGTTTCCTGAGGTCGATTTGATCGTTGCTCGTGACCTTGGTTCTTTTTTTAGCAGACAGGATCAGGACAAATTAATACGAATTTTCACGGAAAAGATAAGAACAGGCGGATTACTTGTTCTTGGTAAAAATGAGGTAATATCAGATCCCGGATGGGAAACTGTTGAGCAGGCCGGGCTGACTGCTTACCGCAAAAAAAGATAGAAAAGGAGCAGCCGATGAGAGTCGAGTATATTAATCCCTTTGTCGAGTCCGCTTTCAATGTATTGAAAGAGGTCGTAGGGTCTAATGTTGAGAGAGGAGAGCTTTTCCTTAAATCCAGTTCCCAACCGGTACTTGGTGTTGCAGCTATAGTCGGGCTTGCCGGAGATGTGGAAGGCCGGGTTCTTTTCGATATGACAAAAGACACGGCTTTGGGAGTCGCTTCCGCAATGAATGGGGAATCGCTTACTTCCCTTGATGAGCTTGTGAAAGCCACAATTACCGAATTGGCCAACATGATAACGGCTCAGGCGGTAACAAAACTTCATGAACTCGGTTTTAAGTTTGATTTGACGCCGCCTGCTCTTATTACGGGAGAAAATATGGAAGTGACCGATACCGAGGTTGAAGCCCTTATTGTTCCCGTTCAGCTTGAGCAGGGAAAGATTGAGATTAATGTTGCGATCCGTGAACGAGCATAGGAGGATGCGGTCCAATGAAAACAAAAATGGATTTTCCCAGCATAAATGAACGCAAACCTGATGGACTAAAGCCCGATGGAACCCCCTACCGTGTATTAATTGTCGATGATTCGATGTTTGTCAGTAAACAAATTTCGCAGATTCTTACCTCGGAAGGGTTTGAGATTGCAGGAACAGCCTCCGACGGAGAAGAGGGGCTCGAAAAATATAAAGAGCTTTATCCGAATATCGATCTTGTCACCATGGATATTACCATGCCGAAGATGGATGGGGTTACCTCTTTAGAAAAGATCATTGAGTTCGACAAAGAAGCACGGGTTATTATGATTAGTGCTCTTGGTAAGCAGGATCTTGTAAAGAAGGCGCTCATGCTTGGTGCCAAGAACTATATTGTGAAACCCCTTGATCGGGCAAAAGTTCTTGAAAGGGTATTGATGAGCCTCCAGTAATATGGTATATTCCTGCCAGCCGAGGGCGGCTAGCTCAGTTGGTTAGAGCGCATGCTCGACACGCATGAGGTCACAGGTTCAACTCCTGTGTCGCCCATTTTTGTTATCCCACCGTGGTTCGGTGGGATTTTTTTTCTCTTTTCTTTCTTGTTGCTCTCGTGTAGACTTGAGAGAGGTCATTATGGAAGAACGCTTTACCATTATTGCGGTAGATGATGAAGAAAATATTCTTAAGGCTCTGAAACGCCTTTTTCGCAACCTCTCCATGGTGGAATGCATAACCACGACCGATCCCTACGAGGCTGAAGAGATTTTAAAAAAACAACCTATCGATCTCATTATCTGTGACGAGCGTATGCCCAAGGTCTCCGGTCATGCTTTTCTTGCTTTTGTAAAGGAACGCTATCCATTTACGGTCAGGATTATTATTACCGGCTACTCAGATCCGGAGGTGCTCACTTCGGCAATAAATAGGGGAGAGGTATACCGATTTATCCAGAAACCCTGGGACGATGAGGAGCTACTCGTTATTGTGCGCAGGGCTCTTGAACACGGGAAGCTTTTGCGTGACCATAATCGCCTGGAAGAAGAACTCAAGAAAAAAAATCATGAACTTGAACAGATGAACAACAAACTTGAGGCCTTGGTCCAACGGCGGACTTCCGAACTCCAGAAAACACTTGAACTCCTAAAAGACTCCAGGGACCGGGCAGTAGGAGGCTTTCGAAAGTCTGCAAATCTTTTGAGCAGCATGATCCACCTGTTTCAGCGGGATATTGGCAACCATGCCCGTCGTGTGGCTCTTTTATGCGAGCAAATGATCCCTTTAATGAAACTCCAGGGGGAGGATGTCCGCAATTTGATGATGGCTGCCTATTTTCATGAGATCGGCAAGGTAGGGCGGCAGGATACCGGAGATGAGCCGGTGGCTCAGGAACATTATGCCGAGATCGGGGAGAACCTGATTTCACAAGGCATGGGGATGAAGGATATCGGGACGATCATCCGCCACCATCGCGAACATTTCGACGGATCGGGGCGGCCCGACGGCCTTGCAGGCGAGGCCATCCCTTTGTCGTCAAGAATCCTTAAGGTTTTGGCCGAATATGACTGGATGATACACAGGGACGGGAAGAGTGTGCAGGACGCTCTTGCCTTCTTACTCCAACATAGTGAACAACTATACGATCCATTGGTGGTCACACGTTTTCACCAATTGCTTAGGGAGAGTGGTGAAACAAACAGTTCCAGTGTCCCACTGAAAGATCTGAAGCCGGGAATGGAGTTGATGAGTGATATCTTTCTTAAAGACGGTGTCCTTTTTCTTCCCGGCAAGACTGTGATAACGGCGGAAATCCTTGAGCGCATAGATCGGTTTCGCGACCTGATAGAGGAGCGTAAAGGATATTACATTAGACCCGAACATGAAGGAAGCGACACAGATGCAGGAGAACAAAAAAAACCTGGAAATAATTGATCGTGAGTTTACCTCTTCTCAAAATCGAGCGGTTCTTGAATCTTCAGTAAGCGAGATTCGACCTCAGGCGGTTGTCGCTCGCGTTTCAGGGGCGCTGGACGGAGAGAATTCCACCCTTTTTCTAGGGGCGGCAAAGAAACTTATCGATGTATGCCTTGAAGAAGAGCGTGGAGAATTGGTTATTGATCTGCACAGACTTACCTATGCATCTTCTGCCGGGATCGGCATCATGATGTCCATTTTGACAATGGCACGGGCGTCAGGTGTGGTGCTTCTCCTTGCAAATCCCACCGAAAAGGTTAGCTCAGTTATGCACCTCCTCGGGTTTGAGTCATTCTTTTCCATCATTTCCCTCGAATAGAAAAAGCCTTCCTCTTGCTTGCAATTGCAACCTTAGTAGTCAATAATAAGTATACGATGTCAGGCAACGGTGCATGTAAAAATCATAGATTCGGCGCTTGTATGCGACTCCTCCTCGGGATAGTTGTCCTTACTCTTGTGCCGCTTTTTGTGGATAGCTTCTGGGCCCCCTATCTCCCGGTGCTCGGTTCTGCTCTTGCAGTTTTTCTGGTGTTCGTCGGAGAACGAAAAAAGGCGGATGCCAAATTTTTGCCAAGTGATGAAACGGAGGGCGAAGCAGAGGCTGCCATTACCGTCGAGACCGATGAAGAACTCCTTGCTGAAGAGCCCGTATATGAAGAGCACGAGAATGAAGAGCTTGAAGGGCGGCTGCTTGATCTTGAGGAGCAATTACGTGCGTATAAAGCCGTTCTTTCGGAATTTGTCACTGCCGTTCCCATGGAAAAACGTCTTGCCGATGTCATCGTTGAAATGACCGAGACCTCAACCCTCGAGCTTACCGAACAGATATATGCGCTGGCTGAAAAAAGCAACCTTCTCGGAAAACAGATTCGTGAGCAATTGGAGAGCCTCACCTTTGGTGAATCCAGTTTGATGGAAGAAATTCGAACGCTGAGAAACAGCGTATCGGAAACAAAACTTGTTGTCGAACGTTTTCAGGAAATACAGAACCGACAGCAATCCGATATGGATGTCGTCTCTTCCGCGGTGGAATCGGTAGGAGGATATATAGCGACCATATCGGAATTGGCCGAACAAACGGGAATCCTCGCCATAAATGCATCAATCGAAGCGGCCCGGGCCGGGGGGGTCGGTAAAGGGTTTGCTGTTATTGCAGGAGAAGTCCACAAGCTGGCGGATGCTTCTCGGAACGTTGCTCAATCGATCGGATCAACCTTGGAGCTTGCCGATGAAAAGGTTAGAGAATCCTTCGGACAGCAGCGTGAACGGATAGAAGGGGCCATTGTCCGCCTTGAGCGAGGGCAGCGGGAACAAGAACGCAGGGCTGATATTCTTTCTCCCCATATTGAACGGCTGAGGAAAGGAGTTGAAGCAACTACTTCGACAAGTAGCTCGGTACAGGAGGGCTTGGATCGAATTTCCGCCAGTCTGCAGAGCCAGGATAGTGTACGGCAGATTCTCGAGCATATGATTGAATTCCTTCAGGAGCTTCGCCATGATTCTCCCGTGGGGATCGAAGATGCCGATTCATCGATGCAAAAAGCGCTGGAAGGTCGTCTTTCAAAACGCTTTACCACAAGAGCCGAGTGGAACGCCTTTGGGCTGCATCTCGATGAATCGTTTCAGGATAGTGAAAAAAAGGAAGAGGAAGGGGATATTACTCTCTTTTCTTGAGGGAAGGATGATTGGCATGGAAAAGAAAACAGTACTCTGCGTTGATGATTCTCCGACTATTCGGAAGTTGGTACACAAGGCCCTTGAGCCCGAAGGCTACGAGGTGGTGGACGCCGCAAACGGAAAAGAGGCTCTTGATATATCTGATGGTCGACATATCGATTTTTTCCTTGTTGATGTTAATATGCCTGTTATGGACGGGTTTCAGTTTGCTGAACGTTTGAAAAACAGAGATAGCGGAGCTACCGTTCCCGTGGTGTTTCTTACAACGGAAAGCGGGAGTGATAAAAAGCAACGGGGAAAAGAGTTGGGCGTTCGGGGTTGGATCGTCAAACCTTTTGAGGCAACTTCACTTGTGAAGTTGGTTTCCATGTTGACCGGTTGATTTACTATGCGCCGTTTAGATGATCTTATTAAACAGCTTGAAGGCTTCTCTGAAGGTGATTTGGTAACGGCCTTGGTGGCAAAAGAGGCTGCTCAGACTTTGGAGCTTGAGGAGCGTGAACATGAGGGGCCCTCTGCATCGTTGTTCCATGAGATTGCCGAGGTAATGAATCGTATTCTCTTGGGGCAGGAGGACAAAGGGGAGACGCTTATTGCCTCCTATCTTTCCCGTGTCAGGGAGCTGGAGGAGGCGCCTCCGGTAGGCGAGGCTGAAGAGGCCGTTTCGGGAGAAAACGGCATTGTTGTCGACGATCCGGACATCCTTTTTTCCTTCCTCCAGGAAGCCAGAGAGCATCTGGATACCATCGAAGAAGATATCCTTACCCTCGAGAGGGAATGGAGCGAAGATCTCGTTCATGCCATTTTTCGATCGATGCATACCATCAAGGGGGTTTCCGGCTTTATCGGTTTGAAAAAGATAAAGCAATTAAGCCACCGCCTGGAAAATCTTTTGGACGAGCTTCGTGTCGGGACAATCACCGTTGATTCTGATTGTATCGATATCTTACTCCAAGGCAGCGACCGTCTTAATGGCCTCATTGGAAGTCTTGAGCTCCAGGCTGCCGGTTTCCATTCCGACAAGGGCGGGACCGTTTACGAAAGTGGCGCCGATATTGACGATATCATCGATAAGCTTGATGCGATTTTGAAAACGAATGGCCATTCCGATACCGCCGCCTCTCGGGCACCGGCTCCCTCTCCTGAAAAAGAGCGGAAGATAGTAGAGCACAAGGCTCCTGCGTATGATCCCTATGCCGACGGACTGATCACTCCGGAGATGGTGCAGAAATTTGTGGAAGAATCTTCCGATTTACTCGATACAGCGGAAAATGCCGCTCTTTCGTTGGAACGGGGTAAAGAGACGAAGGCCAATATCGAAGAAGCCTTTCGCGTCGTTCATACAATCAAAGGGAATGCCGGTTTTTTCTGGTTCGGTACCGTCGAGGGCATGTGTATGGCCATTGAGGGGGTTCTTGATGCCTTGCGTAAGGGGGATCGAAAGGTCGATTCGAAGGTTGTTAACCTGCTTCTTGAAGGTATCGATAATCTTCGAACCAGTCTGAAGCAGATCCAAAGTGGCGATTTGAAGCCCGGCGTAGATACTGAGCATCATATCATTGCTGAGAAGGCAATGAACAGCAAAAATGCCGGAGACTATCAACCGCTGGGGGATCTCTTAGTTGAGATGGGAGTAGCCTCGCGAGAGTCGGTAGATGAAGCACTCGAACTTCAGCAGATGCGATTGGGTGAAATCCTTGTAAAGCAGGGAAAGGCAGAACCAAAGGCGGTTGAAAAGGCGCTGGAAAGCCAGGGCAAGCCCGCAGGAAAAAATGATCAGTTTGCCAACTACCGCCTCAAGCGGAAGGATATTCGGGTTGATACCGAACGTCTTGATACCCTTTTTGATTTGATGGGTGAGTTGATCACCGCCGAGGCCATGGTGCTTAATAGTCCCGAGCTGGAGGAGTTCGATCATCCCAATTTCGACCGATCTGCGGCCTATCTTTCGAAAATAAGCCGTGAGCTGCAGGAAATTACCATGACGATCAGGATGATCCCGATGGATGGTTTGTTCAATAAAATGCGGCGACTGGTTCGGGATCTTTCAAAGAAGTTTAATAAAGAGATTTCTTTGGTGGTCAGCGGCGAAGAGACCGAGATGGACCGTAATGTTATGGAAGAGATCTCAGATCCTTTGGTTCATATTATTCGAAATGCCATTGATCACGGAATTGAGGACCCCGAGAGCCGAAAGAAGGCCGGAAAGGCCGAAGATGGGACAATCGAACTGCGGGCTCGCTATGAGGGAAACGAGATATGGGTCACCATTGCCGATGACGGTGGAGGGCTTAATAAAAAGCGGATTCTCGAGCGGGCAATGGAACGGGGTCTTGTACAAGATGATCAGGTGCTTTCCGATAAGGAAGTGTTCCAGTTGATTTTCGAACCTGGGTTTTCCACTGCCGAACAGGTATCGGAAATATCCGGCCGGGGTGTCGGCATGGATGTCGTCAAGAAGAATCTGGAGAAACTTCGAGGTAAAATCGATATCGAGAGCCAGGAGGAGAAGGGTACTACCTTTACCCTAAAAATTCCTCTCACGCTGGCGATTATCGATGCAATTAATTTTACCGTCGGGCGACAGCTCTATGCCATACCCATCACCGATGTCATTCAGTTTTATAAGGCGGTCGGTTCTGAATTGACCGAAACGGAAGAACATCGTCAAATTATTACCTTACGCGGTCAGGTGCTCCCTCTGATAAAAATGAAAGAGTTTTTTGCCGTAACAGAGGGCAAAGAGAAAGCTGAAGAGGGAATTGTTATTGTGGTCCGCTCCGGCAATCATACGGCGGCCCTGCTTGCGGATGAAATCGTGGGATATCGCCAAATGGTTATCAAAGCTCTCCCTTCCTATCTTGGAAATTTGCGGGCCGTTTCCGGATGTAGCATAATGAGTGATGGAAAGGTAAGTCTTATTGTTGATACCGGGGCATTACTCGGTACTACACTTCAATAGCCGGAGCGGATTGTGGATGGGCTGATAGAGATAAGTGAAAAAGAGTTTCGGACTCTCGCGGATCTCATTTATCGTACGGTGGGAATACATCTCACCGATAAAAAAAAGATGCTGGTTCGGGGAAGGCTGAACAAGGTAATCAGAAGGCTCGGATTCTCATCATTTGAGGAGTATTTTCATGCTCTCGAGTCGGATACCAGCGGAAGGAATATCAGCGAACTTATCGACAGAATATCGACGAACCACACCTATTTTTTTCGGGAAAACGACCATTTTGATTTTTTTTGTGAAACCGTTGTTCCCTGGCTAAACGAGATTATGGCGAAGAAAGGAAATCGGGATCTTCGAATATGGAGTGCAGGATGTGCTTCGGGAGAAGAGGCTTATACCCTTGCCATGCTGCTTGCCGAAACCTACGGGTTCGACTATTTTTCTGCGGGTGCTCCTATTCTTGCTACCGATGTTTCTTCTACCGCCTTGAATGCGGCACTTTTGGGATCGTACCCCTTTGAGCGGCTGAAAGATGTTCCACAGCTCTTTTTGCAAAAATACTTCACGAAGCTGGGGATGGATCGTTATCAGGTTAAGGATGTGCTGAAGAAACTGATACTTTTTAAACGATTCAATTTTAATAACGAGCATTTCCCGTTTCGGAACGCTTTTCACGTTATTTTTTGCCGTAATGTAATGATCTATTTTGATCCTCCCACAAAGGATAGGTTGATAGCGAAATTTCAGCATTTTTTGGAGCCGGATGGTTTTCTCTTTATCGGGCATTCGGAAACTTTGGGGCGAAGTCACCCTTCGTTTCGGTATATCCGGCCGGCTACGTACCGGAAAGGAGCGGTGTGATGGTGCAGCATAAGATTCGTGTCCTGATTGTTGATGATTCGGCTCTTGTCCGATCGATCTTGTCGAAGGGACTTTCTCAGGACCCTTCCATCGAGGTAGTCGGCGTTGCTCCCGATGTGTATGTCGCTCGGGATAAAATCGTGCTCTTAAAGCCTCATGTCGTTACCCTCGATGTGGAAATGCCGAGGATGGACGGCGTAGAGTTTCTCAAGCGCCTGATGCCGCAATATCCGATTCCGGTTGTTATGGTATCGGCCATGACAGCTCCCGGCGCACGGGTGACCTTAGACGCTCTGGAAAACGGAGCTGTCGATTTTGTTTTAAAACCCTCTTCCAGTTTTGGAAATAATCTGGAGGATATGCTGGGTGAACTTATCGAAAAGATCAAGGCTGCCTCGGTTGTCGATGTAAGTCGATTTAAGGGCCGTTTCCACGCTAAACGGCTACGAAAACAGGTAAGCGGGGTTTTAAGTGGTTCGACAGATAAGGTTGTCGCTATCGGGGCCTCTACCGGAGGAACCGTAGCCCTTCGTCAGATTGTTGAGGCTTTTCCTTCCGATATGCCTGGAACGGTGATCGTTCAGCATATGCCTCCGAAATTCACAAAGATGTTTGCCGATAAACTCAACGAGATTACGGATGTTGAGGTAAAAGAGGCTGAAAATGGCGATAGAGTACTTCGCGGAAGGGTTCTTGTCGCTCCCGGCGGCTATCATATGGAGATAGTCCGGTCCGGCGGCCGCTATATCGTTAGGATTAAAGAGGGAAGCAAGGTAAACGGGCATTGCCCCTCTGTTGATGTGTTGTTTGATTCCGTTGCCGAAAATGTAGGACCCAATGCAGTGGGTGCTCTTCTGACCGGAATGGGGAGAGATGGGGCGGATGGACTGCTTCGGATGAAAAATAACGGGGCTCGTACCATTGCACAAGATGAAAAAAGCAGTGTGGTGTTCGGCATGCCGAAAGAGGCGTGGGAAAACGGTGGAGCTGAAAAACTGGTTTCTCTTGAAGAAATTCCGAAGGCCTTGGTCTCCATTTTGAAGGAGCTCGATAGATGAGGTTGGATGTGGGCATCGGAGAATTTGGGGTTAGTGCTCGTCTCGAAGATGAGATTAAAACCTATGCCCTTGGTTCCTGTGTGGCTGTCATCGCCTATGATCAGGAACGACATGTCGCCGGTTTGATCCACATAGCTCTACCCGAGGCAAAGGTTAATCTCGATAAGGCCAAAAAGCGGCCGGGATATTTTGCAGATAGCGGCTTGCCGATTTTTCTTCAAGCCTTGGAAAAACAGGGCGCAAACAGGCGAAAGCTCAAGATAAAGTTGGCAGG
>JGI2924J29684_1077632_pt1 | contig 19806 bp, 20 predicted proteins | sample BenlonsequencITS_FD_29684 | JGI IMG/M metagenome (IMG submission 29684)
TTAAACTAGTTTAAGAGGATAGGTTATAAAGTAATTTTTCAGTGGAAAGATATAATGAACAAAGGAGGCGCAAGATGTACGAGCATTTGCGCAAATACATACTGCCTCAATTAATTCCTTCGCAAACGAAAGTTATGGTTGCAGTATCTGGCGGGCCAGATTCTATGGCTTTAAGTCATATCCTTTGGAGATATGTACAGGAGGAATCGGGCAAAGAAATATCTCTTGTATTAACTCATGTACATCACGGGGTTCGAAAAGAGTCCGATGATGAAGCGGTCTTGGTTCAACAAATGGCTGACAAGTGGAAGCTTCCCTGCCTTATTCATCGGTTTGATTCAAAGCAATATGCTAAAGAAAGTGGAAAATCGTTTCAGGAAGCCGCCCGAGAGTGGAGATATGCGCGTTGGAAAGAAGACATGGAAGAGTATAAATGCTCTCTATTGGCTACGGCTCATCACCTAGGAGACCAAGCTGAGACGATTCTATATCGTCTGCTTAGAGGAAGTGGAACGGCAGGATTAGCTGGAATGTACCCTGCCAAGGACTCAATTATTCGCCCTCTGCTTACCTTTTCCAAAGCAAGTGTTTTAGATTATTGTGCTAGAGAAGCAATTCCCTATGCCCTGGATCATTCAAATGAAGAGCCAATATACGTAAGGAATCGTATCCGCTTAGAGTTACTGCCAGAATTAGAGAGAAGCTACAATTCCCGCATTCAGGAGATTTTAGGGCGTACCGGAGAGCTCTTGCGTTGGGATGAAGAATATTTAACGAAACAAGTAGAGGCTGCTTGGCTTCGTTATCACAGAGAAGCTCCTAAAGGAACCACTTGCCTTACTTTGAATGTATTTGAAGAACCTGCCGCCATACTTTCTCGCTTATTGCGAAAGGCCGCGATGCAAGTCACCCAGGAGCCTCGAGGAATAGGTTTTTCCTATATTAGTAAGATTATGTCTTCTCAGGCAAGGCTCGGTTGGATGCAGGACTTGCCGGGCTTGAGAGTTGAGATTACAAATGAAGGATTGATATTTAGCCCTCCACAACCCAATAGAGTTCGATCAAATAGGGGGGGTGACAAGTCAGCTGCTCCACCGGGGCTAGACATAGAAACCCCGTTATTCTTACAAAAGTGGACAGAAATTCCCGAACTTGACATAGCTATTGGCTTTCTGGGAGAGGAGGATCTTACCTCGTTAAAAACAGAGGAAGGACTTGAATATCAGATGGCAGTCTTTAGTCGTGACTTCTTAACATCTGTTGCAGAGCCATTGGTGTGCCGCTATCGAAGAGAAGGGGACAAGATGTGGATTCGCGGTGTTGGGCATAAGCCGCTTAAAAAGGTTTTTCAGGAGGCAAAGATAGGGGAGAAAGAGAGGAGCAAAATACCTTTAGTTGCTCTTGGAAACGAGGTGCTATGGATCCCGGGGATTCGCCAAAGTGGGCTATATCATTTCGGTTATAATGGGGAAAAAATCTACTGTATTCTTGTACCACGAAGGGGTGTTAGCAATTTGAATTCATTGTAAAAACTGATACTGCATGGTATAATATGAAGAATTGCTTCTTAATTGAAGTAGCTTCTTAACTAGAGAGGAGGACCATATTTGAAGGTCTTAAAGAATGCGGCAATTTATATACTTATAATTCTCATGGCAATAGTCTTAATAAAGTGGTCGACCCCTCCTGTTAATAAAGAGGTAGGTCTGGATTATAACGCTTTCAAAAAGGCGGTTGTTGAGGATCAGGTTAAAAGTGTGGTGGCCGTTGTTGACAACAACTCCACTAAGTATACCGTTACTATGAAAGACGAGAAAAAACATGAGGTTATCGGACTTGCCTCTGACCCGCAACTTGTAGCAGATTTATATGCTCATGGCCTTCCACTGGTTGTGGAATCGCCACCGAAGTCTCCTTGGTGGATGGGTCTTCTAACTACAATGTTGCCAATCATTGTTATTGTAGGTTTGTTTTTCTTTATGATGCAGCAAAGTCAAGGCGGCGGTAACCGAGTGATGCAGTTTGGGAAGAGCAAAGCTCGCTTGGTTAGCGAAGATAAGAAAAAAGTGACATTTGCAGATGTTGCTGGTGCCGACGAAGTCAAAGAAGAGCTTCAGGAAGTTGTTGAGTTCTTAAAGTCTCCGAAGAAGTTTCATGAGTTGGGTGCTAAGATTCCTACGGGTGTTCTGCTGTTTGGACCTCCCGGAACGGGTAAAACCTTACTCGCACGGGCGGTCTCGGGAGAAGCTGGGGTGCCATTCTTTAGCATAAGTGGTTCAGACTTTGTTGAAATGTTTGTTGGAGTCGGGGCTTCTCGAGTTCGGGATTTATTTGAACAAGCCAAGAAGAATGCTCCTTGTATCGTATTTATCGACGAAATTGATGCGGTTGGCCGACAACGGGGAGCTGGTTTAGGCGGAGGACATGATGAAAGGGAACAGACTCTGAACCAACTTCTTGTAGAAATGGATGGGTTTAACGGTAATGATGGAGTCATTATCATTGCGGCTACAAATAGAGCAGATGTTCTTGACCCAGCATTATTGCGTCCCGGCCGTTTTGATCGACAAGTGATTGTTGATGTCCCGGATGTTAAAGGTCGGGAGGAGATTCTTAAAGTTCATGCTAAGGATAAACCACTGACAAAAGACGTTGATTTAGAGGTTATTGCTCGTCAAACCTCTGGATTTACTGGTGCTGATTTATCGAATCTCTTAAATGAAGCTGCTCTTCTATCCGCGCGGCGGAATGAAACTCAGATAAAACAACAGGCTGTAGAAGACTCGATTGAGCGAGTAATTGCTGGGCCGGAGAAGAAAAGCAGAGTCATTAGTCCTTTTGAGAGGAAGCTGGTTTCTTATCATGAAGCCGGGCATGCACTGTTAGGGGAACTTCTCACTCATACAGATCCTTTACACAAGGTCTCCATCATTCCGCGCGGGAGAGCAGGAGGCTATACACTTCTTCTACCAAAGGAAGATCGAAATTATATGACCAAGTCACAACTGCTTGATCAAGTGGTAATGCTGCTTGGTGGGCGTGTGTCTGAAGCAGTAGTGCTTCATGAAATCAGCACAGGTGCCTCAAATGACTTGGAGCGTGCCACAGGAATAGTGCGTAAAATGATTACGGAATTAGGAATGTCCGAGGAATTGGGTCCGCTTACTTTTGGTCATAAAGAAGAACAAGTCTTCTTAGGTAGAGATATTTCTCGTGACCGCAGTTATAGTGATGCTGTAGCATACTCCATCGACAAAGAGGCCAGACGCATTATTGATAGTTGCTATCAGAAAGCTCAAGATCTCATTATGCAAAATATTGATAAGTTACATGCCATTGCTCAGGCATTAATGGAGAAGGAAACTCTTGATGTCAAAGATTTTGCAGCGTTAATGGAAAAGTTCGATCAAAGGATTGAGGGCAGTGAGAAATCCGTTGACGGATTAGACAGTCTTGAAATAAAAGAAAAACAAGATTCGGAATTGCCGAGTCAAACAATTGAGGATGCGTTTAATAAAATTCAATAGATTATAGAAGTTTCGAATTAAGGAGAGGACGTAGGATGGAACGCACATTTATTATGCTTAAACCAGATGCAGTTCAGAGGGGATTAGTGGGAGAGGTCATTAGTCGATTTGAAAAAAAGGGCTTTAAGCTCGTAGGTATGAAGCTTATTCAAGTGCACCGGGGCTTGGCGGAAGAACATTATGCAGAGCATAGGGGCAAAGGGTTCTTTGAGCCTACGGTTGATTACATCATGTCTTCTCCTGTAGTGGCGATGGTTTGGGAAGGCAAGAATGCTGTTGCCTTAGCTCGTGAGCTGATGGGAGCGACAAACCCGGCAAATTCTAATCCTGGCTCTATTAGAGGAATGTATGGGATGGATATTAGCAGAAATGTTATACATGGTTCGGATTCTCTCGCTAGTGCTGAACGGGAAATTGCTCTTTACTTCAAGCCTGAGGAACTTATAGACTACAATAAAGCCGGCGAAGAATGGCTGAGTGAATAAAGGAGGGACGCCCGCAGGGGTGTCCTTTTTTCAAGTAGCAGTGGCAAATGGAGGTGTAATGAATGCATTTAGATAAAAAGGAACGGTCTCTCCTGGGTTTATCAACAATTCTTCTTGGATTTCTCTTTGTCCTCCTGATTAAAGCCCAGGGAGTAGCGGGCAGTCAGGTGACATTTCAAGAAACAGCTGTTCCTAGTCTAATTAAAACTGAACAAGAAAACCAACAACTCTCTATAGAGAATGCCAAGATCCAAGAGGAGTTAGTCAAATATGCCCAAGGCCAGAGTGCGTCGTCTTTATTAAATCAGCAAGTACAAGAGGCGATGATGAATGCCGGCTTAGTAGAACTTGTAGGGCCAGGTGTGCAAATTACATTAGATGACTCGACACGTGTAGCTACTGGAGACGAAGACCAGAATAAGTATTATATTCATGAGGAATATATTCGCGAAATTTTAAATGCTCTATGGAACGGTGGGGCGGAAGCCGTCGCTATTAATGGACAGCGTGTAACCACCCATACAGAGGTTTTCTGCGGGGGCTCGTTTATTCAGATTAACGGCACTCGACAAATGCCTCCTTATGTGATTGGGGCAATCGGTGATTCGCATAATCTATCTGCTGCATTGAAGTTTTATGGTTGGGATAGACTTGGAGAATTTCAGGAGCAGTATGGTATAACACGAAAGCTTGAAGTATTAGATAATATTATAACTCCTGCTGGCAAACTAAAAGAATACCGTTATGCTGAACCTGTCAAGGAGGGAACATAATGCAGCGTTGGAAAAGAACTTTAGCTTTACCTGTTACTATGGTAGCAATTGCTTTAGGCTTTTTGATTGCCCTACAGGCCCAAACTCAAAAAAATGTATCGGCTGCAGAACAAATCAGTGAACAACGTATGAGCCAAATGAAGGCGGTTCTTATAAATTCTCAAGAGCAAAATGCTCAGCTCCAAAAAGAGCATCAAGAGTTATCAGCAAGGTTGGATGTGGCGCGTAAACAGGTGGGAACGGATCCGCAACTTCTGGTACACTTAAAACAACTGCAAATGCTTGATGGTACACAGGCAGTTGAAGGCCCGGGAATACTGATCAGTATCGATGACCGTAGTAATAAAGTTGCTTTTCCCCTCAACACCAATGATATTGCAACTATGATCAATATTTTGAAGTTAGCCGGAGCGGAAGCAATTAGTATTAATGATCAACGAGTCGTTGGTTCCACCGCCATTGTGTTAAGTGGAAATTCAACCATCTTGGTAAATCAAGTACCTGTGAACCGGTCGGAGGGGGTTCCCTACGAAGTAAGTGCGATTGGAGATCAAGCTACCCTTATGGATTATTTTTCGGAACTTGAAGCCGTGACCCTTAAGCAGAGAGGGATGACTGTCAGTATCGCCAGAAAATCCTTGCGAGTCCCATCCTTCAAAGGGTCGTATACTTTTAAACAAGCGAAACACTTTGATTCTCAGGAGTCGTAGAATCCGCTAAGAATGCGATCATGAGGGGTGTGGGATAGTTTGTATTCAATGGCACGCGTCAATCGTTTAATAGACCATAAGGATTTTGCAAGCTATTTGCAAAAAAACGTTGAATTAGAGAAAGAGCGGCTTTTTTGTAAACATGGCTTTGAGCATGGACTGAATGTTGCGCGTATTGCTTATGCTTACCTCTTAGAAAAAGGAGATTCCCAATCCTCCAAAGAATTAATCTATGCTGCAGCATTACTTCATGATATTGGACGTTGGGTCGAATATCAGACAGGTGAAGATCATGCCGAGGCAAGTGCTCGTTTGGCGTACCCTTTGCTTGTAGATTGTGATTTTTGTTCAGAGGATATCGGAGTCATTTTAGAGGGGATTCGCGAACATCGGCTACACCCTAATGATACGTTAAGTCGATTAGGTGAGGCATTAGCTAGAGCCGATGATTGGTCAAGAGATTGTCGATATTGTAAAGCTCAAAGTTCATGCTATAAATTTAAGCCTGCGATGAAGCAGATTATGTATTAAGGAGGCAACAATGCAAGTATATGGAATGCGCTGGGTTGCGATTAATAATTTGCAAGAATCTAAAATAGCATTGGCACAGATAGGATCCGATCCGGGGGGAGTAGCCCAGATGGTTGGGAAGGGAATAGGGCGTGCGATAAAACTGGAGCAAGTTCCGCTGCGAGTAGCCCATATACTCAAACAAGAGATGCTTTCTGTAGGTGGGGATGCTGCTGTACACCGGGAGGTTATAACTAATAACATAGATGCAACAGATGTCATGTTATTAGGTACAGTGCGGCAATTAGAGCACCTGGCGAAGAAGGTGTTAGCACAACCATTTGGACTAAAAAAGGTTGGACATGCTCTTAAGCAACTGCTAACTGATTTAGAACCGGCCCAGACCCGAAGTATCAATTGCCGAGGAAAGGAACTTATTCTGGGGGGGCGTACCCTTGTAATGGGGATTTTAAATGTAACTCCGGATTCATTTTCTGATGGCGGTAAATTCAATAACCTAGAAGACGCTGTTGTTCAAGCTGGGTGTATGATAGATGATGGCGCAGATATTCTAGATATTGGCGGAGAGTCAACACGTCCAAACTACTCGGGAATTAGTGCCGAAGAGGAATGGAGGCGCTTAGAACCGGTATTAAAGATGCTGCTAGAACGAGTAAATGTTCCCATTTCAGTGGATACCTATAAGGCTAGTGTAGCAGCTAAAGCGCTTGAAGCAGGTGCCCACATGATCAATGATGTATGGGGATTGCAGAAAGACCCTGATATGGCTAAAGTAGTTGGTGATTTCCATGTCCCTGTTATTGTTATGCACAATCAAGCTGGGACAGCCTATCATCATTTAATGGGCGATATTTTTGCATTCTTACAAAAGAGCATCGAGTTAGCTGAATCCAATGGTCTGGAGAGGGATCAAATCATTGTTGATCCGGGAATCGGATTTGGGAAAACGACGGAACAAAATCTTGAGGTTATGGCTCGCTTGGCGGAATTTAAGACCTTAGGGCGTCCGGTATTATTGGGAACTTCGCGTAAATCAATGATCGGAAATACATTAAACCTACCCGTCAATGAGCGCTTAGAAGGGACGTTGGCCACAAGCGTTTTAGGGATTGTTTCGGGAGTAGATATTATTCGTGTTCACGACGTTAAGGCTAACAAAAGGGCAATGCAAATGGCCGATGCGATTGTAAGAGGACAGAGAGGAGCTGGCTATGTCGGAGCATGATGTTATTCATTTAAGGGGTCTGGAATTTTATGGGTACCATGGGGTAATGCCGGAAGAACAGGTTTTGGGACAGAGATTCTTAATTGATCTGGATCTTTTTTATAATTTACAAAAGGCAGGCTCCTCAGATAGCGTGGCAGATACCATTCATTATGGTGAAGTGTATCAAGTGATTAAAACATGCGTAACTGAAGGCAGGTATCTGTTAATAGAACGCTTGGCGGAAGAAATTGCTCAGAAAGTACTGGATCAGTTTGCCTGTAAGTCTCTGCGAGTAGAAGTGCATAAACCACAAGCGCCTATCCAAGGTCTTTTTAAAGATGTTTCAGTGGAGATTTGGCGAAGCAGGTGATTGAATGAGAACATTCTTAGGATTAGGAAGTAATCTGGGAGATCGAGCATATTATCTCAGCGAGGCTATTTCAGCTTTGGAAGGCCCAGCTATTAGAGTTATTACGGCATCTCGTATCTATGAAACCGAACCCTGGGGAAGACTAGATCAACCTTTATTCTGGAATCAGGTTGTGGAAATCGAGACAAGCTTAGAACCATTGGACCTCCTTCATGTTTGTCAGGAAATTGAACTTCGCCTAGGGAGAGTTCGCAAAGAACATTGGGGGTCAAGGACGATTGACATTGACCTGCTTATTTATGATAATAGGGTTAGTGAGTCTGAAGAGTTAAAATTACCCCATCCGTATTTGGAAGAACGAGCTTTTGTGCTTGCCCCTTTACGAGAAATAGCTCCGAAACTCATCTTGCCTTCCGGAAGATCAATAAATGAAGTTGAAGGGGAAGGGAAGGTCTATCCTCTGACCACAAATAAACTATAAATCTAATTAGACAATATCAAACCATGAATTGTACTATAATTAGATTTAAAAATATTTTTACGATGTCAGAATTATAAGAAATGTGTTAAAATTCATGCAGGTTTAAATTTAGTTTGACAGTGCTTTTATTAAATAAATAGCCCGCTTGGATCTTGAAGACCGAGACGGAGGGAACGATATCCTTCACGCTCGTGGGGGTATTTTTTTGTTGTTCGAAAGTACTTAAGTTTGAATTGTTAATTATGAGAAGGAGATCGGGATGAAATTTGGGATTATTGGAGCAGGAATTGTAGGAACTGCTTTGGCGGTACAGTTAACGAAGGCGGGACATCAGTGCGTAGGGGTTCATACCCGAAGTCGTCTCTCTTACGAACGTTTTCGAGGTTTTATCAACAAGGATCATTTGCAATTAGAGGAACTTGTGCCAGCAGTAAATTGTTTATTCGTTACGACTCAGGATGGGGTAATCCCTTTGATTGCAGAAAAGCTGGTCGCCAAGAACCTTGTTGTTCCAGGCCAAGTCTGGATTCATTGCTCGGGATCCCTTCCTTCGGCAATTTTACGTGTTCAGGAAGATTTGCCGGTCAGGTGCTTATCGTTACACCCTCTGCAAGCCTTTGCAAGTGTGGAGAATGCTTTGATGATCCTGTCGGGAACTCATTTTGGCGTAGAAGGTGAGGTAGAGGAACTAGGCACAGATATTGTAAAAGATCTTGGTGGTATCCCGCATAAGATTTTGGCTAGCGAAAAGACTCTTTATCATGCCGGTGCAGTTGTTGCCTCAAATTATTTGGCTGTTCTTGCTTCCATGGCGGTAGACCTTTTTGCCGAGGCAGGTATTCCAAGAGACGAAGCATTAGTTTCGTTATTGCCACTAATGCAAGGAACCCTCTCTAATTTAGAGCGAGTTGGGTTACCTCAAGCGTTAACGGGCCCAATTGCTCGAGGAGATGCTCAAGTGGTAAAAGGACATTTAGACCAACTGCCGCCTAGGCTTACAGAGATTTATAAGGGTTTAGGGTTGAAAGCTCTAGAGTTAGGGGAAAGCAAGAGATCTATTCAAGGCTTAAGTTATCCTCTAGAAGAGCTGGATATGTTGAGAGGGCTGCTTGGTGGATAATTGCTTAAACCGTTTTTCTTAAAGAAAGGTGGAATGTCAAATGAAGAGAACTTCTCGTATATCCGATCTGCGTAATATTATAACCGAAGAAAAAAAACGGGGGCGAAAAATTGCTTTCGTCCCAACTATGGGTTTTTTACATCATGGACATCTAACCTTAATTGATAAAGCTAAAGAAACGGGTGCATTCTTGGTAGTGAGCATTTTTGTTAACCCCTTACAATTTGGCCCTAATGAAGATCTGACGCGTTATCCCAGAGACATAGAACGGGATGCTCTTTTGGTCGAGGCAGCTGGGGTTGATATCCTTTTCCATCCGACCGTTGAGGAAATGTATCCTGAGAAAATGGTAACGTTTGTGGAAGTCGGAGAATTGGATGAGATGCTTTGCGGGGCAAACCGTCCCGGGCATTTTCGTGGCGTAGCAACGGTAGTCAATAAGTTGTTTAATATTGTTCAACCGGATATGGCTTTTTTTGGTCAGAAAGACTATCAACAGTATCTAATTATTAAACGGATGGTTACTGATCTCAATCTTCCGATTCAGATTTGTCCTGTTCCCATTGTGCGTGAAGACGATGGGTTGGCAATGAGCTCGCGAAATGTCTTTTTAAATCCTGAACAACGGCAGGAAGCCTTAGTTCTGTCTAAGAGCCTTAATGAAGCCGAGAGAAGCATTCAAATGGGGCAGAAATCAGCTCGAGAAGTTGAAGAACAGATAAAAAAGAGTATAACCTTAAAAAGTCAAGGGGTCATTGACTATGTTGAAGTTAGGGACGCCAGTGACTTGACCGAAGTGACAGATATTAAGCGACCAGTTTTAATTGCTTTAGCCGTTAAATTTGGAACAACCCGTTTAATTGATAATAAGGTTGTGGAGGTTAAGCGAGATGTATAGAACAATGATGAAATCAAAAATTCATAAAGCGGTAGTAACAGAGGCAAATCTCCATTATGTAGGCAGTATTACAATTGATAGCGCATTAATGGAATCAGCGGACCTATTAGAAAATGAAAAGGTACAAGTTGTAAACAATAATAACGGAGAAAGACTCGAAACTTATGTTATTCCTGGAGAGAGGAATTCAGGAGTAATCTGTCTGAATGGTGCAGCTGCCCGTAAGGTGCATGTTGGAGATGAAGTTATCATTATTTCCTATGCCGTCTTAACAGATGAAATAGCTCGGCAGTATACCCCAAAAGTTGTCTTTGTTGATGAGAAGAACCAGGAGACCAAGATTTCTGATCGGGAAGTCCATGGGCAGAAGGCTTGACAAAGCCAAATGCTTTAACTAAGGTGTAAGCTTAAGGCCTTGGCTATTTGTATTAGTCACTTAGAAAGGGTGTAAAGATATGAATTATAGCATAAGTCGAGACTTATTCGAAGATTTAGCTGGGGAAATACAAGAATTAAAAAAAGAACGCAAAGCAGTTATTTTGGCACACTATTATCAGAGGCCGGAGGTTCAGGATATTGCTGATTTTGTTGGAGATTCTCTGCAATTAAGTCAACAAGCGGCAGACACTGATGCAGAAGTGATTGTCTTTTGCGGAGTCCATTTTATGGCGGAAAGTGCTGCTCTTTTATCCCCTGATAAAATTGTCATATTACCCGAGTTAAATGCGGGTTGCCCTATGGCGGATATGGTTGATGTAGAGGGGTTAAGGGCGTATAAAAAGAGAGTTCCCGGAGTTCAAGTGGTTTGTTATGTTAATTCCTCGGCAGAAGTTAAAGCCGAGAGCGATATATGTTGTACTTCCTCTAATGCAGTTAAAGTAGTACAGTCTTTAGCCAGCGAGGATGTTTTATTTATTCCTGATGAAAATCTTGGACGATATGCAGCTAAAATCTTGGGACGTTCACTTCAGTTATGGCCTGGTTATTGTAAGACACACGATCGCCTGACCAACGATGACATTGAGGCGGTAAAAAAAGAGCATCCGTTGGCTAAGGTTATCGTGCACCCAGAATGTCGGGAGGAAATATGCCAAGTTGCAGATTATATAGGCTCTACTGCAGGCTTAATCAACTATGCGAAGAACTCTGAAAGTCAAGAGTTTATAGTAGGAACAGAGTCAGGGATATTACATCAACTCCAAAAAGTTTGCCCGGAGAAAAAATTCTATCTTGCTTCAGAACGACTTGTTTGTCCAAATATGAAGATGACAACTTTAGAGAAGGTTCGCGATGGACTAAAAACCCTCTCTCCCCGGGTCACAGTAGAAGAGGATATTCGAGTAAAAGCCAAAGCGACACTAGAGCGAATGCTGGCCTTATAAGCAGCAGAAGAGCAGGGGATGGGTGTTTTGAGACGATATTTGTGCCCTTGGTCAAAATCAGGGGTAAGGGTTTTTGAATCAGACGTACTAGTATTGGGAAGCGGTATAGCGGGTCTATATACGGCAATTAAAGCAAGTGAGTATTTTCAGGTTACAGTTCTAACCAAAAAAACAATTAAAGAAAGCAATACTGAACATGCCCAAGGTGGGATTGCGGTAGCCATTGATGAGGCTGACTCACCTACGCAGCATTTACAGGATACTCTAAAAGCAGGTGCGGGCCTCTGTGATCCCTTAACGGTTAAAATTTTAGTCGAAGAGGGCGTTGTTTGTGTTGAAGAGCTCATGGGTATGGGGGCTCAGTTTGATTATAAGAATGGAGAACTTGCTCTTACTCGTGAAGGTGCCCATAGTCAAAAACGAATACTCCACGCCTTAGGGGATTCTACTGGCTGGGAAATTGAGCGGGCCTTAGTTGCTAAGGTTAAGTCCACTCCAGAGATTAGTACTTTTGAAGATCGCTTTGTAATTGACTTATTAGAAAATGTTCATGGAGATATTATAGGTGCTTTAGTTTTGAACGGTGAGACTGGAGAACTGGAAGGACATCTGGCAAATGCAGTAGTTCTGGCAACAGGAGGTTTGGGTCAGGTCTATAGCTTTACCACAAATCCTAATGTTGCAACCGGTGACGGAATGGCGGTGGCGTTACGTGCTGGGGCAGACTTAATGGACATGGAATTTGTCCAATTTCATCCTACAGCATTATTAATTCCAAATGCCCCTCGCTTTCTTATCTCTGAGGCTGTGCGTGGTGAAGGTGCACATTTAATCAACGCTAACGGTTCACGCTTTATGGATAAGATAGACGGGAAAGAGCTTGCTGCACGAGATATTGTGGCCCGAGGAATTTGGAAAGAAATGAATGAAAGCTCGGTTTATCTGGATTTTCGCCCTATTGGAGAGAGACGAATTCTTGAGAGATTCCCCAACATTTACAAGACCTGTTTGAAGTATGGTGTAGATGTATTAACAATGCCTTTGCCAGTTGCCCCGGCTGCTCACTATATGATGGGTGGGATTGCGACAAATTCATACGGTGAAACCAGTTTATCTCAGCTTTATGCAGCAGGAGAATGTGCTTGTAATGGAGTTCATGGAGCTAATCGGTTAGCAAGCAACTCTTTATTAGATGGACTTGTATTTGGTGCACGTATCGTTAAAAGAATAAGAGATAAGTTTGATGGTAAGCGACCTTGCTGGGAAGAGGTTGTGAGTCCAGAAGATAGTCAATGTGGAATTGAAGCTGGAACAAATATGTCTAAGATGTCAGGGGTGAGCTTGCGCAAGCAAATTCAAGACTTAATGTGGAGTCAGGTTGGTATTTTGAGGAATGAAGAGAGTCTCAAAGAGGCATCAAGGTTACTTGCGGCTTGGGAACGGGAGGTTTTATTAACTCCTTCCGTGGATGACTATGAAACTGTCAACATGTTGATAATTGGGGCAGCTATTGCTAAAGCGGCTTTGGATCGAAAAGAAAGCCGAGGGGGACATTTCCGTTCGGACTACCCCTTGCGGCTCGATCTTGATGGGTGGCAGAAGCACTCTCTTCAATGTAAGGAGGATAATTATGTACGCTACATTTCAGTTTCAAGAGCTGATTGATCGAGCGTTGATTGAAGATATTGGGACAGGGGATCTTAGCACTAAGATTTTTCCGAATGATCTCACAAGTATGGCCAAATTGTACGCTAAACAGGATGGGGTAGTTGCTGGTTTGGAGCTTGTTGAGCAGGTTTTCCAGCGTGTAGACCCGAGGATTGAGGTTTGCAAACTGGTTAAAGATGGTTATGAGGTCAAGGTTGGGGAGGTCGTAATAGAACTTAATGGGCCTCTAAGCGGTATTTTACAGGGCGAAAGAACAGCTTTGAATTTTCTACAGCATCTTTCCGGAATTGCTACGGCAACGAAACGGGCTGTTGACCAAGTTTCAGGCCTATCAACTTGTATAGTTGATACCCGAAAGACCCTCCCAGGCTGGCGTTCTTTACAGAAATATGCAGTTAGAGTTGGAGGTGGACAGAATCATCGCTTTGGCCTCTATGATGCGGTGATGCTAAAAGATAATCATCTCACGGCAGTAGGTGGCTTAACAGAAGCCGTTAAAAGGGTAAGGACTACAATTGGACATATGGTTAAGATCGAGGTTGAGTGTGAGACAATGGAACAGGTTGAGGAAGCTGTAGCCTGCGGTGTCGACGTAATCATGCTGGATAATATGAAAATTGACGAAATGCTGCTAGCGGTTCAGTACATCGATAGGCGGGCAATTGTTGAGGCATCAGGGGGAATTCAGGAGGGCCAACTTCGCCAGGTGGCTGAGACAGGAGTTGACCTAATTTCAATTGGGGCATTAACACATTCAGTTAGGGCAATGGACTTCAGTCTTGACATAGGAGAAATAAAGGCTACAACCAGAGCAAGTTGGGAAAGAGGATCTTAAATGTTGCGTCATGACATCCTTTATCTTCTGACAGCACAACCAGATGAGATCGTGTCTGGTCAGAAAATAAGCAACCAATTAAATGTCACTCGAGCTGCTGTTTGGAAACAGATTAAGATATTAAGAGAAGAGGGCTTTGATATTGAGGCCCAAACCAAGAATGGCTACCGATTATTGAGCACCCCTCTTGCTTTAAATGAGTGGGTATTTAAGCAGGCGTTGAGTACCCAAGCATTGGGAAGAGTTGTTGATTTTTCTGATGAGCTATCCTCGACAAATGATCGGGCAAAGGAGCTGGCTCGCCAAGGTGCCATACACGGACTGACTGTATTAGCGTGTCGACAGCAAGCGGGGCGGGGAAGACTTCAACGGCAGTGGGAGTCTCCGGCAGGGGGACTATGGATGTCCGTTGTTCTAAGGCCAAACCTGTCGTTGGCTGATGCTTCAAAAATAACCCTTGCAGCGAGTGTGGCGATTGTGGACACTTTGCAGGAACTTTTTGAGTTGCCTATAGGAATCAAATGGCCCAATGATCTTGTTCATAAAGGACAGAAACTTGCTGGAATTCTTGGAGAAGTTGTGGGCGAGTGGAATACAGTTCAAACTTTAATCCTGGGAATGGGAGTGAATGTAAATTTTCCTCGGGAGCAATTGAATAATACATTTCCGGCTACTACTCTTCAGGAAATTTTGGGGTTTGACATAGACCTTAATTTATTGGCAGCAAAAATCTTGGAAAACCTTGAAAAAGAATTGATCTGCCTCGAAGAAAAGAAGTTTGATGAGTTGAAATCTAAATGGACTAAAAGAGCCATTGGTTTAGGTGAAGGGGTAAGAATATTGCGGGGAGAGGACGTAATTGAAGGTACCTTTAAAGGGATCTCAATTGATGGGGCGCTGATCTTAGAAACTGGAAACAAGGAGATAACGTTTTCGGCAGGAGAGGTCAAACTGCGGTCTAAGAAGGGATATTTTTAACTTTTTCAAGATGAAAATGCAATAACATCGGTGATAAGGCACGGGTCCTTTCACTGGTTTATGGCTTCCTTTTAGTGTTTTACCAGTATTAGTCATTATGTTAGGAATTATTCTTGATGTTGAAATGGATCGGCAGCATTAGGTTTGATCTGATTGTAGGATCTTGAACTAAAAGGAGCGGTATTATGATTCTGTTATTTGATGTGGGTAATACAAATATTGTGTTAGGAGTCTATGATGAAAGGACGTTAACTAATCATTGGAGAGTGTCCACAGATAAGTCTCGAACTATGGATGAGTACGCAGTGGTTATTAAAAATTTATTTGATTTAAGTGGGTTGAGTTTTGAAGAAATTGATGCAGTTGTAATTTCGTCGGTAGTTCCTCCCGTAATGCCAACCCTAGAAGCTCTAGCACGAAAATACTTTGGAGTAGAACCTTTGGTTGTGGGGCCGGGTGTTAAAACCGGAATGCCTATTATTTATGACAACCCAAGAGAGGTCGGCGCTGATCGCATTGTGAATGCGGTGGCTGCATATACTAAATATGGCGGCCCTCTAGTCATTGTGGATTTTGGCACTGCAACAACATTTTGCGTAATATCGAAACGGGGAGAGTATTTAGGCGGGGCAATTGCACCGGGAATTGGAATCTCGACAGAAGCCTTATTTCAGAGGGCTTCGAAGTTGCCCCGAATTGAGATGGTTAGACCTACATCTGTCATTGCCAAGAATACAGTAGCAGGGATGCAATCCGGAATATACTATGGATTCACCGGTCAAGTAGATGGCATCGTTAAACGTATGAAAGGTGAACTAGGGCCTGAGACCAAAGTGATTGCCACAGGGGGATTAGCAAAAATGATTTCTCAAGAGTCAGAAATGATCCAAAAAGTAGATCCTTTTCTAACTCTTGAGGGGCTGTTACTAATCTATGAGCGTAACAGGAAATAGTAACTAAGAGGAATAATAATATGAAGTTAGGACATTATGAACTTGGAGTCCCGGTGTTTATGGCACCTTTGGCTGGGGTAACAGATAAAGCGTTTCGAGAAACAGTACGTTCCGTTGGCGGAGATTATGTATGGACTGAAATGATAAGTGACAAAGCACTGACTTATCAAAACTCGAGAACTTTGCAGATGCTGGATTTAAGTGGTGAAGGGGAACCAAGGATTGTACAGTTATTCGGCAATGAACCCGAGACAATGGCTAAAGCAGCTGAATTGGCTGTAGAGTGCAATGCTAATATTATTGATATCAACATGGGATGCCCTGCTCCAAAAATTATCAAAAATGGTGAAGGATCGGCATTACTAAAGGATCTCCCCCGTGCTCAGGCAATTGCTTCAGCGGTAGTCCGCGCAGTCAATATACCTGTAACAGTAAAGATACGCCTTGGTTGGAATGATAGGGAAATAGTGGCGCTTGAACTGGCCAAAGGGTTAGAGTCAGTTGGTGTTCAGATGATAACCGTTCATGCAAGAACTCGTGAACAGTTTTATTCTGGGCATGCCGACTGGGAATGGATTCGACGAGTAAAGAAGGCAGTCAGTATTCCGGTGATTGGCAATGGGGATGTGCTAATGCCTGAAGATGCCGGTAGATTGATTGAGCAAACCGAATGTGACGGGGTAATGATCGGACGCGGAGCATTAGGAAATCCCTGGCTCATACCGCGCACCCAATTTTTTTTGAAGCATGGGCAAATATTACCTGAGCCTTCCATTGAAGAGCGTATACAGGTTGCCTTAAAACATTTTGAACGTGTGTTGCATTATAAGGGTGAAAGAATCGGTCTTAACGAAATGAGAAAACATGCTGTGTGGTATATCAAAGGAATTAGCAAGGCTGCAAAAGTTCGTGATGAGATAATGCAAACCAGATCCGTCGAAGAAATGCAAGCAGTCTTAACTAGGATTTCAGGGTAACACTGGATATCTTGCCGAAATAATAAATAATTTGACAAGATGCCTTATTAACGTTAAGAGGTGCGTCCTTGACAATAATTTGCCAGGTCCTTATAATAACGAGTAATGCAAATGAGGAATTTTTTAAGGAGTTCCTATATTAAAGGAATTACGCATATAAGGTTCTTAAAACGCTCGGTACAGTCAGTATAGAAGCGTGATGCGTAGGACGAGAAAAGGGAGCGAGGAAAATATGGCTGAAAAAGAAGTTATTCTAACATTAGAAGGCCTCAAGAAGCTTGAGGAGGAGTTGGAACTATCTAAAACTGTGAAGCGGCGGGAAGTTGCCGTGCGCATTAAGCAGGCCATTGACTTTGGAGATATCAGTGAAAACTCTGAGTATGACGATGCTAAAAATGATCAGGCCTTTATCGAAGGCCGGATAATCACTCTTGAAAAGATGCTCAGAAATGCGCGAATAATTGATGAACTTGAAGGAACTGATGTTGTGGCGGTAGGTACAAAAGTACGCCTCAAAGACTTAGACTACGGTGATGAAGAAGAATATTTCATTGTCGGTTCAGCTGAGGCTGACCCAGGTACTAATAAAATTTCCAATGAATCTCCTGTCGGAAAAGCAGTCTTAGGCCAAACTAAAGGATCCGTAGTCGAAGTAAATGTTCCAGCAGGTATTTTACACTATCAAATTCTTGATATTAAATAGACTTTAACATTCAAAGATTTGAAATTTGTGTAGACACATTAGCTTTAGAGAGTGCAGTGTTTCTGTGACTGGTTTGGTTTAGCCACGCACAGATGCTGCACTTTGTTTATTGATTTTGTTAATCCAAAATATGGAATATAGTCCTTATTGAGCAAACGATATATAAAGATTATATCTAAACTTGTTTATTGAAGTCTTAGTTTGGTAAAATTGGTAATAGAGAATAATTGATGGAGGAATAAAGATGGATAATACCAACGACCTCTGGCGAATTCGTTTAGAAAAGCTTGAGATGCTTCGCCAAGCAGATATTGAACCCTATGCTGATCGCTATGTGCGAACCCATAAAACCTCTGAGATATTAGAGCACTTTGAAGAGCTAGAGGGCCAAGAAGTAAGTATTGCTGGCCGAATTATGAGCAAGCGTGATCAGGGCAAGGTTATCTTTACACATGTACAAGACCTTAATGGACGTCTTCAGATTTATATTCGAATGGACGAATTGGGGCAAACTATGTTTGACCTAATCTCTAAATTCGATGTAGGCGATATTATCGGAGTAAAAGGGAAGGTTTTTCGGACTAAACGAGGAGAAATATCTATTCATGCAGTAGAGGTTTTGCTTCTGTCTAAAGCTATGCGACCACTCCCTGAAAAATTTCATGGGCTAACCAATGTAGAAACCCGATATCGCAGACGTTATTTGGACTTAGTAATGAATCCCGATGTTCGTCAGGTTTTTGTGACACGAAGCAAAATAATTCGTTATATGAGAGAGTTTCTAGAGGAGCGGGAATTCCTTGAGGTAGAAACGCCTACTTTACATACTATTCCTGGGGGGGCAGCAGCTCGTCCATTTATTACTCATCACAACACTCTTGATATGGATCTATATTTGAGGATTGCTCTCGAGCTTCCGTTAAAGCGTCTTATTGTAGGTGGACTTGAAAAGGTTTATGAAATTGGACGAACCTTTAGAAACGAGGGAATTTCAATCAAACATAACCCCGAGTTTACTATGATGGAGCTTTATCAAGCGTTTGCGAATTATGAAGATATTATGGAATTGACTGAAGAAATGATTGCGCATATTGTGCAAAAAGTTCACGGTACTACCGAAATTACCTATCAAGGTCAACCCCTTGAATTTAAGACACCGTGGAAGCGCCTTCCCATGCTTGATGGAATATTAGAGTATTCCGGAGTAGACTTTAGGGAAATCATAACAGATGAACAAGCTCGTGATAAAGCTCGTGAAAAGGGCATACACGTCCAGGCAGATGCATCACGAGGGAAAATCATTAATGAGTTTTTTGAAGCCTTTGTTGAACCAAATTTGATACAGCCGACATTTATCATTGGACATCCTGTGGAAATATCTCCATTAGCAAAACGCAATGCTAAGCAACCCGAATATACCGATCGGTTTGAGGCGTTTATATTTGGACGTGAACTAGCCAATGCTTTTTCCGAGTTAAATGATCCAATTGATCAACGGCAACGTTTTGAAGCTCAGGCTGCCGAGCGGGCAAAAGGGGACGATGAGGCTCATATTATGGATGAAGATTTTGTACAAGCTCTAGAATATGGTCTTCCTCCTACGGGCGGGCTCGGAATCGGAATAGACCGTTTAGTGATGCTATTGACGGATTCTGCGTCAATTCGCGATGTTATCCTCTTCCCAACGATGCGTCCAAGAGATGAAAATGTTCAAGACGAAGATGCTATAGAATAAGTGATGTATAAGCTGCTCCATTTAAGGGGCAGCTTTTGTTTTTTAACTGCGAACCACTTAAGCATATTGAATTAAGAAATTAATAAATCATATTAAGTCAGGTGATATTAAAAAAGCTATAAAAAATAAAAATTAGAGATATATAAAGAATAATGGAGTAAAGATGTAATTATTAAAGATAATATGGTTATAATGAACCATAAAGGGGTTTGAATAGGTGTATATCCCTATGGTATATTACTATTTGTTCGCTCGACAAAATAATTGTAAAGCGAAAGGCAAAATAAGCTATTGAGAAGTCATTAAAAATGTCTTGACAATGCAAGAATAAAATGCTATTATGTAATTCCGGTCATTGATCATAACTACATAAATTATAATCGGTGACACCCTGGTCTTTGAAAACTAAACAACAAGGACAGCCAATGAGAGAAACTCTTAGGAGTTTCAAAATAAATCATGAGTCAATCATC
>JGI2924J29684_1077631_pt1 | contig 19789 bp, 22 predicted proteins | sample BenlonsequencITS_FD_29684 | JGI IMG/M metagenome (IMG submission 29684)
CCGACACCCCTGTATGTCCATCATTATCAAGCCGTTAACATTCTTTTAGATAATATTACCTTACGTTTACAAAATGAACTACTGCAGGAAGGATTTCGTGCCCTTGCTATTCCTGCTTCGCTTACAGTTGATAAGGTTAATTGGATGGGACATATATCTCACAAAGCGATGGCCAAAGCTGCAGGTCTAGGCTGGCAAGGAAAAAGTCTTCTGTTGGTAACGCCTAAGTATGGTCCGCGTGTTCGATTAGCTACGATATTAACCAACGCACAACTTGACCAAGATCCTGTGCAACCTAATCGCTGTGGAAAATGTAACAGATGCCAACTTGCGTGTCCTGCTGCCGCCATAAAAGGTATATCATGGGATGATCATCCTCAATCGCGTGAAGAGGCTCTACACTTTAGCCGATGTGTGGAAAAATTAACAAATGATTTTGCAAAACGACCTGAAATCGACAAAAATATCTGTGGAGTTTGTATTAGTGTTTGTCCTTGGGGAAAACGGAGGTAGTTTTCGTCTGTCATGCTGTTTGCGCCTTGCTTAAGTTCGGAGGAACAGGCAGTTACAAGCGATAAACTCTTGCTAACTGTCTGGCAACCGATACCGGGTTTTTCTTATTTGGAGACAAGTTGAAGGGATTCAACGTAGTAGTCTGAAAGAATGGGGAAAAATTAAAGAATGGCAATTAAAGAGATTCTATTACTTGGTAATCCAAAGTTATATGAAGTTAGTGAAACCGTACAAGAAAGCGAACTAAATGATTTAGCGCTGGTTATCAAAGATTTACATGACACGATGATTGACTTTAGAAATAAATACGGCGTCGGTAGAGCCATTGCTGCTCCTCAGATAGGCATATTCAAACGGCTATTATATATGTATATTGATGAACCTGTCGTTTTCATTAATCCAACATTAGAGTTTATCGATGACGAAATGATGGAAATTATCGACGATTGTATGAGTTTTCCGCAGCTACTGGTTAGGGTAAAGAGGTATAAACGATGTACGATTGAATATCTAGATCTACAATGGGAACCTAGAAAAATAATGCTGGAGGGAGATTTATCTGAATTGTTACAACATGAGTATGACCACCTTGACGGAATTTTGGCTACGATGAGAGCGATTGATAATAAATCATTCTATTTGCGAAGTGAAATTTTCAGCTAGAGTCTACAGAAATTGAAGTGTTGAGGTGTGAGCGAGAGCGGGGGTAAAAACAAATAATCTAAACGGCTTTGGGGATGTTAAAGGTAAAAAGTAATCCAGAGTGACAATATGCTCTGGATTTTTACCTATCTAGAAAATCTAGAGATTTCGATTACAAATCAGAGGTAGTTTATGGAGGGGATAATTATGACTGGTAAATCAGTTAAACAATCAGAAGTTGTCATGTCAAACGTAATGCTTCCTCAGCATGCCAACCCATCAGGTAATGTTCATGGCGGCGAGATTATGAAAATGATGGACAGCGCTGCTGGAGTTGTAGCCTTTAGACATGCACGTACTAATGTTGTTACGGCAAGAGTCGACAAACTTGAATTTCTCTATCCCGTTCATATTGGAAATGTTGTAACGTGCTATGGAAAGTTGACTTTTGTTGGGAAAAGTTCGATGGAAGTCTCTGTTACCGTTACCGTTGAAGATGTTACAAAAGAGGAACCTGCTAAAATAGCTTTGACTGCCTTTTTTACATTCGTGGCCTTAGATGAGAAGGGCAAACCGCAACATGTACCGTCACTTGTGCTCGAGAATGAGGAAGAAAGAAACTTATTTGAGGAAGGGCAGAATCGTTATCTTGCTTATAAACAGCTCCGAAAATAATCAATGGTTATATCCACACCTGCTTTAGGCTTATGAAATCATCACTTGCAACTTCTGGAGGGCTTTTTGATCTTTTGAATAAAATATAAATAATTAGGAGATATCGGAAGGATATTTAGAGCGCATGTTGAATGCTCAGAAGATTGATATTATAGGTATCATTATAGAAAACAGATTGCACAAAAGGAGGCAGCATTCATGTTAACCCCAAGACAGAATTTATTAGAAACAATCAGAGGCGGCAAGCCTGGCCGTTTTGTCAACCAGTATGAATTCATGGAAATAATCATGGAAACACGCTTTGACAAAAAGCTCCCGATCGGAGGGGAAGGCGTAAACAGCTGGGGAATAACATACAGATGGCCCGAAGGACAGATCGGCCAGTTTCCTGTGCACGATGAAGAGCACAAGGTATTGAAAGATATCACTGAGTGGAAAAAATACGTCAAAGCACCGGAGATCCCGACTTCTGATGAATTCTGGGGTCAAGCCGTAGCGCATGCCAAATCTGTGGACCGTAATGAAAAATTCGTGACAGCATTTATTGCACCGGGAATCTTCGAACAGTGCCATAACCTTATGGGCATGGAAGATGCTCTGATGGCCTTATATGAAGAACCTGAAGCCATGCATGAGCTTATCGATTATCTGGTTGATTTCGAGCTGGCTTATGCAAAGGAAATAATCGACCACATCCATCCCGATGCACTTTTCCATCATGACGATTGGGGCAGTCAGAAAAATTCGTTTATTTCTCCGGAAATGTTCGAAGAGTTCTATTTACCCGCGTATAAAAAAGTCTACGGTTTCTACAAGGCCAATGGCGTGGAACTGATCGTTCACCATAGCGATTCCTATGCCGCTAATTTAGTTGAGTATATGATCGAAATGGGAATTGACATTTGGCAGGGAGTCATGACAACCAACAATACGCCGGAGTTAATCAAGAAATACGGCGGGAAAATATCGTTCATGGGTGATCTGGACAGCGGCACCATTGATTTCCCGGATTGGACCCAGGAGATCTGTGGGGCAGAAGTCAGAAGGGCCTGCACAAATTGCGGAAAACTTTATTTCATTCCCTGTTTAACTCAGGGTTTGGGGATCAGTTCCTTCCCCGGCGTCTATGATTGCGTTAGCACTGAAATTGCTAAAATGAGCAAGGAAATGTTCTAAGTGAAAAAACCTCCGAAGCCATCTTCGGAGGTTTTTTCTTCAATTAATACTGCTGATAGGGAATCTTATTATCGTGTTTCACTAATAGTAACTAAAGAGCTCTTGTCACAGAGTTTGGTCTGCAGATTCGATCGTTATCTTCAGTACCGCCCTGGCCCAGGGGAATTTAGTTTTCATCATCTCAAATTCCGAACCTTCTTTAACAAAACCGGCGGTTCCTTTAATTAAAAAGCCTGTTCCTTTATACATTTTACCTTGTACTTCACGATTAGCGATCGTAAGTTTGACTTTATTATTTTGAGAGATATTTTTCTCGGTTTCGTTCATTCCGCCAACTGGGATAAGAAATTCCCCATCTGGTGTTATGGTAATGTAGCTGTTCCATGTATTGACCACATGGGGTTCATTTATCCCTTGAGTTACAATAGCAACTGCTCCGTCGGATGAGTGACCTATCACTTCTTTGAGCTTTTCGTTAAGCATTCATATAAACCCCCTAAGTTAAAATTAAGGATTCGTAAACTAATCATGGAGTTATTTTTCCTTCGAGGCTACTCGACTTTTAAGACAATTGGCGTTAATAAATAGCTTCCAAATTCGTTCAAGTTTTAAATGAAGGAACTTATTAGAGGTCTATCAAACTTTAAGACAGGGACCGTGGCCGGTTGCCACAAAATTGGGGTTGAATTGTTTTAACGTACGTTGTAATTGTATAAGGCGTTCGGAGTCAGGCACTTGTTCCTTACGGATGCCGTCGATTTCAGTCTCCCAGTTAGATTCTACAATAGCATCGATTGCTTCTCCGAAGCGGATCATAAGGTCACTGCTGAAGAAGATCCCGCGTCTTTTTTCCAAGACCAACAGTCCCTCCCAAAGATGCATTTCTGAAGGGTAACTAAAGAACTCTAATTCGTAATCTTCTGTTGTGAGTTTCTCGCCAGGTTTTTTGGCGATAAACTCTTGAGTAAGTCCAAATCCGGTTAGCTGACGGGCTGTCACTTCAGGGCATATTGGTTTAGCTTGTGGGAAATGTTCAAGCAGGTATGACAATCCGCCGCATTCATCTGCTTCAAAATGCGAAATAAAGATATAGCTCAGGTTGTTATACCCAAGAATGGTTTTCAGTTTTGGCACCATTTCAGTTGCTTGTTGAACGTTCCCTGTATGAAACAAAATTGGCTCCTTGGCAGTTAGAAGATATTGGTTAAATGTAAGGTTGATGGGCGGAATGTAGGTGCTAAATTGATGTAGATCTTGATAAATAACAGACATACTAGTGACTCCTTTCCCCAGAATTTCTCTGGTATGACTTGGTTTAAAGATAGTAATTCCCTAGAACGTTAAATTAATTAGGAAATTTGCAATCTTAAACTAGATGTGGTTGTTAAATTAAGCTTGATTAGTAGAATATATCCATGACAGTTATTTTGCAAGTTGGCACTCTTTTTTTAGATACTTACCTTTTGGTAGGTAATCGTTTTAGAGAAGTGATTTAATTATTGTAATAATGAATAAAACAAAATGGGGTGCATTAATTTGTCAATAAATCTAAAAAATATCGATGCTTATTTGGAAAGAATTAACTACGAAGGAAATGTTGATGTTTCCTATGAGACTCTATATGCACTGCACACATCCCACACATTGAATGTGCCTTTTGAAAATCTTGATGTTTATAACCGAAAGCCGATCTTGCTTGATACGGAATCTCTTTATAAGAAAATTGTTGAAAATAAGAGAGGTGGCTATTGCTTTGAAATGAATGGCTTGTTCTCTTATATTCTTAAAGAACTGGGTTTTAAGGTGACTGACCTATTGGCTAGAGGAACAACAGACGGAAAGACCTTTTTGGCTAAATTGCACCAATTGCTGATGGTGGAAATCGATGATAAGAGATGGTTGGTTGATGTCGGCTATGGAAATAATGGAATTACTGCACCTCTTTTATTGGAAGAAGGATTAGAGCAGCGGCAATTTGCCCATACTTACCGATTGCTTAACGACCCCAAATTCGGTTATGTATTACAATACAAAGTCAAGGATGAATATCAATATTTATATGCTTTTACCTTAGATGAATGTTACCCCATGGATTTTCTAATGTCCAATCACTTTACCGCAACGTATCCCGATTCACTTTTTCTAAAGATGAAATTTTGTACAATGCCTACTAAGGAAGGCAGAATTACGTTAACCGATAACCATTTTAAGGTTCTTGAAAACGGGAAGGTTTGCGAACAAAATGTGGCAAATGATGGCGAGTTTAATGAACTGTTAAAAAAGCATTTTCAGCTTAACTTGAATACGATTGAGTGAATCTCCCCAACCAGCATTGGATACAATTTATTTTGCAGGGATTTAGAAGTTAATTACCATAGAACATGTTGATCCGAGTTGTCGATCACCTGTTTTAATGCCGTAATTATAAATACGATAATTATAAAAACAGTTATAGAAAGTAAAGGAGAAAAATAAGCAAAGGGTTGAGCCCCCATAGTGGTACCATGAGCCCATAAATCCCAAAGTGACATAACCTCCCCCCTCACTAAGGTTAATCTGAATAAATTAAAGTTATTATTGAAACTTAGGCAGTTATTTTATTACTCTTTTTTACTCATTTCAATTGCTCCAATTTATAAATAGCACCATTCAAAAATAACCCGAATGATAGAATCATCACTGCAATCTGCAATGGAAATGGCGAATACAAATCGAAAAATCTAATAAGACTGACGATGTTATCACTGGGTTCTAGGGATTGTTTTATGCTCAATTCAACATGGCGAAAGTCAATAGTAAGAAAACCAATCGATGTATGATGATCATAAACAGGAAAGTAAATGGACATTCTTGGCGTAAGGCTAAATGGGTCAAGGTAACTGCTGCAAGAACTACTATGTTCATTTATTACTTCCTGTTTAATTATTTCTTCTAATTCAGCTGGTTCATACGAAAGATTGTTTGTGTCCATATCCGTTTTCATTGATTTTTGCTCATTTTTCAGTCCAATTACTTCAAAGATCCTGTAAGCAGCGTCTATAATTACTAAAGCAAGAGAGGCATAGGTGGCCAATAGGGTCAGAGAATACGGAGGCCATATTTCAATCACTTTAAATAGTAAATATATTGTTTCGTTTGGTTCCATTTGTTGGCGCCAGAGAATTTGTACATTTCGAAGATCCCGTATAGCTAATCCAATGGCGCAATATGGCCGGACGAAAAACCAAAACACTACTGTATCCGGACAAAGTCTAAATGGGTTTGTTTTACTAGCAAACCATTTCTGTCCTTGTCTTAGCAATAATGAGTAATACTTCTGTAAGAATTTTGAATCCTTACATAATACCTCCCTAAAATATGGGCTAAATCGACCTAAATATTGTTCTAAGATAATATCCGTCATTGGAGGCATAAAGATTCACCCCAATTAAAACTGCTCAGTTATTCTTTCACCTGCTTTTTCAATGGCTCTTTCCGTATAACCAACCGTATTGAGGATGAGCCAGGTCCAAAAAAGCGAATTAAGGATCGCAATAAAAGTCGGGACAGGCAGCCAGATGCCCCAAAATTTCGTGTTTTGTTGATTTGCATTCATGTTATTACTTGCGTTTCCCATGATGGTTGAACAACCACTCATAATGTCCTCCATAAATAAGAAAGGTCTTATCGAATGGATTCATGGTTACGAAAAATAACAGCGCCTAGAATCATTGAGACAATAAAGGAGCCAATTAACCATATCATCCAATAGCTTTGAATTAACCAAAAGGTGCAATTATTCCAAATCACAAAAGCAGCCTCCAATTCTAAGATATTATATTCCAGAATATGGTGGTACGTGAAAAAGGGCCCTGACAATATGAGAACATCTTTTCTACAGGCTGGGTTTGGAATAATATACGTAAAAATTGAATAATTAAGCAAAATTGGCTAAAGGTTTTCTTTAGCCATTTATTTTTTTAATCATTTATCGATTGTTTAACGCATAACAGTACCTCGAAAGTTATCTTAAGGGGGCGGTTTGAACGAGGAGAATTATTTTAATCTGTGGGTTAATTTTAGTTCTGGGTGTTTCGGCGTATAGAATTTTAGAGATGCAGTCTCAGAATAGAAGAGCCGATGTAACCGAGACATGGAGAAATGTAGTAAATCAAATCTCACAAGTGCCTTTTTGGGGGAGTCCAAAAACACTTTTACAAGGTACCGCTGAGACGATGGATAAAGAATATCGGCAGGAAGTTTTAAAGCTAATTGAGGACTTTTCCGAGAAGATGTATGCGTTTCGACATCAGGGAACGTTAGTAATAGCTCAGTTCATGGAATCTCCCCCCAAGAACTTTCAAGAGGGGGTTCAACGTTCGAAAAACGTTCAGGCCAGAATGTCAAAGATTGCCGCTGACATTTCGAAAATAGAGTTTCCAAATGAAGTAATTGTTAAAGGAAAAAAGTACAACATCAAGAATGAACAAGGGAGCATCAACGAAATTAAGGATAACTTTGTAAAGGGATTTACTTTGACATCAAAAGGTTATGATTATGTACCACCCTATATTGCCGGCCAAAATACAAATGCCCTAAACCAAATGAGAGCTTCATTTAGAAAGGCTGATGAAAACTTCCTTAAGGGAATTTTTGATTTGGAAGCCTTAAAAGCAAAATACTCAGAACCCACTGGTAATAACAATATTAAGACTTTTAATTAGTCTTAGAAAACTAATAATGCCGGATTTGAAAGCTTCTCATATGGATCGGAGGGGTAAAAACGAAAAGAAAAGTTTTAATCTTAGGAGTTCTCGCTGTAATCGTTATAGGCTATTTCATTTTTAGAATGTCTATGCAAAACAGAAATGTCAACGCAAATCAGACATGGGAAAACGTAGTAAATGAAGTTTCCTTAGTGCCATTTTTGGCAAGTGCAAATACTATAGGTCAAAACTTAGAATTGCCGGAACGATTAGAATATCGACAAGAAGTTCTTATATTACTTAAGAACTTTTCTGATAAAATATATAACCTTGACTACCAAGGAAGGTTGATAATGGATCAATATGATGCGGCCCATCCCAAGACCATTGAAGAAGGAATACGCTTGTCGAAGGATTCTCAAAAGAAGACTAAGGAAATTTCTAACCAAATTTCTAAACTTGAATTTTCAAAAGAGATCATTATAAGAGGCAAAAAGTATACTCTTACCAGGGAGATGGCCAATATTGAGCTGGTGAAAGGGGACTATATTACAGGATTTAGACTGGCCTCCGAAGGATTTGGTTACGCAGCATTATATTTTAAAAAGCAGAAACCAGATGATCTTCTTAAAATAAGTCAAATGTTCACAAAGGCCAACGAGACCCTTTTTAAGGGTATGTATAATATGGAGATCTTGAAGTCATTGTATGGCGGCACTATCGACTTAGATAAAAAGGTAAATAACATCTATAAGAAGGCACGTCATTAGTACCGTTTCAATTACCTATTTTCTTTGAAGAGAGTTTTATCCACTAGCATTGAGGTTACAAGTAAAACAAAATATTGTCACATTAGAATATCCTAAATGATTTCTGATCGTGGCGGTTGATCTTGAGGTTAATTCGCCCTTTCTTTTGCACATAAATTAGAATGTATCGACACAATACTAAAATGACTACTTTTGGGTTTGATAAATCCAATCGAAGTCACTTTGAATTGCAATTGGGTCAGCTTATTAATCACAAATTCAATCTTAGGAGTGATCAAAAATGTTAAATGAACTGTTATTGCGAATGGCTAACCCTATTACAGACGGTCTATTTGAGAAGATAGTTACTGAGGACTACGCAAAAAGCCCTCTGGTAATGATGACAATCATGGAAAAACTTACATTAAGAGCTATTGCCGAGACTGGAATCAGGGCTGAAACCGGTAAAGCCCTAAAACGTCCTATGGGCAGTCCCTTACGACTTTCGCCTTGGGAAAAACTACTCCTCAATCCCCGTCAACTATTTCAATTACCGACAGCGAAACAGTCAAATATCAAAACGCAAGTAACTATTGGGCCAAATGCTAAAAGACCCCTTCAAATTGACCTGCCGATTCTTATTACAGGCATGTCTTATGGAGGTTCACTTAATCTTAAAATGAAAGAAGCTTTGGCAAAAGGAGCAGCACTAGCCGGTACCGCCACAAACACAGGAGAATCGGCTGTTTCATCTGAAGAAAGGAAAGCTGCTAAATTTCTTGTTGGTCAGTATAATCGTGGCGGATGGTTAAATACTCCGGAGCAACTCAAACAATTAGATGCGATTGAAGTACAACTAGGACAAGGCGCTTGGGGCGGCGCAGTCGAATCTTCAATGAAATATGAAGAAATGGACGAACACTTACGTGAGTTGTGGCATGTCAAACCAGGTGAAACTTCTGGGAAGAAGGCAAGGTTTAAGGGGGTCAATTCTCCTGAGGAAATTATCAATTTAGTCAATCAACTCCAAAAAACGTATGAAGTACCTATTGGGATAAAAATCGCAGCTACTCATTTCATAGAACGTGAACTGGAGATAATCGGCCAGACCAAGGCTGATTTCATTGTGATTGATGGACAGGAAGGAGGGACCGCTGCCGCCGCCCTAACATTAGAGGATGATATGGGATTGCCAACTCTCTTTGGAATAAGCCGCACAGTTGATTGGCTTAGAAAACAAGGAAAAAGGGAACAATTTTCTCTTATAGCCGCAGGGGGATTGCGGACTCCTGGAGAATTTCTCAAGGCTTTGGCTCTTGGTGCCGATGCAGTTTACATCGGTTCAATCGCGATTATCGCTTCCTTGCAAAGTCAAATGATTAAAGCATTGCCTGAGAATCCTGCTCCTCAATTAGCACTCTATAACGGGAGCTTGGCTGATCAATTTGATGTTGATGAAGGAAGCAGGCATTTGGCTAACTTTTTCCAATCATGCAGAGAGGAAATGATTATGGCCCTCCAGGCAATGGGGAAAAATAATATTCGCGATTTGGGGAGAGAGGACTTAGTTTGTATTGATCGGGAAATAGCCGCCGCTTTAAAAATTGGTTATGCAGGAGAACCCGTATTCCGTAGGGGTACAGTTCATCTGGCAGCGAAGTAAGAATTTCCGATAAGCATTTTATCTGGAGGAATGAACCGTCATAACCGGGAGATCCTGGACTCGGTTGGTTACCCCGAGGCTTTCGACTATAACAAGATCGAGGTCATGACCGGGACTCTTTTGGAACGCCTGTTTGAGAAGGAGAGGCGCCTCACCAAGCCAAAGCCATGGATTTGTCATTACATGTTTGACAACTCGACAGACCATAAAGGCTTTGCCGTCTTCTTTACGTTCCCGCGATGACGCTTTCAAGCGACTTGCGGATTCTGTCGGATAGAGCCAGATATCCGGCGGAATTAGGATGGAGGCCGTCGGGAGCGAGATATTTGCCGAGATTGAATTTCATCAAGTCATCACTTGGAATGTAGATGGCTTTGTGATCGCTTTCGATGAGCAGCTCTGTGTTATAATTCCACTCTTGCCAAAGGCTGACCTCTTCCGCGGTGGTCGTTTTTTCATAGGGATTATAAAGACCGAGAAAAACGATATAGGCGTTAGGATTTGAACTTCGGAGAATCCTGAGCGCCTGTTTTAAGTTGCTGAGGTAACTGTCCTCTTTGATTTTGAATTCATCCTCTTGGGCCTGGGGATTTAAGGAGAGAATCGTTCTTAAATCATTGCCGCCGATGGAGAGCAAAATAAAATTCGCTCCCGCAACGGGTTTGTTCAGTCTCCCGTTCTGAAGCTGTCCTAGCAGTCCCTGGCTTTCCAACCCGTTTATTCCTGCATCAGTGACGAGGATATCTTTGGAAGTGTCAGTTTTAATTGCTTGTGGCAGATCAGCGGAGAAGCCTTTGCCTTTTTCATCACCGGTTCCCTTGGCGATAGAGTCACCAAGAATGAGGAGTTGGAGTGTATTGGTGTTCTTAAGCTCTGATTTGGCTGGGCTTCCTGAAGTTTGGGTCATGGCGACTTTTGCAGGCCGAAAGGGGCTATTTTCCGTTGTGACCTTGAGTGCTTGATAGAACCCTCCTGCCAATACGACAATACCGGCGATGGCTATTGTGAAAACGGAGTACCAGATCGTCTTCTTAAGCATGCTAATTTCTCCCTGCATCTGCAATTTGGACTAAACAAGGATGTCTTTTTTAGTAAAGTAAAGAAAACTAACGAAAGTTGCCACCAAGGCCCAGACGAAGAGCACCGTGACTGAGAAGAGCATGTTCATGCCATCAACCGGCTGGACCGCTCCTGACAAATAATCGGTAAGTCGCAGATTAACCATGAACAGGTAATGTGTAAGGGTCCAGTCGGAAAGAAAGAAGCTAATGAAATTCCCAGCGATAAGGGTGGCCAAGATAATCCCAATTGAAGCAGCCGTGCTCTTGACAAGGACAGAAATCATAAAGGAGATGCTGCCCACAACGACGGCTACAAAGAAAGCCAAAGAGTAGACCATGAGAGAAAACTGCCACTCCTGAACATTGAAAACTCCGGAAGCGTCCAATTTCCCGGCCAGGACCTTAAACCCGGTTGCGACCGGCGCCATCCAGCCGCCAAAACCGAAGAAGAAGCCGGAGATAAGAGCGGATAGCAAAAAGGCACAGAAGACCACTACCACTTCCAGAATGATCAAAGCCAGATATTTGCTTAGGAGGATTTTCCACCTGGGAACATTCCGAACAAGGAGAAGCTTAATCGTCCCGCTGGAGGATTCTCCAGACACCATATCTGCGGCCAATATGACAACAAGCAAGGGCAGGAATAAGAAGATGGACTGTTCCATGAAAGTCGCCGTAAATTTTGCGGCGGACTGATCCAAGGGGTTGATGTTGTTGTTGAGATCATATTGCAGCTGCTGCATTCTTACCGTTAGAGACGATTGGCTTTTAGCATCCATGTAGGGGCTGTCCAGCCTGCCTTTCATGTCAATCAACTGCTGTTCCGCCAGTTTGCGCCAGTCAACCGTTGCCGTAATCCCCATGCGCTGTGTGAGCTGCGCCTTGGTCCTTGCCAAAGTTCGGTTTTGACCATAGGCGAAGACGGAGATCAAGATAACCAAAATGATCAAGACAAACATAAGCCGCTTCTTAGCAATCATTTTAGTGACTTCGTTTTCAATCAGGCTAAACAATTTGATCACCTTCTGTAAGGCCGAGGAACAGCTCTTCGAGAGTATTCTGCTTTGATGAGCAGTAGGTAAGTTCCAGGCCTTCTTTTATTAAGAGTTCATTAATCTCGGCAAGGGATGGTTCGCCGAGACGGGCGCTGACAGTGTTCTTTTTCAATTGAACCGCCTTGATGTTCCAATGTTCATCAAGGAGTGCGATCGCTTTTTGTGGATCATTCAGCTGCCACTCGATCTTGTCCTCGTGAAGGAGTTCCTGGACTGCGCCGGTTTTGATGACTGTTCCTTGCTTAATAATTGAGACCGTATCGCAGATTTCCTGTATTTCCAAGAGCAGATGACTGGAGACAAAGACCGTCATGCTCTCTTCGTAAGCAAGTCTGCGGATCAGATTTCTGAACTCCGTGATGCCGGCCGGATCCAACCCGTTTGTGGGTTCGTCAAGAATTAAGAGTTTAGGTCGGGAAAGCAGGGCCTGAGCAATGCCCAAACGTTGGCGCATGCCTAGAGAATAGGTGCTGATTTTGTCATTGATCCGATGTTGGAGTCCAACCATCTCCACCGCATCGCGGACACGCTGCTTGCCTATTGTTTTGTTCATGGCGGCATATTGAAGCAAATTTTCCATCCCGGTCAAGTATTTGTACATATCAGGGCTTTCAATGATACATCCGACGTTGGACATTGCTTTAACAAAATCGTGGGCGACAGAATGGCCACAGATCGTCACAGAACCCTCCGTCGGTCGGATCAAGCCAACAATCATGCGGATTGTCGTCGTCTTCCCGGCACCATTCGGCCCGAGAAAACCAAAGATTTGAGAAGGATAAAGGGTGAGATCAATATGTTTTATGATCTCTTTTCCCTTGATAGTTTTTTTTATGTTTTTCAATTCCAGTACCGGAGTTTGTTGCATTCTTTTTTCCTCTTTACATTTTCACTCGAAATAACTATGCATTTTCGGACTAATTCGTGCGACTGGGGCGGAGAATACTCTTATATACTAATTCTTATGGTATCAATAAGCAACTCATTGCAGGGAAATATTAAAGAGGAAATAGCCGCCGAGCATCACAAACCAGAGGTTTTGAGGAAGCTAGTAAAAGATGATGGAGACCTTATTTGTAGGAAATTATCAGCGAACAAGTTGGTGTTGTTACAAACGCAGGAGTAGTTCAGCATTGCCATGAGCGATTTTTTCCCTATCAGTGGCGCTGACAGGCAGCTGAGAAAGGAAAGCTCGCCCTTTTTCCATTGAGCCGTAAGGATAGTCTGCCGAGAACATGATGCGGTCGCTGCCGACTTCCGACAACAGATTCAGGAAAGCAGCGTTAAAATTGAAACCACTAAACGTGTAATGGACATTCTCTCTTAGGTAGGCTGCCATAGGGCGCTGTAATTAGTTAGATTCGGCTGCAGAACTTGATCGATCCTTGGCATCATGAAAGGCAGAGCTTCGCCCAAGTGGCCTATAATGATCTGCAGCTTGGGATAGCGGTCGAATACTCCGCTGAGAATAAGACGCAGGATATGGACAGCAGTTTCGATATGCCATCCCCAGCCTGCCGACGAAAGTATACGGGTTACCTCAGATGAGAAGTTGCCTGTATAGTAGGCGTCGATTACCGGCTGCGGCGGTGGCGCTGGATGCAGGTAAATGGGTACCTGGAGCGTTTCTGCCCGTTCCATGATGGGCCAAAAGAAACTGTCGTCCAGATAGCGGCCCTGTATGTGACCATTGATCACCGCACCTTTGAAACTATATTGGCAAACCATACGTTCCAGTTCATCGGCAGCGAGGTCGGGAGCAGCTGCCGGCAGGGCTGCAAAGCCCGCAAAACGGCTGGGATGACGTTCTATCGCCGCTGCCAGAAGGTCATTGGCGCTGCCGGAGATTTTCAACGCCTCCTCCGCCGTTAACGACTCAGTACCGGGAGAGGTCAGCGAGAGCACCTGCATGTCGATACCGGCGGCGTCCATTTCAGCGATTCGACGTTCGTCTAGGTCGCACAGTTGCTCATCTTTGTTATGAAAGGATTGTCTGCCAAATCTGTCAATATATCCCTGAAAAGTAAAATGCTCTTCAAGAGTAATAATGCGCATTATTATTACCTCCCTTAATTTATCTGATAAATATTCTTCATCTTTCCGGCTCGCCAGGGGAGTTTCTTCCTGACTCTAACTGCTCTTCTACATATAGATACTATTGATTTTTCAAATCTTCCTCAATCCAGCGCAAAAGATACTACGGGGGGAGAAGATACTTTACTTCGCCTCCTTTTCTTGATATGTTTACTTTATCGCCTTCGAGTAACTCGAAGTCAAGCGTTTTTACAGAGAAGAGGCAGAGTAATTGTACACAGTCAAAGAAATAGCTCAAAAAACTAATCTCACAGAGCATACAATCAGATACTATACTGACAAGGGCTTGGTACCGAACATACATCGTGACAACTATAATCATCGCATATTTGACGAGGAATCTCTTAATTGGCTGATCAGGGTGAAGTATCTCAAGGATTGCGGTATGTCAATAAAGGATATCAAACACTTTGTTGATCTATACCTAGAAGGAGATTCTTCAATTCCTCTCCGTTATGAAATTATTTTAAAATACAAGGAGATTGCACGGGAGCAATTGGAGGAGGCAACGAGAAGAGTTGAATTTATGGAAGAAAAGGCGAAACGCTATCATAAAGTCATAAATCAAGTGATTTCGGATGATTCAAATCCAAGGTAGCTACAACCCATCACATTGCCAGGGGGCTGGCCCGGAAATACTTCTTCTATAAAAGTGTTACATCGGAGGATTATATGGCTAACACTGCAATTACGCAAACGGCACTTGCTAATTCGTTAAAAAAGCTTATGTTGTCCCACTCTATTAACCAGATTCATGTCAGGATGATTACTGATGATTGTGGATTTACAAGGCATACATTCTACAATCATTTTCACGATGTGTATGAACTGCTGGGCTGGATCTTTAGCCGTGAAGTAATCGACGGTGTTGATCAATACTGCACGCTCGACCAATGGCAGCAAGGTCTGCAGTTGATCTTAGAATATACGGCAGACAATCGCATGATCTGCCTTAACACTTACCGTTCCTTGGGAAGAGACCATTTAGAAGCATTTCTGCAACGTGTGTTTTATCGATTTTTGTTCAGGATAATAGAAGATATTTCTAAAAGCATGGTGTTGGCTGAAGAGATTAAGCTTGAATGTTGTGAATTTTATTCAAATGCCCTCATGGGTGTGTTTATTTCCTGGCTAAAGAGGGATTTACGGGAAACTCCTGAGCAAATGTTAAAGCAAATCGATCAAATGATGAGTGGGAACATTGTAAATACATTAAAAAAATTCGATAGAAGCTGAAATTACACAATTTCTATAATGTGTGTAATTATTGCACACGTATCCCGTTTTGTTCATTGAGCACTCTTTTGATTTGTACTATCTTTTTTATAGCAAGACTTTCGGATCGGTTAAGTAAGTCTGCATCCAAAGATATCTTGCGTGAAAGGAGAGTGCTTTTTATGTATAACTATGAAAGAATCAATCCAAAGGCTCCAAAGAACATTGAAAAAAGGCATGCTTACCTTATCGGAGGCGGAATCGGTTCTCTCTCTGCGGCAGCATTTCTGATTCATGATGCCCATATGCCGGGAGAAAATATTCATATATTGGAATCACTGGATCGTCTCGGAGGGTCAATGGATGGTGCAGGAACGGCTGAAAAGGGGTATACTGCACGCGGGGGACGCGAAATCGAATCGCATTTTGAGTGTTTCAGCGAACTGTTTAGTTTTATTCCCTCGCTTTCCGACCCGAAGGTCAGTGTACTTGATGAATTTCATCAACTAAATATCGATGAGCCGATTGAATCCCACTGCCGTTTGGTAGAGAAGCAGGGTACTCCGGCGGATTTCTCTTCTTTCGGTCTCAGCACAAAAAATGCTCTGGAATTGGCGAAGCTTCACATGCTGACAGAAGAGGCGCTGGGAGCAACTACCATTGAACAATACTTTACTCCCGAATTTTTCAAGACTAACTTCTGGTATTTTTGGGTTACAATGTTTGCCTTTGAGCCGTGGCACAGTGTCGTTGAAGTTAAACGATACATGGAACGTTTCATGCACCTGATTGATGGAATGAACCGATTGAAAGGCATCCTGCACACGGATTATAACCAGTACGATTCACTAATTTTGCCATTAATTACATGGCTGAAACAGAACGGGGTGCAGTTTGCATACGGCTATACAGTAACCGACATTGATTTCGATTTTTCCAACGATACGAAGACTGCAACCGGCGTCCATTATTCCAAGGACGGTAAAACCGGCAAGATTTCAGTCACCGAAGATGATCTTGTTCTCTTCACAAACGGTTCAATGACTCAGAATACTGAGCGTGGGGATTTCAATACTCCCGCTCCGCTTAACCGATCGGACGATAAGGGCTGCTTTTCCGTTTGGGAGAAAATAGCCGTAAAGTCACCGGATTTCGGTCATCCGGAAGCATTCTGTTCAAATATTGACAAAACAAAGTGGATGAGCTTTACAATAACCTTAAAAGACGATGATATCGTGTTCCCGCATATTCTGAATTTGACAGGTGACAAACCGGGTATGGGGGGGCTGGTTACAATCAAGGATTCCAGCTGGCTGATGAGCTGGGTTGTGCCAAAACATCCGCATTTTATCGGTCAACCTGACAATGTTAAGGTTCTATGGGCATATGCACTAAACATGGATGTACCAGGTGACTATATCAGGAAAACTTATTCCGAGTGTACCGGACGTGAGATGTTTGAGGAACTGCTTTATCACATGGGACTCAAAGACAGTATTTCCGAAATTTTGTCGCACACGGTCAATGTTATTCCGGCAATGATGCCTTATATCACGTCTCAGTTTATGCCGCGTGTGGCAGGCGACAGGCCGAATGTGATTCCATCAGGCAGTAGGAATTTCGGTTTCCTCGGACAGTTTGCGGAAATTCCGCATGATTGTGTATTCACCGTTGAATACTCGGTCCGCAGTGCAATGATGGCCGTATATGGGCTGCTTGGCTTAGAAAAACCTGTCGAACCGGTTTACCCCGGATGGTATGATCTACGGGTACTAACCAAAGCGGCAAAGACCTGTCTTGGTGTGAGTTCGCTTAAAGATATCCCTCTTGGGCTTCTTTTAAAGAACCTTGAAATCGGAAATTTGTTATAGAATCCAATTTCCGATTTCAAAATGCATATGATTCCTCGCTCTAACTAGTGTATTAATTTCATAATATCCTTGGAATCTCTTGACACCCGCTGAACGACTCAATGATGAAACAGTAGAAAGAAATAGAAGACTATACAAAGAGGGCACTTGCAATGATTGATGCAGTGTCCTCTTTATATATAAGTATAAATGATAAGAATCGGGTAACAATAAGATGAAGAGGATATAAAAGGGAGTATAAAAAATGGTAGATATTATGGATAAAATCCAAAAAGTCGCTGATATCGGTAAATCAGTCAGTGAAAAACAGGAAATTATCAATGTGGTTGAAGTTTTTTATATTTGGGATGTTTTAGTCACTAAGCTGGATGCTTTAGAAAGCATTCAGATTTTTGAGCATATGATTGAAGATAATGATTTGAAGATCATCAAAAGCAAGGTAAAAGATGGCATTCTCAAAGGGATTGAGGATATGGAAATAATAATGCGCGATTACGATTTGCCCTTTCCCATGAGGCCGCCGGCAGATGTTAGTTCAATAGTTTATATGGAATCAGTTAAGGATAGGGATATTTTTCAAATGTTTTATGAGATAATTGCTGCTTTCTTCCCGGTTCTGGGCATAGGTTTTATGCAAAGTACCACTCCAGATGTTAGAAAAAGCCTAAAGAATCACTTGCTCTTAACCATTGAATTACAGGAAATGCTAGTGGAATACGGTAAGTTAAAAGGCTTTTTAAACCATCCACCTGCCTATCGTACATATAATTAGAATAAATGAGGTTGAGACTATGGAGATATTAAAGTCCCTTGAAAAAGTTTCCGAAATGAACAAATCTCTTCGAGAAAAACAAAGAACTATCAATGTAAGCGAGGTCTATCATCTCTGGAATCATTTGATGCAGAGATACAATGTCATGTATATTACTAACCTTTTAAACAGCTCAGTACAAGATACTGATTTTAAGTTAGTCATTAATCACGGAAGCAAAATTCTGATGAAACATATAGAGGCATTAGAAAAGGAGCTTTTGAATTACGGTATACCTTTGCCACTTAGACCACCAAAACAAGTCCAAGAGACGTCAAGTTCCGAATTGATATCAGACAGATATATTTACAGGCGGATATTAAGTGGTATTCAGGCATTTTTACCGGTACATAATATGGCTTTTATTCACAGTACTTCACCAAAAATCAGGGATTTGTTTATGTCGTTTATGAATGAAGAAATGAAAGTATATGATAAATTTCTTGAATATGGAAAAATGAAGGATTATTTAATAAAACCACCTATGTACAGACCTTAGTTGTTAAACTTGATGACAATCTGTCGAGGATTACCATACATGCCGATCCCCGGCAGATAGTACCGTAGTCATCTGGAAAATAATCTGGCAGCCGAGTCACTGCAAAAGGGGTTGTGTAAAAACTTAACTCAGAAAACCAAAAGTGGGGCAAAATAGCCAAAGGCGTTATCATTTCACTGCTATAGTGAAGTGACAACGCCTTTCTTTAGTGATTAGGGAGGCAAAAGTGAGATTGCAATGCGAGGGGAACAAGTTTTGGCACAGTCCCGATTATTTACATTTGAAGAAGAACCTTAAGGTTGAACCAGTCTGATCGGAGATGTTCAAATGTTTTTATCTGAATTCCAGGAAAGGTCATTATCTTTTTATGCCGATATTACTTGGTTGAGATATAATTAAAAAGTTATAATATATAAGTATTTTCGCCTTAAAATGATGATTATTAAGTGCGATACTGGTAGTTAAGTAGTTATATCCGTATTAATTCCCTAATTCCCAAAAGAAAGGTTTGTGAGAGGGAGGAGCTATTCCTCAAACATCATTTAGGAGGCAGAATTATAATGAATGCAGAAAGAGTTGTCGCGTTGCTTAACGAGTTGTCTGCGACAATCACAACGGTTGAGAGCTGTACAGGAGGACATATTATTTCCTCGATTACAGATGTAGAAGGAGCATCGAATGTCACACCAGGGGGGTATGTTACTTATTCAAACCGGCAAAAACTTGCTATTGGAGTTCCTGAAGTTATTATTGAGAAATACGGCGTGTATAGCTTAGAGTGTGCAAAGGCCATGGCTATAGCAGGTCAGAAGAATACTCAAGCTGATTTTAGTATTGGGGTAACAGGGACTTTCACAACTATTGATTTACATAATGAAGACAGCGAGCCAGGAGTTGTCTATTTCGCCGTAGTATTTAAAGCGGAGCAAGCAATAGCTGAAAAAATAAATGTACCGGTCATGAGGAGGACTGATCAAAAACAATTTATTACCGAAATCATACTTAGATTCCCCTGAAAAACTAACCGATATTTTCAAAATGGCCAAAATAAAAGGAATTCCCAAGGATTTGGTAGAAATT
>JGI2924J29684_1077630_pt1 | contig 19786 bp, 18 predicted proteins | sample BenlonsequencITS_FD_29684 | JGI IMG/M metagenome (IMG submission 29684)
ATCAACACGATTATCACGGCACGCACCGGTGAACGGCTGCTTTACGGCTTGCGTCTGCGCTCATTTGTGCATCTATTGCGCCTGTCCATGAGCTATTTCGAACGCACCATGTCCGGCCGCATCATGACGCGCATGACCACCGACATCGACAACCTCTCGTCCTTCCTCCAATCAGGTCTGGCGCAAACAGTTGTCTCTGTGGGCACGCTCATCGGTGTGGTCACCATGCTCGCCATCACCGACGCACAACTAGCACTCGTTGCGCTGTCCGTGGTGCCGATCATCATCGTGCTCACTCTCATTTTCCGACGCATCAGCTCCAGGCTGTACACCGCTTCACGCGAGCAAGCCAGCCAGGTCAACGCGGTATTCCACGAGTCCATCGCCGGTTTACGCACCGCGCAGATGCACCGCATGGAAGACCAAGTCTTTGACAATTATGCGGGCGAAGCAGAGGAATTCCGACGCCTGCGTGTGAAATCCCAGACGGCCATCGCCATCTACTTCCCCGGCCTTGGCGCGCTCTCTGAAATCGCCCAGGCACTCGTCCTCGGTTTCGGCGCACTGCAAGTAACGCGCGGCGACATCTCCACCGGCGTACTCGTGGCATTCGTGCTGTACATGGGCCTGATGTTCGGCCCCATCCAACAACTAAGCCAAATCTTCGACTCCTACCAACAAGCCGCCGTCGGCTTCCGTCGCATCACCGAACTGCTCGCAACGCAGCCCAGCGTCCCAGATCTGGGCACCAACAGGCACGCTAGGCAGGCTGCCACGCAGCCTTTATTGCTTGACGACGTCACCTTCGGCTATTCAGACGATCCGATCCTAGACAACGTCACCGTCCAGATCGAACCGGGAACCACCGTCGCTGTGGTGGGACCAACCGGCGCTGGAAAATCCACCGTGGTGAAACTCCTTTCCCGCCTCTACGACCCCAATGAAGGTGCCGTGAAAGCTGGCGAGATCGATATCAAGGACTTCCCCACCGCTGATTGGCGCCGCACAATCGGTACCGTGCCACAAGAAGCACACTTGTTTAGTGGAAGCATCGCCGACAACATTGGCTACGGATGCAGGGAGGCGTCGACAAGCAAAATCGAAGCGGCAGCACGCCGCGTCGGAGCCTTAAACGCCATCGCCGCCATCCCTGATGGTTTCAACCATCAAGTCGGTGAACGCGGGCGCAACCTGTCATCCGGACAGCGCCAACTGATCGCGCTGGCGCGCGCCGAACTTATCGAGCCTTCCATCATGCTTCTCGACGAAGCCACCTCCACCCTCGACCCCGCCACCGAAGCCGTTATCCTCAACGCCTCCGATCGAGTCACTAAGGGACGCACCAGCATCATCGTCGCGCACCGCTTGGCAACCGCTAAAAGGGCCGACCGTATTCTTGTTGTTGAACAAGGACGTATCATTGAGGACGGATCTCACGACGCGTTGTTGTCTGCTAACGGCACCTACGCCCGCATGTGGCATTTAATGGCCTGACACGTTATTTTTAGGAGAACTGTCAACAAATTAATGCTACAACTGGGGCTTAGGCATAATCAGCCAACGACCAACGTTACAGTGGATAAAACAAAGCTCAATAAACCCTCAAGAAGCAAGGAAAAGAGGCGAGTACCTGCCGTGAGCAGCGCTAGTACTTTCGGCCAGAATGCGTGGCTGGTAGACGAGATGTTCCAGCAGTTCCAGAAGGACCCCAAGTCCGTGGACAAGGAATGGAGAGAACTCTTTGAGGCGCAGGGGGGACCAAATACTACCCCCGCTACAACAGAAGCACAGCCTTCAGCGCCCAAGGAGTCTGCGAAACCAGCACCAAAGGCTGCCCCTGCAGCCAAGGCAGCACCGCGCGTAGAAACCAAGCCGGCCGACAAGACCGCCCCTAAGGCCAAGGAGTCCTCAGTGCCACAGCAACCTAAGCTTCCGGAGCCAGGACAAACCCCAATCAGGGGTATTTTCAAGTCCATCGCGAAGAACATGGATATCTCCCTGGAAATCCCAACCGCAACCTCGGTTCGCGATATGCCAGCTCGCCTCATGTTCGAAAACCGCGCGATGGTCAACGATCAGCTCAAGCGCACCCGCGGTGGCAAGATCTCCTTCACCCACATCATTGGCTACGCCATGGTGAAGGCAGTCATGGCTCACCCGGACATGAACAACTCCTACGACGTCATCGACGGCAAGCCAACCCTGATCGTGCCTGAGCACATCAACCTGGGCCTTGCTATCGACCTTCCTCAGAAGGACGGCTCCCGCGCACTTGTCGTAGCAGCCATCAAGGAAACCGAGAAGATGAACTTCTCCGAGTTCCTCGCAGCCTACGAAGACATCGTGGCACGCTCCCGCAAGGGCAAGCTCACCATGGATGACTACCAGGGCGTTACCGTTTCCTTGACCAACCCAGGTGGCATCGGTACCCGCCACTCTGTTCCACGTCTAACCAAGGGCCAGGGCACCATCATCGGTGTCGGTTCCATGGATTACCCAGCAGAGTTCCAGGGCGCTTCAGAAGACCGCCTTGCAGAGCTCGGCGTTGGCAAACTTGTCACCATCACCTCCACCTACGATCACCGCGTGATCCAGGGTGCTGTGTCCGGTGAATTCCTGCGCACCATGTCTCGCCTGCTCACCGATGATTCCTTCTGGGATGAGATCTTCGACGCAATGAACGTTCCTTACACCCCAATGCGTTGGGCACAGGACGTTCCAAACACCGGTGTTGATAAGAACACCCGCGTCATGCAGCTCATTGAGGCATACCGCTCCCGTGGACACCTCATCGCTGACACCAACCCACTTTCATGGGTTCAGCCTGGCATGCCAGTTCCAGACCACCGCGACCTCGACATCGAGACCCACAACCTGACCATCTGGGATCTGGACCGTACCTTCAACGTCGGTGGCTTCGGCGGCAAGGAGACCATGACCCTGCGCGAGGTACTGTCCCGCCTCCGCGCTGCGTACACCCTCAAGGTCGGCTCCGAATACACCCACATCCTGGACCGCGACGAGCGCACCTGGCTGCAGGACCGCCTCGAGGCCGGAATGCCAAAGCCAACCCAGGCAGAGCAGAAGTACATCCTGCAGAAGCTGAACGCCGCGGAGGCTTTCGAGAACTTCCTGCAGACCAAGTACGTCGGCCAGAAGCGCTTCTCCCTCGAAGGTGCAGAAGCACTTATCCCACTGATGGACTCCGCCATCGACACCGCCGCAGGCCAAGGCCTCGACGAAGTTGTCATCGGTATGCCACACCGTGGTCGCCTCAACGTGCTGTTCAACATCGTGGGCAAGCCACTGGCATCCATCTTCAACGAGTTTGAAGGCCAAATGGAGCAGGGCCAGATCGGTGGCTCCGGTGACGTGAAGTACCACCTCGGTTCCGAAGGCCAGCACCTGCAGATGTTCGGCGACGGCGAGATCAAGGTCTCCCTGACTGCTAACCCGTCCCACCTGGAAGCTGTTAACCCAGTGATGGAAGGTATCGTCCGCGCAAAGCAGGACTACCTGGACAAGGGCGTAGACGGCAAGACTGTTGTGCCACTGCTGCTCCACGGTGACGCTGCATTCGCAGGCCTGGGCATCGTGCCAGAAACCATCAACCTGGCTAAGCTGCGTGGCTACGACGTCGGCGGCACCATCCACATCGTGGTGAACAACCAGATCGGCTTCACCACCACCCCAGACTCCAGCCGCTCCATGCACTACGCAACCGACTACGCCAAGGCATTCGGCTGCCCAGTCTTCCACGTCAACGGCGACGACCCAGAGGCAGTTGTCTGGGTTGGCCAGCTGGCCACCGAGTACCGTCGTCGCTTCGGCAAGGACGTCTTCATCGACCTCGTCTGCTACCGCCTCCGCGGCCACAACGAAGCTGATGATCCTTCCATGACCCAGCCAAAGATGTATGAGCTCATCACCGGCCGCGAGACCGTTCGTGCTCAGTACACCGAAGACCTGCTCGGACGTGGAGACCTCTCCAACGAAGATGCAGAAGCAGTCGTCCGCGACTTCCACGACCAGATGGAATCTGTGTTCAACGAAGTCAAGGAAGGCGGCAAGAAGCAGGCTGAGGCACAGACCGGCATCACCGGCTCCCAGAAGCTTCCACACGGCCTTGAGACCAACATCTCCCGTGAAGAGCTCCTGGAACTGGGACAGGCTTTCGCCAACACCCCAGAAGGCTTCAACTACCACCCACGTGTGGCTCCCGTTGCTAAGAAGCGCGTCTCCTCTGTCACCGAAGGTGGCATCGACTGGGCATGGGGCGAGCTCCTCGCCTTCGGTTCCCTGGCTAACTCCGGCCGCTTGGTTCGCCTTGCAGGTGAAGATTCCCGCCGCGGTACCTTCACCCAGCGCCACGCAGTTGCCATCGACCCAGCGACCGCTGAAGAGTTCAACCCACTCCACGAGCTTGCACAGTCCAAGGGCAACAACGGTAAGTTCCTGGTCTACAACTCCGCACTGACCGAGTACGCAGGCATGGGCTTCGAGTACGGCTACTCCGTAGGAAACGAAGACTCCATCGTTGCATGGGAAGCACAGTTCGGCGACTTCGCCAACGGCGCTCAGACCATCATCGATGAGTACGTCTCCTCAGGCGAAGCTAAGTGGGGCCAGACCTCCAAGCTGATCCTTCTGCTGCCTCACGGCTACGAAGGCCAGGGCCCAGACCACTCTTCCGCACGTATCGAGCGCTTCCTGCAGCTGTGCGCTGAGGGTTCCATGACTGTTGCTCAGCCATCCACCCCAGCAAACCACTTCCACCTACTGCGTCGTCACGCTCTGTCCGACCTGAAGCGTCCACTGGTTATCTTCACCCCGAAGTCCATGCTGCGTAACAAGGCTGCTGCCTCCGCACCAGAAGACTTCACTGAGGTCACCAAGTTCCAGTCCGTGATCAACGATCCAAACGTTGCAGATGCAGCCAAGGTGAAGAAGGTCATGCTGGTCTCCGGCAAGCTGTACTACGAATTGGCAAAGCGCAAGGAGAAGGACGGACGCGACGACATCGCGATCGTTCGTATCGAAATGCTCCACCCAATTCCGTTCAACCGCATCTCCGAGGCTCTTGCCGGCTACCCTAACGCTGAGGAAGTCCTCTTCGTTCAGGATGAGCCAGCAAACCAGGGCCCATGGCCGTTCTACCAGGAGCACCTCCCAGAGCTGATCCCGAACATGCCAAAGATGCGCCGCGTTTCCCGCCGCGCTCAGTCCTCCACCGCAACTGGTGTTGCCAAGGTGCACCAGCTGGAGGAGAAGCAGCTTATCGACGAGGCTTTCGAGGCTTAAGTCTTTATAGTCCTGCACTAGCCTAGAAGGGCCTTATGCCGTGTGAATCACACAGCATACGGCCCTTTTTGCTGCCGTGGTTGCCTAAGGTGGAAGGTATGAAACGAATCTGTGCGGTCGCGATCTCTTCAGTACTTTTGTTAAGTGGCTGCTCCTCCACTTCCACAACGCAGCTCGAGGGATTCGATGGACGCTCAGCGCAGGAGATCATCACAGAACTTGATCAAACCCCAGTCGCAGACAGAGCAACTAACCTCATGGCCTCCATTCGGGCAGATGAGTTAATTCTGTCGGATCAAAGCGGACAGCTCAGCATTGACATGCCTGCAGATGAGTTCTATATCTCCGCAGCCCCGTACACCACCACAACCCACGAGTGCTTCTATCACAGCCTCACCACATGTACTGGTGAACTCGCCAACACCCCAGTGAAAGTAACGGTGGTGGCAGATAATGGAGAAACCATCCTCGAAGAGGACACCATCACCTACGATAATGGATTTGTTGGGATGTGGCTCCCCCGCAACATTGATGCCACACTCACCATCGAACATGACGGCCTGAAATCCACCCAGCCGATCTCTACGGGTGATGACGCCCCCACGTGCATCACCACGGCTGAACTAGCGTGAAAATCCTTTAGACAATAAGAAATCCAGCGCAGTTTCAGAGGTTGTGCCTGTTGTTTGGGCGTCCTTGACCAATGCTTCCAAATCGCTTGTACCCAAAGAACCGCTCACAAAGTTCAGGGTGTCCCGATTGTCCCTATCCAGATTGGGCTTTCTATAAATTGGCACGATGTTTTGAGGCAGCGACGTATCGTCCTTACAACCAATAGCATTGGAAGGATCGGTGGCCACGATGGAGTCCGGCAGCGATCCTTGGAGAGCATCGTAGACTTTTTCGCGCCATTCACCAGAGTTTTTATCAAAGGCTGTCTGATTAGCGTATTCGACGGCAAACTCGGAGGCTAAATCTGGGTTGTAATATTCCAGTAATTGTCCTGAGCAAGCAATCACCAAATCAGTGCTGTCATCTCGCAGCATAGATAGTTGCTCATCCAAGTCGCCGTCAATCAGCTGAACTGATGCAGATCTGCCACGTTCCACTAATGCGGTCTCATACAGCTTCCCCAGCACAAAAGACTCAATCTCCCCATTGGGAGAGACAATCTGCACAGTATCAACGTTTCCCAACGGAACAGGTGGTGAAGGTTCTTGGGAAAGCGTTGAGCATCCCGCTACCGAGGCACCAAGCGCAAGGACTAAAATCCGCTTCCCCACATTTTTCATAGGCGTTAGTTTAACTTATTGGCGGAGATCTCGAGTTTTCAGGGCAATCATGTCTCGAGCTTCCCGAGCACGTTCTGGGGAACAAATCACATCATAGCGCCCCGCCACAATTTGAGTTGAAGAGGTAAAGTCCCGCTTGCCTTTGGAAGCAGCATAAGGAACTGCTGCACCGACAATGCCAAACACCAAACCCATACCTATTCCCGCTGCGATGGAAGAGAACCAGAATCCAGACATCAAGGCCATGACAATGCCAAAGAACAGACCCAACCATGCGCCAGATGCCATTCCTCCGGCAATCACACGACCCCACGTGAGACGACCTGTAACGCGTTCCACTTCAATCAGGTCCACACCAACAATGGTCAATTCGGTGACGGGGAATGCATTATCACTGAGCAAATCCACTGCTGCTTGGGCTTCTGGGTATGTTTCAAAGCTTCCCACTGGCCATCCTTCTGGGCGCTTCTTTTCCAGCGACACAGATGCGGCATCGGGCCGTGGTTGAGTCATCTTTATCATCTTCCTTTTCACTTTTTCAGTTCACATTTACAACGTACACGCTGGTGAAATGGTTCCCGTAGACTAGGCGTTCATGAGTGGAATTTCCCGACTTTACGTGGGCCGCCTCGCTGGGATGGTGGTCCGAGGCCCCGATACGGATGCTATTGGTCGCGTCCGCGATGTCGTGGTGAATATTCGCCCTTATGGGCATGATTCCCGCGCATTGGGATTAGTGGTTGAGCTAGTTAATAATAAACGCCGTATTTTTGTCCCCATGTTGCGTATCGCTGCCATTGAACCGAAAGACATTACTTTGGTTACCGGTTCTGTATCACTTCGAACCTTTCGCGTGCGCACCGGTGAATTGCAGGTCATGGGCGATATTGTGGGTGCAAAAGTACATACCGATGATCCAGAGCTGCAACAATTCCACGGTCGCGCGGTAGAAATCGCCGATGTGGAGCTGGAGTTATCGCGCACTCGCGATTGGATCATCACGCGCGTGGCGGTGCTGGGTGAGCGCCCTAAATTTGGCCGGCGCCCAGTGCTGCACACAGTGCCGTGGAGTCATATCCACGGCATCACCGCAGGTGGTGTCGGCGAGTCCAATCACACCGCCGAACTCATCGCAGGGTTTGAGGATATGAGGCCTGCGGACGTCGCAAAGCAGCTTTATCAGCTGCCTACGGCTCAGCGTACCGAAGTGACGGAAGAGCTTGACGACGAAAAGCTGGCGGATATCCTGCAGGAATTGTCCGAGGACCGCCAAGCCGAGTTGATTGAAGAATTAGACATCGAACGTGCCGCGGACATTCTGGAGGAAATGGATCCAGATGATGCTGCAGACTTGTTGGGTGAGCTGCCTGATGACAAAGCTGATGTGTTGTTGGATCTGATGGACCCTGAGGAATCTGCGCCGGTGCGTCGTTTGATGGATTTCTCCCCGGACACCGTTGGTGCGCTGATGACTCCTGAGCCATTAATTATGGATCCTTCCACCACAGTCGCTGAAGCGTTGGCGATGGCCAGAAACCCCGACCTTCCTACTTCTTTGGCATCGTTGATCTTTGTGGTGCGCCCACCCACGGCCACGCCTACTGGAAAATACCTCGGCTGCGTGCATCTGCAGAAACTGCTTCGGGAGCCTCCATCAAGTTTGATTGGTGGCATCCTCGACCCCGATCTGCCACCGCTCTACGCTGATGATTCTCAAGAAACCGCAGCTCGATTCTTTGCCACCTACAACTTGGTGTGCGGCCCCGTCTTGGATGAAAACCGCCATCTGCTTGGTGCCGTAGCTGTCGATGACTTGCTCGACCACATGCTGCCAGAAGACTGGCGCGACGCCGGAATCCGACCAGGAAAGGAGCACACCCATGGCTGATTTCAACCGCTCTGAATTAGACAGCCCACTTTTTGGATCCCGCAAACGATTTAAATTCGACGATGACACCATTGGTGCCTACGCCGAAAAAGTAGCCCGGTTCTTTGGCACGGGACAGTACCTGTTTTGGCAAACCATTTTCGTGGTGGTGTGGATTTTCCTCAACATCGGTGGTTGGGCCTGGAGTTGGGACCCCTACCCTTTCATCCTGCTCAACCTGGCATTCTCCACGCAGGCTGCTTATGCTGCTCCGCTGATCCTGTTGGCGCAAAACCGTCAAGAAGACCGCGATAAGCACACCATTTTGGCGGATCGTCGGCGTGCTGAAGAGACAAAAGCCGATACTGAATTCCTCGCACGGGAACTCGCAGGCGTTCGCTTAGCCTTGGGAGATACTGTCACACGTGACTATTTGCGCCATGAGTTAGAAGATCTCCGCGGACTTCTTGACCGCATTGAAGCCAAGCTCGACGACGAGGCAGCGTCCCGTATTGCAGACCGCCACGAACAGCACGGATCAGGACCTCAAGATTTGTCTGACCCCACTCAGGGTGATGTTGCAGACGAATTTTAGGGAGTATCAAAACTTGGGACTACTATCGATACGTGATGACTCAAGTAACCGAATCCGCTGTCCGCAGCGCGCTATCCCGCGTAGAGGATCCAGAGATCGGTAAGCCCATCACAGAGCTCGGCATGGTCAAATCAGTGTCCATCGACGGCTCTGATGTCCAGGTGGAGGTCTACCTGACGATCGCGGCTTGCCCGATGAAAACCACCATTGTCACCAACACTGAAGCAGCTCTCAAAGACATCGACGGGGTTGGCCAAGTTCATGTCACCACCGATGTCATGAGTGATGAACAGCGCCGTGCGCTCCGCGTCTCCCTGCGCGGTGAAACTTCTGAGCCAGTGATTCCATTCGCTCAGCCTGGTTCCACTACCCGCGTTTACGCTGTTGCTTCCGGCAAAGGTGGCGTAGGAAAATCCTCCATGACGGTGAACTTGGCTGCAGCCCTAGCCAAGCGCGGGCTGTCTGTGGGAATTTTGGATGCCGATATTTACGGACACTCAGTGCCCGGAATGCTCGGCTCGGACCAACGCCCACACCAGGTCGATGACATGATCATGCCTCCCCAGGCGCACGGCGTGAAGATGATATCCATTGCTCACTTCACCGAAGGAAATGCTCCTGTGGTGTGGCGTGGACCAATGCTGCACCGTGCCATCCAGCAATTCCTCACTGACGTGTTCTGGGGCGACCTGGATATTTTGCTGCTGGATCTTCCTCCAGGAACTGGTGACATCGCCATCACCGTTGCCCAATTGATCCCGAATGCTGAGTTGCTCATTGTGACCACTCCTCAGGCTGCCGCAGCTGAGGTTGCCGAGCGAGCAGGAACGATCTCTGTGCAGACCAACCAGAAGGTTGCTGGCGTGATTGAAAACATGTCTGCCATGGTGCTTCCTGATGGCACCACCATGGATGTTTTCGGCACCGGCGGCGGTCAAAAGATTGCTGATCGTCTTACCGCTGTGACAGGTGAAGAGGTCAAGGTTATCGGATCTGTTCCATTGGATCCGAACCTGCGTATCGGTGGCGATGTGGGAAATCCTATTGCGATTTCTGAACCACACTCCCCAACCGCTGCAGCGATCAATGAGATCGCTGAACACCTAGCTCACCGCAAGGTATCGCTGGTGGGTAAAACGCTTGGGCTTGGCGTTAAATAAAAGCTAAATAATATCGGTCCAAGAGACGCCACCTGAGTAATTCGGGCCGTCTTTTGGATCGTTTTGCGTTGGGCGTGCGGTGGAACCATCAGCTGGACGTTCCACCACATTCGCATTGTTGTCAGCTGCCTGCTTGTTGCGCTGAGCTTCGCCTTCTGTTCCTTCGGCCATGATCTTCTTTGGATCAAAGTCATCCAGGAACGAGGAATCATTATCAAATAACGCCTTAGTGATGGCCGTCTTGGGGCTCATCCGGCTGTACTGTGCAACCTGGGTTAGTGGCTTTCGGATTTCATCAAATTCCGAACCAAAATCACTGTCCAACGACTGCTTTGCATTGTCGATAGCGGTACGTGCAGCGAGCAGCGCAGCGCGTGCGTCCTGGATCAAACGAGGCAACCGTTCCGGGCCGATGACAACAAGGCCCACAACGACTAAGAGGAAGATCTCTCCCCAACCCACGCTAGAAAACATCAGACCGGTCTTTCAGAAAATGTAAATAAGGATTAAAAATTAGCGGCCTTGGTTCTTACGAACTGCGCGCACTACGGACTCAACTTTAGCCACAAAAGACTCTGGGCGCTGCATTGCTAAATTCTCTGCGCCAGGGCCAGGCATGCACTCAGTGGCGAGGCTGGCAAGCCGTGCTTTGAGGTCCATTGGGGCGGACACTTCTTCGTTTTTGCACTCTGAGCGGAGATAATCAACGGTTTCCCGCTGACGGTTAATCTCTTCCCTACATTCAGCGCAGTGCACAATGTGCAGCCTGGCGCGATGCATGGCGCCACGGGACAGTTCATTGTCTACAAACATGGCTGCGGCGTCTGCTGAAAGGTGATCAACAGAGGAAAACTCTTTAGCCTTGTTTTTAACTTGTGCTGTTTTTGTTCGAACATCCAAAACATCCCGCGCTACTGAATCAAAACTTGGCCTGCTGCGCTTTGCTTTAGATCCTGCACGATCTCGACTTTTAGCTTGGAGATTCGCGGTGGTGTCGGAATTGAACATATCTTCCGATGACCTCCTGTGTCTCGACTTTCAAGGATGTGGGTAACTTCTTATCCAAGATACCTACTACTCAAAACGGATGTCGCCTGTGATAAGTTCCCTGTCCGCACCACGAACCCCAAAATAATGCACTGAGCTGCAAAAATGACACGACATTTGCGTTTGTCGTGTCAGAAAACACACCAACTTTAGTGGGTTGGAACCAACAAAGAAACTTCCTCGCTGGTCATTGCTGCAGCTTCCAAACTTGCACGAAGCTGGCTGCGTCCACGGTGAATACGGGAACGCACGGTACCCATTTTCACTCCGAGGGTCTCTGCGATTTCGTCATAGCTCATACCAACAACATCACAGAGGATCACTGCCACGCGGAAGTCTGGGCTCAACTCATCGAGGGCTGCCTGCAGAGCTGGGTCAAGGTTAGCTTCGGTGTATGCCTGCTCTGGGGTGATGTCATTGCCCGGAACGCGCTCATAATCTTCAGGCAGCGCCTCCATGCGGATCTTGCCGCGGTGGCGAACCATATCAAGGAACAAGTTGGTGGTGATGCGGTGCAGCCAGCCCTCAAAGGTGCCTGGCTGGTAGCTCTTCAACGAGCGGAAGACACGCATGAATGTTTCTTGGGTCAGGTCTTCAGCATCGTGCTGGTTGCCGGAAAGACGGTACGCGAGGCGGTAAACGCTATCTGCATGTTCTGCGACTAGCTCGCCCCATGTTGGCATGTCTGCCTGTCCAGCATCGAATGCTGCAGTGCCCGTGAGTTCTTCAGCATGTTCTGCTTGAACGGTTTCGATTACGACGGGTGCGTCATCTCGGGACTTCTTTTTCATATAAGTCATTTTGCCCCACTGAACTTGGGAAATCTAGATTACATCCTGTGCATCTTCTGGCAATTGTGAATTCATTTGCACTTAATGCGTGTAGGTACTTCACATCTCGCCTGCTCGCTCTAGACTATAACGCGTGAGTAACGCCTTCGAGTATCTTCGCACTTATGTCGAGTCCACTACTGAAACCGACGCTGCTGTAGCGCGCGCTCGTGAAGACGCCGCCGAGTTCGGTCTCCCCGCCCCGGATGAAATGACTGGCCAGCTGCTAACCACTTTGGCTGCCACCACCAATGGCAACGGCTCCACTGGTGCCATCGCGATTACCCCGGCTGCCGGGTTGGTGGGTCTGTATATCCTGAACGGACTGGCCGATAACACCACACTGACCTGCATTGATCCTGAATCAGAGCATCAGCGCCAGGCCAAAGCACTCTTCCGCGAGGCCGGCTATTCCCCCAGCCGCGTACGCTTCTTGCTCTCGCGCCCGCTCGACGTGATGAGTCGCCTTGCCAACGACAGCTATCAGCTTGTCTTCGGCCAAGTCTCCCCCATGGATTTAAAGGCGCTTGTCGACGCCGCCTGGCCGCTTCTTCGACGAGGCGGTGCGCTGGTGCTCGCCGATGCGCTCCTTGACGGCACCATTGCGGATCAAACCCGCAAGGATCGTGACACCCAAGCAGCACGTGACGCCGATGAATATATTCGTTCCATTGAAGGCGCACACGTTGCTCGCCTGCCCCTTGGTGCAGGCTTAACCGTGGTGACTAAAGCCTAGAGGGGGACGTCGAGAAGCGAAAAAAGGGACCTTTTAAGGTCCCTTTCCCGTTTAGACTACCTGGTTCTTACCGACAACCACGACGCCGCCGGCGCTCACCTTGAAGCGCTGCGCATCGCGCACTTGGTCGACACCGATGAGCTCTCCGTCGCGGACAACCACGTTCTTGTCCAGAATCGCATGGCGGACAACAGCACCCTTACCGATGCGCACGCCTGGCATCAGCACTGCACCTTCCACCGTTGCGCCCTCTTCGACGACAACGTTGTTGGACAGCACGGAGTTGCGAACAGTCCCAGCAGAAATGATGGAACCTGAAGACACCATCGACGACTGCGCGATACCGCCCCGAACGAACTTAGCCGGAGGCAAGTTACCTTCAGAGGTCGTGTGGATTGGCCACTCAGAGTTATACAGATTGAAGATTGGGTGCACGGAAATCAGGTCCATGTGGCACTCGTAGAACGCATCAATGGTACCGACGTCGCGCCAGTAGCCCTTGTCACGCTCAGTTGCGCCAGGAACAATGTTTCCGGAGAAATCATAAACATGCGCATCATTGCGAGAGACGAAGTACGGAATGATGTCTCCGCCCATGTCATGATCACTGTTCTCGTTATTTTCATCATCTTTCAGCGCCTGGATCAGGGCTTCAGTGGTGAAAATGTAGTTACCCATCGACGCGTAAGTCATGTCAGGATCATCAGGGGTTCCCGGAGGGTCAGCTGGCTTTTCCAAGAACTCGGTTATGTTGCCGTCGACATCGGACTGGATGCAACCAAACGCAGTTGCTTCCTCACGTGGAACGCGAATACCTGCCACAGACACCGCGCGACCAGATGCAATGTGCTCATCTAGCATCTGGCTTGGGTCCATGCGATACACGTGGTCCGCGCCGAAAACGATGACATAATCCGGTTTCTCATCAGAGATCAAGTTCAGAGACTGCAAAATTGCATCCGCGGAACCAGTGAACCATCGCTTGCCCAGGCGCTGCTGCGCAGGAACAGAAGCAATGTACTGCCCCGTTGGACCAGACACGTTCCACGACAATGAAATATGCCTATCCAATGAATGCGACTTGTACTGAGTCAGTACCGCGATCTTGAGGAATCCGGAGTTCACCAGGTTCGACAAAACAAAGTCGATCAATCTGTAAGTTCCGCCGAATGGGACCGCAGGCTTAGCTCGGTCCTCCGTCAACGGAAAAAGTCGTTTGCCCTCGCCACCTGCGAGAACGATTGCTAGAACATTTGGTCTACCCTTCACACCCTTAACCATAAAGGCAAAATAACTATCCCGCATGAAAGCTGGGTAACAAATTGTCTAAACATCGTTTTGGGGTCCGAATGATAGCCCCTTTTAATGCCCCCATTTCGGTATCGCTGCGCAACTGTTTTTAGATGGCTAATCTTTGAAATTATGAGAGTCGGAATGATGACAAGAGAGTATCCACCAGAGGTTTACGGCGGCGCTGGCGTGCACGTCACCGAATTGACCCGATTCATGCGTGAGATCGCTGAAGTTGATGTTCACTGCATGGGTGCACCTCGCGATATGGAGGGAGTTTTCGTCCACGGCGTCGATCCTGCCTTGGAAAGCGCGAACCCTGCGATTAAGACACTGTCCACCGGTTTACGCATGGCAGAAGCTGCAAACAACGTGGATGTCGTGCACTCACACACTTGGTATGCAGGTCTTGGCGGCCACCTTGCAGCTCGTCTCCACGGCATTCCTCACGTGGCTACCGCGCACTCTTTGGAGCCAGATCGCCCATGGAAGCGTGAGCAGCTTGGCGGTGGATACGACGTGTCCTCCTGGTCTGAAAAAAATGCCATGGAATACGCTGACGCGGTCATCGCTGTGTCGGCTCGCATGAAAGATTCCATCCTCGCTGCGTACCCTCGCATCGAGCCGGACAACGTGCGTGTTGTCCTCAACGGCATCGACACTGAGTTGTGGCAGCCTCGCCCGACTTTCGATGACGCGGAAGATTCCGTACTCCGCTCCCTAGGCGTTGACCCACAGCGGCCCATCGTCGCATTTGTCGGCCGCATCACCCGCCAAAAAGGCGTCGAGCACCTCATCAAGGCAGCAGCGCTTTTCGACGAGTCCGTGCAGCTTGTGCTCTGTGCCGGCGCGCCAGACACCCCCGAAATCGCAGCTCGCACCACCGCCCTGGTGGAAGAACTCCAGGCAAAGCGCGAAGGCATTTTCTGGGTTCAGGACATGCTGGGCAAGGACAAAATCCAAGAGATTCTCACCGCTGCTGACACCTTCGTGTGCCCATCCATTTACGAGCCACTGGGCATCGTGAACTTGGAAGCAATGGCCTGCAACACCGCAGTTGTCGCATCCGACGTTGGAGGCATCCCTGAGGTTGTTGTCGACGGCACCACCGGCGCCCTCGTTCACTACGACGAAAATGATGTCGAAACCTTCGAGCGCGATATCGCCGAAGCGGTGAATAAAATGGTCGCTGATCGAGAGACCGCAGCCAAATTTGGTCTCGCAGGGCGCGAACGTGCTATCAATGATTTCTCCTGGGCAACGATTGCTCAGCAGACCATTGATGTGTACAAATCCTTGATGTAAAACCGAAAGCCGGGGAACCTCTCCCCGGCTTTTCTCATCGGGGTTAACCTGCCTTCACCTGGGATTATCCACCCATGTGTGATGAAATCGCTACCCTGAATCAAAGACACTGGCGTAATTGAGTGAAGGCAGGACAATAAAGAGATGACGAACGTTTCCGGGTATCACCGACCAGAGCTGCACATCACCGCTGAAAGTGGTGTTTTGTTTGCACCTGCAGGCGTTCTGTTGGATGACGACACGTGGCATTTCTTCCACCAGTACCGTCCCTCACCAGATCACGGCCCCAGGTGGGCGCACCAATTCGCAGAGCGCACTCCATTTGTGTGGGATATCTGCGATGACGTGCTAGCCCCTGAAGGCGATGAAACCCAGGTTCGCGCTGGCTCAGTGGTGTCCAACAACGGTGGCGTTGATCTGTACTTCACCTCGGTTGTTGGCCCCACTTCCACTATCCAGTTGGCACACATCAACAACATCCGTGGCACCACCGAACTGATCAATGAGGACGAGCTGGGGCTCGATCCAGATGTCTCCCGAATCGGCGAAGTGGTTGGCAACACTGATGGTTATGTAAAGTTCCGCTCACCGTGCGTTATCCCAGGTTGGGAAGACCAAGGAAACCGCGATGAAGGCCACTCAGGATGGTTGATGCTCGCAGTTACTGGCCCAGTTGAAGCCCCAACAGTAGTGGTCCTCGACTCGCCAGATGGAAGAGAATGGTCCATTACAGGTCCCCTGTCTCTCAACGGCCTCTCTGGATTAGAGTCAGACGAAGTTCTAGTTGCTCCTCGCATGATTCGTCTGCGCGATGAAGTGGATCATGAAATCTACGATGTCCTCATTGTCACCATTGAACAAGACGGGATTGACATTTCGGGATACCTGGTAGGCCAGCTCAACGGCTCAGAATTCGATGTGAAGACTCCATTTACCCGCATCGATTTTGGCCATGATTTCTCTCGCCCCCGCAACACCAACTACGCCGAAACCACCATCGGCTACGACTTCGCCCACATCTTTGGTCTCATGAATGGCGTAGGTCGTTTGGACTCCCCCACTGAGCATCTCAGTTGGAAGGAAGAAGGCTGGGCAAACGCTATTTCTTTCCCACGTATTGTCACGCTCCAGGACGGTACGGTCTTCCAGACCCCTCCAGAAGGATTGCTTGATGCCATTCATGAATCCGAGGCAGCGGCAGGTTGGACCGGACTGTGCGAAATCCCATCAAACAGCGCAGTTGAAGTGGCGTTGAAGGACCAAGAAGGTGAAATCGCTGCAACAATCACTCACCGCCACAATCAGCTAGTCGTTGATCGGTCCATGAACCCCAACCACGCGGGTGATCCACACGCGATTGCACCATTGACTGATGATGAAACAGATTCACTGTTCATTGTCGTTGACGGCTCTACAGTAGAAGTTTTTGCTGATGGCGGTTATGTATCAATGGCAAGCCGTGTGTATTTCAACAACGGACCATTCAGCGAATTTGAGGTCACCACCACCGGTGACGCAAGCATTATTCGCCAGGAAAGTCACTTCCCTGTTGATTTCAGTTCGGTGTCCCTAGATATAGATGATCTCACTGCGCTCATGCAGTTCGATGAAAACGAACCGCATGAAGGCCCAGTGAGATAAGAGTTAGATGCGTTCCAGCCTGGTGATCTTGGCCCGGGCTGTAACCTTCATTTGTTCTGGTAGAGCGGCGATGCGTTCCGCCAAAGCCTCAGGCTTAATGTGGCGTGCAGAAGGGCTCATACCGATCTGAGATGCAATGGATTTTTGATCCAGCAGCATTTCAAATTCCACCAAGTCTCTTTCGCCAACTGGCTTGAGGTGGCCTGCCGCTTGTTCGATCATGCGATCAACTTTGCCGGCCTCCACATCAATGATGCCCAGTGGTTCACGAAGCTCAGCCAAGTGGCCGGTATCTGCGGTAAGCACGATGACCTGTCCCTTTGGCTTCAAAATGCGGGCAAATTCCGCAGCGTTGCGTGGTGCGAAAATCACCGTGATGGCATCGACAGAGTTATCTGCAATCGGCAGGCGTGCCCATGCGTCCGCGATGACTGCGCCGACGCGAGGGTGACACTTTGCCAAACGCTTTGCGGCGTGCACGGAAACGTCAATGCCAATTCCGCGAGATCCTGCAACAGAATCAAGGGTATGGGACAAGTAGTAGCCGGTTCCCGCGCCGATTTCGCAGACCACTGGCTGTGCGTCATCGCTAAGGCCTGCCTGGTCAACGACATCTTGAACATGCTCGGTGACAGCTTCCACGAAGGGCGCGAAGTGACCGCCAGAAAGGAAGGTTTCCCGATCCGCGATCATCTGTGCATCATCGCCTGAATAGCGCAGACCTGCGCCACCAGCCAGGGTGACATACCCTTGACGAGCAACATCGTAGGAATGCCCAGATTCAGACACCAACCGTGAGAAATCTTCGGCGCCTACAAGTGGGGTGCCATCGATCGGGTCGGCGAGGACATCAATGATGTGGGAAAGCACGTGCGTTTTACTCCTTGAGGTGGATGGTTAAACAAATACTACCCAGTGCGTTTACATTGGGACTATTTGGCTGCCTCCAACAGCAAAGCTCCAAGTTCGGCTGCTTCTTCCTTATTCAATTCCACAACGAGACGTCCGCCGCCGTCTGATGGAATCCTCATGACAATCTTGCGACTTTCCTCAACCGCTTCCATTGGTCCGCTTCCGGTCCTAGGCTTCATAGCTGCCATATTGATTCCATCTCCTCACAACGATAAAATCCGCGATTCAACGCGGCTAACTTCCTATTTTAGCCCGTTTCGAAAGTTTTTGCCCGAAGGTGAGCCTGCTCAAGCTGAGCATTTAAAGAATCTACCTGCCATTTTAGATGCTCGATCACATCATCGACTTGGTCTTGGCGGTAGCCTCTGATCACGGTATCGAACATGATCTTATCGATATTCCCCTCGCCCACCGCCTGCCGGTTGTGCTCAACGATCTCATTGTTTTCCGGCAATGGTTGGGTTTGTTCTCCCCGACCAAAAAGTTTGGCGAACACCCAGGTGAAAATCACGATGAGCGCGATCAACACAATGATCATGATTATCCAGGTCAGCATGGTTGCCCAGTTTAGTGGATACCCAAGGGTTCACGCTGCACGACCGGGAGATCATGTCCGAAACGCTGCAAAATAGTTGTTGCCACCACGTCAGCCATCGAGCCAAGCGCTTCCAAAGATTGATGGTTGTGGCTTCTGCTTCCGAGGTCTACTTGGGCGATAGACGAGGTGCCAAATTGGGTGGCGACGTCGATAAGCAAGCCCACTTCGACGCCGTAGCCGGACACAAAAGGCATGGCAAGCGCGGTGCTGCGGCGGATCGCGTACTCGCCTCCGAGCGGCTGGCGGATGTGGCTTAGCTCGGGGAAAAGCGCGCGGAGGAGGGGTTTTGCGGTGAGTTCCGTGACGCGTCCACCCCCTGTTGTATGATCACCGAATGTACGCACATAATCGGCTTTGACCAGGTGAATGTCATCGTTTAGGAAGGGGGCAACAAGGCTGTTCACCATGCCGGGGCGGAAGCTGGTGAGGTCGGCATCGACAAATACGACGATGTCTCCGCGCGCTGCTGCAACACCTCGCCAGAGTGATTCGCCCTTGCCTGGAATCGGTTCGGTATCAAGGATTTCGCGCCAATTCAGCACCGTCGCACCGGCGGATCGGGCTTCGGCGGCGGTTGCGTCGGTGGAATCGGCGTCGATGACCAGCACTTCCAGTGGGTTGTCAGCGAGGACCGCCTCCACGACTTTGGCCACGGTTGGAGCTTCGTTGAGCGCAGGAATCACCACGCTTACGCTGCTCACGCAAGCCCCCGAATGGTGTTAAGTGGCGCCACATCGCCCATAATCGCCGCCGTCATCTGCAAAACGTCAAAGGTTTCCGCAACTTCATGCACGCGAAAAGCCGCAACGCCGCGCGCCGCCGCCCAGGCAGTGGCAGCAAGCGTGCCAGCAACACGCTTATCGACGCCCCTTTCCAAAGTTTCCCCAATGAAATCCTTATTACTCAAGGCCATCAGCACCGGCCAGCCCGTGGCAACCACCTCATCGATCCGTCGTAAAAGCTCCAGTCCGTGGAAGGTGTTTTTCCCGAAATCATGGGTGGGATCAATAAACACCCGTTCCTCTGGCACCCCGGCACGAACAGCTTGCTCTGCCAATTTGGTGGTCTCCGTAATTACATCGGCCACGATGTCATCGAAATGCACCCGATATGGTCGCGTTCTTGGAATCACCCCGCCGGTGTGCGAGCAGACATAACCCACCTTGTGCTGCCCTGCTACCTGCACCAACTCATGATCATGGCCGGCCCAAG
>JGI2924J29684_1077628_pt1 | contig 19750 bp, 15 predicted proteins | sample BenlonsequencITS_FD_29684 | JGI IMG/M metagenome (IMG submission 29684)
CATAGACTTGGAGGAAAAGAGGACTATCTTCTCAAAGTTCAAGTAGGCGGCATCGAACATTATGACCGCGTTTATAAACGCTTTGTCGATCTAGTACCTGGATTAAATGATGTATCTTCGACTTTCTCAATGCAAAAGATAAAATACTCAACAGCATTTGACCTCTCTGAAATTTGATTCTTCTCTAGCAAACGTCAGAATTACATCAGCCTATTCGAACCACACATATCCATATATTGGTATATTCATACCAATATTCATTACAATATTGAAAAATTTTGGGATTTAATTTTGATTGGCCTGCAATAGCATACCAATATTATAAAATTTAAATTCAGGAATTTTCGGTGTCTATTGCGTTAAAAACCCCACATTTCTCTTCTTCATGCCATTTAAGAGAAACTAGAAAAGAACGTCCCTATAGCCATCGCCAATGGATCAACGAGGCTATAGCAAAAATATGCGCTGAGGCAAAACGCGGCGGTGAAACCAGCTTAATTAGGCTGGATCTTCCTTTTGATAATGTTGATGTTTATTTAAAAGACGAAAGCACCCACCCATCTGGAAGCTTAAAACACCGCTTAGCCAAATCTCTGTTTTTATGGGGATTAAGTAGCGGCAAAATCGGCCCAGAAACCACAATTATCGAATGCTCTTCTGGAAGCACCGCTATCTCAGAAGCATATTTTTCTAAGCTTCTTGGCCTGCCATTCATTTCTTTTGTACCCGACCATACGGCCGCAAAAAAAACGTCCCTCATAGAATTCTATGGCGGGCAATGCAAACTTGTGCCAGCTCAAATGATTCACGAAGCAGCCATTGACGTTGCACGCTCAACCAATGGTCACTTTATGGACCAATTCACATATGCAGAGCGAGCAACTGACTGGCGCGCAGAAGATAACATTGCAGCCTCAATCTTTAGACAAATGGAATCTGAACGCCACCCTGTCCCTAGCTGGATTGTTGTCGGTGCCGGCACAGGTGGCACTTCAACAACAATTGGACGCTACCTGTCTTATGTCCGCCCAGACTGCAACACAAAACTATGTGTCGTAGATCCTGAAAACTCTGTGCTTTATGACTATTACACCTCACGCGATATCAATTTGAAAGTCTCACAATCTTCTCGCATTGAAGGCATTGGCAGACCTCGCGTTGAACCATCATTTTTTCCAGAACTGGTGGATAGAATGTATAAAGTTCCTGATGCAACATCTATCGCCGCAATGCTCTATTTGGAAAACCTCACAGGCCGCCGCTTTGGCGCATCAACTGGCGTAAATCTGGTTGGAGCAGTAGAACTAGCAAGAGAGCTTGAAGCAAAAGGCGAAAAAGCAAGCATTGTGAGCTTAGCCTGCGATAATGGTGAGCGATATTCCGAAACTTATTACAATGATCAATGGCTAATCAAAAACAATCTATTACCGCAGGAAAAATTCAATGTCTAAGCTCCAAACCACCCTTTCCGAAATGGGATTAGTGCTTCCTAAGCCAGCCACTGCAGTCGCAACGTATGCGCCATTTAATTGCTCAGGCAAAACGCTGATGATTTCAGGCCAATTAGCAAACGCAAACGGTCAATTCATTAAAGGAACTTTGGGTGCAGACCTCAACCTTGAAGATGGCATTCGAGCTGCGCAGCTTTGCGCACTCAATATTGTCGCACAAATAGGTAATGCCTGCGACGGAGATTTTTCAAAAGTCGAAAGCATTTTCAGGCTTGGTGCTTTTGTACAAACCACAAACGATTTTATTGACATTCCCCAAGTTGCGAATGGGTGTTCCGATTTATTGACAAAGCTATTTCCCGGAACCGCTCTTCACGCCAGATCAGCTGTTGGTGTTGCAAGCCTCCCCTTAAATTCAGCAGTAGAAATAGACGCTATCGTGATTTTAAAATAAGCTCCGCACAATGCAAAGCTAGGGTCGCTATTGAAGGTTCAACTCGCTACATTCAATTCATTTGGAAGCCACACAAATGTTGGCTTCCATTATTTGAAATCCCTCAGAACTCATCAAAATCACACACACGCACGCGAGTTATAGGCATATTCTAAGCGTTTAATTGCCCTTTTCTATGCCCATACAGACATATTTCAACTCAAGATAATCATCCATACCATAGTGAGAACCTTCACGGCCCAGACCCGATTGTTTCACGCCTCCAAATGGCGCAACTTCAGTTGAAATCAGCCCAGTATTCACACCCACAATGCCTGTCTCAAGTCCTTCAGCAACACGCCAAACTTGTGAATGGTCACGCGAATAGAAATACCCCGCCAAACCAAATTCAGTGTCATTTGCCATCTTCAAAACATCTGCTTCAGTTTCAAATTTGAAAACAGGCGCAAGAGGACCAAAAGTCTCTTCACGTGCAACAGCCATATCGGATGTCACCCCTGTTAGAAGTGTTGGCTGGATAAAACGACCTCCCAATGCATGTGCTTTTCCACCAGTAACCAGCGAGGCACCTTTGGAAACAGCATCTTCAATATGCTCATTCACTTTGGCGATTGCATTTGCATCAATCAGCGGTCCGAGTTCAGCACCTTTTTCATTGCCGGGAGCCACTTTCAATGCCGTAATAGCTTTGCTTAATTGTTCGACAAATTCGTCATGAACACCAGATTGTACATATATCCGGTTCGCACAAACACAAGTTTGCCCAGCATTTCTAAACTTGGACATCATAGCGCCTGCAACAGCAGCTTTAACATCAGCGCTGTCAAACACGATGAATGGGGCATTGCCGCCCAACTCCAAAGACAGCTTTTTAATAGTCGGCGCCGACTGCTCCATCAATAGCGCACCAACACGCGTTGAACCTGTGAAACTAATCTTAGATACATCAGGGTTTTCAGTCAGTTCCGCACCGATAGATGTTGAACTTCCCGTCACCACATTAACAACACCAGCAGGAATGCCCGCTTCCATCGCCAAAGCCCCCAGCGCTAAAGCTGTAAACGGCGTTTGTGTTGCTGGTTTAATTACCGCTGTACACCCAACTGCCAAAGCGGGTCCGATTTTGCGCGTAATCATAGCCGCAGGAAAATTCCACGGCGTAATCGCAGCAACCACACCGATGGGCTGCTTTAACACCACAATCCGTTTGTCTCGCTGATGCCCTGGAATAACGTCCCCGTAAACTCGCTTTGCTTCTTCGGCAAACCATTCGATAAAACTCGCAGCATAGACGATTTCACCTTTCGCCTCTGCCAAGGGTTTACCTTGTTCTTCCGTTAAAATCTCTGCCAATTCGTTCTGATTTTGTATGATTAAATCAAAATATTTGCGCAATTTGATTGAGCGCTCTTTGCCCGTCAAAGCAGCCCAAGCAGGCTTCGCTGCTTTTGCTGCAGCAACGGCTTGCGCCGTTTCATCACGACCAAATTTTGGCACCCTGCCTATCACTTCGCCGGTCGCTGGATTGTCTACATCAATCCAGCTGTCATTTGTTCGCCATTCCCCATTAATCAAGCAAGCTTCACGCTTTAATGATGCACTCATTCACTTCGTCCCAATTGTTATATTTTAATCTTCTATTAATAGAGATGTATTCGTCTTTTCCATGCAAAAGTCAAAGCGACATTCACCCCCACCCTGAAAAATACTAATGACTTTCATCCCACAAATAGAGATGGAAAAGCGCGACAATTCTCGAAATTAATTCATACCGTAATCGAAGAAAATGCGGCGAAAGCACTTAGATCGCATATCGATCTTTTCAGTCAGAAATCTAAGAAAATGTTATTGGTAGCAGGCCTTCATTTGCATTGACGTTTACGCAATCTGAGCGCCTAACGGTATCGACGCCAGCGTCTGAACATCTGGTGCCTTTGGAATCGTCCAAGAAATACAAGCCCCCTCACTTATATTCGATTCAATCCAAATTTGCCCTTTATGGGCCTCCACAATTGTCTGACATGTAGCAAGACCAAGCCCCGTCCCCTCTTTTGAACCAGTAGAAAGATCAACAGCTAGCGGGTCAAATGCACGAGAGACGAACTCTGGATTAAAGCCCGTTCCATTATCCCGAAAAGACAAACGCCAAGCAGATTTCTCTTCTTTGACCTTCAAATAAATATTCAATTGTTGATCCGGAATGCGATACTTTATGCTGTTGGACATTAAGTTTAAAAATAGAGTCTCCAACATTGATGCATCACAGATAATCTCTGCATCACCGTCTATTTCAATTCGACACTCTGCTTCATCTAAATCATTTTGTAGAAGCCTAGCTGAGGCATCAATAAGCTCCGAGACTCGATACGTTGAAAATTTCGGCTGACGATACGCTGTTTTCGCATTATCAAGCGTCTTTTCTATAGTCTCGATCAACTTCTCTCCACCTGAGATGTTGCGATTCAAATAAGTTTTTGCCCCTTCGACATTATCAGCTTCCAGCGCCTCAACAGCCAACTCGGAATATACTTTAAGGTTCCTAATGGGGGCCCTGAGATCATGAGCCATATCGAACGCAAAACGCTTTAGATGTTGATTAGCAGTCGATAAATTCGAACTTAGCTCCGTAGCATTACTTTGGTATTCCTCAAGCAACGCAGAAATCCACCATGTCAGAACAGCTCCAGCAACAATACTCAGCCCCGCAAACATAACAAAGAGCACGCTTACAGAAGCATTTTCTATACTTCTCGATGGCAAAGCAAGAATATAAGACGCGAGAGGAACTGCGACCAATACCAACAATGATCTGCGTAGAACTCTTCCTCTTAAGCTGACCTGAAAAACAGTCATGCCGATACCAAGGCGAGGATGCATAAGAACACACACAACCATAAACCACGTGATTAAAATCGACGTGTGAATAGCCATGGAGTCAAACGGTCCCGCGACCAATACAGCTCCATGGAAAAACAATAAATCCAAAGCTCTCAATAAGGATGTGCAACTTACACCAAGAGCAATAATCGCTATCGCTGTAGAAAAGAATTTAGCAAATGGAAAAAGCGCATAAGATAAACCAGCCAACATGAGAGCAAACTTGGTTGCGAGTGATGGCTCAAGCGCCCAAATACCCATCTCAGATCGGTCATTATCAAAAAGCAACAAAAACAACATACTGAGTGAAAGCAATGCACCAATTGTTGCTGAGACAATCACTCCAAAGCGACTAGACCGCAAGCTAAATATACATGCCACGCTCAGACTTATAATGCTAATCGCGGTAACAGGCTTCATCGAAGGCATGTCACTAAACACTGTTGTCAGTGTTGGAATAAAAGCACCCCAGCCAATTAATAAAACCGCTAGCGCAATAAACCCAATTAGTCCCGCATGTAATTCAAGCGATAAGAGCCAGCTTGGTATGCGATTCGAGCCAAAGGCTTTCGAATATCGTAACATCCCGTCTCCTATTGCTAATTAAGCCCCAATAGGCACATAACCTGTAGACCAATATTCCACCAGACAGGTGGCAAACTTCCGATAATCGTCGAGTGATCCAGGTTTCTCAAAATAGCTGTTACAGCCCAGCTGATAGGCGCGATCTATATCTTGTTGATATGATGAACCAGATAGCATAATCACCGGTGTTTTATCACCTTCGCCGCGAAGCTGTTTTAGAACATCAAACCCATTCACTTTTGGCATTTTAATGTCCAAAACCACAAGATCAATTGGATTGCTCATGATGTGATTTGCTGCAATTTCAGATTCTGTCTCAGCCAATATGCTGACAGCGCCCGCTGCATTCAATGCCAATCTTAATAACTCAATACAATGTTCGTCATCGTCAACAATAAGAATGCTTTGTACCTTCGACATAGTAACGGCTCACAACTGAAAGTTTCTTTTAATTGCTACATATATTTAGAGTGTTCAAGTTTACTCGCTCTTACCCCCAATCGGTTCGAGTGATTGAAATGAGTGCACAGACAACGCAAAAACGCAACTGGCATCCCAATTAATCAAAAGCCGATTGAAAGAGACAAAGTAAAAGTTTGCGCCTGCAAACAACAGTAATTGATCGCCGAAATCCATAGTCACCATTAACGCCTCCCCACCTACGGAAAGGCGTTTTATTGCTCTGTCAGCGCCTAATGCGACGGCTGGATCGGAATAACCGCGCACTCATCGCCAATGACCGCAGATGGATCTGCAAGCCCCGGAAGATTGATAATAGCACGACGATATCTTGTTAATGCGGGTGATCCAGCATCGGTTATTTGCGCGATTACATGCAAATTATATTCTGCTGGTGGCGTAAACTGATCCACTTTTGCTGTGCCAGCAATTTTCACGTGCGTATCTGCGCCCACCGTGTCACTTAGGGTCACCTCAGGTGCAAACCTGCCGCCCGCTTCACGATACCAAAACCAACGAATATCTAATGCATCACCATCTGGATCTGAAGAGCCGGTCGCACTTAGCACAATCTCTTCGCCCGGACAGGCATCAATATAGACAGGAGCGAAGCCATCCTCACCATTTAGTATAATTTCAGGTGCATGATTAGCCTGCGCAAAATCTGAGATCTGGCTCCATTGAATGCGTGAAGCAAAATCATTTTGAAAAGCCTCTCTCCAGCGCCAAATCGTCGCTTGAGGCGAGGAAAATGACTGCCCTCCATCACCTCTCAGACTATCAAACGTGGTTGTCCACAAACCAAGAAATGCAGCCATTTTTTCATAGCGGCCACCCCATCCCCCCCAATCAGGTCTCTCAGGATCGCTTAACCCATTCGGAATCAAATTCAAAAAAGACGGCGTATCACCTTCCACAATATAAGCTGGTGGCGGGTAAAGCTTTCCCAGAGGACCTTGATCAATAATATGTTTTGAGAGCCAGTCCAAGCTTACGGTTTTCTGGTCCGCGCCGGGAACAGCTCTGGAAATTCCAGTCCATGTCGCAAGACGATATTGCGTAAAACCATGAACATCCGACACCCAAAACAAAGATGGAAATTGTGACCGTGCCCACGGACCAGCATCATCTTGATCAGAAATCGAATACACTCTCAATTTAGAGAGAAAATCCACTAACTCATCCGAACTTCGTGTTTCTCGCACCGTCCACAATGCTTGCGCCAAGGTTGATGCACCACCCCATACAGAAACCCAAACAGGCGCATCATCAGACTTATCAACCGTGTCGATAATCAATTGCGAAGCAGATGATTCAAAGCCTTCACCCACCCCCGTCATTCCATATGTTGGATGCCCCGTGACAATGTTCTGGCGTATGTAAATCGCGTCTGGATAACGCGCATCGTGAACTTTTAAATTTTCGAAGACCTCTTCATAAGCATCGACCCGCTCTTCAATCAATTGAGGGTTCACTGTGGCAGGCAAATGCCTTGATGTGACAGCAGCTATGCCTTTTAGGTCAATTTCATTCGTATACAGCAATAGCCGAACAAGAGATTCGGCATCGTCCGGTTCATTTCCAATATCTGTAAGTACAATTAATTGCGGACGAGCTGACTTTGTTTGTCTCTGAGTTTCAATCAGATCAGCCGGTTTTGGAGAAGCCGCACACGCCCCCAAAAGCAACATTGAAAATATAACGACTTTTGAAAAGCATCTCATCGGATTTATTCCTTTGGATCATTTAGGAAGTCAGACGCACCAAGCATCACATGAATCCTGTCCACATAACAGAAAAGCGAGCCTCTTCTTTTACAAAAGGCTCGCTTTATTCATCTGACTATAATTACCTATCGAACTGCGATTAGAACGAGTATGATAGTTGAGCACCAATATAGCGGTGACGGTTACGTGCAATCTGTTGAGCGTAACGACCACCAGCAAGTGGAGCCACAAAGATTTGTGGAGTGTACACTTCATCCGTCAAGTTTTGACCAAAGATGCTGAATGTGTAACGCCCATCATCAGATTGAACACCAAAGGAAGCATTCAACAAGCCGTAAGAATCTTGAACAGCATTTGGGTCTTGGTTGAGGTTTGTGAAGATTTCACTCTGCCATGTTCCGTTCACTTGAACAAAACCATCAAATGGTAAAGTTTCAAATGGAATTTCCTGCCGGATCAAAGCAGTAAACTTTGTATCTGGAGAATATGGAACTGACTTTCCGCTCAAATCCTGCGTACCATTCACACAGCCCAATGCTTCTGTTTGACCAAGGTAACACTGGCTTCCTGGGAATTCTTCAAACTTGGCATCAATAAGAGCTGCACCAAAATTAATACGTGTCAATTCAGTCGGACGATATACAAATTCAGCTTCAATCCCCTGCGTGATGACCTGCCCAGCATTGTCTAACAAGAATACAACATCATCAGTGTCTTGACGCTGCGCCTGGAAGTCATTGTAAGTCGTGTGGAATGCAGCAAGATATGTTGAAAGCTTTCCATCAAATGTGTTGAGTTTCAAACCAACTTCAAATGCATCCGAAATTTCAGGATCTACAGGCTGAGTTGTTTGAATTGTCCCAAGACTAAGATCAAAGCCGCCGCCTTTATACCCGCGCGAATAGCTTGCGTATACGGATCCCGCATCACCAAGCAGTCTACGAACACCAATGTTTCCTGTGACAGCATCATCTTCTAAGCTGTCTGAGATATCAAGCAATGTCCCAATATCACCCGGCAATGCGACATCACCTTCTACAAGCACATTCTCAGGATTTCTATACCCTACCCAAGAAAGCTCTTCACGTAATGCACGCACACCCCCGAAGACTGTCCAGTCCGGTGTTACAAACCAGTTACCGCTAGCAAAAGCAGACAAGTTTGTATTCTTTGCCGAACCATTAAACTGACCGCTTCGGTTTAGAAGGCTGTCACCTAAATTCCACTCCCAGCGACGCTTGAAAGTGCGATCAATTTCTGTCTGGAATGCAAACAATCCAACAAGAAAATCAAATTTTTCATACGTGGGAGACGCAAGTCTGAATTCTTGACTTTTTTGCGTTAGCTCAGTCGTACCATTGTTATAATTGAAGTTAAAAAATGGCATTGCCTGAGGCTCTTCAAACGGCAACTGGTCAATATCCAAATTGCTGTCGATAGTGAAATCACGCCACGCAGTTACAGATGTTAACTCGAAATCATTGTCAAAGCTGTAAACAGCCTTTGCAGACAAACCACTTTGTTCTGAATTACTGTAAACACCACCATTAATGTTAACCTGATCATTGTCAGGACCAACGACTACTGGTGCAATCAGGTTAGCAGCCGTTTCACCAGATGCCTCTGAAAAGAACCCACGAATTGTGTATGTCGGTGTCGCTTCACTATTACGGTGATCACCGATAAAAGTCACTTTCAAGGCATCCGTTGGATTAAACTCAAGTTTACCACGTGCACCCCAAACGTCATATCCGTTTAGTTTTTCGCCATTGTATACGTTTTCAGTGACTCCATCGAGCTGCTTGCTATATGCAGAAAGTCTCCATCCAGCAGTATCACCAATTGGCCCAGATAAACTTCCACGAGCCTCCAATTGACCGTCTTCTGCGACGAGCGCATCAAAATCGCCAGAAAAAACATCAGAAGGTGCTTTTGTCGTCACAGAGACAACACCCGCGGACGCATTTTTACCAAATAATGTACTCTGCGGCCCACGCAGGACCTCAACGCGTTCAATATCAATTAGGTCTTGAAAAGCCTGACCAGAGCGCGCCATCACCACGTCATCAACAACAACAGATACTGACGGTTCCACAGCAGATGAGAATACAGAAGTTCCCATACCGCGAATATTCAAAGAGCTACTTAGGTCGTTGCTTCCCTTTGTAAATGTCAAACTGGGAGAAACTTCTACGATAGAGTCCACAGCTCCAATCATGTTGTTTTCTAGATCATCTCCAGTAACAACATTTACAGCCACAGGTACTTGCTGAAGAGTCTCTTCACGGCGAGTGGCAGTCACAATAATTGTGTCCAAGTTTCGCGTTTTAGTTTCTGTCTCTTGCGTAGCAGCAGCCTCTTGTGCCGCAGCAGGCAATGCATAACTGACACCCAACACAATCGTGGACGTCATCAGAATTGATCTCAAATGTTTCATTCTATCCTCCCTTTGGACCTATTATTTGAATTTGCGTAACTCTTTTTCAGGACAATCCCTCAAGCAGGAGATTAAATGTAACGCGTCTTTTTGAGCTTAAATGCGAAGCTTGACCATCCATCTTAATTAACCCAACGCATTCCTACGCAACTCGATGATTTGAATATCTGAATATTCCTCATTGTGCAACTAGTTTTCCAATGCGGTATATAAAATGAAAGGGTAGTGTGGAGTATTTGCCACGGTTTTGAAAACCAACACGCTTTAAAAAACAACAAAAAACGCCCCCGCTAATTAGCAGGGGCGCTTCTGGGAGGTGCTCTTAAATCTGAATTTAAATTCAAGAGCTAGTGTGTTGTTTAACCGTTTCGATAGCTTTCACATGATTTTGAAATCCAAGGATAAGCAAAATAAAAGCTAAGGGTGAAAACACCAAATTTGTAATCGCCAATGAGTATGGCAGCGCAGCTGAATCACCAAAACCAATATCAGTTATCAAAGCCACAATTGTTGGCCCAAGCCCTGCTCCAAGTAAGTTTACTCCCAGCATGAAGATAGCAACCACCTGGGCCCTCATGCGATTGGGTGTAATTTCTTGAAGCGCGGCAAAACAACCGCCAAATGGAAACCCAGCACAGAAGTTCATCACTCCAATTAGGATAAGCGCTAAGGTCGGCGTGCTCATAAGTGGGTAAAGTATCGTTACCGGAATCAATGCACCAAAAGCAAACAGAGGGGCGATAAGGTTTGCACGGACATGACCCATTTTCTTTAGATAACTTGCAACGAAACCACCCAGTAAAGCACCACTCGCACCACAGAAAACCACAACTGGGCCATAAGCTGCACCTATCTGTCCCGCATCCCAATCGAATTTACGTTGAAAGAAAGCCGGTATCCAAGCAGACCCAGATTGACCAACAAGTATAAGAAATGCCAAGCCCAGAATAATACCAGCATAACTCTTCCAATTAAGACCAGCATAAGCTTTCATCTCTTGAAAACTCATGGAAGTTTCTGCTTTTTTCGTTAAACCACGCCGCTTAGGTTCTTTAACAAACATAAAAATCGCAGCTAGCAACATTCCCGGTGCTCCCACAATAAGGAAGGGCACCTGCCACGGATCTAACGTTCCCAAAATCGGAACAGTAATAGGCCCAACTTCATTTAGGTGCGTGATGATTGACCCACCAATAATCAAAGCAGCTCCACCACCTAGATAAATTCCAGTTGAAAACAAACCTAAAGCAGTCGGCAACCGATCTTTTGGAAACATGTCTGCCAATAAAGACTGGGCTGCCGGAGTAAATCCACCCTCACCTGCCCCCACACCAATACGCGCTAAAAGCAGCATGATATAATTTTGTGCCAACCCACAAAAACAAGTCATAACACTCCATAGAGATATCGCTGCAACAACGATATTCCGACGGTTCGTTGAATCTGCCAATCGCGCTATTGGAATACCAACAGCAACATAAAAAAGAGAAAACGTTAGGCCGTATAGGATGCTAATCAAAGTATCACTTACCTGAAAAGCCTCTTTAATCGGCTCAACAAGCATAGCTAATATTTGGCGATCAACGAATGCCAGAGAGTTAGCAAACGTTAATAGAATTGCAACAGTCCATGCCACGGCTGGCTTTGGCCAATCTGAGTCATGGCTCTTTACTTCGTCACTAGTCTTTTCAGACACCTGGCTCATTTTGGTCTCCTCCTTCTGGGTAAATTGCTAACCAACCCAGTTATTATTCTTATGTCAGCACAGCTAAGATATTGCATACAAAAAATTTACCATTGAAGAATTTATTTCATCATAGTGAAACAAATTTAGACCATCAAAAATTTCAAAACTCTTTTGATGACTTATCACGCAAAGGAGCCCCTACTGATCTCGAGTCTATGGAAATACAAGGGTCACCCGGTCAAACATTATCTGTTACATCTTTTCTCATAACGCTAATCACCAGAAAAAGTTTAATTGCAATCCTAGAGTGTTTTACTGATATTAAACCCAACACGCGTTAAACAGCATCTGGCTGGTTTTCTGGCATCGCCCTTTTAAACGCATCCAAAGTGAGACATTTCGCTTCGATTTCCATAAGACGCTCCCACTTCATAGAGGCACCGAAACGACGGGCGTTTACAAGCTGAGGAATAAGGCAAACATCCGCCAAAGTCACATCCTCACCAAAACAAAATGGTCCTGATTGCCTTTTGATTAAGGCTTCACACGCATCTAATCCCTCATTTATCGTCGTCGCAGCCCAGGCATTGACTTGATCTTCATCCAGCCCAAGAGCTGACAATCTTTGAAGAATTTTCAGATTTTGAATAGGATGTATATCGCATGCAATAACCTGCGAAAACGCCCGAACTCTAGCGCGCTCAATTGCATTATCAGGCAAAAGCTTGGGCGTTGGAATAATCTCATCCAAATATTCGCAGATTGCGAGACTTTGCGTCAAAACCGTATCATTGCTCTCTAATGCCGGAACAAAACCTTGTGGGTTTAGCTTCAGAAAAGCCTCACTATTTTGTTCATTTTTACGGAGTTTATATCCGAATTGCTCATAGGAAACACCCTTCAGATTCAATGCAATACGAACCCGATAGGATGCTCCAGAACGAAAAAAACCGTGAAGAGTATACTGACTAGTCAACGGGAGTTTCTCCAACTTTGACAGTACAGGCTGTAAGTCCGTCAATTGTCACCGAGATTTCATCACCAGTGACAACCGGTCCGACACCTGCAGGCGTTCCAGTATAGATCAAATCACCTGGCTCAAGACGGTAGAATTTAGAAATGTAGGCTACGACCTCTTCTACATCCCAAATCAACTCGGCCAAATCACCATCTTGCTTCACTTCACCATTTACAGTCAGCTTGATTGAGCCTTTGCTCATGTCGTGCACATCTGAAGCTTTGTGTAATAAACCAATTGGAGAAGACTCTTCTACATTTTTACCAGTATCCCAAGGACGACCTTTTTCTCTGGCTTCTAATTGCAGATCACGACGCGTCATATCCAAACCTGTCGCATAACCATAAATATAATCACGCGCAGAGTCGACAGGAATGTTACGTCCCGCTTTTCCAACAGCTATAACTAGTTCTGCTTCATAGTGAAAATTTTCAGTGCAAGGCGGGTACATAATTGTTGCACCAGATGGCACAATTGTTTCAGCCCATTTAGTAAAGAAAAATGGAAGTTCACGGTCTGGGTCACGGCCCATTTCCCGCGCATGAGCAGCATAATTTCTACCAATACAGAAAATACGACTTACCGGATAGGTTTCTCCACTAGTCGTTTCCGTTAGAGTTGTTTTTTTAGGTTCAAACACATTGCTCATGAACACTTCTCCCTATACAGGCCCAACTTTTCTTGAGCCCCTTTGTCAGAATAAATAAATAGGACGAGCTCTGAATCAGCGCGTAGCTGCAGCTCTTTCCACGACGGAATTGTAAAAATATCTCTTGGCCCGATCTTGAGGATTTTATCGCCAATTCGAGCTTCACCATGCCCACTAACAACTGTCGCGACACTACCATCAGAAGATTGACGAGTTTTGGTTTCAAAGCCAGCCGGCAACAACCGTACGTGCGCAGATATAATCGGCATAACAGATCCACCGGTTGCTGGATTTATGAACTCCAGAGCATGCCCGAGATGTGGATCAATCTCACTTCCTTCAGCAACACCACGTAGGGATTGCATCCAGTCTTGATACGGATAATGGAAAAGAGGTTGATGTACCGGCCTTGTATCTGCGGCACTTCCACTGAATGGACGCATATTTTTCCCGTAACGTTTTAGCGTATCTCCAGGAGGTTGCGTTTCCTTGTGTGCTTTTTCATCCAACCGCTCAGCAAATGCGGCATCAAATGATCGAACAGCGGGAATATCCAAACCATCCAGCCAGATCATATGTTGTTCAGTTTCATTTCCATGGTCATGCCATTGCCAAGAAGGCGTCAACACCAAATCAAACTGACTCATCACTGCTTTTTCACCGTTTAAAGCAGTAAATGCGCCCTCACCTTCAAGTACAAATCGCAATGCACTTTGTGAATGCCGGTGACTAGGTGCAATTTCCCCCGGAAGCACAAGCTGCAAACCAGCATAAAGGCTCGGCACTATCGCAGAACTTCCAGGCATATCTGGGTTTTCAAGAATGAGGACGCGCCGCTCTGCTTGCTCAGCCGTTATGAGCCCCCCAGCTTCAAGCAGATAATGCCGCATTGAATCAAAGGACCATTTATACACGCGTGCAGGCGATTGTGGTTCAGGAGTAACGAGGCCTGCGAGCAGCTCCCATAAAGGCAAAAGATGTTCTTGTCCCATCCTTTGATACAATTGCTGCATGCGGGACTGATTTTCTGCCGTCAGTTTGGAAAGAGACATTTACATTCCACACATAAGTCTTTGAAGCCATCATTATGATCAGCTCTTCAAATTCACTATTGCGGTATGAATTCCCCAATGTCAAACTCTAAATCAATTCACCCATCCCAATCTCTCACTCACTCTTTTACATGCTGCGCGCAATTCTTCGCCTTCTTCATCCTTCTTATAGACGGACGAATCTGGCTGGAGGGACGTTGCAGTCAAAACAGCGCGACCCTGAAGGTCAAATATTGGAAATGCCGTCGCCCTTAAGCCCGGTATCATTGTTCCATGCACTAAAGAGCACCCATCTTTACGAACACGTTCACGTATTGCTTCAACTTGGGAATGATCCATCTGAGCATCTGCCAATTCATGATATAAAACACCAATCAGCTCTTGCTCCGGCGCAAATGTCAAAAACACATGCCCAGTTGCCGAATACAGCAAAGGCAAAACACTGCCGACAGAAAAAGATGTCATTACAGCCGGCCGGCCCATATGCCAGCGAATAACAGTTGGTCCTTGTGGCCCAAGAGCTGCTATTTGAACTGTTCTTCCTGTTCGAGCGACAAATTGGCTTATTTCTGAGTCTGCCTCACGAATTGGGTCGGCCTGCCCTAAAGCCGCCAAACCGATTTTAATGGCACCTGCCCCCAGATCATATCGGCCAGTCGCTTCATTCTGATGTGCCATTCCTGACTCAATCAGACTGACGAGATAGCGATGGGTCTGTGAGGGGGCCATTCCGCATTGTTCAGCAACGCGCTTAAGCGTTGCTGGCTCGCCTATGCTAGCTAAAGCTTCAAGGACTCGGACACCGGTTTCAACGGATTGAATACCACGCCGTTTATCTTGATTATTATTTGATTCTTTTGACATTCGTAGAAACATATTCCTTTGTTTTGCAAACGTCTATCAAGAATTATCTAATGATCATTTACGCCTCAGAGAATTGACTAACCAACAATAATATCAATATTTTAAATGCTCTAGACCACAAAAGGCGTCTACAGGCGAAACACCCTCAAATGCGACCTCTCCAAACAAACGCGGCACCAACTGGCGTTGCACCTCTGCTATGGAACAATAAGCATTTATGTAAGTTTGATAATTTGGCGCATCAAACAAATAATATGGCTGCCCAAAAGAAACAATTATTGTAGGAATTTCCTGATTGAATTGCGCCATCCCATTACGTGGACTACCGTGCAATTTTGCAAAATCCAAATGAATATTGGATACACTTGGCGTGGCTTCCTGACCGATCAAATACACTAAAAGATCCGCATCTTCAGCCGTGGGGAAATTGTCTTTATCAAATCCTCTTACCTCACACCCTCTTGCAGTTAATTCCGCTTTAAATGGATCGTAATTTCTCTCTGGCGCTCCCGAAAAAAAGCTCCAACCTTTATCTTCTACAACCACAACTCTCTTTTGCTTGATTGATTTTAAAGGCAATAATTTCGCTGTGTCTTTGACAAGGGTAATCCCTTTTCCACACGCCTTCTGTGCAATTTTCATGTGCTGATCAGAGCGCAACATACCCTTGGTTTCTTCAAGCACTGGAAGTCTTTCTAGACTCGTTTTGGTGTGAAGCTGCAATTTGGCTTTCAGCGTCAGCATTCGCCGAACAGCCTCTTCCAACCGCCCTTCTGATAGCTTTCCTGTACGAACGCCATCAAGCATAAGTTTCATATCTCCAGCGGGATCTCTGCTGAACAAAAAGGCGTCACATCCATTTTCAATAAAAGCTGGTACTGCTTCTTGTCGGCCCAACCAACTTGTCACACCGCCCATCACAGTGGCGTCAGATACGATAAGCCCTTGAAAACCCAGCCTTTCACGTAGCAGGACACGATTTAACAGATCAGACACAGATGCCGGCTGAAATGCACTTCGTCCTGCATCTGGAATCAGAGATCGAATAAAAGATGGGAGCGCAATATGCGCGGACATAATGGTCATGACACCATCATTGATCAGCGATGAATATATACTCCCAAATGTATCCATCCAATCGTCAAAATTTTGAGGATTTGCTGTCGTTACAAGGTGTTGGTCACGCTCATCATAGCCTTCACCAGGCCAATGTTTAGCGGTGGCAGCCATGCCGTGCTCCTGTAGGACACGCACATAAACACGCGCCTGCTCTCGCACTTTTTCAACATCACTCCCATAGGAACGCGTCCCTACCACCGCATTGCGAAACGCAACATTGAGATCAACTACCGGCGTAAACGTCCAATCATACCCCAATGCACGACTTTCAAGAGCAACCAACTTTGCTAATTCTTCTGTTAATTCAAGGTCATCGCACGCAGCTACCCCTAATTGGTTGGGAATATGCGTTGCGAATGGATAGCTAATCGAACCGCCCTCAATGTCACCAGTAATAATAGGAGGAACACCTTCGCTTTCATCTAATAACCGCCTTGTTGCACGCAAATGCTGCTCAAGATTATGACAAGGAAAACGGTGAATACCACCTGGCGCAATGGCGAGTAAGTCATCACATTCAGCATCTGTATCGTATCGACTTGATAGCACAAATAATTGCGCTATGCGTTCTTCCACACTCAAACTCGTGAGGGTTTTGTCTACCCATTTTGTGGCTTTAGTATCGAGACTCAGTGGGTTTAGTGTGGGTTTCGTGTTCAATTTCTTCATACCTTCATCCGCCCATTACTAAAGTGAGCGCATCAGGGTCACCTGCGTAAGATGATACCCTTAATTCCACATTCTCAAGCGCTGGTAATTCTCGCTTTTTCACACTTTCATTCCAAAGCGCCAAAGCTTCAAAAGAACATGTCACGTCTACAGATTGAGAAGTACCTGCATTCACTTTCACAGGCGCAAACCCCACCAAAATCGACTCATTTGCATGCTGTCCCGTTAAACGTTTTCCATACACTTGAACGATATGAATACCATCTCGCGAACCGGTATTTTCAACTGCAATTTTAAGGGCCGCTTTTTCTGCGTCCAATTCTTTGATTGTTGCATTTGAAATGACAAACTCAGTGTAGGATAACCCAAATCCATGCGCATAAGCAGGCTCGTGATTGTTTGCATCAATCAGGCGCTGACCATATAAACGACCATATTCAATTGCTGTGGCGTCTTTGTCGAAAAATGGCAGATCTTTAGCATTTTGGGCAATAGCATATGGCAAATGACCAGCTGGATTCACATCACCGGAAATAATATCAGCCAGTGCATGACCTCCTTCCATACCCGCATACCACATCATCATCAGAGCCGGGACATCATCTCGCCACTCATCCATGAGCACAGCACCAGCAGCAATGATGGCCACAATTGTTTTAGGGTTTGCCGCGCTTACTTTTTTAATGATTTCCCGATCAACTTCCCGCAATTCAAGCGAGGAGCGATCACCACCAACAATTTTCATAGCTGCATCATCCGACAGCTTACTCGCCGCCAACTCAGCCATTTTTTCCTCAAAACCTTCTGGTGGTGGCGGAAAATTCTTTTTAAATTCAGGGTTTGAGCGCATTTGATTGCCACCAAAAAACTCCCCCTCATCTCTATAATCATATCCAGCCACAATAATGGCCACATCCGCATTTTTAGCAGCGAGCTCAGCCGCATCTGGATTATCTTCTGAGACCAATTCTATCTGCGCATCTGGATACCGAGCACGTATTCCCGCTTCAGGTGTCACATAATAAGGTGGTACGACCCGCGATGATCCGTGATCCCCCATATTCGGAGCATTCGCCAAACGCCCAATCAAAGCTATGCGCTTCACATTAGATGATTCAATTGGAAGAACTGCTCGCCCTTCTTTATCCTCATTTTTAAGCAGGACCATAGATCGACTGGCAACTTCTCGGGCCAATTGTGCTGCTGCCTTATTGGCGATTAAAGCTTCTGGATACCCATCTTCCAAACGTGCTGCATAATGCTTCAACTGTATTTTTAAAATGCGCAGACAGGATTGCTCTACTGTTGACCAATCTGTCTCACCGCTTTCAATTTGCGTAGCCAGATATTGTGCTCTTTGTTGGATATAAGGTGCCTCAAGGTCCAAACCAGCATTCAGTGACGCCGCGCTATCACGCAACCCCATGACAAAATCACTGATGACAAAGCCGTCAAACTTCCAAAGCCCCCTTAAAACATCTGTCAGAAGGTAATTATGATGACCTGCCCACTCACCATTTATGGCGTTATAGGCGCTCATGACACTATCCACGCCTTCGTCAATTACTTGTTTAAAATGAGGTAGATACACGTCGTGCAAGTCTTCTTGGCTGACGGAAACATCAACTTCAAAACGTTTATTTTCCATGCTGTTGAGTGCATAGTGTTTCACACATGTCATGGTGTGCTTTTTCACGCCCCGACAAAGGGCTGCGCCAAAACTTCCTAATTGATAAGGTTCATCCCCATAGGTTTCTTGAACACGTCCCCACGCCGGATGGCGCGCAAGGTTTATACAGATTCCACCAAAGAAATTTCCGCCGCGCGCCCGAACTTCCTGACCGATAACATCACCAATTTGTTCTTCAAGCTGGACATCCCATGTGGCCCCTCTCGCCATAGCCACAGGAAAAGCCGTGCCTTCACCAGACACACAACCACGCGGACCATCGACAAAGTGAATTCCCGGAATACCAATTCTATCAATCTGGCCCATAATATAAGGACGAAGATTATAGCGGGTGGTCATCATTTGCATAATGCCATCATGAAAAGGCAAATCACCGTCCAAAACCCAAAGTCGCTCTTCTTCGGTGAGCAAATCATACAAAAATTTAGCTTGCTCAGATAGCGATGCTCCCCGCTTGACTTCGTCTACGGCCTGATCAAATGGTTTTGTCATCGCTGCATCTCTCCTATTATATGTCATCATGCACAGCTTCGGCTATGCTACCAATTCAACCCATTTATTTCACAATGGGGAATTAATGTCATATATGGATATATCGCTATAATCAATTTAGAATAAAGACAAGATTTAGGAGCACGAGCTGCTGCAAGACAAAAGCTCTTTATATCTACCTTATAGTCATGACAGCCGCGTACGAAGAAAGCTCACTAAAAAATACACTCACAGCTTTTAAATTCAGCACATTATATTTCTAGATCATTTAAAGGTATGCTCGTCCAATTACCGATTGAATGAAGCTAACCTGCCAGAGCAGACTATGGTCGAACCTTTGCAACGACACGGCGATGCAACGTTTCGGGTAAAAATGAAACTATCCAAGCAATCGCTTCATAATGGGCTTGTAGCCATATCGCGTGGTACCCACCCGTTTCAACGCATGAATAGCTATGCTCTATGCCTTTCCAATCCACTCTGTTTTTTAATGATTTCACACGAACCAAATGCATGCATT
>JGI2924J29684_1077626_pt1 | contig 19746 bp, 18 predicted proteins | sample BenlonsequencITS_FD_29684 | JGI IMG/M metagenome (IMG submission 29684)
CGCTGACGCGGTGTCCTTGCTCTCTTCGATTCTACAGCGACAGCTGAGCAGTATCAACAATCTCCTACAGAAGAGCGTTAAAATAAACCTCTGGCTTCTGAGGGTCATTCCGACGTAGTCCTCAGATCTCAGAATTCGACAGCACTACGTTTTAGAGGCTTGTGGACGGAAATTCTTGATCCGTGGTTGTATCGCGTATTTGGGTAGAGTTGGGCTACAGTGGGAGGTTCTTCGCGCGAGCTAACTGATCCGATGTAATGGAATTTGGAAAGTCCGATGCCAGCGCGGCCGTACGAAATTGGTCAGTAGAGACCGTTCCAGAGACCTGCTATACAGTCGGATTGATGAAACCACTGCTGCTGAGAGCGGAGAAATCCTTCTGTACCTGGTAAAGTGGCAGGAAGCAGGTAACCTGTGGGACGGATTTATTGGCAATTAGTTGTAGTGTATCGTATGGACGAACTTACGGCGAACATTTCGTTCGACAGGTTCGCCGATATGCCGGAATTCTACGGGTCAGGCGCAGCAAAGTATCGTCTGGCGATGGTAAAGGAGCGAGGGGACTTCCTTGATCTGTTCGAGGGTGCGCGCCACGTTGACGCGGTGACCTACGCAGAGACACCTGAGTTGATGGTGAAGATGTTGACGGAGTATGATATCGGATCGCTGGATGTCCTGATCGGGAACGCTGAGGATTACGCTGATCAAGTCAGTGAGGTTTCAACAGCTCGGTCGTTGGTTCAGCTCCGACAAGATGACCGTCTCACGGTTCGGCTGAAAAACCGGAAGACGGTCCACTCGAAGATCTACCGGATCGTAATGCCGGACGACACGGTGAAGCTCGTACAGGGGTCTGCGAATCTTTCGCGGAACTCGTGGGAGTACCATACGAACCAGATCTCTGTCTTTACGACCGAAGTCGGGACAGAACTGGACAAAGAATTCGAGAAGTTCATCGACGAGTACCGCGAAGGGTACAGCAACCAGACACTTCTTGAGGGGTTAGTCGAAGCGATTGAGGATGCTGATTCGCCGGAAGAGCGGGAGAACCGCATCGAGTACTGGGTTGGTACAGGCGATCTCGATGTGAGCGACACGGCTGCACTGAATCAGGACGCCGTCGAGGATCTGAAGGACGTCGCTGACCAGGTTACCGCAGTTGTGGATAACCCAGAGGAAGCCGATGAGACAGTTGCGTTCATCGAGGAACCCGAGAACGCCGACCGTACCGTTGTCGAACCCGACGATTCAACAGGTGAGAACGGGTCAGACGAGACAGAAGACAATGACGAGTCACCGGATGTCGGACTCGTCGAATCCGAGCACGAGACAAGCTTAACGGACACACTCGACCGGCCGCGAGTCAGAGCACCTGACGAGAAGATCCGAATGGGTACGAGCAAAGTGGACAAAGACACTGCCAACGAATTCGGGACTGGCCTCCGTGACCGCGGTGCGACCGTCGAAGACCACAGTATCACTGCGCCCCTGAGCGCATACAACAACCAAGTCAAGGAATCAACGGCAATTCCGACAATGTCCGTTCTTCCGGAGGCCGAACAGGTCATGATCGGGGAAGACGACGAGATGATCCTCGTCGCCACCGACGAACCAACACCCGAGGTCCTCAACCACTGTCTCGAAACGATCGAGGATTACATCGAGACCGTCGATAATCACGGGCACACACAGTCTACGACCGCAGTGATGGCTCAGATGTACGAGGCGTTCCTCTACGGGTTTTGGGCTCCGTTCGCCAATCAGTATGCCGAAGCACTCTCTTCCCCCTCACGGACGCTAGACAACGTTCTCCAACACCTCTATATCGAAGGGAAAAGCGACGCTGGGAAAGACAAACTCACAGAATACATCCTTCGACTCATCTCTGATAACACAGTCGTCTCAGGTGTGGACGCGGACGACGTCGGTGTCGGAGAAATCCGCGGTATCCGCGAGTGGGATACGTGTTTCCCGTACGCCATCATTGACGCGGAAAAGCGCAAGATCCAGAATTGGAGTCCGATCCGGAACTACTGGGGTGACTGGACACCGACGAGCGTTGATCAGCCCTGCCTCATCTTCACGACGAACGACGCACTCCCGAAATCAGAGTTCCGGAACCGAATGAAAATCCTGAGCATGGACGTATCGTTCCCATCAAACCCTGAAGATCCAGGATTCCGCGAGGCTCAAGATGATCTCGCCGAAGTACTAGAACGGGAAAATCCGATCTTCAGTTACGTCGCCCGTCGAATGCTCACCGAACAACCCTGGACCGACGGAAACGGCACCATTGAGGATGTTCGACGTATCTTCCGTGAGTTCTACGTTGAGGCTGGCCGAGAGCAACCAGAATACTTCCCTGCATACGAACCGGCTGAGAAAACGTACGACACAGGCCGCCTCAAGTGGCAGCGGGACATTCAAGGCGGCCGCGTCACGTTTGAATCTGAACCCGACGCGATCACTGCTGACTTCGATCGTGAAGAGTACGAAGTGTACGACTACGAGAAACGCCTCCCGAAACGCTTCATGTCCGAAAAATCCTCTACGAGCGTCTACATCGGAGCCCCAGAGGAGTTCGCCGAATGGATCGGGTATTCCGTCGACGAACTGCTGAATGGGGTCGCCGAGACAAGCAGCGATAACGAACTGCCGACTGAACCAAAGACAACTTCCAATGAAAACGAGTCGAGCGGTTTCCTCTCACGGCTATTTGGCGATTAACTCTCTGAAAGTCAACCCGTACTTCAAACGTCACAACTCCCGTTGGAGTACTGTATCAATTCGATCGATCACCGCGTCCGCTGTCTCATTACGTCTTGCCGCCTCTCGCAGATCGTCGAAGTACTCGGCGAGCGTCGCTACGACGTCATCACCTAACTCTCTGGGGTCGATGACTGGGTGATCTTTGACATCTCCTGATTCAAATTCCTCACACGCACATGTCCACTGCTCCTTGAACGGGTGATGACCAAATGCCGATACCAGCGTTCTGCTGCTGCGATGCTTCCTTTTGTTCGTGATGGGAGTTGGTGTCTTGGCCGATCAACATATGACCGCATCACGGCTTACGCCGCATCGGTGGAGGTTGCTGCCACCTGTTGTCATGAAACCTCGCTGCGGGAATGATCCGCAGTATGCCGCCCACCTACCGAGTGGCGGGTTTCCGAGGCGGTTGTTCGAACTACGTTTCGACTAAGTGGCTGAATTCCTCGACGACAATTTCGCCGTCTACTGCTCGCTCCTCACACCAGTTCAGGGCTTCTTCGTCAGTCAATAGCTGGATTTCTTCGCTGGACATGCGCTTGTTGCTGATCTTCTCCGCCCATTTCGTCGCTGCACCGCCGTCCCCATGGAGGAAGTATTCCCCGTCAGAGGTCTTGTACAAGGTCTCGATCAGGTAGTTGAAATCGCCCTTATCTGTGAGCGGAGCGTATCGAGCAATCTGTTCGGCCTGGTCTGTATCGTACAGCTTCCGGTCGATGACTCGCTGCATGCAAACCGGGACAACCGCCAATTGAATTTAAAACCTTGCCCCGATTCCCCGCGATTTCTAACCCATCAGGTCGTTAGAAGCCAGAATCCAGACTCACAGCACGACCCTCCGACTGACAGCACGACCATATCAGCCATCATAGCAATTGAAAGATTGTATCGTGATGAGAACAACCATGAAACAACCAATTCGCCGCGCGCGACGGCTGAGCCAAGCATGGCTAGCAATGATTTCTTCGAAATCTAGAGACAATCCCTTCAGAAAAACAGACCAGCCGAGTTCTGTGGGCTGGATGGGCAGGATTAGTCGAGACTCTGCACGCCAGTCGAATCGCCACCACCGAAGTCAGCTGCTTCAGACTGAGACGGCTCACGCTGCTTGCGCTCATACGCCTCCTGCCAGTCGTCGATTACCGGGCGACTCTCAGCACCGTGTTCTGTGAGCCGACGTCGAACTTGGATGAGCGCCGGCGTGTTCATCGCGTCGCCGGAGACGATCGCTTGCCCGGGCGTCAGACCAGGTAATTCGCGGGTGACGTCCTCGCCGGCGGCCTCGACGGACTTCTTGATCGCGTCCTGGTCGTTTGGATTCCGAATTTTCATCGAAATCTGCGTCCCGCACTGCGACAGGACGTCCGGGTCGATCTTTGACGGGCGCTGACTGATGATTCCGAGTCCGAACCCGAACTTACGTCCTTCAGACGCGATCGTCCGCATGATGCCAAGCGATGGCGCATCACCTGAGGCAGGGGCGAATCGATGGCCTTCCTCGAACAGGGAGAAAATCGGGTGTTCGATCTCGGAGTCTCGGCCACGCACGTCGTTGAGGCGCTCTCGGTACAGTCGACGCACGAGAACCGTTGTAATGAGTTGCTGATCCCGTTTGTCCAGAGTATCCATCTGAAGGACTGTACACTGACCAGGATCCACGATTTCGTCCAACGGCACGTTCTCTTCGGGGTGGAACAAGTCGTTCCGCTGTATCGACCGGCGAAGACGCCACTCTAACGCGCCGACGCTGGAGTCATCCGGGTCGTAAATCTGCTCCATCTCGTGGATGAGATCATCGACTCCCCAGGTTCGACTCTCTCGTTTCTGCATTGAACGCCACGCTGTCGAGAGCCGTTCCTGCATCCTGTTACTCGGGTTATCCAAGATCGCCATGACGTCCCCGAGTTCCAACTCAGAAATCCGAACGTGGAGTCGTTCCGGATCATAGTACACGACATCCGGCTGGTACCCGTCTTCGCCTTGGAACGCCTCGTGACCCTGCATTTCGTCCAGTGTGCTGTATTCACCGTGCGGATCGAACACCAGTAGTGAGGCACGGGAACTGGGCCGCATCATCTCCTCAATCAGGACAGACGCGGTGTAGGATTTCCCGCTACCAGTTTCCGCGAGGATCGCCAAGTGCGTCGATACGAACTCCTCGATTGGGAGATGGATGTTCGTCGCTTCTTCCGCTCGGTTCAGTAACCAGCCGATGTGCGCGACGCCTTCCAACTCAGTCACGTCGACGCGGTCGGTTTCACAGCCGAGGTTCGGCAGCACCGTTTCGAGCTGAGGATCCGGTGCGACAGACAACGGCGTTCCCGGGTCAGGTAATTGCCGCGGATTGGCGAACGTCGTCATAGTCGTATCGTAGTACCCGATGACCGTCGCGGTCAACCGGTACAACTCCGTGTCGTCAGTCGGAACCCCAAGTGTCGCCGCGACAGTGTCAGGAGCGACATTCGGATCGGCGAGGAACCCCTCCGGAAGGCCTCTGATTAACTCACGGTTCGTCACGCGGGCAAACACTGACCGAGTGTCGCCTTCGACCGTAACTGAGTACGTGATGAACTCGCCCGTCTTGATCGTTCTATCCGCCGGTGCGACAAAGACGAACTCGTTCGGTCCGTCCCCAGGGCCAGCGACCGTTCCGATCACGTCCATCTGCCCCGACATTAGACCACCCCTCGCTGTTCACGCGCCTGCCACTGCACGTTCTGCTCGACGACGTCTAACACGCGCTGGTTCGAGTCGTCCTCAGGAAGCACCCCTCGCAACCGGTCGATCAGTGTCACGATGACTTCCGCACCGAGGTCGCCCGCGATATCCACTAACCGATCCAGATACGCCAACTGTATTTGCCCATCCACGCGGTGGAACGCTTCTGTGAATTGGTCCGGGCAGTGGTACACTGTGTCGTCAACTTCCAGTGTCCATCGCGGCATCTGGTGACTTGGATCCGCGATTGTCCGGTCGTCAGTAATGACTGCCGTGCCGAGCAGCGCAATCCCGACGAGCGTCGTTCGCTCCTCGATGTACCCTGGTGTGAACTGCGCTTGGTCGTCTTGGGCTAATCGCGGCCCGGTTCGTCCCTGATCTGGATCCACTAATTGCGTGTCGTAAATCACGCCGACAATCACGTGTTCAGTCCCGTCAACGGTCTTCTTGATGAACACTGGTTGCCCGAACTCGCGTTCGTGTAGTTCCGGCGGTCGGTCGCAGTCCCGGTCCTTGTAGACCTCTGCGACGTAATCGAGGTGGCTGTTCGAGGACACGATACTCCCGATCCGGACACACGAGTCAACGTCCGGCGAATCACTTGGTGTTGATACGTTCGTCATAGATTGCGATTAGTGTGGCTGCCTGTTGCTTGCTCCGTGCGTACTACCGAGGGAACGCGATGAGCGATCATGGTCATCGACGACGGAGTTCCTTACTGAGGGCTTTGGCGTTCCATCCGAGCGGGACGTCGTTCGAGTCAGCCCACCGCTGGACGATCCGATGGAACTGTTGCCGGTCTTGATGGTCGAGTACAGCGTCACTATCAGCTTGCTGGAGGATCTCCGGGTAGCCGCGCCCAACCCCAGCTTCAGCCCGTACAATCTCGACAGTATACTCGTACATCGAGTCGTACCCATCAGGCCCATCGCGGCGGCACAGCCATCCAGGGAACTCGATCCGATCGAGCCCAGCACCAGGCGGGACGTTGAGGTACGAGAACAGGATATCATCCCGGAACTCGTACTGCTCTCCTTCGTACGTCGTCTGTAACGCGTCGATGCTCCCGTCGCGCTTCGAAATGAACGGAATTGTCGTATCGCCCCACGGACTCATCAACTCTGTCAGAACGTGCGCGTCTGGGATGACACGGTCAGTCTCGAACTCATCCTGTAACAGGAGTCGCGTCATCTTCACGAGTTCAGTCGCGCTCGAGCCCGCGATATACCCGACCAGCGGGATCTCATGGTGCTGACTCGCCGCGATCACCCGGCTTAACGTCGAGATGTATCGCTCGCGCGTCTCCGGCTTCAACGGATTCGCAAACGATGCGATCAGCGGGCCATCGTAGAAGACGATCGGCGTATGGTCGATGTCGCCGGCATCACGAGCAGCTGCTAGTTCCACGAGTTGCTCGATGAGCAGCGATCCTTCGTATTCGAAGCGATGATGCCCGACGAGTTGCGAATCGACGAACCGGTAATCTCCGTCCTCAGATTCCCGCGTGATTTCGTCAGGTGTCAACAACCGCCCGTCGACATCTCGTTCAAGCCGGCCGTCAGCGTGATGATAATTGACTGCCCACGCTGCCTGGACGTACGCCAGCGGGACGTTGAACTCCGTGGTCGGCGGGAGTTGCGACCCGTCCACAGCCATCACCGGCACATCATTGAGAATCTCGCGCGCCCACTCGTTGATCTCCTCGTGGTTCTCCCACCCATCACTCTCGGAATGCGGAACGACGAGGCTACTCGCGGAATCGAACTCGTCGGTCGGATACGCTCCAGGGTATGACGCTCGGTGCAACTCTTCACGGATCTCCTCGCTCGTCCACTCCTCAGGGAGCCGCTGGAACGCGTCCTGATACCGCTCGACGATCCCCGTACCATCGTCCAGATACGCTTCGATCGTCTCAACGCTGGACTCCAACTCGGCAGCAACCCCGTGTTTGTCGATCGGCATTAATTCACGGTCACCTCCGACGACTGCTGGTCCTTCTCCACAGTGACCGTGTAATCCGTCATCGAATCGAACGTCTGGTCGTGACTAATGACCGTGAGCTGCTCGAAACTATCCAACTGCTTCAACTGCGTGACCAGGTTCTGCTTCTTCTCCCGGTCCAGATTCGCTGTCGGCTCGTCGAGGAACGCCACACCGACCGACGCTAACTGTTCCAGGATGGCGAGGCGCACTGCAAGCGCAGCCGCCATCTTCTCACCGCCACTCAGCGTCGTGAACGACTTCCGCACGTCCGCATCGTGTACGACGATCTCGTAATCGCTCGTCCATTCCAGCGTCTCCCCAGACGCGCCGCGAATCGATCGGAACAACTCGTTCGCACGCGCACCGATCCGATCCGTGATGATCTCACGCATCTTCGGCCCCGCTTCCCGCACGTTCGCACGCACCCACTCGGCGAACTGCTGATCCGCCTTCAACTCCTTCAACTGCTGGAGCTTCTCCTGGCGCTCTTCCAACTTCGCTTCTAACCGCTCGATCTCTTCGCGTACCCGCTCCAGATTCTCCTTCTTTTCTTCAAGTGTTCCTTTGGCGCGCTGGATCTCGCCATTGAGCTCATCGATCTCTGCATCAAGTGCCTCGAAGCGTTCTTCATCAAACGACGTTCGCGTCTCCTCCAGCTCGGTTTCCGTTTCTTCGATCTCGGCTTCGAGCTCCGCAAGCTCATCGTCCAATTCGTCGGCCCTTTCCCGACGCTCCTTGACTTGCGATGCCTGCTGCTCGTTCTGCAGATACGTCTGATATGCTTCCTTCGTCTCTTCCAGCGTGTCCTCGACCTCGCCGATCTCCTCATCCAGTCCGTCGAACTCGTCTAACTCATCCGCAATCTCGTCAAGCACCGACTGTTCCTCTTCTAACTCAGCGCGCTTTTCTTCCAACTCCTCTGGTGCATCCGCGTGCTCGTCTACCCGGAACTCTGCCTTCTGGTACTCGTTATACGCCTCTTCTAAGTCATCGCGTTCAGCTTCGAGGTCCGGGAGTTCCGCTAACTCGTCTTCTAACTCCGATAACTCCGCCTCAGTCTCCTCTTTCTCCTCACGGAGTTCGTCGAGATCGTCTTCTAACGACTCGATCTTATCCTGATGAAGAGAAATCTTCTCAACGCGCTGTTTGACCTCGGTCGCTGCCTCATGCCGTTCGCGTAACTCCGCGAGCTCTTCAGCGAGATCCGCGCGCTCCGCTTCAATCTCCTCGATTCGATCTTCTCGTTGCTCGATCGTCTTCGACCGATGTTCTTCGTTTAACGGCCGGTCACACGTCGGGCACGGCGCATCAACATCCGTATCACGCAACCGCTCTAACTGCTCTTCGAGTCGTTCCCGTTCGTTCTTCAGTTGTTTCCGACGTACCTCTTTGTTGTTAATCTCTTCCCCGATCTCGTCCGGATCCGTTGTCTCCGCCCACTCTTCTTCGATCTCGGCAATCGTCTCTTCTAACGACTCAATCTCCGCTTCCGTCTCCTCGATTTCTGCAGCGAGTTCCTCAATCTCCTGCTGGAATGCCTCAACGTCGTCTTCGCGGTCCTTCAGTGACTCAATCCGGTCATCCAGTCCCTCATACCGCTCCTTCTCAGTTTCAAGCGACTCCAACGTCTCTTGTGCTTCTTCCAGCGTCTCCGACTGCTCCTCAAGCTGCTCAACTCGGAACTCGATCGACTGAATCTCCTCTCTCTGTTCGTCACGCCGGTCCTCAAGCGCGTCCCGCTCTTCCTCCTCCTCTTCTAACTCATCCAGTCGGTCACTCGCATCCTGATACTGCTGATACCCATCACGGTTTGCCTCGCACTTCTTTCGGGCTTCCTCAGCATCCTCAAGTTCCGCCTCAGCGTTTTCCAGTTGGTCTTCTGTCGCCTCGATTTCCTGATCCAGGGACTCAACCTCGTTTTCGAGGGACTCGATCTTCTCTTCGACAGCCGCTAACTCCTCATACTCCGTTTCTTTCTCCGATACCTCGGCCTCTTTCCGCTCGATACGCGCTTCAAGCTCATCAACTGCGTCAGCCAACGATTCTGCTTCTGCTCGTTCCTCCGGCAGGTTCTGCACTTCGCCAGTGAGCGTATCGATCTCACTCCGGAGATCCTGCTGTTGCTTCTCAATCGCGTCCGGGACGTCTTTGAGTTGGTTCCATGATTCCTCGTACGCATCGAGATTCAGCAACGCGTCAAACGTCGCTTTCCGATTCCGAGCCGTCTGCGAAAAGTCAGACAGGAACCGCGTCTGCGGCACCCCAATACACGACTCCCACAAGCTTCCTAACTCATCGCCATCCTCAACGTCGAACCGAACGCACACCCAGTCCATCAACTGGCTTTTCGAATCGATGTCCTGGTCTATCCACTCATCAGTTTCAGCGTCGTAGCGATGCACCCCGTAGTTCGACCGGCCAACCGACCTAGTTACTCGGAACCGCTCGGTCCCGTTTTCCGTCGGCGTGTCGAACGTGACCTCGACGGTCCCTGAGCTCGCGCCTTCTCGAACGAAGTCCTTGTTGTTGAATGGCAGCGAATCGAATAACGCGAACCCGATCGCTTCCTGAATCGTCGATTTTCCTGCCCCGTTCTCACCGAGAATCGCTGTCACACCGCCCTCGATCGGTACCTCTGTCCGGCCTTTGTACGACTTGATATCTTCTAACGCGACTTCCGTGATTCTCATTCGTTCATCACCTCCGCAGCCTCATCAGCCTCAGCACGCGACTCCTCAGTCTCCACGGCATCCGACGCGGTTTCCGCGGCGTCACCATCGTCGAACGGATCCTCATCAATATCGAGAACCACGTCGTCGGCTAACTCCGGGAACAGGTCCCGCCGCGCCGAACTCACCGAATCTTGGATGTCCTCAACCGCTTCTTCGGCTTGCGCCATCTGGTGTGCGTCTCCCAGCACATCAGCCACATCCGACGCGTTCTCAGCATACACTGACTCCTGCGCGATCGTCTCGAACACACTATCCTCCAACGCAGCCGTGTTCAACTGACCGTCTTTGAACACCTCTCCCTCATCGATCTCCGAGATGAGTTGCTGCACGTTCGCAGTCCGAATCCCAGTATTCACCTGAACGTACAGCGCTTCACACGTCTCTTCCGCGTATGCCGCGAGTTCGTCCGTTCGGAAGTCCCCGCGACTAAACTGCAGCGTCCCCGTAAACCGAAGGTCAAGAATCGCCTCTCGCGGCTCACCGTGCGCCGTATACTTCGACTGCTCACAGTACTCCTTGACCGTCGTCTGCTCGTTTTGCACGTGTTCTTGGAACGCCGATTCTAATTCACCTGGCGACTCGTACGGCGTCACGTCAAACTCAATGCGGTAATACGGACGACGCTTTGACTCGTGATGCGCCACCTCGTAGCTAACTGACTCGTCGCCTTCGGACGCATCGGCGTTCAGCGACACTGAATAATACCCATGTTCCCAGTCATCCCGTCCTTCACGCGTATTGTGTGCTTCCGGTGAGCCGGGGTTGTAGATCCAGTCACCGGCCTCGTACCGCTTGTGGATATGCCCGAGTGCAAGGTAATCCACGACCTCCTTCACCTCCCGCAACTCGGTGTGCGTCACTGTCCCACCTAACGTCGGCACCTCGTCTTCCATCCCGAAGTGCCCCAACAACACCGTGAACGCCGGCTCGCCGTATTCCTCGTTCGTTGCTTGAATCCCGTTCGCAACTTGCTGGAGTGCCTTCCCGGTCTTCGCGCCACGCCACTGCAGTCCGAACACGCGAATCGGGCCATCACACTCTGCTGTCTCAATATCGTAGAACCCCGCGTACTCACCAGGCTCCTCGGGATCGTACGGTTCGAATCGCGCTGTATCCGGATCTGCATCCAGATCGGCTTTCAGAAAGACAATCTGTCCGCGTTGGTGCAGGTAATTCAGCCACGTCACGTCACGCGGCGTCAGATTTTCGTCATGGTTTCCACGCGAAACGAGCACTGGGACGTCGTCCGGTATCTGGTCGAGTTCTTGTTCGGTCTGGTGGAGGACTTTCGGTCGAAGATCCCGAGAGTGGAACAGATCTCCCGGTAACACGATTACGTCAGTTCCGCGCTCCTCAACCATTTCTTGGAACGCAGCGCGCGTGGTTGAGACCATGTCGTCCTCTCGTTGTTTCAGTCCGTACTGTCGATGCCCGAGGTGTGTGTCCGCGATGTGTCCAAACGTTAGCATTGTCGGTGAATCAGGGTCAGTCCGTATTCAGTCAAGGCCGGTACAAATCACGTGACTGAGCGTCTATGGCTACATGTGACTGGACAGCTATTAAACATCAGACAACCAAAGCGAAAGTGAAAATCAGGATTTGTAATAGCAACGTTCACTGTCTGCTACTGGCAGTGTGGTTCTGGTAGTTCTTGCAGGACTGATCAGATTCTAAGTTGTAGGTCAACTCTCAGCCGATCCGACATCTAACCACTCATCGTCGCGCAGACCAGAGCAGATATCGGAACATCAATCGTATACTGCTACTGTCAACTCTATTCGCTGGCTATTGATTGGGGTAGTCTGATCGCTCCCACCAGTTTTTGCGATGAGGAAATGAGGAATAGGTCTCTGTTAGGAGAGACACCACTTCGAGGGTAATCTGGTCATAGAGATCGCGGCACCGTACCAATTCTACAACGTAATCATCTGTGTCGGCAGCTTCAGTTTCAATCGGATTACCAAACTGTCCGGTCGAAACCACGATCAATCGGTTTGGATCATGGGTTTTCGCAGCTTCCTGGAGTTTATAAAGCGCGTCAGCATCAACAGTCGTGTAGATTCCGGTGTAGCGCTTTACTTGAACAAGTGCATCGATATCCGAGGAGGAATCATCTGAAGCGAATATCACGTCAACGCCACCATCATTAGTCGGTGGGGTGGTGTGAGCGCTCCAACCTTGCTCTCGATATATCGTAGCGACGATCTCCTCTAACGCTGTTGGCTTGACCCCTGAACACCACCTTTCAAAATCCTCGCCGGATTGAATACTATCATCCATATCGGATACCGCTTCTTGGAGTGAATAAAGTATAGAAGCCGTTCTACATCATCTGAGTTCCTACCAAAGATTCACCAGATACTGATACCGTTTGTCATACAATGGTTTCCCCGGCAACGATCCACAGGACAATCGGAGCACTGGACCGGGTGTTTCATAATGAAAAGGACTTCCACATCGCGTTCAGCCGTCAGCTAGCAGCCGATCTTTCTGGCGTTGTCCGACCAGAGTTCCCTGTTGACAATCCTCTTAACGATGGGAGAGAGCAGACATACCTCGATATCATCCATCTTGAAGACGGACACGCAACAGCGATTGAACTCAAGTATCCCTTAGATACCTTCCACTCGATTGAACCGCTCCACGGTTTGAATGAGGTGTTCAACCACAGCAAAATCCAAGCCTATGATATTCCGATGTATGAGTTCTGGAAAGATGTCGCAACCGTTGAACGGCTAGTTGCGAACGGGAGCATCGACACCGGGTATGTCCTCTCCTTAACGAATTATGAAGGATGCTGGCAGAAGCGTGGACAGCATCTGAACGCTGCAGACTTCCTCACGTACGACGGTCGTCAAGTTACCGGCACACTGGCCTACAGCGATGATGCATCCGCAAAAACGAAAGAGAACTACCCACCACTTCACCTCTCCAGCACCTACGAACTCACGTGGCAGCCCTACCAGTACACCACCCCGTCACATCCAGAGGGAAGTACTGAATTCCAATACGCACTCATAGAAGTCGATCCGTGAGAGCACGAGTCTTAGATCTAGAACCCAAACTCAAACTCTATGGATACCAGTGAACTCAAGCGGATCGATGAAGTCCCGTTGCGGGAGGTTTGGGAGCACGAAGAGCAGGATTTTACGCCGTGGCTTCTCGAAAACATTGATCAACTCGCGTCGCTGATCGGCATCGAGATTGATGACGCCAATAGAGAGACCGCAGTTGGAGACTATACCGCGACCTTGTCGGAACAGAACCGACGACGAGCGATCCCGTTGTCATCGAAAACCAGTTCGGATCAACTGATCATGACCATCTCGGTAAGTTACTGACGTACGCCGCCGGTATTGACGCCGGGTTTGTCGTATGGGTCGCTGAAGGGTTTCGAGACGAACATCGGTCCGTTCTCGACTGGTTAAACACCCGCGACTCTTCCGGCGCTCGGTTCTTCGGTGTCCGACCCCGCATCGTCAGTGTCGGTACTGACGACGCTACTCTCGGGTTCGAGTTCACGATCGTCGTTGAGCCGAACGACTGGGAACGAGAACTCCGTGACCCGCTTTCCGATCGAGAACAAGGGTACCGGGACTTCTTCGCCAGTCTCGTTGATGCGTACGCAGAACACCGTCCAAGCTGGAACCGGTTAACCCCACAGCCACGATCATACTTGACGTTCGGTGCAGGAATCAGTGGCGTCTCGTTTGGATGGGTGTTTCACGGCGAGACCGAATTCTCCGTTGAGCTGTATATCGATGCTGGCGATGCAGAGCAAAACAACGCAATCTTCGAGTCGCTCAAAGAAGACCAAACAACCATTGAATCGAATCTCGAAACTGAAGTCGTCTGGGAACCACTTCCCAACGGACGAGCATGCCGAATCAAAGTCCCACGACCAACCCCTGCTCCCGTCGAAGAACTCACCCCTGACGAACAGAACGAACTGATCGACTGGGGAACAAACCAGATGGACGCGTTCCGTGAGGTAATCGAGCCGCGGCTCACCCAGTTCTAACACTTGAACCGCTTATCATGATCTGGTTCAACAGGAGTGAATCCCTAAGTGCGACCTGTCCGTGTTATCCGTATGCCGATCGAGTTTGGGCTTTGGCGTACCGACGGTGATGAGTACTCTCGTGTCCCGTCCGGGAAACTTGACGACGAGTCACGTCTCGAAGAGTTAGTGAAAAAAGACCCGAACCTCCTCGGACGGAATATCTTAATTACGGGCAGCAAGTCCGGACAGCGAGCGAAGCAACTTGATCTCCTCGGGATAGACGCCGAAGACGACCTTCACATCATCAAACTCAAACGCGACCGCACACCACGCGACGTTATCGCGCAAGCACTCGACTACGCGCCCTGGGTTCGAACACTCACTCATGATGACCTCACCGAGATCTACAGTGAGTTCGATGACGATCGAGAACATAACTAAAATTCATATGCCAGGGTGGTAGGATTACTCCACCCCACCTCAAATCGCCCGATTCGAAGGTTTAGGCGGCCCTAGACGCCTATTTGCAGCAATAGTATTATATGGAGTTAACACGTATCCTGACATGTCTCCCATTGAAAAGAACGAACCGGAGACGAGGAGCAAACTTTGAGTTCGCAAACAGACACCCGTGAACTCGGTAGAGGGCAGCAAACTCTGCATGAGGCGGTTAACTCTCGTCGGATTTACGAGCCGGTGAGAGGCGTTCATCCACGTGTTGAGCTTCCTAACGAGGAGTATGAGGAGTGGCTTGACGGCAACCAAGAAGTTGAGTACGTGGTAATCAACTTCTCGGACGCTAAGGAAGTCGTTGAGCGGGATGATAACCTGAGCCATGTCCTTGAGCCATGGCATATCCCGGTACTCCTCGGAACAGAACACGACGACAAGGTGAACAAGCGGACGCTGCAAGACGTCTTGGACCTACTGGAAGTCGTACAACCAGCGATCTACGTCCCAGACGTGGTCTACAACTACAACTGGATGGACGAGGAAATCCAAGAGAACGCTATCACGGCCTACATAAACCATGTTAGAACCCTGCAGGAACTGGTAATCGAGCAGGATCTGGATGTTCGGCTAATCCCGACAAACAAGGGATGGAAGTACGAACACTTCGTGGAGTACCAGGAATTATACGACGAGTTCAATTACGAGGAGTTCGCTTTCTACGCCGTCCAGTACACCGGAGGTGACGCTGGTAACGCGATCAAAGTCCTCCGAAGCCATGTCAGGAACCCTATCGCCGCTCTGGACCTAGAGAACGTGTTCCTGATCGGACGGCTTGCGGAGGATGATTTGTTAGATTTTGCTCCGCGTGTACGTGGAGCGACCGGGCTTCGGCAATGGAAGGATGCCTGTTCTACTGGGGATGGGCTCTCGCAGGATCCGTGGCCGAAGTTCCGGAAGAATCGGGAGGCCAAGCTTTCAGTCAACGATGGTCAGGAGCAGCGGCCTGTAAACGAGTTCACCGACAAGAAAGAGGAGAACTGAACAATGTTCGTATTCCTTGGTTCGTACAGCGGAGGCGGCGGAGGTTCATCGGATGACGATGATTCGCAGGATGAAGGATCGACAGACAACCAGACTCAAACCGGTATTGATGATTTCGGCGGAGCTGAAGAAGATGATTCCGGTAACGGTGAAGGTGCTGCTGCAGGCGTTGCCGGTGCCGCAGGTGCTGCAGCTGGTGCTGGTGCCGGTAGTGGTGCTGCTTCAGGGGCCGGTGCTGGTGCTGGTATCGAGCCACCGGAAGGGGAAGATCCTGAAGAGTGTGATGAAGCAGAGGATGGTGAAGAGGGTGAGAACGAAGAGGAGTCAGAGCCTGAATCCCCGGAGGTCGAAGAACCCGATCTCGAAGAGCCAGATGCAGAGCGGGAAAGTGACGTTGAGGACACGGACGAAGACGTAGACGAGGAGGACACCGATGAAGAGGAAGAAGACGATGATGAGGAGGAAGATGAGACGATAGTCGTGGTCCAAGAGGTTGATGCGTTGAGCGCGATGTCGTGGGGCGTCCAACCGGTGATGAAGCGGGTTGAGGAATGTTACGGTGAGGAGATTGAACTCTTCTATAAGCCGGCTCCTGTCCGTGATCTGGATCCAGAGCAGGAGAAACAGAAGTGGGAGAAGTGTAGTGAGGAGTTGAGTATGCCTGTTGATCCTTCGTTCTGGGACGATGACCCGCCGGAGTCTACGGGCCTGGTCAATAAGGCGTTCGAGGCATCAATCCAGCAGTATCGTGGGGTAGATTACATTCGGACGTTGTGGCGTCGTGGTATTGCAGCTGGCCGCGACATCAACGACCGAGAGGTCCTGATTGATCTGGCGTCAGAACTCGGGTTGGATTCTGACCAGTTCCAAGAAGATCTGGACGAGACCGAACTGAAGACAAGTGAGCGTGGCGAGCTTCCGTTCACGCTCATGGAAATCCAAGGAAAGCCAGTCCCCAAGAATGGCCGTGTCCGGTACACGGACTTCAAGACCCAGTTCACATTCCAAGGTATCGACGAGCAGAAGCCGCAGGACTTGCAGAGCTTTATCGAGGAACACGGACCTGTAGCCACTCCTGAGGTAATGGAGGTATATGAGATCCAGCGTGAAGAAGCTGTTCAGCATCTCAAGAACTTGGACTGTGTTTCATCGTTCGAGGCCGGTAGCGAAGAATTCTGGAATCATTCTGACCAATACACCTGAATAGTCACCACGCGCAGTTAGGATAATTCGCTGGATTCATTCACTTTCCATATTCATTGTCCCAAAACAAGTCCTTCAGAACAATCGCTCTGCATCGGTTGTATCCTACTAGTCCCGCAAGTACGGTTTTATAGAGGGATAGACAAACGTGATGTGTATCCCTATCAAGGATAAGATTAAGTGACTTCTTAATAATGTGGTATATGTGGGGTCTAACGATAACCGCGACGCGTTCAACAGGCGACACCGCTCTACTGGAGACCACAGTATTGGCGATTCAATGCCAGGCACTGTCGGTGACGCGCAACGGACACTCCACGACAAATACGGGCAGACACCGGTCATTGACGAAACCGTAGAAGTACCATCCCAACTCCAAGAACGTCAGACCGAAGAAACGACTGAGGACAATGGGGAAGAAGTCGAAGAACTCGTAGCCAAACTACGAAGCTAAGTCGTTAACCCAGTATCTGCCTTTTTCCGCCGAAATCAAACCAGATGTCTATACGGACAGAAGATCACTTAGATAGATCCTCGGCGTCGACCGTACTCTCGCCAGCGGAGATCGGCTTCGTTACTTGTCTCTGGGGAACCTGATATGGATTCCTGCGCATTTTCAGTCCAACTCCAGTAGTGATCACCAGTACCCAAAGTATATCTGGCTAATAGATAATCTGCGTGTAATGTATCTGTATTCCCCGGACGAAATCGACCGGGAGCGAGCGAATCATCAGGCAGTAATTCAGGGTGCCGACGATATCGACGTAAAACGGATTGGAAATCTCGGTGAGCTCGCGTTCGAACAGTTCTGTCGGGAGTACCTCCCGGTCGAAATGTGGGAGTGGCAGAACGAAGCGGCGATCCGACGATGCAATCCCGAGAGTTTCTCCGGGCACGATTTCGAGGTGTTCGGGTACGAGGTAGACGTGAAGACGTCGCGGGATGTCTCGGCGTTTCGCCCGGCGAACCTGCTGGAAAACGACCCCGACGACGATATCATCGTGATGGTCTGGCATCGAGACAACGAGGACGCGCTGATTCTGTTAGGGTGGGAACGCACTGAAACACTCAAATCAAAGGTCGAAACGCAGGAAGCGTACTCAGGTAATGAACCGGAAAAGCTAGCGCATCTCGCAGCGCGACCGATGAACGAGTTGCAAGAGCTGGGACCAAACACGGCGTACATGAATCAGAAACCAGAGAACCCGTTCAAGCCTGGCGACCGTGTCATCAAGGCTGGTGACGAGGACGCGTCAGTTGGCGTCGTCATCGAAGTGATGCCACCAGAGAAGAATACCGGTGCCTTCGGCCAGGAACTGGACGGCGAAGCCGTTCGCGTAGCATTCCCGAGCGCACTTGACAAAGGACCCGCCGACTGGCGCGAGTACCACCCCGGGATCCTCGCATCATACTGCGTCGACACCGAGATCAAACTCTGGACATACAAACACGAAAACCTCGAATTCGCCGACAATCCGTACGTACCCGGCGACCGCGTCATTAAAACGAGTCACAGTGATCCGAACACGGCTGTCGTCGTCGAGCGCGGTGGCGATGGGAACAACGATTCGGTTACTGTAGCTTACCTCGGCGACTTCGACGACGAAGGAGTGTGGCCGTCGAAACTCGCAGAACACTGCGACGAAAACGGAATCAAGTGCTATACGTACTCCGCTAATGAATTAGCGTTCGACAAGAGGACTGACTGACAGGAACCGCGAGGTATCCCAGTCCTGGACTCTGGTGAATCGAATAAGTATTTCAGGATGAGATTGGATTCGCCGTCGTGTTGTATACCGATCCTGGTGATATAGAGTAGAGCAAAATCAACTTTGAGGCGCTCAAAGAGGAGCGCACGGAATAGAAACTATCTGGAGCCAGAATCACCTGTCGGGGTGCATAGTAATGGCTTGATCGATTCTGCGTGCAATTTCGAGACCCTCCCACCGGCTACGGAGTGAGTCAGGAATTTCTTCGTCTAGGAGATCGGCTTCCTTGAATTCATTCCACCTGAGCTTCAAGTATTTCCCGACGACAACACGATCAATTGGAAACTCATGTTCTTGATGCCAGTCTATGATGTTTTTGTTATTCTTACTGGAGTTGCAGGACTTACATGCAGGAACCATGTTGCTAATGTCATCCGCTCCTCCAGCGTCACGAGGAATGATATGGTCGAACGTAGTTTCAGACTCTCGGTTACAGTACGTGCAGCAGCCAAGATTCTCCTTCAGCTGGTACTGATTCTCTTTTAGCACCGACGACATTGTGATCTCACCGCTCGTCAACTCATTGTATTTAGTCCACAGCAACCACCCTTTGAATTGGTCTGGATGATCAATCGTCGAAGCTAGATGAGTGAGTCGAGCATACTGATAACAGATGAGATCACGATGCGTCTCTACGCGATTTGGAACGTGTGAAAACGCAGACTGTAGACGCTTAGAAGGATACGAATAGATCTTCAATCCAGCAGCAGACGCTTCCGATTGAAGATCCCCCAATGACATCCTTGTCCAATTATCTACGCTCTCATCAAGCGTCTCCTTTGCAACGACTTGGATAACAGGGGTCTCCTCATCGTAGCCATCGTTGAAATCTGCAACAGTCTTCTCTGTACCTTGAACTATGAATTCGCCACACGTCTCGTCAGGGTGACCTACCACAATATATCGGTCGTACCCCGCATCAGAATCAATTACAGTCATTCCCAGCGGAAGCCGATGTTCCGGTTCGCGTTGCAGTTCAGGAGACATTTTGTCTTACGCTCTTCTGTAGGAGATTGTTGATACTGCTCAGCTGTCGCTGTAGAATCGAAGAGAGCAAGGACACCGCGTCAGCGGT
>JGI2924J29684_1077625_pt1 | contig 19724 bp, 20 predicted proteins | sample BenlonsequencITS_FD_29684 | JGI IMG/M metagenome (IMG submission 29684)
TGGACAAATATTGCTTTTGATAGGGTAAATAAAAAAAAATCAAAACGCCGGACAGTTAATTGCAAATGCGGTACAAGGCCGGCAAATGACGAAGGCTGTCGTAATTGTAAACAGTGCATGAAAAAAATATTGATTATTGGCGGAATAACCAAATTTAAACATCTATATGCGGATTTGATTGAAAACTGCGGTCATAAGTGCATATATTTAGATGGTTATTTGAGGAAAGGTGATAAACCATTGGAGAAAAAGATTATCAAATGTGACATGGTTTTTTGCCCGGTAGACTGTAACAGCCATAATGCCTGTGCCAGCGCCAAGAAATTATGCAGAAAACACGGCAAGCCTATTAAGATTTTGACATCATCCAGTGTTACTAATATGGCTAAGGCCATAAAAAGTATAAACTTGTAGCTTATAGATAATAAACCCTAAGAGAATATTTAGTTGAATAATCAAATTTATATTTTCTGCTGTAGCTTTTATTTTGAAAGGAGGAGTTACATGACGGGGGAACTGGTCAATAAAAATGAGGAAAATACTCAGTATGATAGTAAGTAAATCACCCAGCGGCATGGCAAACTTAATCTATATAATTTGGAAGAGTGGAACGGAAGAAGCTTGCCGACAAAATTCCTTGTAGCATATGCCGCAGATAGCATCACCTGTGTTGCTTAATACGGCATAACAATGAAAAGCGGACAGAGGGTGTTCGTAGAAATATAAAAATCCGGCTGTCTGCTTTTTATTGCTCTGTTTCAATCCATTCCAAGTATTGGGCCGCAGTCATTACACGTGGACGTTCCATATTAAGCTTTAAAAAGTGTTTATCTCCACTGATGATAATGTCCACATCTGCAACGATAGCAGCATTTAGAATCGGTTGATCCTTTGGATCACTTATCAGCTTTTGAGGGTACTCTGGGGCTGGCACCAAATCATAGGCAAGCTCGGCAAGGAAAACCTCCACATCGGCTAATGCGTAAGGCGCTTTGCGTCCTAACACATCCCGTAACTCGAAGATGTTGCGGTCGCAGAGTACCAACTCGTGATACCGCGCGGCGTGAAGCAGAGTAGCGGCAGGCTTTGAATGAGGCCAGAGCAATGCTGATATAAGGATGTTGGTATCGGCCAGCACTTTCATTGCTTTGAATCCTTTCCGTAGCGTACCTCGTCAACGAGAGCCTGCACTTCATCTTGATTTTTGATGCCGATTGCCTCCGCTACATCCTTAAAAGCTTTTTGAGCTTTTAGAATTGCCGTAGCCGAAGCATTGTTGATGACAATTTCACCGTTTTCACGCTCAATAAAGAGTATTTTATCTCCCTCCTTGAGCATAAGCTTGCGGCGTATTTCGACCGGAACGGTGATTTGACCGTTTGCGGATACTTTTGCAAGGTTCATCAATATCACTCCTAAGTCTTGAAATCTCAAGAATACTTTATATATAGTATACACCATGGAGGTCAATTTATAAACAAAAGGCTACACTTCATATATCATGCTAAAATTTACTTCATTTCTAAAGAAGACAGGGATAAAAATGGAGAATCAATATCAATTTCAATGCTTAAGAGGTATCAATGTGAAAGAAAAAGCTGATACCGGGCTTGGAAAAACTGGCAGAAGTGAGGTGAATGTAATCAAAAAATCTAACTGTTGAGCCTTCCATCTGCCTGCTAAAGAAGGACTTATAATGACTTCCAAAACTCTTCTTCTGTTATTTTTAGCTGATGCCTTAGTATCTTCTTCCATAAGTTACCGGGGATTTCTTTGCTGACGGCATGGCTTACCCTGGTACGTAAAACATCCCCGTTAGCCAAAACTTTTTCATAGTACCAGTGGTCTATATCCCTTATCAATATCCACCCCGTTTTATCGCAATACTTTTTCAGGTGACCAAATTTTGGGGGCATATTTAAATCTCCAGAAGTGATTTAATTTCCTGGTATTGTCACAAAGCCAAACCCTCAATATATAAGGAAAATGACCCTTTCGGTTTGGGGCGTTTAAAAACAGACTCATATTGTCCCGGTAATCCTCTGCGTATGTTTTTAGTTCCCTAATAAGCTCTTCAATTGCCTCATCCAAGGTAGGCCCATTTACAGCAATATCAATTTGGTCCAGCACTATGTTTTTTGTTAAATCTTAACTTCTATATAATAAACCCCAAACTTGCTTTTTCTCCGCCTGTTAGTACCTTTCATGATGCCCGTCTCCCGATACCGGGGTTTATCCTGACCGCGACTTTTCCCCCGCCCCAATAAAAAGCGAAACCTTGCGTCGTTTGCAAGCGTCTACATGATAGCAGTTTCAAAACAATATTACGCCGACTACTTATCTCCGAGGTATACCTGCAATTTATGATGCAAACCTGGCCGAGAATCTTTACCGATCCAGCCGCAGCAGTGCAGTGGTTGGATGAAACTTACTTCAAACTAAGCAGTCCAATGGCCCGGGAAAACCTTGTTTATGCCGTTGGTGAGGTTGCTAAGTTAAACGGGGCCATCCACCCGGCCGTCACCGTTTGGCTTTGGCGAGTCCAGGAACAGGAACCAGACCCGGATTACTGCTTTGACCAGCTTATTACTATTTACGAACTGGGAGAAGCAAAAGCGTTGGAGGAGATAGACGGCCTCTATTCCGGTATTACTTCCCCATGAGAAGAGTGGAATTGATCCGCAGCATTGCCGGTCTTACCCGCCGGCAGACGAAAGAAGCCCAGGACGGTTTGATCGAATGGCTGTGGAAAATAGCCGAAACCGATACGTCGGCATATTGCCGTCAGGAATGTCTTTCCGCCCTGTATACGGATTTGGGCCAGGAAAAGACACTGGAACAGTTTGTATAATATATGAAGATATAGTTATTTAATTATTGTCAAGCTTTCTGCTTTAGACATCGTCATAATATACATATTTTTCTGGTGTGAAGAAGTTCCCTATCTTTTAAGAGAAACCCTGTCCTTCATGCGTAGTAAATATATGAAAGGGATTTGAAAGGGGGTGGAGGCTTTGGAATATTCGCAGGCTGAACTGGTTCGGGGTATAAGAAACAAGGATTCAGCCGCCTATGAGTACATGATATGTAAGTATACAAAGACGGTTTTCTGTCTTGCTTACAATATTTTGTCTGAGTCTCATAGCAAGGAAGATATTGAGGAATGTGTTGCCGATGTTTTTCTTGATGCATGGATAAAGATCGCCGAGTTCGATGAAGAGAAGGCAAACTTTAGAACCTGGCTGTTGATTCTGACTAAGTATAAGGCGCTAACATACAGACGCAAAAAACGCCTGAGCAATATTCTGGATATCGAGGATGCTGATATAAAGAACGACGTCAATTTGGAAAAGCTGGTATTACTGAGACAGGATCAGGAACAAGTAATAAAAATAATTAATTCCTTTCAAAAGATTGATCGGGAGATATTTGTGAGAAGGTTTTTTCTGGGCGAAAAGATTAGCGATCTGGCTAAAGCCTTCAATTTGTCCCGTGCAGCCGTAGACAACAGGCTGCTGCGGGGAAGAAAAATCATAAAGGAGGGTTTGCAGTATGAATGAAGACAAAATGCTCACGATACTTAACAATCTTGATGATGATTTAATAGAGAAGGAGATTGACAATCTTATGGACGGAGTTGAATGCAATATGGAATCAATAAACAAAAAAGCACATAAGAAACTTGACAAGTATAATAGGAAGATCAAATTCAGAAAACAACTGCCCTATGTTGCGGCAATTTGTGCATGCTTTATCTGCATCAATACGGTATATGCAGATGACATATCAGAAGCGGTAAAGAGATTTTTTAACAAAACCCCGGTATATTCAACCATGGTAGACGGAAGCGCCTATTATCTGAAGGACAGCCTGGTACTGGATGACAATATGGTGATCGACAGCTTCATGGTTTCGGAAGGCAGAATGGACATGAAATTCACCTCAAAGCTTGGTATCAGTATTCTAAAGGATACGAGAATTATACCTAAGGATAATCCGAACACTCAATATGTCATGGGGGGCTATTCCGAGGATAACGGCAAATATACTTTCAGCTTCATGAACGGGAAAGAAGACAACTACAACATTAAGCCATTCAAATCTTTTGATCTGATAGTCGGCAATAAAACATATTCCATCTCTCTAGATCAGGCGAAGAGCCTGGATGAAACACAGAAGCTTTTTGCCAGTGAAGCAACATCCAACCAAATCGGCCTGGTTGATGTCGGTGCGAACAGCCTGGAAAAAGACGGCAAGCAGGCTATTCAGCTGATTGCTTCTTTCAAAAACAAGGATATGAAGCTCAGTAAATTTGGCCGGCCGGTGGATTCAACGGTCAAAACTACCTTTGAGAATCTGGGTGAGGACGGCATTGTAAGTACGGGAACCGGTTTAAGGACGGAAGATATTTATGTAACAGATGAAAGCGGAACTAAATATAAGCTGGAAGTTCCGGCTGATTCAAATGCTTTTCCTGTAACTACCTTTGTGACAGACGCAGCAATAGACAACAAGCTTACACTGAAGCTGCCTGCTCTAATTGCAAGCTATCAAAAGAAAGTTGATAGTTTAAAAATTATCATTCCGAAAGAGGGCGAGGAAATTCTCAACCGTGACGTGGATATGTTTGCTCAGAAGGCGGTGGCCAAGAGCATTAAACGGCTATCTCCAACCTCGGCCCAGCTTGTATTCCAATTAAACACAGGAAATGAGAAATATGTCGGCATCAAGTCTTTCCATATAGATAGCAAAAATATTCTAAAGGCTTCTTCAGAATTTAGCGGCGACACAGCTGTTATGATTCTTGAGTTCAATAAGGATGTCGATGAGATCAATCTGGATATATCCTGGCCGAAGTTTGTTATGAACGGTAACTGGACGATAAATATGAAATAAATACGGAATAGCTTCCATATTTTGCATAACCTTCAAACGGATGTGTAATAAGAGCATTTGTTTGAAGGTTTGTTTGCTATTGTCCGATCAGATGATTTTTAGATTTTTATAATGACTATAACCTGCAAGTTATCCCCTTGTGAAGCACCCGGCTGATATGAACACCATTACTGATACCGGAAAAGTCGGCTGTGTTTGTAAACGCTTCCTCCATTCCCAGGACTGTCAGGCTGTCGTTCAGATTCTTGATTCCGTCCCCTGTCATAAAGAAGCGCCGCAAGCTCCATAGGAGGTTGCGGCACTTCTTTGCTTTTCATTTACCACGTGCCATTTTTGTTTCTCATTTTAGGTGCCGAGTTTATTGCCACTGCCGCCAGTTCCTCCCAGGTGACACTGTCCGAGGGCTTAAAGAGTCCTGTTTCATCGCCCCGCATGATGCCCAGTCCCTGGGCCAGGCCTATATAGTTCCGGTCGGTTGCGGAAAGTGAAGCGATGTCCTTATATGAAGAAGCGATGTTGTTGTTTATTTTCGCAATTTCGGCGTAGCCCATGGCGTTCACCATCCAGCGGGCCAGGGTCAACCTGGTGACCGGCTGCTCAGGGTTGAAATTCCCGCCCTTGTCATATATACCCATTATAGCTCCGGCCTGGATTGCATTAAAATCGGGATCTTCAAGGTTTACGTCCCGGAATTGTTGCTCTCTTTTTTCGTTGTAGTCGTAATAATTGCCCATGGTGGCTGTTATCAGCCTGGCCACGTCCCTCTTTTTGACGGCGCCTGTGGGGCTGAATTGCTCCGGAGACGGCAGAATGCCGCTACCTGCCACTATTTCAAGATACTGGGCAGCCCAGCTCTGTTTATAGTCATAACCGTTTCCGGAGGTTTTGTTGACCGGCTGGCCGTCGTTGGTAACAGGTTTTCCGGTCAGCGCGTCAATGGCGCTAAATCCGTCGTTATCAGGGCGGTAGACCAGTATAGCCTGGCTACCCGGTTTTTCTCCCTCCCGGGGGATGAAATAGTTCACTTGCAGGGATGAGAGTTCCAGCCATTTGCTGGCCGCCTCCTCCGGGGCGATTACATTTTGAACTGCCGGGAAGGAAACCTTGTGCCATTCGCAGTGATAGTCTCTGATTTTGCCGTCACTGCTTATCCCTATATGTATGCCGTCCTGGGGAAAGGGAATGCCGTTAACAACTCTGTAGAAATGAAAACTATAGCCTTGCTCGTGACCCATTGGGTACATGTCCACCTGATTTTTCTCCGGGGCCAGGTATGGGCTGTATTCCGGGGCTACATTTTTAATAAATGCGTCAGCCTTGGCCAGCGCTTCTTCCCGGGAGATTTTTGGAGAGCCTGTCTCAGCCTGCATTTCCGGACCGTATTCGTAATAATTCACCACCCGGCCGGTGGTTTGGTCAATACCTACTTGTGAACCGGGATAGTGTCTGCTGCTGCCTTTTTGAGCAATCTCGAAACTCCAAAATTCCTGATTCCCAAAGGGACCGCCCACGCTGGAGCCGCCTCCCCCCATCTCCACTTCTCCTTCGATTCCCAGAGAGCGGAAAAATCTTTCTGCTGTACTCCTGGCTTTTTCCACCGTGATCCTTTGCCCGGGGGAATCCGGGGGGTTGTTAACACCGCTAATCTTCGGAATGTCTTCAAACAGTCTGATATCTTTTATGTTCTTTTCCTTGCCTTGATTATCTACGGCCTTGCCGTTAGTGGCATTAAACATCAGTTCCCGGGTATTGAGCTGATATATAAGCTTGGCTTCCGGAGACTTACCGGCGTAATTGCGGTAGGGCACCTGGTATATCAATGCCATACCCAGTTCGTTAGTGGCCTTTTCAGTAAGCGCCTTGGCCGGAACCGGTGTTCCTATAGCGGGCAGCTTAACCTCGGGCTGCCAGTTCATGTTGAAGCTGACAACCTTGCCCGAAAGGGCGTCCACGGAAACACGTATGCCGTCATAGTCGACTTTAATTCCGTTTTCCACTCGTGCCCAATAGAAGCGGTGTACTATATCTAAGTTGGGGAGGGGGTAATAGTGTTCTGTAGGGCTTTTCTGCAGTTGCATGCTTTTAAAACGTTCGGGCTGTAGCTTTTGGACAAATTGTTCAGCAATCTTTTGAGCCTCCTGCTTTTGGATGATCCCCTTTGTTTCCGCGGGCGTGTTATTGCGCCAGCTCATATTCAATATTTCGCCGGTATCGGCATCCAGGGAGACAGAATAGCCCGCCGGCATGCCCGGCCCGTGGTACATTCTTTCATAATAATGTATCCGCCATATATTTCTGTCCTGATAGGGTTCGAAATCCAGTTGCATATCGGGCTTGCTTTCCCCGATTATTTCCGGGAAGACGCTTTTGATAATCTTTAATGCTTCGTCTTCAGAAATTCTTGGCGAATCCTTTTTTTCCTCTGAAGTGGGCGGCAGTTTTATCGCTTCTGTAACAGTTACCTCTTTGATTACAATTTGTGAAGCTGTCTGTTCCGCCGCTGCTGCGGTGGACATTAATAAAGAACCGAATAATAAGACCACTGAAAAACAGAGTGCTTTTCTTCTCATTTTCTCCTCCTTCTAAGGTATGGGGACACACCTTCTTAGCTTGGGTAGATCCCTTACTTTTGAATAAATGCACGAAGGAATGTCCCCAATTGGTGTATGGGGACACACCTTCTTAGCTTGGATAGATCCCTTGCTTCAATACAAATTCACGAGGGAATTTCCCAATTGAGTCTTAATTGGTTCAACCATGGGTATTGTCTCCTGCTGAATCATTCACCTCCGTTCCGTGTGTGGGCATAAATACTCATATTAATAAGACGTAGAAGATATGATTTTTGTTGCACGTTCATAACAAAAATTTCATATTTTGCCATTACGGTGTTACCTGGGCATAACATGAAAATTCACCGTCTTTTATTTATAGCACAGTCACGTATTTTTCCGGATCGCCGTTGGCGTCGAAGCTTACTTTGCCGGACAGGGTGGGGAAATCTTCAATATTCATCTTCCAAATCGAAATCATTCTGTAGCAATGCCCTCTATAACCTTTGGGTGTATTCGGCTTTCAGGCGTTCACCCTTGCCTTCAAAAGCCGCCGCCTCGTCAATCACCTATTATAAACCGGCTGGCCCCGTGGCTTATCCGCACCTCAAGATGAAATGCTTTATTACCGGGAATAGACTCTTGAATTAAACCACCTGTTTGTTTTATTTTCAAAAGATTTGATTGTCAAACTAATTTGCATGTGCTATCATAATAGTTGAAATTCAAACTATAATAAATTCTTACTATATAATAATCAAAGGAGGTGTGATCATGAAATTCGTTGAAGAAATGACCGATGAACTGTTACATTTTTATAACGGCTTTGCTTCCTGGGAAAGCTCGGTAATCCGCAGCAGCGATCTGTCGGTCTCCGAGGCCCACGCCATTGAAGTGCTGGGACAGTACGGAAAAATGAACATGAAGAGTCTGGCTCAAAAATTAGGTGTAACTACTGGAACCACCACGGTAACGGTGGACAGACTGGAGAAAAAGGACTATGCCAGGCGGGAATCAAGCAGGGAAGACAGACGGGTCAACCTGATTGTTTTGACGGACAAGGGCATGAAAGCATTTGAGGAACATCACCAATACCATCTCTGTTTGACTGAACAAATGCTCTCCACCCTTTCCGATGCTGAAATCGAGCAACTGCTTAATACTCTCAAGAAAATAAATGCCGAAACTTTTTGATAATTTTGCATTGGTGAAAGGGGATTAATCAGGTGATTGGTAGATATGCTAATGTTAGCAAGTACCGGGAATTACTGCAAATGAGAGAGTTCTACATGGTGCTGCTGGGCAGTTTTCTTATTATAACCAGTTATGGGCTTGGTGAAAGGGATTATCCGGTTCAGGCCAATATATTATCGCTGCTGGCCCTGGCGGTGCTGGGGGGGGCAATCATTTTAGGGGCGGTTAAAGGGCTGCTGAAAAGGGAGCTTAATGTTGATGAATTAGTCAGCCTGGCTATGATTGCCTCGGTGTTGATAGGGGAGTACTTGTCTGCGGCAGTGGTAGCCTTGATTATGGTTTTGGGCTCATTAATGGAAGAGTTTACGGCTCAAAAAGCACGTTCCGCCGTTGATGCCTTAATTCGGCTAAATCCCGGGCAAGCCACCGTAATTCGGGACGGTGCCGAAGTCTTAGTACCGGTGCGGGAAATTCGGTTGGGAGACATGGTCATGATTCGCCCGGGGGATAAGATTCCCATTGACGGTAAGGTTATCCGCGGCAGTGCATCTCTTAACCAGGCTTCCCTAACCGGAGAGTCCCTGCCAGTGGATAAATTAACGGGGGATGATGTTTATGCGGGATCTGTCAGCTATTCCGGAATGATAGTGGTGGAAGTAAGCAAGGTGGGCGGGGAGACGACCCTGGGGAAGCTGATTAAGCTGGTTCAGGATGCTGAAAGTCAGAAAGCCCCTGCTCTGCGGGTTACGGATCATTACGCTAAATACTTTACCCCTTTTATTATAGCCATCAGTTCCGCTGTTTATTTTTTCACCGGGGATTTGCACCGGGCTATTACAGTGCTTATTGTAGGCTGCCCCTGCGCCTTTATTATTTCGGCCCCCACGGCTATCGTAGCGGCATTGGGCAATGCTTCCAAGAACGGTATATTAGTTAAAGGAGGCGCATTTTTAGAGGAACTTGCCAGGATTGATGCCGTTGTTTTTGATAAGACCGGCACCTTAACCACCGGGAGCATGGTGATTACCGGTACTAAACCTTTAAACGGGGTTTCGGATGATTATGTTCTTTCCATGGCGGCTGCGGCGGAAAAATATTCGGAACATCCTCTGGCCCGGGCCGTACTGAAGGCTGTAGAGCAAAGAGGACTTGTTGTAACTGAACCGGAATCATTTAATAGCATTCCCGGTCTGGGTGTAGAGGCGGTGGTTGCCGGTAAAAAAATTGTTGTGGGTGCTTTGACACCCGAAGAGAGGGTGGCGGAAGGGTTTTTAAATGCAGCGAATATTAATCCGGGGGTTAAAACTCTTGTTGTAACAGAGAACAATTCAATGATCGGGGAAATATATATAAGGGATAATATACGCCCCGGGGTCAGAGGTTTAATTAAAGCTCTGCAAGAATCCGGTCTTAAGAAAATCCAAATGTTGACCGGTGATGGTAATGAAGTTGCGGATCATGTCGCCGGGGCATGCGGAATAAAGGAGTACCGGGCTGAACTTCTGCCTGAGCAAAAGCTTAATCATATTAAAGAGCTTCAAAAATCTGGCTATAAGGTAGCTATGATTGGTGACGGTGTTAACGATGCCCCGTCTCTGGCCGCTGCAGATATTGGCATAGCCATGGGCGCCATGGGGACGGATGTGGCTATGGAAGCAGCGGATGTCGCTCTGATGGGGGACAACCTGGCCAGACTGCCGTATCTTTTGCAGTTGGGCTATTCTACTATGAAAACTATTAATTACAATATTGCTTTTGCCGTATTATTTAACTTACTTGCCCTGCTGGCTTCAGGAGCTGGTTTATTAAACCCGGTAATGGGGGCAATCACCCATAATATCGGGTCCGTACTGGTGGTGTTAAACTCGGCCCGGCTGATAAAGTTTCGGCTATATATGGCCGGAGTAGAGGAGCAGAGTGTTGAAAATTGTACATGAGAACTGCTGAAGGGGAACTGATCGGGAAAAACCAAAGACTTGGCTTTTCCCGATACCGGAAAAAATGTTCATAATTTAAAGCTGGATCCTTTTTTAAAGCCAGGATTGGATAAAGCCTGGATTGAAAAAAGTAATTAGAATAGCAATTAGTAAACTAACAGATTAGAGGCCATTTATGCTAAGACTTACCAGTGATGAGGCGGCCTGGAATTGGTCGCTTCCGAAGTATTTTACCAAATTATTTTGACTTTTTGTAACATGCCCATTCCCCAAACCGTCTTAGAAAGCGCAAAGCAAGACAAACGAAACGTCCCCCTGGCTTACCCGGTTGCGCATGCCTGGCCCTTTATGAAATTGATATTTTTCCGGTCGAAGCCTAGAGTAACAGTTTTGTTTTCCCGCAGGCCAAGCTCAAAAAACCGGTTAGGAGTGATGTAGGCTGTAAAATTAACTTGCCCGGATTGTACTTTGACTTCGGAATAAACACCATTATTGGAAATGGTTAAGACAGTTCCCGTCAATTGATAATCGGTCTTAAGGGCGCCATTACCCACCACTATATCCTCCGGCCTTAATCCTATGAAATACTTATTATTACCTCCGGTAGTTGGATGTTTGCCTGCACTTTGTTCTTCCGGCACCTGCATGTCAAGCTGCAGCACATCACCCAGCATCGCTTTACCATTGACCTGGTGCAGCGCAAATACGTTTTTCATACCTACAAATTCAGCTACAAATTGAGAGTTGGGCATTTTAAACACTTCTTCAGTAGTACCTACCTGCTGAACCTCGCCATTTTTAATTATGGCTACTCTTTCGGCCAGGGAAAAAACTTCACTGAAATTATGTGTAACCATTAAGGTGGTAATTTTTAGAGCGCTATGCAATGCTTTAATTTCCGCTTGCACTGTTTCTTTGGTATTGGTGTCTAAGGCACTGAACGGTTCGCCCAGTAAAAGGATATCAGGTTCCACAATCAATGCCCGGGCCAGCGCTACCCGTTGTTTTTCGCCGCCGCTGAGATTATCGGGATAGCGCTTTAGCAGGTGATCGATACCCAGCATTTCCACAAGCATATGTAACATTTCAGGCTTACCTGCAACGTTCCGTTTTTTCTTAAATCTTAGCCCGTATTGAATATTGGCCAGTACATTAAGGTGCGGGAAAAGGGCGTAATCCTGATAGACTATGGAAATATTCCTTTGCTCCGGTTTTAAGTGGGTAACATCCCGTCTGTGAAAAAAAAATCGCCCACCTGACGGCTGCTTAATGCCGGCGATAGTTTCCAAAAGCACTGTTTTGCCTGACCCGGTGGGGCCTAAGAGAGCAAAAAACTCCCCTTGATTAATGGTCAGTTGAATGTTTCGCAGGGCAAATCCAAACAAATTTACGTTTAAATCACGTATTTCCAGCATCTCGCACACCTCTTTGAGCAATAACTCGCAATACAATAAATATAGCCAGCGATATAGCTATTAAAATAGCGGAGACCGGTTTAGAATACTCCAGCCCGAAGGAATTAAACCGATCGAAAATTAAGGTGGGCGCAATCATGGGGTGGTAGGTAAGGATAATCACCGCTCCAAATTCACTTATGGAACGGGCCCAGGTTAGAATCATCCCCGTTAATATGCCACGCCAGCCAACGGAAAAGGTGATCAGTATGAAGGTTTGCATGTGAGTGGCCCCAAGGGTACGGGAGACGTACTCCAGTTTGGGCGATATGGCTGCAAATGAATCCTTGGCCGCGTTAATCAGTAAAGGCATACTTACAAATGTCATAGCGGTGACAATGCCAATACGGGTACCAACAACCTCTAGTCCCAGGTTTTCCAGCAATCTGCCCAGCCAGCACTGCTGGCTTAAAACCGTTAATAAAATAATGCCCACCACAGTATGAGGAATAACTATGGGAATATCGATGATGCTTTCCACCAATCTTTTGCCTCTAAATTCATTGCGGGCCAAAAAATAGGCAAAAGGTACACCAAAAATGAACACAATCATAGTAGTAATTGTGGCCGTGTATATACTGTTCCAAATTGCGGCCAACACTTCCCGATCTCTTAAAGTTTGCAATAGTATCTGGCCGTCAGTGGTGATTAATGAGTTGATTATTGGATACATAATAAATAGAAGAATTAAAAGGCCCAAAAAAGCAGAGGTTAAATATAACTTCTCAGTTTTCAATTTCATTATAATTAACCGTCCTATTAATTAATTTATGCTGCCGGGACGAATACCCCGCCCCGACAGCGCACTAGACAAATAGTAGTTGAATAAAAATAATACCATGTAAAGCCTGGCCGTTTACATCGGGATACTTTGAAAATAATTATTCATCCCACTGAGAGCGCTACGCTAAAAAGTAAGAGGATCATCACCAAGACGTTAGGTTGCATTTCGATATGCTTTGCATTAAAAGCAGTCGTTACGGCTACCCGGTGATTTCCCGTAACTCCTCGGGCATGGCCTCTTCACCCTTTATGACTAGCGGATCTTCAATGGGCTGGCCATTGTCTTCCATTATTTTCAAACCTTTATCTTTGCTCAGCAAAAACTTTAAGAATTCAATGGCGTTCGCCTGGTTGGGTGCATTTTTTATCAGCGTGACACCGTATACAATTGGCATGCCCACCTGGGTAATCACTTCGCCCGGCTGTTTTCCGGTGGTATCTACCGTGGCTTGTTTATAAAATTCGGCCTGGTTAAGATCGCTTAAATTAACCTGTGGCGGCAACTCGACATAAGGCATATTGTGCTGCTCGGCTACAGAACGATAGATAAATAGGTAATCAAGAGCCCCGGATTCTACCATAGCCAGCAAGTCGGTTTCTTTGGGTCTGATATTGCGAGCCGGGCGCTTTTCATCTAACTTTTGGTACAAATCAGATATTTGATAGTGTTCGGCAGCCAGCTGCCAAACCATCAGTGCCCGGTAGCCGCATGGGTCGGCGTTAGGATCGCTGTGCCCGTACTCAACACCTTCCCGCAACAGTATTTCCGGCCAGTTATCACTGTTTATTTCATCCTTGTATTTACTGTGCTCCGAATACATGATAACCATTTCATTTTTAGCAAATAGCGCATTCCATTCTGCAAAATCGGGAATCAGCAAATTATCAATTACCGCATAGTCCGCCGAAGCAACTATGTCGGCAGGCTTGCCTAGATCGGTGACCTTTTTAGCACACTCACGGCTACCCGCAGCTTCTCTTTGTACATCCACGCCCGGGTGCAGCAGCTCAAATTCTTTTTCCATCTGGTCAAATGGCACTGATAAACTACCGGCGTGGAAGATAATTAACTTGCCGGTTAGATTCGAAGACGCTTGTCCTTCATTGATCGGCTGATTAGAATTGTCAGCATCGGTAGCCCCGGAACAGCCCGCCACAAAGGCAATAGCTATAATTAGGTATAACAGTAACAGTTTTTTGCTAAGTTTAAGCATTTTTATAACCTCTCTTTCTTTTAATTGCTGTTGCATATAACTAAGGCAACAATCGCTTCCTCATAAAAAATAGGCCGGGTTTGCTACGCAACAAAATAACCCGGCCTACTATTTCTTGCACATGATAAAACCCTCCTTTCCGCACCGGGAGGCACGGTAGTTTCCCACCGCACCCTGTCGGCCCGCTCACCCTGGCCGTTCGTTGGCTGTAGGCGTCCGGGCTCGGAGAATATGTATTTATATAAAAAACCCGCCATTGCGGGGAAAATGCAAAGGCGGGCCGCTAAAGCCTGTCAATTATCTCCTTACCGCAATGGGAGGCATGCCGGTTTCCCGATACACCCTGTCGGTCCAGCAGCCATAACGCCATGTTTTAGGCCGGCGGACTCGGAGAAAGCATTCGTTTTGAGCATATTTTCTATATTTCTCCGTGGATTGCCATTATTCCTTTGTAAATGCTCAAAAGAATTTAACTTAAGAAGTTATGCCCATGTGCTGCGGTACCTATGCGGGTGTGCTTTGCTGTGCAACGCAACGATCATTGTCCAGCCTGCTAGGTGATCAGTGTTTTTTTAGGGTAGTCTTAATAGCTAGACCTGCAATTAGACATAAAAGCTTGATGCTCGTTAATATATTGAGATTAATGACCGCATGCGGCAATAAATTCCTTAATCTCTATTACAGGTTGATAAAAAATATCCTGAACCGAACCTATCTGTTCCAACCGGCCGTTGGCAATAACGCCGATTTTATCCGCGAGTTCACGTGCCTCGGTAAAATCGTGAGTAACATAGAGGGTCGTTAAATTCAACCTGCTATGGAGCGTCTTGATTTCTTTGCGAATGCTTTTTGCGGTAGCGGGATCAAGGCTTGCCAGTGGTTCATCCAGGAGTAAAATTTTTGGTTCCCTGATCAGAGCACGTGCTAAGCCCACACGTCTTTTTTCACCTCCGCTTAAATCCTTCGGATAGCGGCATTTTAAGTGACCGATATGTAAAAGGTCAAGCATTGACTCAACCTTGGTGGTTATTTTGTCAGCCGGGTAGCCGGTTGCCCGCAGGGCAAAAGAGATATTATTAAATGTATTCAAATGGGGAAACAAGTATATATCCTGAAGAAGATAACCAATATCACGTTTTTCAGTAGGGATGTTATTCATATTCTGCTGGTTAAAATATACTTCTCCCTGGTATCCTGCTAATCCCGCAATTACATTTAATAACGTGCTCTTGCCTGCACCTGTGTAACCCAGAAACACAACCAGTTCGCCGGCTTTTATGTCCAGGGTTATGTTTTTTAAACAGTAAGGCGTGGTAATATTTTGCAAGCGAATAAAAGACATGTTTACCTCCATGTGCCTGTTGTTTTATATTCCAACCACAAAAACATGCGCTCAAAGATTGTGCACATCATGGACAACAGCACTAAACAAACTAAAATAACATCTACTCTAATCAAGGATTCAGCATTGATCAGCAGTGCACCAATACCCGTGGGGATGGCAAACATTTCTGCCGCTATTACAGTACGCCAGACCATACCCGCTTCCAAGCGCAAACCAGTAAAAATATTGGGTAAAGCCATGGGAAGTGTTACATGCCAAAGGATAAACCAGGGAGATGCCCCGAGGGTACGGGCTGTTTTTATATACTCATGCTGTACCCCTTTAATCCCAGTCAATGTATTATACGCAACCGGGAAAAACGCACAGATGAAAATCAGAGTAACCGGCAGCGCCTCATTGATGCCGATCCACAACATTAACAGCGGCAGCCATCCTAATGTTGGAATGGGGAACAGCATACTTATCAGCGGGCTCAAACTGCGTTCCACCACCTTGTTTAAGCCCATTAAAATACCTACTAATAAACCGGCCAGGCTTCCCAAAGAATAGCCGATTAAGACCCTTATTAGACTTGACCCCAGGCTTTCAAGCAGTATACCGTCGCCAAGTAAAAACCAAAATTCAATAACCACCTTACTTAAGGGTGGAAATAACGGCGTTTGGGTGATGTGTGCCAGTATTTCCCACGAGGTAAGGAAAAAACATATAGGCAGTGGGTATAACAAATTGTTTATGGTTATCTCTGGTTTGACTAACTTGATCATAGACTAATCTCTTCTTTCATCAATTGACTGACATGATTTCTCCAGCGTCAAAAGATTTTGTTATATATCCTAAAGCATGCATCTTGTTGATGATGGTCTGTACATCTTGTTGAGAAATTTCAGGAGTACTTCTAAGATTGGTCATTGATTTAGCGACTAGTTCCGGAGTTACTTCCAGGTTTGCCTGCGGACTTTTGGTCTCTTCTTTTACTTTTGACTGGTTTATGTTTAAGTTTTGAGCTATGATTAGAGCCGCTTCTTGCGGGTATGTATTGATCAAATCAATGCTCTTTTTATTAATCTCTTTAAGATTTTCAACAGCTTCCGGATGTTTTTCCAAGAAATCTTCAGTAACCACCATGACGCTCCCCTGCATATCCGGACATATGTCACGGCTGCTGGCCAGCATTTTCATCCCGGGAAACGATGCGGCCATTGCCGCAAAATGTTCAGGAACAAATACGGCATCTACTTGACCATTGCGTAAAGCCATAAGCTGTTTTGCCCCATTCATCCGTACGGTATTTGCTAAAACTTTTTTGGCGTTCAGATTTTCTTTTTCCAGCAAAAGCATTTGTATAAAGTCCGTCGTTGTTCCCTTGGGGCCATTGGCAATTTTAATATCATCCTTTTCCAGGTCGCGCAAGTCTTTGATTTTAGAGGCATTAACCACCAACCCGTAGCCATCCTTATGTGTACCGCTGATAATTTTTATTGGCACACCGCCATTTGCATAGGTATATATCGCAGGGACCAGGCACATATAACTAACATCAAAGCCACCTTTGGTAAATGCCGCAGCAACGCCAACGCCGCTTGCGTAAACATTAACGTCTTCAACACTGAATCCTGCGTCTTCAAAAAGACCTTTGCCCTGGGCGAAATAGAAGGCAGCCGCGTGATCGGTATACTCCACCGCCACATTTAAGTTTACGCCTGTATCCTGGGTCGCCGGTGCTTGATTACATCCACCAAGTATAAGCAAACACGCGCTAAAAATAACCAATATAACTAACTTCTTGATCAAAGTAAACCCCTCCCTTTAAATTCGCCGGGAAAAAACTTGGATTTACATCATTTTCTAGCGCCCGTAAAAGCAAACACGGGGTAAAGAAAATAGTGCAGCAAGGCCGGCAATGGTGACTCCATAAAAGATGACCGGTTTTCCCCGCTCAAGCTCCGCCAAAGTGTCGTTGACAAGAACAGTCCCCGTAGTTAAAACAATATCCGCCCAATCTATATTTTTAGCAGTATTGTCAGGACCGCTGATTAAAACTCCGAGCTTTTCCCGCCCAATGTTGTCCGGGTCAAGGTCGCTGACTTTTATTTTAAAATGCTTGACCAACTCCTCAATCATTGCCGGCTGATAACCAACAAATGCAATTTTAGGTTGACCATAATGTTGGGTGATGTATTCGGGTAATTGCCGGGCACAAAGCCTGGGTTCTTTATCTTTGCAATGGTCTGTGCCTTGTACTTTTCCTAAATAGCGCATCACTGCGTTAAGGGTGGCCACAAATACTGCTCTATTGTGATTAGTATCGAAAGTCAGCCGTAAAACTTCTTCCAACGTACCGTGAAACTGTGCCGGTTGATCCGTGAAAGCCTGCCCCACACAGTCTCGATATGTAGCTTGCATCATTACTTCTTTACCTTTGAGCAAAGGAAAATCCGTACGGTCGGGACGGCCAATCGCTTCCTTGGCGGTCAAATCCCGTGTGGAAACGATATCGATCGCTTCCCCGGAATGTAACCCGGCCTCATCAATAATTACCCGCAATTTTTCTCGGGCTTCTTCCAATAATGACATGTATAATCCTCCTTAATAGGTTTTAAGTTTCTTTGGGCAGTTATTATAATATTTGTGTTATACTTTCCAAAGTATAACGCCAGCTAAAAAATTTACTATGTTCCAAACATCTGTTGAAAATGCTTTTCGTATAGTTGTTCCAGCACCTCCTTTGACTCTTCACGAAAAGCTTTGTATCGTTCCATTAGCAAGCGTCCCTTGGGTGTCACAGTTGAACCACCACCTGAGTTTCCACCCACCTGTCGAGTTATTAATGAAAAGCCTAAACGGCCTTCAATTGTTTGAATTAAATGCCACGCTTGATTATAGGACATCCCCATTTCGGATGCAGCTTTTCTAAGAGAACCCAGCCGGTCTATACCTGTGAGCAAATCATACGGTCCATCACCAAAAGCTTTACCGTTTTGATTAAGCCAGATTTTACTAACAATGTACATATAAAATAGACCCTCCAGCGTTATACTGACACCAGTATAACGCATTTTTACCAGTATGTGAAGGGCTTTACAGAGCCGAATGCATAAATTTTCCAAACACGAGTAAACGGTGAGACAGGGGTGAGACAGGGGGACGTTTCATTTGTCTTGTTTTTAATCACAGTCCAGGGCAGATGGGGAAGGTGGACAGGAAGACAGAGGGACGTTTTACTTGTCTTATTTGAGAGCTTACCTGGATAAGACAAACGAAACGTCCCCATGTCTCCCCATGTCTCCCCCATGTCTCTTTCCCAGGGATGCAAGCCTGTTTTTAAATCTCTGCGCAAATTGAAAAAAGTTTTTCTGCCCTTGCTAAAACCAAACGTAAAACATATAATATAATAAAACATGAATGATACAAAGATGTATCAAAAATTGGCCAAAGAGGTCCTGATGCCGTGAATTATGCGGGTTAGGGCTTTTTTTATGCTTTATGAAGTTAGCCTTTGGTTACCTGGCCGGGCTGATGTAATAAAGTACCGAAGGGCGTACTTTAAGGGCGCTATTTTAATAATAGCCTTTTCAGTGTTAGGAGGTAAGTTTCGGTGAAAAAAATAGAAGCCATAATCCGCCCCGACAAATTGGAAGATGTCAAGGAAGCGCTTTCACGTTACGGTATACACGGCATGACGGTTAGCCAGGTTTTGGGCTGCGGTACGCAAAGGGGCTGGGTTGGTGTTTACCGCGGCCACGAGTACAGCATTAATCTATTGCCTAAAATTAAGATTGAGGTTGTTTTAGATGAACGATGTTTAGAGGATGTATTGCAGATCATTTGTGAAACCGCCCGTACCGGTGAGGTTGGGGACGGCAAGGTATTTATTTACCCGGTGGAGAAGGCGGTGCGCATACGTACCGGGGAAATAAACGAAGATGCTTTTTAAACAACTTACGAACTAAATATCCCAAAGGTTGGGTTTAAAGGGCAAGGGCGCTCGTGTTGGTTAATAACCACCGGTGTCCTTATTTTTATTTATTGGGTGTAAAGTGAACATCTAAAAAAACGAAGATATATGACGATAGGCGAAGTATATTAAGGGAGTGTGAATTAATGGAACCGGGAATTAAGGATTTAGCTGCCGGTATTGATACTGTCTGGGTGTTGCTTTGCGCAGCGCTGGTTTTCTTCATGGAAGCGGGTTTTGCTTTTCTGGAGGCCGGTTTTATCAGGGCTAAAAATTCGCTGAACATTGTGATGAAGGTTTTTACCGACACTACTGTGGGTATGCTGGGGTTCTGGGCCGTCGGGTTTGGGGTGATGTACGGGCTGGATATGGCTGGTATTTTTGGAGGCAGTGG
>JGI2924J29684_1077624_pt1 | contig 19693 bp, 17 predicted proteins | sample BenlonsequencITS_FD_29684 | JGI IMG/M metagenome (IMG submission 29684)
CCGGCCTTGAAGTTCGTGGCCTTGTCCTTGCTGCTGCTGAGTTGTCAGCGAGGCTGGGGTGGCTGGGTCAGGGGCCGGGTGCGTCTGTATCGAGTTCTGGAATTCATCGGTTACTGGTCGATGCTGGACGTTTTCGTGGTCGCGCTGCTGACGGCCGTGGTTCGCTTTGGCTCGCTGAGCAAGGTGGAGCCGCTGCCTGGCGTGATCTTTTTTTCGCTGGTGGTGGTCCTGACCATGCTGGCATCAAAGAGTTTTGATCCAAGAGCGATTTGGGATGGGAAAGATGGATCCAAATAATCCGCAGGGCACCGGCAGCGGGGATGTGCCGACACCGATCATCAAGCGGCGAAGCTGGTCGGACTATCTGATCTGGCTGCTGCCGGCGCTGGTGGCCGTGATCGGTCTTTCGCTGCTGATCCATGGCTGGCTTTCACGCGGGCCCTCGATCGACATCACCTTCCAGACGGCTGATGGTCTGGACACCAACAAAACCCAGGTGAAGTACAAGAACGTCGTCATCGGCACCGCCAGCAATATCCGGCTCAGCCCGGATCGCGATCATGTCGTGGTGACAGTGGACCTGAATGACGACGCGGCGAAGTTCGCCACCAAGGGCAGCCGTTTCTGGGTGGTGCGCCCGCGTATCGGTGCCGGTGGCGTATCTGGTGTCGGCACCTTGTTTTCCGGCTCGTTCATCGCCGCGGATGTCGGCAACACCCAGATTCAGCAGACCCACTTCAAGGGTCTGGAAACGCCGCCCTCGGTGCTCCACGGGGTGCCCGGCAAGCAGTTTGTGCTGCATGCCGATGATCTGGGGTCGCTGGATATCGGTTCGCCGATCTATTATCGCCGCATCCAGGTTGGTCATGTCGCATCCTACGAGCTGGATCCCGATGGCCGGCATGTCTCGCTGCGGGTCTTTATCGACAGTCCCAATGACAAGTACGTGACTGGCGATACCCGCTTCTGGAATGCCAGCGGCTTCGATGTCGCGCTGGGTTCAGACGGCTTGAAGGTACAGACCCAGTCGCTGACCTCGATTCTGGCCGGCGGCATCGCTTTCGGTCAGCCGATGCGCAGGGTCCAACCGCCGGCGGCTGATGAAAATGCCAGTTTCCAGCTGTTTGGCGACCAGGCCACCGCCATGGCGCCGCCCGACGGCGAGCCGATGTACGTGCACTTCGACTTTCCGCATCCGCTGCGCGGTCTGAAAACCGGGGCCGACGTTGAATTTCTGGGCATTCATGTCGGCAAGGTGGTCAATCTCGGCCTCAATTACGACGCTGGGAAGCACACCTTTCCGCAGTTGGTGGGGGCGGTGATTTATCCGCAGCGCCTGGGCAAGGCTTACGAGCAGCTGCAGCAGGCCGTGGGCAAGCACGGTGCCGAGCCGGCGATGAGCGAGATCTTCTCGCGGATGATCGAGCATGGTCTGCGGGCCCAGGCCAAGTCGGGCAATCTGCTGACCGGACAGCTGTACATCACCATCGACTTCGTGCCGCATGCCACGCCGGTGGCCTTCGACAAGAACCGTCAGCCGCTGGATATTCCGACGGCCCCGGGCGGGCTGGACCATCTGCAGGACGAGGTCGGCGAAATCGTGGCCAAGGTCAACAAGATGCCCTTCCAGCAGATCGGGGAGCATCTCAATGATTCGCTGGCCGGTCTCAGCACGATGTTGAAGAACGTCAATGCCGACACCTTGCCGCAGCTGAACAAGACTCTGGCGTCGGCGCAGCAGACGATGGGCACGGCCAACAATGCTTTCGCCAGCGATTCACCGCTGCAGCAGGGGCTGGGTGGTAGTCTGCATCAGCTGCAGCGCGCGGCCGAATCTCTGCGTTCGCTGACCGACTACCTGGGTCGTTATCCCCAGGCCTTGCTGCGCGGCCGTCCGGCCGATCCGGCTTACAAGGCCACGCCTGCGGCCCGTTCCAGTGAAACTCCGAGGAGCCAACCATGATCCGCCTGTCCCGTCTCAAGGGCGCATTCTCTGCCGCCGTGTGCGCCTTCGGGCTGGCAGCCTGTTCTTCAGCGCCGATCCATTACTACACCCTGGTACCGTCAGCTCCTGCCGGCGCCCGGGCGCCGACCGCGGACTTCGCTTTCGAACTGCTGCCGGTACAGCTGCCGGCCGATGTCGACACCCCGCAGCTGGTCGTGCGTGATGGCCAGTCCGGTGAGCAGCTGATGGACAACGAGCACTGGATTGCGCCGCTGTCCGATCAGATCCAGCAGGCGCTGTCCGCACATCTGAGTCTGGATCTGTCGGCGCAAGACCTGACCGGCCTGCCGCAAGGCCAGCGGCATGTGTTGCGGGTCCGGGTCAATGTTCGCCGCTTCGAGTCCATGCCCGGCCAGCACGCGCTGCTGGAGGCCGCCTGGGTGGTGCATCCGCTGTGGCAGGGGCAGGGCCATGATCTGGTCTGCAGCAGCCTGATCAGGGTGCCGGTCACGGCGGGTTACGAGGCCTTGATGCTTGGTCATCAGCAGGCGCTGGCGACCTTGAGCCGGCAGATCGCCAGCGTGGCCGCGCCGCTGGCCAGCGGCCTGACTCCGGCCTGTCCGGCAGGTTGAGCGCTTCCCCGCTTGGCGCAGGCGCATCGCTTCGGCTAGGCTGACGGGTTTTCAGCCCCATCCGCGTTTGGCGGGTGGGGCCTCAACTTTCTGGCACGACAAAAAACTATGCACGAGCAAAACGATCAGGTCAGCGCAACCACGGCCAACGAGTCCGCCTATGCGCCGGGCGCGGTGGAGCAGGCCGCCCAGCAGTACTGGGAGGCCGAGCGCGCCTATGAAGTGACCGAGAGTGATCCGCGTCCCAAGTTCTATTGCCTGGCGATGCTGCCGTATCCCTCGGGTGCTCTGCATATGGGCCATGTCCGCAATTACACGATTGCTGACGTGATCAGTCGTCATCAACGCATGAATGGCCGCAATGTGCTGCAGCCGATGGGTTGGGACGCTTTCGGACTGCCTGCCGAAAATGCCGCGATCAAGCATAAGACGGCTCCGGCGGCCTGGACCTACCAGAATATCGAGCATATGCGCGGCCAGCTGAAGTCGCTGGGCTATGCCATCGACTGGACCCGCGAGGTCACCACCTGCAAGCCGGACTATTATCGCTGGGAACAGCTGATGTTCACCCGCTTGATGAAGAAGGGTCTGGCCTACCGCCGCAACTCGGTGGTGAACTGGGATCCGGTGGACCAGACCGTGCTGGCCAACGAGCAAGTCATCGATGGTCGGGGCTGGCGTTCCGGCGCGGTGGTGGAGAAGCGCGAAATTCCGCAGTGGTTCCTCAAGATCACCGATTATGCCCAGGAGCTGCTGGACGGTCTGGACACGCTGGATGGCTGGCCGGAATCGGTGAAGACCATGCAGCGCAACTGGATCGGTCGCTCGGAAGGTCTGGAAATCGAATTCGCGGTGGAGGGCGAGGCCGAGCCGCTGAGCGTGTTCACCACCCGGCCGGATACCTTGATGGGGGTCAGCTTCGTTTCCATCGCCGGCGAGCATCCGCTGGCGCTTAAGGCCGCCGAGACCCGTCCCGAGCTGGCCGCCTTCCTGGCTGATCTGCGGCAGGGTGGCGTGTCCGAAGCCGAACTGGAAACCCAGGAAAAGCGGGGCATGGCTACCGGCCTGTTCGCCATCCATCCGGTCAGCGGCGAGCCGGTGCCGATCTGGGTCGCCAATTTCGTGCTGATGGGCTATGGCACCGGCGCAGTCATGGCGGTGCCCGGCCATGACGAGCGCGACCATGCCTTTGCCCTGAAATACGCGCTGCCGATCCGCCAGGTGGTGGCGGTCGAGGGCGAATCCGAATATGACGCCGCACAGTGGCAGGCCTGGTATGGCGACAAGACCCGTGCCGGCCTGCGACTGGTCAATTCCGGCGAGTTGGATGGTCTGGATCATCGCGCGGCCTTTGATCAGCTGGCGACCCGTCTGGAGGCCGCCGGCAAGGGCCGCCGCCAGGTCAACTGGCGCCTGCGCGACTGGGGTGTCAGCCGCCAGCGCTACTGGGGCTGCCCGATTCCGGTGATCTACTGCCCGTCCTGCGGCGCGGTACCGGTCCCTGAGGACCAGCTGCCGGTGGTGCTGCCCGAAGATGTGGCTTTCTCCGGCGTGCAGTCACCGATCAAGGCCGATCCGGAATGGCGCAAGACCTCATGCCCGCAGTGCGGTGGGGCGGCCGAGCGCGAAACCGATACCTTTGACACCTTTATGGAATCGAGCTGGTATTACGCCCGCTATACCAGCCCGGGTGCCAGCGACCTGGTCGATGAGCGCGCCAACCACTGGCTGCCGGTGGATCAGTACATCGGCGGCATCGAGCACGCCATCCTGCATCTGCTGTATTTCCGCTTCTATCACAAGCTGATGCGCGACGAAGGGCTGGTGAAGTCCGACGAGCCCGCCACCCGCCTGCTGACTCAGGGCATGGTGATCGCGGAAACCTATTACCGGCACGAGGCCAATGGCGGCAAGACCTGGTTCAACCCCGCCGATGTGATCGTGCAACGTGATGATCGTGGCCGTATCACCGGTGCGGTGCTGGCCGGTGACGGTCTGCCGGTGGAAGTGGGGGGCGTCGAGAAGATGTCCAAGTCCAAGAACAACGGCGTCGATCCGCGGGCCATGGTCGAACGCTTCGGTGCCGATACGGTGCGGCTGTTTTCGATGTTCGCGGCCCCGCCGGAGCAGTCGCTGGAATGGAACGAGGCCGGTGTCGAAGGCATGGCGCGCTTTCTGAAGCGGGTCTGGCGCGATGCTTCGGCCCATGCCGCCAACGGCCCTCATGCCGTTTTGGATGCGGCCGCACTGGATGCCGGTGCCAAAACGCTGCGGCGCCAGACCCACGAAACCATCCAGAAGGTCTCCGATGATCTGGGCCGGCGCCAGTCCTTCAATACCGCCATCGCGGCGCTGATGGAGCTGACCAATGCCCTGGCCAAGTACGACGGCCAGGGCGCGCAGGCGGATGCCGTGCGTCAGGAGGCTTACGAGACTCTGGTGTTGCTGCTGAATCCCATCACCCCGCATTTCAGCCATGCTCTGTGGCAGGTGCTGGGCTATGCCGAGCGGATTCTGGACGACCAGCCGTGGCCGGTGGTGGACAGTGCCGCCCTGGTCCGGGATTCTCTGACCCTTGCGGTGCAGGTCAACGGCAAGTTGCGTGCCACCATCGAAGTGGCGGCCCAGGCCGGGCGCGAGGTGATCGAGCCGCTGGCGCTGGCCCATCCGCAAGTCCAGTTGTTTCTGGAGGGGCTGACCATACGCAAGGTCATCGTGGTCCCTGGCAAGATCGTCAATATCGTTGCAGGATAAGACAGCATGAAGCCAGGCAAGCGCACACGTGATCTCGGGCTGGCAGCGGCCGGCATGGCCATGCTTGGCCTGGCCGGCTGCGGTTTCCACCTGCGGCGTCCGGTGGCGTTGCCGCCGGCGATGAGTCATGTCCATCTCCAGGTCAATAGCGGCTCGCTGGCCTTCCGCCGCGAGCTGGAGCGCAGTCTGGAGCTGGCCGGGGTGACCCTGGAGGACCATGGTGGTCCCGGGGTGGCCGAGATGAATGTGCCGGTGGCGACCTACAGCAATGACATGATGACGTTGGGCGGTTATACCCAGATATCCGAATACGCGGTCCGTTTCCATGTGCAGTTCTATATCGACAGCGACCGCGGCGAATCCATCGTCGGCCGACAGCGCCTGGACATGCAGCGCGAGTACAGTTATCAGAGCAACCAGACCATCGGTACGTCGGGCCAGATCGAGCAGATCGAGCGGGGCATGGTCGACGACATGGTGCAGTCGATGATGCTGCGGATTCGGGCGGCCACCTTGCATCCGGAGGCAGCCCGTCGGGCTGACCCTGCGGCTGTTGCGCCGTTGGATGCGACGCCGGGTCTGCCGGGAAGCTCGCAGGATCCGATAGGCAACTGACCGCGATGCCGATGCAGGTCGCGCAATGGAACAAGGCGTTGGTGGCCGACCGGCTGGCGCCGGTCCAGCTGCTGGTCGGCGAGGAATTGCTGGTGCTGGAGGCGGCCGACGCATTGCGCCGGCGTGCCCGCGAACTGGGATATCTGGAGCGCGAGGTGCTGGAGGCCGGTCCCCAGTTCGACTGGAACAATCTGGCGCGTGCCGCCGCCGGGATGTCGCTGTTTGCCAGTCTGAGACTGCTGGATCTGCGCTTGCCCGGTGGCCGGGCGGGCAAGGAGGGCGGGGCGGCCATCCAGGCCTTCTGCGCCGATCCGCCACCGGATGTCAGTCTGCTGATCACCGCGACCGAGTGGAGCAGCAAGCACGAGGCGGCCTGGTGCAAGACCGTGGACCAGACCGGCATCCAGGTCGTGTTCCAGGCCCCGCGACCGAACGAATGGGGGCGCTGGATCACGGCCCGGCTGGCCGCACGGGGGCTGGCGGCAACGCCTGATGCGGCCGCGCTTCTGGCCGAACGGGTCGAGGGCAATCTTCTGGCGGCGGCCCAGGAAGTGGACAAGCTGGCCATCCTGCACCAGGGCGGCCGTATTGACCGACAGGAAATGGAGCGGCTGGTCGCTGACAGCGCCCGTTACGATGCCTTCAAGTTGACGGATGCAGCCTTTGCCGGTGATGCCGGTCGTGCCCTGAGGGTACTGGCCGGTCTGCACGCCGAAGGCGAAGAGCTGATCGGCCTGATGGGCTGGCTGGTCAATCAGCTGCAGCTGGCCTTGCGGCTGGCCAGTGCCGAGGACTTTGCCGCCCAGGCCCGGATCGAAAGGCTGTGGCCTGCGCGCGAGCAGTTGTTCCGGACGGCATTGCGCCGGGCGCCGCGGCAGCACTGGCTGGCTTGTCTGGCCAGGGCGGCGCGGATCGACCGGATGGCCAAGGGCCGGGAAGCGGGCGAGCCGTGGCGAGAAGCGGAGCGGCTGATCGCGGCAATGGCCTTGCCACGCGGAGCCATGAGCGGCCCATGAAGCCCTTGGCGATTTTCGGTGGCACCTTCGATCCGGTGCACATCGGCCATCTGACCGTGGCCTGGGAGGCATCCGAGCTGCTGGATGCCGAGGTGCGGCTGATGCCCTCGCGCACGCCGCCGCATCGGGCGACACCCTGCGCCAGCGCCGAGCAACGGCTTGCCGGGCTGCGCGCGGCACTGGCCGGTCAGTCGCGACTGACGATCGATGACAGGGAAATGCGGCGGGAAGGTCCGTCCTATACGGTCGACACCTTGCGTGAATTGCGTGCCGAGCAAGGTGATCGCCCCTTGGTCCTGCTTCTGGGCGAAGACGCTTTTGCCGGCCTTCCGGCCTGGCATGAATGGCGCGAACTGTTCCGTCTGACCCATATCGGGGTGCTCAGCCGGCCCGGCTTGTCCGTGGTCCGCAGCGAGATCTTGTGGCGCGAAATCACCGAACGGCGTGTCGCCAATCCGGTGGTGCTCAGTCATTGCCCGGCCGGGGCCATCGTCGAGCTGCGGGTCACGGCGCTGGAGGTTTCCGCGACACGGATACGCGAACTGCTTGCCAGCGGGCGTGATCCGCGTTATCTCTTGCCGGCCGGGCTGTTTGCGGATCCTGCACTGCTTCAGCCCTATCGTCGCTGAGCGCAGACCGCTTCATGTCGCGTGGCAATACAGGTCGGAGCCGCCGGCTGTTGGGGCATGACAGGCTTTTGTCCAGTACCGAAAGGTTTGAAGGTGTCGCAAGTTATTCCTGAATTCATTTCAAGTCATTGAATTCAGTGATTATGAAGCTGTAAATGATCAAGATAGTGTGACACTCTGCCGCTTAAAAATCGTTCAGTATGGCGCGCATTGCAGGAGTTCATCGCCAGGTGAGAGGCGTAACATACGCATCAAGCAGTGCGGCCGCGCTGAGTCGCCCCTGGGCCGGGGTTTTCCGAGTTGTTAGGAATCTAACCTATGATTGATCCGACCGTAGTCGAGCTATCGCGGATACAGTTCGCCGCGACGGCTTTGTACCATTATCTTTTCGTGCCACTCACGCTGGGAATGACCTTCTTCCTGGCGGCTGTGGAAACCGTCTATGTCATCACCGGCAAACCGATCTACAAGCAGATGGCCCAGTTCTGGGGCAAGCTGTTCCTGATCAACTTCGCCTTGGGTGTGGCCACCGGCCTCACCATGGAATTCGAGTTCGGTACCAACTGGTCGTTCTATTCCAGTTTTGTCGGCGATCTGTTCGGCGCACCGCTGGCGATCGAGGGACTGATGGCCTTCTTCATGGAATCGACCTTCGTCGGCATCATGGTTTTCGGCTGGGACCGACTGAAGCGCGGCCAGCATCTGGCTGTGACCTTTCTGGTGGCGCTGGGTTCCAACCTGTCGGCACTGTGGATTCTGGTCGCCAACGGCTTCATGCAGGACCCGCCGAAGGACGGCATCGCCTTCAGCTACCACACCATGCGTCTGGAAATGCAGAGCCTGCCGTCGATCATCTTCAATCCCGACGCCCAGGCCAAGTTCGTGCATACCAGCGTGGCCGGTTACGTGACCGCCTCCATGTTCGTGTGCGGCATCAGCGCCTACTACCTGTATCGTCACCGTCATACCGAACTGGCCAAGCGCTCCTTCCGCATGGCGGCGATCTTCGGTGTGCTGGCCACGGCCGGTGCGATCACCCTGGGTGATGCGCTGGGCTTTATCGGTGGCGAAGCGCAGCCGACCAAGCTGGCCGCGATGGAAGCGTTGTGGAAGCCTGAAAAGGCGCCGATGGCCTTCAACGCCATTGCCTTCCCTTCGCAGAAGGACGAGACCAACTACGGTGCGATCCAGGTCCCGTATGTGCTGTCGATCCTGCTGACCCATTCGCTGGACGGCACCGTGCCGGCCATCTCCGAGCTGGAGGCCCGCAATGCCGATCGCGTCCGCAACGGCATTCCCGCCGTGCAGTCGCTGATGGTGCTCTCGAAGAATCCGGATGATCCGGCCGCACAGGCCCAGTTCGAAGCCCACAAGCAGGATCTGGGCTACGGCTTCCTGGTGCAGCGCTATGCCCAGGATCTGGGCAATGTGACGGATGATCAGGTTACCGCTGCAGCCAAGGATTCGATCCCTGAAGTGGCGCCGATCTTCTGGTCCTTCCGCGTGATGGTCGGCTTCGGCATGTTGATGCTGGCCTTTTTCATGTTGTGCGTGATCTTCTCGATCCGCAATGATCTGGAAAAGCAGCGTTGGCTGCTGCGGCTGGCCCCGTTTGCCATCCCGCTGCCGTTCATCGCCAACGAGGCCGGCTGGATCGTGGCCGAAATGGGTCGTCAGCCCTGGACCGTCTACGGCCTGCTGCCGACCTATATGTCCGCTTCCAGTCACAGCGTCGGCTACATGGTCTTCTCGCTGATCGGTTTCGTGTCGATCTACACCATCTTCGCCATCATCGAGATGACCCTGATGGTCAAGTCGATCAAGCAGGGTCCGGACGAGCATCACGGTCACGGCCAGTCGCTGCCCGGTTTCGGCGGTGTGTCCGGCAAGCAGGTAGAGGGTTAATCAATGAATGCTTTGATGGTACTTCAGAGTATCTGGTGGCTGCTGCTGGGCGTGCTGTTCATCGGCCTCGGCACCATGGTGGGCATGGACATGGGCGTGGGCACCATACTGCGCTATGTCGGTCGCAAGGATATCGATCGCCGCGTGGCGCTCAATATCATCGGCCCGCACTGGGACGGCAACCAGGTGTGGTTCATCCTGGGCGGTGGCGCGATCTTCGCTGCCTTCCCGACGATCTACGGCACGGCCTTCTCGGGCTTCTACGTGGTGATGCTGCTGCTGCTGTGGAGCATGATCGTCCGTCCGCTGGCCTTCGAGTATCGCAACAAGGTGCCGACCGAGCGCTGGCGCAACGTATGGGACTGGATGCTGTTCGTGTCCGGCTTCCTGCCCATGCTGGTGTTCGGTGCCGCCATCGGCAACGTGCTGGAAGGCGTGCCGTTCCACTTCGACTGGAACATGACCTCCCATTACACCGGCAGCTTCCTGGCCTTGTTCAACCCGTTCGCGATCCTGTGCGGACTGCTGTCGGTGGCCCTGGCCTGCTACATGGGTTCGGCCACCATCATCAACGGCGCCCATCAGGGTGAGCTGGCCGATCGCGCCCGCAGTGTCAATACGGTTGCCGGCATTCTCGCCATCGTGCTGTTCGCCATCGGCGGTTTCTGGGTCGGTCATCTGCAGGGTTATGTCTGGACGGGTGGTGCCGCCGCCGGCGTGCCGCAGACCCCGCTGCAGCAGCAAGTTGTGCAGCAGGCAGGTGCTCTGCTGACCAACTTCCACGCCCATCCGGTGCTGTGGGTGCTGCCGGCGCTGGCCTTTGCCGGTCTGGTACTCGGTGTCCTGGCGGCACGTGCCGGCAAGGGCTATCTGGCCTGGTGGCTGGGGCCGGTCATCTGGACGGGCGTGATCGGTACCGTCGGTGCCGCTTCCTTCCCCTTCATGATGCCTTCCAGCAGTGATCCGTCGCAGAGCCTGACTCTGTGGAATTCTTCTTCCAGCCAGTTGACGCTGGCCTGGATGGTGGGCTTTGCCGTGGTATTCGTGCCGTTGATTCTGGCTTACACCAGCTGGTGCTTCTATGTGATGCGCGGCAAGGTGTCCGCGGATGCCATCGCCGCCGATGAACACGCGTACTGAGGAGGCGCTATCATGAAAACAGCAATCAAGTTCGTCGTTTTGATGGGTATCGCCTTGCTGGCCATCGTTCTGGCGGTGATCCTCGGCGAGACTGGCGCCTGGTATTTTGCCTGGCTGCTGGGCACGGTGGTGATCGTGCTGGTCTCGGCGGCGGGCGGCGTGATGCTCGATGCGCAGATCGCCAGCGTGGGGCGCAGCGAGAAGTCCGACGCCCACTGAGTGGTGATATAAAAAACGGCGGGCCTCAGGGTCCGCCGTTTCTTTGTGCAAGGAATCGTGAAAATGCAAGCCATTGCCGGGGCCGCGGCCTGGTTGAAAGACCAGCGCCGGACGGTCAAGTCCCATCTGCAGCGCGCCTTGCTGGTCGGCGCGCTGGGTACGGCCTTGTTGGCCGTCCAGTCCTGGCTGTTGGCCTGGGGTCTGAATCAGGTCATTTTTCTGCATGCCCCGGCCCGTCGTCTGTGGCCGGCCCTGCTGGGCATAAGCGCCCTGGCGCTGGCGCGCTGGGGTCTGGGCTGGCTGGGACGTCGCTGCAGTCAGGCGGCCGGTGCTGCCGTGGTACTGCGCATGCGCCAGCAGCTGCTGGCCAAGATCCAGCGACTGGGGCCAGCCTGGATCGCGCATCGTGACAGCGGCGAGCTGGTTACCCGTGTCGTCGATGGCGTGGAAACCCTGGGGCCATATTTCGGACGCTATCTGCCCCAGGTCTCGGCAGCAGGACTCTATCCGCTGGTGATTCTGGTTGCAGTGTTTCCCGCCGACTGGGTCGCCGGACTGACCTTGCTGGTTACGGCGCCGCTGATTCCGGTCTTTATGGTGCTGCTGGGCCGGCTGGCCGAGCAGGCCAGTCAACGACGCTGGCAGATGCTGACACGGCTCGGCTCGCAATTCATGGACGTGCTGCAGGGGCTGGGCACGCTGCGCCTGTTCGGGGCGGCACAGGCGGCTCGCCAGCGGCTGGCCGGGGCGGGCGAGGGCTACCGGCGCGAAACCATGGGGGTGCTGCGGGTCGCCTTTCTGTCCTCGCTGGTGCTGGAGTTCTTTGCTACCGTCAGCATCGCCGTGGTTGCGGTGCTGGTCGGGTTTCGCTTGTTCTTCGGTCACGAAGTGTTTTTGTTCGGCATGTTCGTGCTGCTGCTGGCGCCCGAATATTTTCTGCCGTTGCGCGCAATGGGTGCATTGCGACATGCCAAGATGGACGCCGTCGCTTTTGCCGAGGATGCGGTCAAGCTGCTGGCCGAGGACGAGCCCGAGCCGGCGCGTGGCAAGGCCAGGCCTGGCGGCGAGGCGATCACCGTCACCTTGCGCGGGGTGACGTTCGAGCATGATGGTGGCCGTGGTGGCCTGCGCGATCTGGATCTGACGATTGCCGGCGGCTGCACCCTGGCCTTGGTCGGCCCCAGTGGTGCCGGCAAGAGCACGCTGTTGAGTCTGTTGCTGGCGCAGAGCCGGCCCAGTGCCGGCAGCCTCCTGATCAATGGCGTGCCCTTGGCTGAGGTGGATCTGACCTGGTGGCGCCAGCAACTGAGCTGGGTGCCGCAAAAGCCGCGGCTGTTTATCGGCAGCGTGGCGGACAATCTGCGCATCGCGCGGCCCGACGCCACTCAGTCCGAGCTGGAGGCTGCGGCGAGCAAGGCCTGTCTGCTGCCGGTGATCGAGGCCTTGCCGCAAGGCTGGGATACCCCTCTGGGCGAGCAGGGCTACGGGCTTTCGGGCGGCGAAGCCCAGCGTCTGGCGCTGGCCCGTGCCTTTCTGCGAAATACGCCGGTACTGATTCTGGACGAGCCTTGCCAGGCACTGGATGGTGATACTGCGGCCCGGGTCGAGCAGGCCTTGCAGGCTTACGGTCGCGGCCGGACGGTGATCCAGGCCGTGCACCGGCTGGAGCAGGCACGGCAGTCGGATGCCATTGCCGTGCTCGAGCATGGCCGGCTTGCCGCCTTCGGCCGACATGACGTCCTGCTCGCCGAAGGCGGGCTCTATGCACAACTGTGGCAGCAGGGAGTTCTGGCATGAAGGCGCGGCACGAGACGAGTTCCTGGTCACTGTTCTGGCGGGTGATCGGGCTGCTGTGGCCGTACAAGCGCTGGATAGCACTGGGTCTGTTCTGCTCGCTGGCGGCCTCGCTGTCAGGTATTGCTCTGCTGGCGGTGTCCGGCTGGTTTCTGTCCAGCATGGCCTTGGCCGGTGTCGCCGGCGCGACCATGAATTATTTCACGCCCTCGGCGATCATTCGCGGCCTCGCCCTGGTCCGTATCAGTGGCCGTTATGCGGAACGCTTGATCAATCATGATGTGACGCTGCGGGCCTTGGCCGGGCTGAGGCTGTGGCTGTACGACCGATTGTGGCCGTTGAGTCCCGGGCAGACCGCGATGCTGGGCCACAGCCAGCTGTTTTCCCGCATGCGGGCGGATATCGACCGGCTGGAGCATGTCTATTTGGCGGTATTCATGCCGGCGGTGATGGCCTTGATCGGCTTTCCGCTGATCCTGTGGGTGACAGCCGGCTATCTCGGGGCTGCCGCGATGGCGACCGGACTGATGGCCTTGCTGGCCGGCGTGGTCCTGCCGCTGTGGGCGCAGCGCCGCAGTCGCGCGACCGGCGAGGCGCTGGTCAGTGCCGAGGCCGGCCTGCGGCAGCAGGTGGGCGATATCATCCTTGGCGCGGCCGAGCTGGAATTGTATGGCCAGTCAGCCGCTGCTGCCGCACGGGTAGAGGCCTTGAGCCGGCAGCAGGAGGATCGCAAGGCCCGGCTGGATTCGGTACAGTCCGCCGGCAGCGGGCTGGTGCCCTGGGCGGCGGCCACGGCCACGGCCTGGACGCTGTGGCTGGGTGCCGGTGCCTTGGGCGTCGGACATCTGGCCGGCCCGGACGTGGCCATGCTGTGTCTGCTGGCGATGGGGGGCTTCGAGTTGATCGGTCCGCTGCCGGAGGCCATGAGTCAATTGGTGGCCAGCCTGGCGGCGGCGCGCCGGGTGTTTGAGCTTGCCGACCAGAGTCCCCGCATTCCGGCCGCGTCGGGTGCGGCGCCGGGCGTACCTGCCCGGCCCTCGATCCGTTTCGAGCATGTGGCCATGCGATACGGTGATCATAGCCCTCCGGTTCTCACGGATTTCGATCTCGAGCTGCCGGCGGGGAGGCGCGTGGCCTTGCTGGGTCCGTCCGGTGCCGGCAAGAGCAGTGTGCTGCAGGTCCTTCTGCGTTTCGAGCCGATCCAGCAAGGGCGCATCGTGATTGACGGCCTCGATCTTGCCGCCCTCGACCCCGAGGCCTGGCGTTCGCGTGTTTCAGTGGTGGAGCAGCGCACTCATATTTTCAATGCCAGCCTGCGTGACAACTTGCTGATCGCCCGTCCGGGGGCCAGCGAGGCGCAATTGCAGGCGGCGCTGGACGGCGCCCAGCTGCAGGGTTTCGTCGCCGGCCTGCCGGAAGGGCTGGAAACCTGGCTGGGCGAGGGCGGTGCCCTGATTTCCGGCGGCGAAGGCCGGCGAGTGGCGATTGCCCGGGCCTTGCTGGCAGATCGCCCGGTCCTGTTGCTGGACGAGCCGACCGAAGGTCTCGATCCGGCCACGGCTCAATCCTTGCTGGGGGCGCTGGAGACCTTGACCCGTGGACGCACCGTACTGCTGATCAGTCATCAGCTGGCCGGTCTGCAGCAACTGGTCGAGGCGCGCTACCGATTGGAGCGGGGCCGCTGCGTCGCCCTCAGCTGACGGCTGCCGCGGCCAGGTCTCGGGTATTTGGCGCCGAGCGGTTATACTGTACTGACGCGCAAGCGCCCATCCCCTACGAGGTTTACCGATTTGAGTACTGCACAAGCTGGTCATCCGGCTGTTGTCGCTTCCCTTTCCCAGGCGGTGCAGACCGCGCTGGATGATCTCAAGGCCAAGGACATCCGCGAAATCGATGTTCGCGGCAAGACCTCGGTGGCCGACATCCTGTATGTGGTGTCCGGCACCTCGGCCCGTCATGTGAAGTCGATCGCCGACGAAGTCATCAAGGCTGCCAAGGCGGCAGGCACCATGCCTCTGGGTGTCGAAGGCGAGCAGGAAGGCGAGTGGGTGCTGGTCGACCTGGGTGACGTCATCGTGCACATCATGCTGCCCCGCATCCGCGAGTTCTACGGTCTGGAGCGACTGTGGACCGTCGGCGACAGCGGTCCGGTTGAAATCGTCCGCGACGACGCCGACCTCGCTGCGGCCGCCGTCCGGGCCTGATCCGGTGCTCAGGGCAGGAGCCGGCGCTTGAAGGCCCGGCTGATCGCCATCGGCGAGCGCATGCCGGCCTGGGTGGCCGAAGGTTACGAGGACTACCGCAAGCGGCTGGGGCGTGAACTGGCCTTGGAGCTGGTGGAGCTGAAGCCTGGCATGCGCGGCAAGGGACGTGATGATGCCCGGGCCAGGCAGGATGAAGGCACGACGGTACTGGCCGCCTTGGGGCGCGATACGCATGTGATCGCCCTGGATGGCACGGGCAAGACCTGGTCCAGCGAGCAGCTTGCCGGGGAACTGGCGGGCTGGCGCATGCTGGGCCGTGATCTGGCCTTTCTGATCGGCGGACCGGACGGGCATGCGCCCGAGGTGCTGGCCCGTGCCAATCAACGCTGGTCACTGGGGCCGTTGACCTTGCCGCATATGCTGGTGCGGCTGGTGCTGGTCGAGCAGTTGTATCGTGCCGGCACCATCATGACCGGCCATCCCTATCATCGCGCCTGAGCGAGGCGATCCGGCGCGCGCCAGGCGTTATCATCGGGGTCCGGCCGCGCGAGCCGCGCGGCAATTGACCGGAGATGCTGATGCGCCCTGTTTTCCGAGATTTCCTGAGAGTCGGCATGATGGCCGCCACCCTGGCGTTGAGCGGCCTGCTGACCGCCCCGGCCGTCGCCGCCGGTCCGGCCGTGGTCGGAGCTCCGTTGGTATCGGTGGTGCGCACCCCGTCGGGCGGCTCCACGGGCAAGCCGCTCTATGTGGCTTTGCACGGCCTCGGCAGCGATGAAAACGACCTGCTGGAACTGGCGCCACTGCTGCCGAAAGATGTGGTGTTCGCCTCGTTGCGCGCACCCTATACCTTGGCACCGGGTCATTACGCCTGGTTTGCCTCGCGCCACGTCGGTGACCGTCTGGACGGCGATCCGGCGCAGATCCAGGCCAGCGAAAAGGCCATTCTGCGCAGCGTCGATGCGCTGATCGCGAAGTACCATGTCGACCCGCACCGGGTCGTGGTCTTCGGTTTCAGCCAAGGGGCCATCATGAGCTATGACCTGGCCCTGGCTGAACCGCTGAAGTTCGAGGGCATCGGCATTCTCAGCGGTGCCTTGTTCGATTCGGTAAAGGCCCGGCTGGGTGCCGCGCATGAAAAATTGCCTACCCACGTCTTTGTCGGCCATGGTCTGGCTGATCCGCGGATTCCCCCGACCTATGCCCGGGAGGCGGCTGACTGGTGGACGACCCACGGGGCTGAGGTCCAGCTGCATCTGTATCCGGGCATGCAGCATGAGGTCGGGGAGCAGGAAATCAGGGATTTCAGCCAGTGGTTGCAGCAACAATGATGCTGCAATGCAGCATGATCTATCCAATATATACACCCTGAGCAATCGATAATATGTGATGTGCTGCGCCTGAGTCGCGGCGTAGCATGGCGTCGTTTTGAACTCAGCTGCTCTTGAATCCGGAGTCGATCGTGTCCGAGCGTATTCGCAACAGTATTCTGGCATCCAAACTGATGTCGGCCGAGCAGGCCGCCGAAATCATCCGCGACGGCATGGTCGTCGGCATGAGCGGTTTCACTGGCGCCGGCTACCCCAAGGTGGTGCCCGCCGCGCTGGCCGCTCGCATCGGCGAGGCGCATGGCCGCGGCGACCGCTTCAGTCTCAACGTGCTGACGGGTGCTTCCACCGCACCGGAACTGGATGGCGAGCTGGCCAGGGTCGACGGTATCGGCTTCCGTCTGCCGTTCAATACCGACCCGACCATGCGGGCCAAGATCAACAAGGGCGAAGCCGAATACATGGACGTCCATCTAGGCCATGTTGCGCAACAAGCATGGTCGGGCTTTTACGGCAAGATGGACGTCGCCGTCATCGAGGTGACCACCATTCTCGAGGATGGCCGACTGGTGCCTTCCACCTCGATCGGCAACAACAAGACCTGGCTGGACATCGCCGACAAGGTCATCATCGAGGTCAACAGCCAGCAGCCGCTGGGCCTGGATGGCATGCATGACATCTATTTCGGCACCGCACTGCCGCCGCATCGCAAGCCGATTCTGCTGACCGCACCGGGCGATCGCATCGGCGAGCCCTATCTGCGCGTGGATCCGGCCAAGGTCGTGGCCGTGGTCGAATCGAATGCGCCCGACCGGCTGGGACATTTCACGCCGCCGGATGCGATCTCGAAGAAGATTGCAGGTCATCTGGTGGAATTCTTCCGCCACGAGATCCGGCACGGCCGACTGCCGCCCGATCTGCTGCCGCTGCAGTCGGGTGTGGGCAATGTCGCCAATGCGGTACTGTCCGGTCTGCGCGAGGGGGGGTTCACGGGGCTGACCTCGTTTACCGAGGTGATTCAGGACGGCATGCTGGAGCTGCTGAGCGATGACACCATTACCATTGCCTCGGCCACGGCCTTGTCGCTGAGTCCTGAAGCGGTGCAGGAGTTCGTCGACCGGATCGATCATTACCGCAGCCGGGTGCTGTTGCGGCCGCAGGAAATCTCCAATCACGCCGAACTGATCCGTCGGCTGGGCTGTCTTGGCATCAACGGCATGGTGGAGGGTGATCTGTACGGCAACATCAATTCCACGCATGTGGCCGGCACCAGCATCATCAACGGCATCGGCGGTTCGGGTGACTTTGCCCGCAACGGCTCGCTGTCCTGCTTCGTGACGCCGAGCGTCGCCAAGGGCGGGGCGATTTCCTGCATCGTGCCGATGGTCAGTCATGTCGACCATACCGAGCATGATGTGGCGATTCTGGTCACCGAGCAGGGGCTGGCCGATCTGCGCGGGCTTTCGCCCAAGCAGCGCGCCAGGACCATCATCGAGCATTGCGCCCATCCGGACTATCGCCCGATGCTGCAGGATTATTTCCAGCGGGCGCTGCAGGACAGCCGCGGCAAGCATACGCCGCATCTGCTGGGCGAGGCCTTGTCCTGGCATCAGCGCTTTCTCGAAACCGGTTCGATGCGGGCCTGAGTTCCGCCCCGACTGGTCCGGCGGTGACTTTTCCTGCAAAGTCACCGCCCAGTCCACTGCCAAGATCCTTGCATGCTCTATCTCGCTTCCCGTTCACCACGTCGGTCGCAGCTGCTGCAGCAGCTGGGCTTGGATTTCCAGGTGCTGGATATCGACGTGCCCGAGGTACGCGACCCCGCCGAGACGGCTGTCGCCTATGTAGCCCGCGTGGCCGCCGACAAGGCCCGGGCCGGACGTGAGCAGCGCGGGAGCGATGACGACTGGATCCTGGCGGCGGACACCGAAGTGGTGCTGGATGACCAGGTCTTCGGCAAGCCGGCCGATGCGGAGGCCGCGGCCGCGATGCTGGCCCGACTTTCCGACCGCACCCACCAGGTGGTCTCCTGCCTGCACCTGCTCGGGCCGCAGGGCGCGCGTACGGCATGCTGCCAGTCGCTGGTGCGGTTCGCCGCGCTGACGTCGGCCGAGATACGGGCCTATGTGGCTACCGGCGAGCCTTATGGCAAGGCCGGTGGTTATGCCATCCAGGGCCGCGCCGCCGCTTTTGTCGAGCATCTCGACGGCAGTTACTCCGGAGTGATGGGCCTGCCGCTGTTTGAAACGGCGAGGTTGTTGCGCTCGATGACGGGCTGAAACGACAGTCGGATCAGCTCAGCCAGCGTGCGGGCTGCCGAGGATCGCAATGATCGCCACGGCATTGTTGCAGGCATGGGCCGCGACGCCCGGCCAGATCGAACCGCTGCGAATCCGCAGTTCGGCCAGCGCCCATGCAAACAAGGCCAGGGCCGGCAAGGCATACCACTGGTAATCGAATGAACCGAGATGGGCCAGCGCGAAAGCGGCCGAGGTCAGGCACACGGCCATGGCCCGCGGGAAGCGCTGGCGCAGGGCGGACAGCAGCACGCCCCGGAACAGGGTCTCCTCCACCACCGGCACCAGGGTCACGGTCAGCAGCACGATGGGGATCCGGGCCCAGCGGCCGGCATCGGTGATCAGGGCATCGATCTGTTCGGTAATGGTCTGGCCATGCGCCAGCCACTCGGTCAGCCAGCTGCCCAGCAGCGGAATCACGATCAGACCGACCAGCGCTCCTGCAAGCCACTGCCGGGGAGCGGCGGCTGCAAAGCCCAGCCCGTCGCTGCCTTCGCGTGCCCAGGCTTGCGGCCAGAGCTTGCGCGTCACGCCCAGCATGATCAGTCCGGCGATGCCCAGATCCAGACAGGTGGCCCACAACAGCAAGTCCGGTCCCCAGCCGTGAGCGGTCACCGCAGGATGCCGGCGCAGCCAGCCCAGCAAGGGGTAGAGCGGCAGACTCAGGGCCAGTTGCAGGCCGAAATAGGTCAGTACGCAGACAAGCGCCTGGGTCGGGCCAGGCCCACCCGGGGCCGGTTCGGACAGGTGGATGGCGGGCAAGGCAGGGTCTGGCACGATAAGCGGGTTCCAAAAGCGGTTTGGCGGCAGGCGCAGATGCAGGCAGCTGGTGTCATGCACCGCGACGGCTGGGTATAGTGGGGCTTGTCACTGGATGGAGGTCACCGCGCGCAAGCGCAGCTCATGTTTACATTTGATTGGTTATCGAACCCTACGGCCTGGGCCGGATTGCTGACCTTGATCGTGCTGGAGATCGTTCTCGGCATCGACAATCTGGTCTTCGTCGCCATCCTGACCGATAAGTTGCGGGTGGGTCAACGCGACAAGGCACGGGTTCTGGGCTTGTCCCTGGCGCTGGGGATGCGTCTGCTGCTGCTGTCGGCGATGTCCTGGCTGGTCCGGCTGACGACGCCGGTGATCAGCTGGCACGGGCTGTCCTTGTCCTGGCGCGATATCGCCCTGGTGCTGGGCGGCATCTTCCTGTTGTTCAAATCG
>JGI2924J29684_1077623_pt1 | contig 19677 bp, 19 predicted proteins | sample BenlonsequencITS_FD_29684 | JGI IMG/M metagenome (IMG submission 29684)
CCGTCCACCCCCGCGCTCGCGAGTGACTTGCATCGTCTCCGCGGAGAGATCTCGCATCGTATACTCCGCGTTCGGGTCGCGCAGCTTCGTGTAGTCGATGCTCATAGACATCTCTTCGCCATCACTCCGGTAATAACTGCGGCCAGCGTCGTCAGCGGTCGGCCAGCGTCGGAATTGTCAGCTCGCGTCGGTCTCCAATCTACCGACCAGCGATCGCAATCGTTCTGCCACGTCCGATTCGGCGTCCAGACGGGCGAGTTCGTCGCTGGCCGCCTCGAGTGGCGTCCCGAGTAGTCGACGCGAGGCGAGTGCAGCGCGCTTCTCGGCTTCGCGGCGTTCGATCGCCCGCGGCCCGACGGCGAGTTCGATCCGTGTCGTTCCCGACTCGGGCGTGAAACGGTCGAGGACGGTCACAGGCCCTATCTCGCGGGTGTTCCGAACGTGCGTTCCGCCACAGGCTGTGACGTCCCACGCGTCCCGCGACTCGGTCGTGTCGCCGGCGACGGTGACGGTCGTTCCGCTCGCGAGCCCGTTTCCGTTCCCGCCGTTGTCTTCCTCGCCGCCGATCGTGACGAGACGGACGCGGCCTTTCTCGACCGCACCGTCCTCGGCTCCCTCGTCGAACACGACATCGTCACGCTCGCGGGCCTCGGAGACTGGGGCGTCGTCCCAGCTGACCGGTCGGGACTCCCAGACTGCCCGGTTCACGAGTTCGTCGAGTTCGATCAGCGTCTCGTCGTCGACCGTTGTACTCGTCTCGAGGTCGACCAGAACACTCTCTTCGCCGATGTCGACGCCGCCGTACTCGAGATCCGCGAGCAACTGCCGTGCGGCACCGTAGAGGACGTGACTGGCAGTGTGGGCCCGCATACAGTACATCCGGAACGACCAATCGATCGAACAGAGGACGCGCGCACCGACCCTGAACGAAGGCTCTTGTGCCAGCACGTGGACCAGATTTCCGTCGACCAGTTGGACGTCGACGACCCCGATCCCGTCGATCGTGCCACGATCGGCGGGTTGGCCGGCGCTCTCGCCGTAGAAGTAACTCCGCTCGAGCCAGACCCGATTGCCGTCGATCGACGTCACTTCGGTTTCGAACCGCGTGGCGTACGGCTCCGCTGCCGCCAGTTGCCCGCTCATCGGTTTCACTCCGTCGTCCGAGAGTAAAAGTCTGCTCGCCGAACCTGTCGCTTCCTGTGTCCTTTCGTCACTCCGAGAGCGTCACGTCCAGTCGCTCCTCGAGCGCCTCGATGAGTCCGCCGCCGATGCCGGCCTGCGTCGCCCGGCCCTGCTCGACGGCGAGCAGATCCGTTTCGCGTGCGCCGAGTTCCTCCGCGAGTTCCTCACGCTGGAGGCCGGCCGCCTGTCGCGCTTCCGTCGTCTTCTCGCCGTAGTCCGAGACGAGGTACGGAAGCGGATCGTCGTCGTAGTTCGTCCCCTCTTCCTCCCAGTGCTCTGAGTCGCCGTCCCAGACCGGGTTCGCCTTCGCGACGTTCTGTGCAGCCTTCTGTTTACGGCTGGGCTCGTCGTCGCGGCGACTCGAGTCCGAGTCGCTGCTTCGGGACTGCGTTCGCTGCTGGTCGTCGTGGGGTGTACAGTCCGGACAGACCTCGAGTTCGGCCCCCGCAACTGAAGCGAGCTCGAGGGAGTTACTCTCCGCACCGCAGAGTTCACAGTTCGTCCCACCGCCACTGGCGGACGAACCGGTCGAATATTTCGCCATGCGGTAATTTGGCCACTGCAGCATTTCAACTTTGCCACAGCGCGATGTTTGCGGGCCGACCGGCCCCTCGAGAAGAATTGTCTCCCTGTATGCGTGTGACCTCGACGCAGACACCGACCGAAAGGAAAGGTCTTTTATAATCACACTGGGTACGGATTGATGCGGAGAAAGAAAGCGCGAGCGTGGGTAGCCAAGCCAGGCCAACGGCGCAGCGTTGAGGGCGCTGTCCCGTAGGGGTCCGCCGGTTCGAATCCGGTCCCACGCATCGCACGGCGGTTCATCCGCCACACAACGATGCAGGTGATCTCCCTTCGTGGACATCACCCACGCATAATTCCTTCCGAGAACGACACCGAATAGCGACGAGTCCGTCGAAAGTCGTTGTCCCGTAGGTCCACCGGTGGGCGACCGGTTTCACCGATCGTGAACGTCGTCGTGGAGCGACGCGTGGCGCGAACCACCACGCAAATGCGGAACGGCGAGGCCGTGAAAGCAAGACGACGAAAGTTCGATACTTGCCTCACGCACCGCTACGGTGCGAGCAATCCCGCCAGCACCTCGATGCACACGGCCGGATTCGAATCAGAGAGCCCCTCCGGCGCGACCGTGGTTCGAATCCGGTCCCACGCGTCGCAGGGCGGTTCGTCCGCCACGCAACGATGCAGGTGATGTCCCTTCGTGGACATCACACACGCACAATTCCGTCCGAGAACGACACCGGCTAGCAACGGCTTCGTCGATACTTCCGGTTCCTCGCGTTCACGTGAGAGTAGAGACCACACCGGACAGTAACCCCTTTGCCATCTCGGTCGAACCATCGGGTATGGAGTACGTCCCTCGAGAGCGCGTATCCGAGTTGACGATCGGTTTGAGCGTCGTCTCGCTCGCGGTGGTCTTTGCGGCTGCTGGCGGGCGGATTCCGCAATCGACCGTTCCGGCCGCACCGCAGTGGTTCCTGGACCTGATTCCGCACGTCAACGTCGCCATCAGCGTGACTGCGATCGCGACGATCACCTACGGCTGGCGAGCGATTCGTCGTGGGAGTGTCGACCGCCACCGGATCGCGATGCTCGCCTCGTTCGGGCTGTTCGCGGCGTTTCTGGTGCTGTACCTCTATCGACTCGTCGCGGTTGGTGGCCCCGAACCGTTCCCCGGTCCCGAGACGGTCTACCAGTTCGTCTACCTGCCGATACTCGTCATCCACGTCTTTCTGGCTGTCGTCTGCGTCCCGCTCGTCTACTATGCGCTCTTGCTCGCGTTTGCGTATCCCATCGAAGAACTCCGTCGAACGAACCACGCACGGTTTGGCCGGCTGGCGGCGAGCCTGTGGCTAGTCTCGTTTACACTTGGTATCGTCGTCTACGTGCTGTTGCACGTGGTGTACTGACGATCGAGATCGAACTCGACTCGCCGCGTGACCGTCTCGACTACTGCCGTCAGTGACGGCACACCCCACACCGGCCCGCTGTCGTGTCGGGCTACCGGGACAGTGACCCACCTCAGACGGTTTCCTGTGGTCAAATACCGCCGATCGCCAGAACGGGGCTGCGATCGGCGGCAACTAGTTACAGCACTCCGTCTCAATCGTCGGCCGCCAACGTCCCATCCTCGAGATCGGGACGACTGACGTCGCGGTCGGTCGCTTCGCCCTCGATGTCGTAGGGATACTCGCCAGTAACACAGCCAAGACAGAGGTCGATCCGATCCGTTTCGAGCACCTCCGCGACGGCGTCGGGCGAGAGGTAGGCGAGACTGTCGGCGTCGATTGCGTCGCGGATCTCGTCGACGGTTTTGTCAGCAGCGATCAGCTCCTCGCGGGTGGCCATGTCGATCCCCATGTAACACGGTGCAGCGATCTCCGGCGCGCCGATTCGCATGTGGACCTCCTCTGCGCCGCAGTCTTTGAGCAACTGAACGAGTTGCGTCGAGGTCGTTCCACGGACGATCGAGTCGTCGATGAGCGTGACGGTCTTGCCCTCGACGGTGGACTTGATCGGGTTGAGTTTCAGCCGTACCGCACGTTCACGTTCGCCCTGGGTTGGCATGATGAACGTCCGGCCGACGTATCGGTTCTTCATCAACCCCTCGGCGAACTCGACGCCGTCGTCGGCCTCGGCCCGGGGTTCACCGTCGGCGGTCGTTTCGGTCGCCGCGTCCGCGTATCCCGACGCGAAAGCGCGTCCGGAGTCAGGCACCGGCATCACGACGTCGGTCTCGACGCCGCTTTCCTCCCAGAGCTTGCGCCCCAGGTTCCGTCGCGCCTCGTAGACGAGCGTGTCGTCGATGACGCTGTCCGGGCGAGCGAAGTAGACGTGTTCGAAGAAACAGTGAGCGGTGTGTTCTTTCTCGACCAACTGGTAGGAGTCAAACCCCTGGCCGTCGTCGTCGAGGACGACCAGTTCGCCAGGGCGAACGTCCCGAACGAGTTCGCCGTCCAGCGTGTCGATCGCCGCCGATTCCGAGGCGAGGATGTAGCCGTCCTCGAGCCGTCCGATACAGAGCGGTCGGTTCCCCTGCGGATCTCGAACCCCGAGGACGGTGTCGTCGTGGCTGATCGTCAACGAGTACGAGCCGTGGACACGACCCATCGTGCGCTTGACCGCCCGAACGAGGTCCTCCTCGAGCAGGTTGCGCGCGAGGTCGTGGGCGATGACTTCAGTGTCACCGTCGCTGGTAAAGGCGTGGCCGACGGCGGCGAGTTCGTCGCGGATCTCGTCGGCGTTGACGAGGTTCCCGTTGTGCGAGAGCCCCAGCGAGCCGCTCTTGAACGAGACGGAAAACGGCTGGGCACACGACGTGTCGACCGAGCCGGCGGTCGGGTAGCGAACGTGGCCGATCCCGGCCGAGCCAGCGAGTCCGTCGAGGTCGTCCTCGTCGAAAGCGTCGCCTACGAGCCCCATTTCGACGTGACTGTGTTGCTGGAAGCCGTCGTGGGTGACGATTCCGGCCGACTCCTGGCCGCGATGCTGGAGCGCGTACAGCGCGTAGTACAACGGTCGCGCCGCCGATCGACCGTCGAGTGAGACGCCGACGACGCCACACTTTTCGGTCATCCCTGTTCGCCGGGGAGTCTCGCCCCGCCCATCAGTCATGGTCGACCGTAGCGTCTCGAGTGGATAAAAACCCCCGTGTTTGTGCTTTCAACAGCCGTCCCACACACATAATTATACACGTTTGTGGGTATTTTTGCTGTTGTCCGTACGCGGCCATACATCGTGTGACTGTCGCCTCGAGTGCCTTCCTGCGAGAAAATCGGGCAGCTAATCGAACACGAGACGGCCGCTCACGTCAGAACGCGAGAAGTACTCGGCTGGATACAGAGTCAGACGGTTTGCTGGAAGTCAGTGCCGGCGCGATCGCGCGCTCCGGGGGTCACGCCGGGACATCGGGACAGCAGTCCGTCTCAGGTGACCACTGATCCCAACCGAGCCAGCAGGGATCGTGCTCGAGCGAAATACAGGACACTCGTGCGTTCACGGTGCCGGCGAAAACAGTGTCGAGAACCCGACGTCGCGTGCAGTGGCACTTGTCCGTCTCACCCGACTACCTGCTCGTGTGGAGACGGTCTGACAGTCGGACGAGCGTCGTTCCGAGAACGACGACGGCGATTCCAGTCAGTACGACCAGCACCATCGTCTCGAGTTCCCCGCCCGCCATCGCAACCAGGGACACCGATCCGATACGGAGCGTGACGGTGAGAAGCAGTGCTTCCGCGCGAGCGTTCAGTTCGGGCTACGTCGACGGAAGACTGGACGCACTCCGCTGATTGTCGCGCATACACATATTGTTGGCCCACTAACAAATAGGGCTAACGACGGCCTAACAGGAACCGCTGTTTCGATCTCCGCTGTACTGTGCGAGCGACTACTCCTCGAGTGCGACCAGTTCCTCGACGTCTGGCAACTCACTGTCGTCGACGATCTGGGTCATTCGGTCGTGGTGTTTCTCCGCGGCGTAGCCGACGAGGGTCTCGTCGTCGACGCCGATCGCGCCCTCCTCTGTCGACTCGCCGACGATTCCCTGGACGAACATTGCGAGTTCGCCGACGGTGTCTTCGATCAGCGTCGGATCGACGTCCTCCTCCCGGACGAGCGTCTCGAGTTTCCACATGCCGAACCCGACGTGTCGGCCTTCGTCGCTGCGGATGCGGGAGAACCCCTCGACCAGCCCCGGTAGTTGTGGCAGTTCCGCGTACTCGCCGCTGAAATTCCGCTGGACGCCGTAGTAGCCCGTCTGGGCGAGGATTCCCTCGATCGCCATGTGGTAGTGACAGTACGCGAGCGCCCGGTTCTCGGGGGTGTCTTCGCGCAGCAACCTGTGCATCGCCGTCTCGTTACGTTCGAACAGTTCGTCGTATGGGTCGGAGAACCACCGGTCGTCGGTCGGCGAGGTTGGCCCGAGGCCACGACGTTCCTCTTCGGGCGCGATAACCGACCGCCAGTAGCGATCGAAGAAGTCGGCGTGTTTGGCCTCCTCGTAGAGCTGGGTCGTCACGAATAGCTGGTCGGCAACGTCCTCGAGGACGACGCCGAGCGGCGAGAGGTCCTCGGTGACGGCCTCCTCGCCGGCGCCGAACAGCGCGAGCGTCTCGCGCAGCCCGTCGAACGCGGGCTCCGGAACCTCTCGAATCGCTTCGCGGTCGGGGGCGAGGCCGATTTCGTGGGGGTCCCAGTGTCGTTCGACGGCGTTGCGGAAGTACCGGAACGATCGCCGGTCGTGATCGATTCGCCCAGGAGTGGTATCAGTTGACATGTGACAACAATCTATCGGCCGACGAAAAACGGTGACGGTCGGGGTCGTGGCCGTCGACAGGTTGGAAGGCCCTCGGTCCGTACCAGCGGACGAGAAACACTCGATGATCGAACTACCGAGAACGGTCTACGACGATCTCGTCTATCGGGCGTACGACGGCGACGACCACGAGGTGTGTGGCGTCCTCGCAGGTGAGTACGGCACGGACCGGACCGTCGTCACCGACGCCTACTCGACCGAGAACGTCGCCGAGAACCCCGAGATCCGGTACGCGCTCGATCCGGAAGAACAACTCGAGGTCATCGAGCGAATCGAAGCGCAGGACCTCGAGATTGCCGGGTTCTACCACTCTCATCCGGCTGGGCCGACGGAACCGACGCCGAGAGACGTCGACCGAGCGACCTGGCCCGACGTCTCCTACGTCATCGTCGCGCTCGACGGCTACCCCTACGTCGGGTCGTGGCGCTGGCGTGAGGACGACGAGACGTTCGAGGGAGAACGAGTCCGGGTTTGCAAATCGCTCGAGGACACCTCTCGAACGCCCGGGCGGTGACGACCGACGACCCGACGACGTTTTTTCTCGGGAGAACGAACGGCGAGTCATGGTCGAAGAGATCTCACCGGACGCGGTCAAGGAGAAACTCGAGAACGGCGACGGCGTCCAGATCGTCGACATCCGCCCCGAACGGGAGTACGAGCGCGGCCACATTCCCGGTGCGGTTAACGTCCCGATGAACGAACTGTCGACGGCGATCGACCAGTACGAGTGGGGCGATGATGTCGTCGTCGCCTGTCCGATCGGCCAGAGTTCGATCCAGGCAGCCCGGCTCATCGGGAGCTACGAGGACGTCGACGCCGACGCCGTCGCGAGTATGGAAGGCGGCTACCAGGAGTGGGAGTACGACCTCGAGGCGGGTTCGAGTTCCGAGACCGACGACGAAGCAGAATCGGAAGCGGAATCCTGACACGCAGATCTGTCGGCCAGTTTCGTCCTGTCGCTGCTTTCGTTCGGCTTCTCGACTCGTGACGTTCGACTCTCGACCCTCGAGTCCAGCGTCCCATCGTACGATTTACTGGCAGTCATTTCCGGTGCGACTGCGTTCCGGACGGCGGTTGCACGGTAAATCGGTACAGCAATCCGTGTCAGTCGAGCGTTTCCACGGTGTCGCCGACGGCGAGGGTCGTCCCTCGATCCGCTTCGACGACGTCGGCGATGAGCATCAGCGTGTAGTAGTGGTCGAACGCCTCCTCGTCGGCCCAGTCGGGCAACGTCTCCCGGCGCTTCTCGACGAACCGCTCCCGGAACTCAGGCAGGGGCTCGCCCGTGTCGGGGTCGCGCCCGGGGACGACACAACGCGCACAGGGCGTCGCTCCCTCGAGTCGCACGCCGCCGACAACAAAGGCCGGCGCATCGTCTCCGACGAATCGATCCTCCCAGAACGGCTCGACGCCCGAAATTTCGAGGTTCGCACGCATCCGTCGTCGAACGCTTTCAACCGTGAGATCCTCGAACCAGTCGGCGACCGTCTCGAGCGTTGCAGTGCTGATTACTGACGTTCCCATTCCGTTTCGAGCGACGTAGCCGCGATCCTCGTCGCGCTCGAGTGTGAGGTCGCCAAACTCGAAGACGTCCGAGAACCACGCGGCCGCACGACCACGGCCTCGATCGGTGCCGAGATCGAACTGTCGCGGTCCGTTCTCGTCGGAACCCGAGATGTCGGCGGTCAGAGTTCCTGTCTCTGGGTCGTATTCGTTCGTAATGTCGTGGACGCGGTCCGTCCGCGGCCCTTCGACGAGTTTTCCGTCGGCGTCGAAGAGAGCGAACGTTCGGTCGCCGGCGAGCGTGCCGTTCTCGCGGATCGTCACTTCCTCGCGGTCGACGCCGTCGAGACTCTTTACGGGATACGTCCGGATGCGCTCGAGTCGTGCCATTGAGTGACTGTCACGTGGAGTGTGAATATAGCTGTTGTTCGACCGAACTACCTGCCGACTCCGCCAGATGCGCCTCAAACGAAGGCGTATCGTAACGACTCGATCCGATACCCGTCTTCCCGAGAACGGACGGACCTCCGTTTCGAACCGATTGCCGGTCGTTCGATTTCTCGAGACGTGCCGGGACAGCAACACTGCCGGCGCGGCCACACCAGAAAGACCGGGCGGTAGTCGGTCTCACGCGGAGGGCTGTACCGGCGTCCCGGTGTTCCCGCTTCGGACCGCGGGTGTGTCGGCGACGACTGAGACGGACTGTTGACCCGATGTCCCGGCGCGACCCCAGGGGCGCGCGGTCGCGCCGGCACTGACTGACAGCAAATCGTATGACAGTTCCGGTCTCACTCGACGCGGTTCGCCGCGACGACCGTCTGCCCGTACGCGATCCCGGCGTCGCCGGGCGGGACGCGGTCGGGGGCGAGATAGTCGAGGTCGTGTGACTCGACTGTCGCCCGGATCGTCCGAGAGATAGCCTCGTTGTAGGCGACTCCACCAGTAAACCCGACGGCGTCGATCCCGCGGTCGGTCGCCGCCCGGGCCGCGATCGTTCCGAGCCCACGCGCCAGCGTCTCCTGTGCGGTTGCCGCGAGACGGTGTCTCGAGTGCGTGTCACGCATGTCGTCGATCGCCTGCACGAGAGCAGCAACGTCGACGACCTGCCTACCGTCTCGCTCGGTGTAGGGTACGTCGATGTCGACCGGGTCGGCGTCGGCCGCGGCCGCCTCGAGTTGGAGTGCAGGCTCTCCCTGGTAGCGCCGGTGTGAACAGACGTCGAGCAGTGCGCTGCTCGCGTCGAGAAACCGACCGGCGCTGGTCGTTTCCGGCGCGTTCACGTCGGCAGCGACGCTCTCTCTGACCGTCCGGGCAGCGTCCTCGTCGAGGGGCGTCCGGTCGACGAGTAACTCGTCGATCCGTTCGTCGTCTTGGAGGAGACTCGCGAGAATGCGGGCCGGGCGACGAATTGCCGACTCGCCGCCGGGCAACTGGAAAGTATCGAGCCCGCCGACACGGTCGAACGACGCGGGCGTCACAGAGAGCACTTCGCCACCCCAGATCGTCCCGTCGGATCCGTACCCCGTTCCGTCGGCGACGACGACGACCGCCTGGTCGCGGTCGTGTTCCGCGAGAAGTCCGGCTGCGTGGGCGTGGTGGTGCTGGACGCGAACCGGAGCGTCGACCTCGAGGTCGTCGGCGACGGTCGCTGCCAGTTCCGTGGTGCGAAAGCCGGGGTGGCGGTCACAGGCGACGACGGAGGGTTCGACGCCGAACAGTTCCGTGAGGTGGTCGGTCGTCTCCCGGAGGAACGCCTCGGTTGCCGGCCCGTCGACATCGCCGAGATGCTGGGACGGCACCACGTCGGCGTCACGGGCGAGCGCGACGACGTTGTCGAATTCGGCCCCGAGCGCCAGTACTTCCGGACCGGAGTCGGGACGCGGGAGCGGACGTGGAACCCAGCCTCGAGACCGCCTGAGAAACCGCCGGTCGTCGTCGACGACCCGGACGACGCTGTCGTCACACCGGGCGGTGATCTCGCGGTCGTGGACCAGTGCCGCGTCGATCACGCCCTCGAGTTGCTCGTAGATGGCGTCGACGGTCGTCGCCATCGGCTGTCCCGGCAGATTCGCACTGGTCATCACGAGCGGATCGTCGAGTTCGTCGAAAAGCAGGTGATGCAAGCCAGCGTAGGGAAGCATCACGCCGACCGTGTGCAGCCCCGGAGCGACGGCCTCGAGCCACGCGTCGTCGCGTTCGGTCTCGAGCACGACGATCGGCCGACGCACGTCGGTAAGCAACGACTGTTCGCGGTCGTCGACGGCGGCAAACGACTCGACGTCGTCAAGCGACGAGGCCATGAGTGCGAACGGTTTCGCCGGGCGACCGGTCCGGTCTCGGAGCCGTTCGATTGCCGTCTCGTCGGTCGCCAGACAGGCCAGATGGGTCCCACCGATCCCCCTGATCGCGACGAGTTCGCCGTTGGCGAGTCGATCGGTCGTGGCGGCGATTGCCTCCTCGTCCGTCGCGAGTTCCCCACGGTCGTCGTCGAGCAACGACAGCGACGGCCCACACTCCGGACACGCGGTCGTCTGGGCGTGATAGCGCCGATCCATGGGATCTTCGTACTCCTCGCGACAGGCCGTACACATCGGGAACTCGTCCATCGTCGTCCGCGGCCGATCGTAGGGTAACGACTCGATTACCGTGTATCGCGGCCCACAGTCGACACAGGCAGTCGCCCAGTACCGGTGGTACCGCGAGTCGGGATCGCGGATGTCCTCGAGACACGTCTCACAGATCCCAGTGTCGGGCGGGATCGTCCCCGAACCGCCGTCGCCGTCCGTCGAGGGTTCGATGACGAACTCGCTCTCGCTCTCGCCGACGGGATCGGCTTCCTCGACGGTCACCGACTCGACGACTGCAAGCGGCGGCGGTCGCTCCCGGAGATCGGACAGGAACGACTCGACGTCGTCGGATCGCCCCTCGAGTTCGATCTCGACGCCGGCGTCGCCGGTGTTTCGGACTGTTCCGGTGAGATCGTGGGTCGTCGCCCGTCGGTAGACGAACGGCCGGAAACCGACGGCCTGGACGACACCCGTAACGGTCACCTCGACTCGTCGTCGATCCGCGGATTCGGTAGTCATAGCGTCTACTGGTGGTGGTCGTGTTCACCCTCGAGTTCGGCCTCGAGCGCGGCGATGCCCTCGCCGCTCTGGGCGTTCGTCTCGACGACCGATGTTCCCGGAGCGACGTCCTCGACGTCCGACCGGATCACGTCGACGTCCGTTCCGACCGCGTCTGCGATGTCGACCTTGTTGATGACGACGACGTCCGCCGACTGGACGAGCATCGGGTGTTTGCGGACGACGTCGTCGCCTTCAGTGGTGCTCACCACTAGCACGCGACGGGTCGCCCCGAGCGGAAAGTCCGCGGGACAGACCATGTTCCCGACGTTCTCGAGGTAGAGCGTGTCGAGGGTCTCGAGGTCGAACGACTCGATCGCCTCGTCGACGAGCGTCGGGTCCAGGTGACACTCCTTACCGGTGTTTACGTTCTCGACCGCGACGCCGTGGTCGCGCAGCCGTTTCGCGTCGTCTTCGCCGGCGACGTCGCCGACGACGACGCCGAGCTGTTCGTCTTCCGGGGCGCGTTCGATCAGCCGTTCGATCAACAGCGTCTTGCCGCCGCCGGTGCTGCCGGCGAACTCGACGCCGTAGACGCCGTGGTCGTGAGCCAGACGTTCGTGGACCTCGCCAGCACGCTCGCGAACGGCGGCGAGGACGTCGGCCTCGATGTCGGTCGTCGACTCCTCGTGGTCGTGGTCGTGGCCAAACCGGTGGAGTCGGATCGGACCGACGTCGAACAGGCGATTCAGGGCTCGAGTCAGGGGATGTGTCGTTCGGTTGTACATGGTAAGTAGTATCGTTAGCGTTCGATTATCTCGATAACAGTCGGTCTACTCGCCGGTCAGTATTGAGTGTATTCGTTAGCACTCCGTTCTCTCGGCACCGATCGGTCTACTCGCCGATCAACTGCTCGCCTCGGTTGCATTCGCGTCCGGAATCTCGATACTTCGTAGTCGACACTCGCGACCAGCGACGAGTTCCGCCCGCTTGCCACAGTCGGGACAGCGAACGTCCGGTGCATACGCGATCGTCTCCTCGAGACGGTCGGGCTCGCCATCCCAGCCACAGTCACAACGTGCACGTGGCGACACGGTTTCGATGTCGATCGTCGCATCCGCAGCGATCGTTTCGTCGACGGCAGTCTCGAGGCAGAACTGTAACTGGTCGGGATTGACGTGCGCTGCGCGACCGACGTCGATCGCCAACGCCTCGACGTCGTCGGCGTCGTGTTCGTCGGCAGCCGACAGTGCACGATCGACGAGTCGGGACGCGATGCTCAGTTCGTGCATGGTGTCAACAGATTCGTGGAAGGACTTCGCCCTCCGGTTCGCTCAGGTACCGTCTCCCGAAGCCAGTGTCGAGGACGACCCGGCCAGTGTGATCTGCGGTCGCGTGACCGACGATCGCCGCGTCCGAGCCGGTCGGGTGCGCTCGGATGGCCTCGAGGACGGCGTCGGCGTCGTCGGCGTCGACGCCAAGTACGGCTTTGCCTTCGTTGGCGACCGAAAGCGGGTCGATACCGAGTACTTCGCCAGCGCTTGCGATCGCGTCGTCGATCGGGATCGACTGCTCGTCGAGTTCGAGACCGACGCCACTTTTCTCTGCGATCTCGTTTAGCGTGGTCGCGAGCCCGCCACGTGTCGGATCTTTCATCGCAGTCACGGAGCCGGCGTCCATCGCCGCCCGGACGAGATCGTTGACTGGTGCGACGTCGCTCTCGAGGTCGCCGCCGAACCCGAATCCCTCGCGTTCGGAGAGCAATGCGATGCCGTGGTCCCCGACTGTGCCGCTGACGATGACCGCATCACCGGGCGAGAGCCCGGCGTCGGTAACCGCACCGCCAGGCGGGACGACGCCGACGCCCGCCGTATTGATCACCGGCCCGTCGACCTCGTCGCTTCGCATCACTTTCGTATCGCCAGTGGTGATCCGGACGCCGGCCTCCTCACACGCCGTCTGCATCGACTCGAAGACCGACTCGAGTTTCGACATCGGGTATCCCTCCTGGACGATCAGCGAACAGGTGAGGCCAAGCGGATCGGTCGCACCCATGACCGCCAGGTCGTTGACCGTACCAGCGACCGCGAGCCTGCCAACGTCACCCCCCGGAAAGACCGGCGGGCTGACGACGTGGCTGTCGGTCGTGTGAACGACCGATCCGTCCCCGCTCTCGAGCGGATGGACGGACCCGTCGTCGAGGGCCGCGAGACCGACTTCGTCGGCGGCTGGCTCGTCTTCGTCTGCGAACCGCGAGACCGCCAGGTCGTCGATCAGCGCGCGCATCGATCCCGCGCCCGCACCGTGGGCAAGCGTCACTACCTCGTCGTTCGAGTCGTCGCTGTCGTTCATGTTAGAGATCCGGTTTTCCACCGTACTCCTGCCAGATTTTGCAGGGGCCTTCGCTGCTTACCATACACGCGCCGACGGGGTTGCCCGGCGTACACTCCTCGCCGAAGAGATCGCAATCGTCCGGGTCCGCCGTGCCCGCCATAATATCGCCACAGAGACACTGCTCCGTCAACGGATCCGAATCCCCCACGGCTGGATCGACGTCGAATCGCGTGCGAGCGTCGTACTCGGCGTACTCCTCGCGGAGCACCAGATTCGCGTCCGGGATCTCCGCGATCCCGCGCCACTCGCCCGACGTCGTCTCGAAGACATCCCACATCGTCTCCAGCGCCGCGGTGTTACCTTCGCGCGAGACACAGCGTGGATAGGCATTCTCGAGGCCAGCCTCGCCGTCGCGGATATTCTCGAGCAGTCGCTCGACGCCGAGCAGTACGTCGAGTGGCTCGAAGCCACCGACGACGACCGGCGTCTCGTACTGGTCGACGAACTCTTCGAACAGTCCATAGCCGGTGATCGTCGCGGCGTGACCGGCAGCCAGAAAGCCGTCGATGTCGGTGTCGGGCAGTTCGGCGACGACCTCCATGGCCGGCGGAACGTACTTGTGCGCGGAGAGTATCGAGAAGTTCTTGGGCGGACCGCCCGCGAGGATGGCAGCCGTCGGAGCCGCGGTCGTCTCGAAGCCAGTCGCAAAGAAGACGACCTCGCGGCCAGGATTGTCGGCGGCGAGTTCGACTGCCTCGCTCGCCGAATAGACGATTTCGACATCGGCCCCCGCTGCACTGGCGTCCGCGAGACTCCCCTCCGTTCCAGGGACGCGATACATATCACCGTACGTCGCGACGATTGCCCCCTGTTCGGCGAGGGCAACGGCGTCGTCGACTTCCGGCATGTTCGTCACACAGACCGGACACCCCGGCCCCATCCGGATCGAAAGACCGTCGGGAAGCATGCTTCGCAGACCGAATTTGGCGATCGCCTGCTCGTGAGAGCCACAGACGTGCATCAGACTGACCGACTCTCCGATGTCGTCCATCAGCGCCGCCAGTCGGTCTGCAAGCTCGTGGGCTGCGTCCGGGTCCCGAAACTGGAGGTCCGTCTCACTGCTCATCGTCGCTTCCCTCTCGAGACCGCCGATCGCCAGGATCGGCCGTCACTGGTTGTCTCTCACCGTCAACCGCTGTCGGCCGGTCGCCGAACTCGAGGACGGCGTCTTCGGCACCGAGCTCCTCGAGCGCCTCGTCTTCGTCGCCCTCGAGGAACGACTCGTAGATCTCGAGCGTCTCCTCGACCTCCGACTCGGGAATCTTCCGGATCGCAAAGCCGGCGTGATTGAGGACGTAATCGCCCTCCTCGACGGTATCACCGACGATGTCCAGTCGGACGGTCTTCTCGACGTTCCAGAACTCCGCTCGGGCTTCGTCCCCGTTAATCTCGAGGATCTCGCCGGGAATACCGAGACACATCAGCCGGACACCTCTTCGTCGTCCGTCGATTCGTCGTCTGCCGATCGATGCTGGACACCTACGTTCCACGGATCGTTTCCGAGCAGCCGGTCCGGACGAACGACACCTTTGACATCGTGGCCGTCGTCCTCGTGTGCCTGGATCTCGTCGCTCTCGATACGTGTCTCACAGTCGCGACAATACCACTTTGAACTCATATCTGAATGATTCGCAGGTCGCTCACTTGTGCTACTCGGTCGTTACCACGTGCTTGGATCGATCGGCCGCCGCTGCGGCGTAGTCGAGTATCACATCCGTAGCCGCTGGAATGGCGTTCTCGACCGGTTCGCTCAGCTCAGTACCCGGCTCGAGTCGCTTCGGCTCGATACCGACGACCAGCATCTCGTCGGGCAAATCGTACGTCCCGTCTGTGTACCCGAGCGCCTCGGTAAACGAGACGTCGTGCATCGTCATGTCCGGTGCTTCCCCGTCGAACGCGCCGTCGACGTACCGATACTCCTGGACTGTCCCCGGTTCGGACCCAGTCTCGATCGCGTCGACGACGATCGCTCGATCGCAGCCACTCATCGCCTCGAGCGCGAGAAACGCGGTCGTCCCCGCGTCGTACAGGCGGATCGCCTCCGTCGCGACCGCAGGCTGTGACTCGAGTGCTGCGATCATCCGTGGCCCGATACCGTCGTCGGCCATGATCTCGTTCCCGACGCCGACGACCGCGATCTCTGGTGACGGGGAAGCGGTTTCAGTCATCGCTGGTTTCGTCTTGAGTTCGTTCGACCGTCGATTCAGCGTCCGGTTCCGGTTTCGTCTCGTCGTCGACGACCCAACCCTCGAGCGTGCCGGTGAACATCGACTTCGTCATGTCGAGGTTGCTCGGCATCAGCGGGAAGTACGCGTGGATCGAGACCGCTGCGATCACCCAGAACGTCGCGAGCAGGTGCAGTCGCAACATCGTCTCGTAAGTGACCCAGCCTTCCATGAAGCCGATTGCAGCGATCCACCACGCTGGATCGGTCGCGATGCCGTTCCACAGCGCGAAGCCAGTCACCGTCAGCGCCAACACGAAAAACCACGTGACATACCAGAAGACCGTCTGCATCGGATGGTAGCCCACCCACTCCTCGTGGTCTTCGTTGTACGTCCGCCGTGCTTTCTTGTAGCCGGGAATGTAATCCGTCAACCCGACGAACGAGACCGCGATGATGATCTCCTCTTTGATCTGATCGAGAGAGACCAGCAACTCGTGGCCGTCGACGAACTTGTGATAGTACGGGAAGATCACGAGCGCGATGACAGCGAGTATCACGCCCGCCCACATGTGGAGCTGGAACGCGACCTGATAGCCGTCCCAGATGCCGATGTTCAGCGGACCGTACCAGCCAGTCCAGAACTGGACGCCGGTCACGAGGGCAATGAACATACACAGCACCATCACCCAGTGACAGATGATCGACCCGGTCCCCCAGCGGTGGATCGTCTCCTTGTCCTCCTTGTTGAGAGTCAGATAGCCCGCATAGCGGGTGGCGATTTCGGTCCGGATCGACGCGACGAATTTCCCGGCGACCGGTATTTGTTCGATGTCGATGATACCGCCGTGGTCGACTTCCCGAGTGCCGCCGTCCGTCTGCACCCGGTCCGACGATCCCTCGTCTGTCGGGGGGCGGTCAGCGTCGTTTATCGAGCGGTCGGTCATCGTTACTCACCTCGGCTGCCGTCCGTTTCGGCCCCGAGTTTGTCACCGGGCCGTGCCGGCTCGAGGACGGTCTCGTACTCCGCGTCCGGGCTCTGGACGTGGACCGCACAGGCCAGACACGGATCGAACGAGCGAATCGTTCGCATCACGTTGAGCGGGTTCTCGACATCGTCGACTTCCATACCAACCAGTCCTTCTTCCAGGATACTCGGTTGGCCCTCCGCGTCGCGGGGCCCAAGATTCCACAGCGTCGGCGTGATGATCTGGTACCGCTCGACCTCACCGCTGTCGACGCTGGTCCAATGGGACAGTGCCCCGCGCGATGGCTCCCAGAGACCCACGCCCTGTCCAGTGAAGTCGTCGGTCCACTCGTGGACGAACGGTTCGTCGAAGTCGAGGGCGTCTAGCCAGTTCAGCACCTCGTCGCGGACGAGCAGGATCTCCTGTGCTCGAGCGATGAGGCGGTTCAGCGTGTTGCTCTCGGCAGCGCCGCCACCGAGGTCGGCCCGCAGGTCGAACGGGTCGCGGTCGTCGATGACCAGCCGAGCGAGCGGGCCGGTTTCCATCGTCTGACCGTTCCATCTGGGTGCCGTCCCCCACGAGTAGGCGTCGTCTTTGTCGGGAGCCGGCTCGGGCGGCTTCGCTTTCGCAGGATCGCCACCCGAATCGTTCGTGTACCAGGAGTATGCGGTGTCTTCGCTGATCGCGTCGATGATCTCGTCTCTCGTCTTCGACTCGACCAGCCCGTTGCGATAGATCCCGCGGTCCAGGAACAGTCCGTCCCCGTCCGCGTGATCGAAGACGCCGTTGGAGTAATACCGGTTCGGCCCGACACCGTGCTCGGCAGTGCCCGCTTGGGCTGCCGCGACGAGGAGTCCGACGAGGTCGTGCAGTCCCTCGCCGAGGTCGGGATCGACCTCGACGTCACCGGGCTCGTCGGCCGCCAGGTATCGCTCGAGAACCTCCGGCGCGGCTTCGGTTGGACCGATCCACTCACTGACCTCGGCGACTCGCGATTTGACGCTTTCGACCGTCGATGGATCGGGCTGGCCCGCCATCCCGCCAGGAACGTACGTCAGCGGGTGGGGTGCGCGACCACCGAACTCGGCGAACGCCTTGAGCAGTTTCCGCTGCTGGTCGAGTGCCGCCTGATAACCCTCGCCTTCGATCGGGTCGAGCCGATCGAGACCCGTGTCCGCAACGGCGTCGCTGTAGTCTGGTCCCACGAGCGCATAGAGGTGGATCGCGTGATTCCACAGGTAGAAGATCCCTTCCAGGGCGTTTCGAAGCAAGACCGCGTTCCGCGGCGGTCCCTCGAAGACGCCTGCGTCCTGGGCAGCGTTCTCTACGGCCTTGCTCGAGGCGAGGCGGTGACAGGTGAAACACACCCCACAGACTTTCCCCGTAAGCATGGGCGCGTCGTAGGGCGGTCGCCCGAGCGTGATTATTTCGGCACCCCGGAACATCTTCATCTGGCTTTTGGCGTTGACGACTTCGCCGTTCTCGATTTCCAGTTCTGTTCCGTGGTGTCCTTCGATACGTGTCGTCGGGTCGATAGTAACTTCCACCATTGATCTTAGCCTCCGTTAGTTCGAATCGTCTTGCTCGGCCGTCGCTTCCTCTTTCATCTCGGCCGTCGCTTCCTCTTTCATCTCCTCCGGCGCGTCGTCTTTCGTGAAGTGACCGTACCCGGTTGCTTTCCGTGCGACGTGGGCACCGATCCCGGCACCAGCAGCGGCGACGCCAGCCCAGCCAGCGTGCTCTGCCGTGATCGGGCCGACGACTGACTGTCGTTCGACCTCTTCGTTAAACGGCGTGAACCGATCCCAGAAGCCCGGCTCCATACATCCGATGCACGCTGCGCCGACGTCGAGGCAGACGCTCGTGCCGTCGTTCCAGAGCCGTTGCTGGTCGTCACAGTTCGTGTAGGGACCAGCACAACCGACCTTGAGAAGACAGCCTTCGTCACCAGGTTTCTCGGCAAACTCACCGCGATCGAAGTACCCTCGGAGCTGACAGTTGTCGTGGACGAGTGGCTCGTAGAACGGTTTCGGCCGGTTGTAACGGTCGAGTTCCGGCGTGTGACCGTTTAGCACCGTCGCCAACGTCAACAGGAGGTAGTCTGGGTGAATCGGGCACCCGCCGAGGTTGATGACCGGTAAGCCAGCCCCCGACTCGAAGTCGGGGCCGAGAACGCCACGCTCTTGTCGCTGTTCGAACTGAAGGCCCCGTGCCCCCGTGACGTTCTCGCCCAGGCCGTAGAGATCCTTCTTGTTCTCGGCCGCCGGCCAACCGCCGAAGGCAGCACAGTTACCGACGCCGATCACGTAATCGGATTCCGGTGCGAGTTCCTGAACCCAGTCGTAGATCGCTCGTCCCCCAACCGTCGCCGCGGACGGCATATCGACCGGCACGGACCCCTCGACGATCAACACGTCGGGGTCCATACTCATCGAGTCCATCGCGTCTTCGCCCGCTTCGGGCATCAGAGTCGGATGAAAGGTCACTTCGACGCGGAAATCCTTCAATACCCCTTCCAGAGACGGATACTGCCCCTGCAGCGTCGATATCGTACACCCGGTGCAGGCCTGGCCCTGCAGCCAGACGACCTCGAGATCACCGTCGATCGCCTGTCCGAGTGCCGAGCCGATTTCCGCCGTGTAAGACGTAATAACTGTCCCGGCGGCTGCACCGGCCGCGAGCTGAAGGAAGTTCCGACGTGACGCTCCACCTTGTCCCCCTTTTGTCGTGTCAGTACTGCAATCAGGCTGTGTCATAGGTTTCTTTTGATCGAATTCGCCTTCGTTTCCGGAACTGTTCCATCCATTTGATACTTGCAACTACCTCTCCAAGGGCTCTACCACTCATAATCCAGCGGCTTATATACCCTCGAATGTGGGGGCGTCGCAGTTCATTGCTCGGCGTCGTAGAAATAGCCACAGGCGAGCGGGTTACAGCGAGAACAGCGCGAAAGCCCACGAGCTCACTCGTGGGAGAAGTCATAGGGATTATCGTAGGAGTTCATAGTTTTCCCGTGACGAACCACGACACAGCGTCGAAGGACGGGCTTCGAAACCTCCGGTTGGC
>JGI2924J29684_1077622_pt1 | contig 19676 bp, 11 predicted proteins | sample BenlonsequencITS_FD_29684 | JGI IMG/M metagenome (IMG submission 29684)
CCAGCCGATAAAACCTTGCAAACCACCTAAAGCAAACAATGCCCACAACCGGCGGCGCAGTTTTGGTGTCGTGTAGCCCAATGCCCAAAAAGCCAGAAACGGCAACAAGAAAACCACACCGACAAGCCGCCCAAGCAATCTATGGCTCCACTCCCACCAGTATATATATTTAAACTCAGATAACTCCATGCCAACATTCTGGAGTTTGTATTCATCTGTCTGGGTTTTGTACTTCTCAAATTCAGCCGCCCAATGCTCACTATTCATTGGCGGCAAAGCGCCCGTCACTGGTTTCCATTCCGTAATTGAAAGCCCGCTATCCGTCAGGCGCGTTGCCCCTCCCACCAAAATCATCGCATAAACCATAGCAGCAATTATAAGAAGCCAAATGCGAACAGCATTGGCTCCCTTTTGAGGGCGAATACCTTTTAAACCGACATCTTCAGAAGAAACTTGAGTACGCATGTGTGTTTAGATATGCCTGTGACAATATTTAAGTAGTGAACTATTTTGCATACAAGCAATTTTTGTGCTCACTGCAAACAAATAGCTTCATGCAGCTATGATTTGCCGCAGCTATATTTGGAGATACGCATTGCGCAAGGTATTTGGATCAGTCGCCCTTTTAGCATTTTTAGCCGTCTATATCGTCGTCGCAGTACACCTTGGTGAAATGCTTCAAGGCAAAAAAATCCTGTCTATCCTATTTTACTGTATCGCAGGTATTGGCTGGGCACTTCCCCTCAAGCCTCTCTTGCAATGGATGCATGCCAAGGACGAAGTGCTACCAAAGAACGAGATTGGCGAATAACGGACTAAACTCTTTTAAACGCCGTAACACTGCCTTCTGCTTCACTGCCTTTCGATTGCCGCTCCCACATTTGAGCATAAATGCCATGAAAAGCGAGCAAATCATCATGCTTGCCATGCTCAGCAACATGTCCGTCTTTCAACACAATAATCTCATCTGCATCTGCAATTGTTGAAAGTCGGTGCGCAACCACCAAAGTTGTGCGCCCTTTTGATGCTAATTCCAGTGCATGCTGCACTTCTGCCTCAGTCGTCGAATCAAGCGCTGAAGTCGCTTCATCCAAAACAAGCACGGGCGGGTTTTTCAAAATTGCCCGCGCAATACCTAAGCGTTGTTTTTCTCCACCGGATAATTTAAGGCCGCGTTCCCCAACGCGTGTTTCCCATTTATCCGGCAAACCATTTATGAAATCGAGCAATTGAGCCTGATCCGCTGCCGCTTCAATTTCTTCTTGGCTAGCATCAGGCGCACCATAAATGAGGTTCTCTTTGATCGTGGTATTAAAAAGAACCACCTCTTGAGGCACCAGCCCTAACGCTTCTCGAAGAGACTTTTGTGTCACGGACCGCAAATCCTGTCCATCAAACAGCACTTGTCCTTTTTCAACATCAAAAAATCGAAATGCCAGCTTAAGCAATGTCGATTTCCCCGAACCAGACGGCCCCACAATCGCAAGCTTCTTGCCGGCCTCAGCCACAAAACTCACATCCTCTAGCCCTGCAGAACGACCATCATGTGAGAAAGCCGCATTTTTAAATTCAACACGGCCACCCCCCACTTTTAGCTCTTTGGCATCTGGCGCATCCGCAACTTCGGGCACCATATCCATCAAGCCAAACAATTTTTCTAAATCAACACTGCCTTGTTTGATCTCCCGCCATGCCCAACCAAGAATGTTCAGTGGTCTATATAAATTCATCAAAATTAACGTCACCGCCGCAACATCGCCGGGTTTCAAACCACCATTAATAGCCGCCCATACGCCCAGTCCCGCCACACCAAACAGCCCTAAATTCATAATAAATTCTTGGCCAGCATTGAGCAAAGCCAAGGAACGCGCCGTCGCGACGAATGATTTATTATAGCTCAAAAAGGATTGATTATGCCGTTCAGTTTCGCGCTCTTCAGCGGCAAAAGCTTTAACGGTCTCAAAATTGGTGAGGCTATCAACAGCACGCCCGCGAAGTTCTGTATCTTCTTCATTCAGAACACGGCGCTGCCTTACCCGCCATTCGGTGATTGAGAGCGTAAAAATCACATACACCACTACAGTCACCACAGCTATGAGCGACATGCCGATACCAAACTTCACGCCCAACACAACCGACGCCAACACCAATTCAATAATAGTCGGGCCGATATTGAATGCCAAAAACCGAATCAAAAAATCAATCGCACCTGCCCCCCGCTCGATCATCCGATTGAGTGCGCCTGTGCGCCGCGTCAAATGAAAACGCAGAGATAATTTCTGCGCATGTCCAAATGCTTCAACAGCCACAACGCGCATCGCATCCTGACTGATCGGCGCAAATAAAACATCGCGAAGATATGGGAAGCCCGTCGACAGAAAACGCGCACCAACCCACAACGCCATGCCCATTAGCACCGAATAAAATACCGAATCACCATCAGAAAGTGCGTTAATTGCATCTCCAAAAAACAATGGTGCTGACACCGCAAACAGCTTTGCAATCACCGTCAGGGCAAACGCAACAATCATCAAAGGGCGCCATTTCGACAATTCAGGCCGCGCCAACACAATCAATATGCGACCGATAGACGAGATCAGCCCTGCATCGGAACTTTCAATACCATCATTGTCGGCACTTGCTGCCATTTTTCCGTGTCCGCGTGGGCTCATAACTTTCTTTCCGAGTGCAAATAGTTGATTTTCTACAACCTGCACTCTCCCTTTTGGTTTCAAACCCATATATATGATTCAGAGTATAAATGGAGATGGTATATGTCCGGAATCAAGTCTGTATGCGTTTATTGTGGGTCATCTAACGATGCTGATCCATCCTACACCAAGCTTGCACAAGAATTAGGTAGAGCAATTGCCAAGCGCGGCTGGAGACTTGTTTATGGCGGTGGAACTGTCGGGTTAATGTTCGCCGCAGCTGAAGCCGCGCATAAAGCAGGCGGCGAAGTTCTAGGCGTTATCCCGCAATTCCTGCAACGCATTGAAGGCAATTATGAAGACGTGCCGCACATTGTTGTTGAAACCATGCACGAGCGCAAAAAACTTCTATTGGATGAATCTGAAGCATTTGTCGTACTACCCGGCGGTATTGGCACGCTTGAAGAAGCTGTTGAGACGCTTTCTTGGGCCAAACTTTCCCTACACGCCAAACCAATGGGTTTCCTTTCCAAAAATGAATATTGGACACCGTTTTTTGAGTGTATGGAAAAAATGGTCGACGCAAAATTCGCACCGCCATCCATGCTCGATCTCGCATTCACATCAGATGACGCAGACCACACACTCGATGAACTGAAAAAGCGGTATGTGAATGTGGGTTAGAAATTGAATTATGAGTAAGTCAGCATTCGTATTAATTTTTCTAATTATACGAGTGCTTTATAACAATCCCGCCTATGCGCATTCTGGGGGCAAAGATAAAAATGGCTGTCACACAGACCGGAAAACTGGAAATTACCATTGCCATAATGGAGGAAAAGGAAACCCTCCGCTATCTCCAAATCGTTCATCTGCTCCAAACCTAAATTCCAATTCTGCCGCCCCATTCTTCAGAAGCTGCAAAGAAGCTCGCGCGTCTGGGTATTACCGTATGAAACGTTCTGACCCGGGTTATCGTCCTGCCTTAGATCGAGATAATGATGGTATCGCTTGCGAATAGCCATAAACTGACGCTTTCTATTTACTGACAACTCTCACCTCTACCCAGCCGTTACTGCCGGAATAACTGCAGCAGCCACAATAACCGATATAATCGCTGCTTCTGTCTCCTTGATGACCTTCACAAAAGCTTCCGAATTCATAAACTCGGCTTTCTTCATCTCTTTTAACCGCGTCTTTGAAGACTTGTATAAGTCCTTGTCTAAATTGTGCCTCAAAATACCTGCCGCTTCAGAAAGAATGATGAGCAATCCGATTTTATCATCAATTTGAGAGATAGGGAGATTAGGATTTAAAGCCGCTTTAATTTCTTCAATCAGTCCCGCCTCTATTCTGCCATTCACAGTTGGCCATTTGGTTTGTGGGATCAATCCAAACAGTTTTGATTTCTCTTCACTCACTGCGCCAATTTCACACAATTCCTGCGCTAATATTTTTATGAATTTAGATTTTTGAGATATTCGCTCCGCCCACGATTTTATAGGACGCGCTTTGCCATCTGTTTGCATGTAATTAGCAATCGTCGACAGGAACTGACCCTGAACAATTGCATCAGGTTTACATGTGTATTTTGGTGTCTTGCCACTGTCACTTACTAATACACCCGACAATAATAATTCAGTCAGACCTACCCCCGCCAAAGCCTGCGGAAAATATCCAGAATACAAAGTCCCTTTTTCATCCTGCAATGCCAGCAACATGAGTGCTTGAGATAATGTCAGAGAAGATTTCATGTACTGCACTCCTAGATGAATTTTTATTCATATAAGAAACACCTCAAATTTGCTGAAAAGAAGGCAGCTCAGCATACAATTTACCCCACCAGTCACACATCCATTCACCCTCGCCCTCTTTAAAACATCTATCACTATGCATCTGACAGATCATACAGTTTGACGCTGTGATTTACCTCAGATAACAAATACGACAACGATAGACTTATATGTTTTATAATCTACATTTTGGGAGGGAATTATGCTTCGAGGACTTTCGCTTATTGCATTGTCAGTCGTGCTCAACATGGCTGCCTGTGCTCAGACACCTACTATTTCAAATCACAGTAAAATTTCAAACAATCACGCTGATCGCGTCATTATCCTGACCGACATTGAAGCTGATCCTGATGATACACAAAGCCTCGTAAGATTATTGCTCTATGCCAACCAGATCGACATTGAAGGCCTGATTGCAACGACGTCTGTACATCAAAAAAATAGAATAGCCCCCGAAACAATCCAAAAAGTCATCCATGCTTATGATCAAGTTCACGAAAATCTAGAAAAGCATGAAACAGGATACCCGACAGCTTCAGCATTGATGGAACTTATTAAAAATGGTCAACCCAGTTATGGTATGGAGGCTATTGGTGAAGGTAAAGATACTGAAGGTTCAGACTGGATCATTCAGGCTTTGAAAAAAGATGATGACCGCCCATTATGGATTAGCGTCTGGGGTGGTCCCAACACTTTGGCGCAGGCGCTCCTAACAATAAAATCAACCCATTCAGCACAAGAGACAAAACGATTAGTTGAAAAACTACGCGTTTATACAATCTCAGACCAAGACGATAGCGCCATCTGGATAAGACGTAACTTCCCAGACCTATTTTACATCGTAAGCCCAGGCGGATATTCAGCAAGCACTTGGGGCGCTATCAACCAGACATTCGAACGGATAGAAAATGATACAATCAGTAATCAATGGTTTGCTGACAACATCCAACAAGGTCACGGGCCATTGGGCGCTATATATCCGGATGTCGCCTATGGCGTAGAGGGTGACACACCCGCTTTTCTATCTCTCATACCCAATGGCTTAAACGAATCAGAAAAACCAAATTGGGGCGGCTGGGGAGGCCGTTACGAACTCTATCGCCCTAAATTAGCGGATTTAGATCCTAACGGATTTACTGGGGGTGTTCCCGTTGAAGAGGAACCTCGCCCGATTTGGACCAATGCAATTGATAAAATGGCATTGTGGGAAAAACCAACGCATGGCCGTGCTGATGTCATGACCGAGGAATTTGTTTCTGGAAACCGTATAACTCTAGCACGCTGGCGCGAAGAATTTCAAAATGACTTTGCTGCTCGCATGGATTGGACGACTAAATCTTATGACGAAGCCAATCACCCTCCCGTTCCAGTTTTATCTCACCCTACTCAGATAACGGCTAAATCTGGTGACACAATCACTTTGGATGCAAGTAGCTCAACCGACCCGGATGGCGACAGTCTATCTTTCGTCTGGTTTCACTATCCTGAAGCTGGCACTTTTGAAGGCGTTATTCCGGTCGGCACAGAAAATCTGTACACGAAACACATCCAACTTCCGGAAGTTGAAAAAACTGAAACAGCCCATTTCATCTTAAAAGTCACAGACAAAGGAAGTCCAGCACTCACGCGTTATAAACGCGTCATTGTGACTATAGAACCTTGATATAAACGCGACAGCCATTCCACATTATATCAACACCAGAGACACAAAAAACCGCAGATTATTTATACATCTGCGGCCTTTTTTATCTTTAATTGTCAGATATTACCCTAGACGTGCCAACACTTTTTCACGTCCGAGCAGCGCGATCACCTTATTCATTTGCGGGCCATGGGCCTGTCCTGTCAGCGCCAAGCGAAGCGGCATAAACAAGCCTTTTCCTTTGCGACCAGTTTCACTTTTCAGAGCATTCGTCCACTCTTTCCAAGTATCCTCATTGATCGCACCTTCCGGCAAATGTTCAGCAGCACCAGCAATGAAAGCCGCATCTTCAGCTTCAAGGTCAACTTTCTCAATTTCTCCAAAGAAAACAGGAAGCCAGACCGCCGCATCATCAACTTTTTGCAAATTCTCAGCGACTAATGTCCAAAATTCCGGTGTCGCTTTATCCCCCATCGGCAAAGCATTTAGACGCTCTTTTGCATCCTCAAATGTCAGCCCATGCGTGATTTCAGCATTAAGGCCCATCAGCTCTTTTTCATCAAAACGCGCAGGCGCACGCCCAATCTTATCAAAAGAGAATTCAGACGCCAAAGTTTCTAGACTATCTTTCAGCTCAACCGCGTCAGATGTCCCGATTTTCGCCAGTAAAGAAGCAATGGCTATAGGCTCAATTCCATCTTGTCCTAATTGCTGAATAGATAACGATCCCAGACGCTTAGACAGCCCCTGACCATCAGCCCCAATCAATAAAGGCGTGTGCGCCATTTGAGGTGTTGTGCCACCAAGCGCACGGAAAATCTCAATCTGCGCGCCAGAATTTGTCACGTGATCTTCACCGCGCACAACATGCGTAATCTTAGCGTCAATATCATCCACAACTGACGGTAATGTATAAAGATACGATCCATCTGCACGGATCAGCACAGGATCAGAAATCGACGCTGTATCAATAGATTGCGGGCCGCGCACAAGGTCAGTCCATTCACATGGTTGACCCGATAATTTAAAGCGCCAGTGCGGTTTACGCCCTTCTGCTTCAAGCTTGGCTTTCTCAACGTCCGTCAGCTTCAGGCCTGCTCTATCATAAACAGGCGGACGACCACGAGACAAAGCAATCTTACGTTTGCGGTCTAATTCTTCAGATGTTTCATAACACGCATATAGCAAACCTTCGGCTTTTAGCTTTTGGGTCGCTTTATCATATTCAGCAAAACGCTCGGATTGTTTGAACGTGTCATCCCATTTCAAACCCAACCAAGATAAGTCTTCTTTGATACCGTCTTCATATTCCTTTGTGGAACGCTCAAGATCCGTATCATCAATACGCAATACAAACTCACCACCCTGTCCTTTTGCGAACAACCAGTTGATCAGTGCTGTACGCACATTACCTACGTGAAGACGACCAGTTGGGGACGGTGCGAAACGAACTTTGCAAGACATGTATGATTTCTCAGATATTAGACACGGCGATTTTCGCCAAAACTAGCGCATGTATTCCCGCAACATGAGGAAATACGCAAGAGCTAGCGTTAATTTTGACTGATTTGAATTAGCGCGAAGCTTTTCGCCAACCAGCTGCCCAAGATTCTTCTTCGGTACAAAACCATTGCTCACCGTTTTTCACATTGATGCTCGTGCGCTCATAGTCCCGCTGTCCACGCACATGAAAAATACGATTACCAGATCCAGAAGAAATATTGCCTTTAATATCGCATCCTATTTTCACTGGTTTTGCCTGATTAGCTTTAGCCCGCGCTTCATTTACTTCACGAATGTGCTTTCGGTATTCATGCGGTCTTACAAACTCTGAACGCCAGATCCCACGATTATTAGCATGTGCATCTTTTTCAGCCTCTACATATCGCGTCGAATATTGCGTATAGGCAACCGCCCAACCATTGCGAACCTGAGCTTCATTCAGATCGATCTCACCCACACGACAAATAGAAACAGCACGTTTATAACGATCAGTGTCATAGACCGTACACGCCACAAGCTTGTTTCCAATAGCGCGCTCTAATGCTTTACGGGATGAACGACCACACGCCCATTCTTCACCGCGATAATTACAAGTTTGCTTGCCTTCCAGTGCATCAATTCCAAATAAACGGATACGCTCAGCACCAATTCGCAAACTATCACCATCCGTGACATCAGCGCGCCCTGATATGACTTGTAACGCCCCGTTCGTAGTGTTGGCTTTATCAGTAGCAAACACACTCAAAGACGCTAACGCACCCAACGCAACAGAGAAGACAAAAGAGAGTATTTTCATACCCTCAAACTAACGTGCAAGCCTTAACGAAAGGCTGATACCAAACCTATTTTCAAAGCAATGCTACGCCATGAAGCACAGCAATTTGCGCCCTATTGTCCCATACGACCTAAGGCCAATTCAAAGCCCAACACATAAACTGATAGATTGTCATCGAAAACTTCGCAGAATGATAAGCGAGAATTACAAGCTTTAAAGCTTTTGGGGCAGGACAACAAAATGAATGCAACTTTATCGGTGGAAACACTTCGCGAGAACGCAATAAACTCACCGCAAGAATACTGGGCTGAAGCTTCTAAACTCGTCGACTGGATGATACCACCAGAAACCATTTTAGATGACTCAAACCCGCCTTTCTATCGTTGGTATCGTGGCGGCGTCATGAACACTTGCTACAATGCAGTTGATCGCCATGTGGATGCTGGCAGAGGTGAACAAATTGCTATTATCTATGATAGTCCCGTTACCGGAAAAAAACGCCAATACACTTATAAAGACCTTCAAATAGCCGTTGCTAGAACCGCCGGAATGTTGGTCAAATACGGTGTTTCAAAAGGTGACCGTGTCATCATCTATATGCCAATGGTGCCTGAAGCCATGTTCGCTATGCTTGCCTGTGCGCGCATTGGCGCTGTTCATTCTGTTGTCTTTGGCGGATTTGCACCAAAAGAACTTGCCAAACGTATAGAGGATGCCAAACCTAAAATTGTCATGTCGGCATCTTGCGGCATCGAACCAAACCGCATTGTGCATTATTCTCCGCTTTTAAAAGAAGCACTCGCTTTATGCGAACACCAAGTTGACAAATGTATTATTCTCGAACGCCCACAAAGCCCTGTTACCTTGAATGAAGAGACGGATGTCGATTGGCTAACCGAGATGCAATTCAATCGGCAAGTTGATTGCGTACCTGTTATGGCGACTGACCCGCTATACATCTTGTATACATCCGGTACGACGGGTGTGCCTAAAGGCGTCGTCCGTGACAATGGCGGACATGCTGCTGCACTTTGTTGGTCCATGAAACATATTTATGGCACAAACCCGGGCGATGTATATTGGGCCGCTTCAGACATAGGCTGGGTCGTAGGTCATTCCTATATCACCTACGCCCCCTTATTGGCTGGCTGCACGACAATAATCTATGAAGGCAAACCTGTAGGCACTCCTGATCCTGGTGCATTCTGGCGTATCATAGAAGAATACCACGTAGATATCTTCTTCACTGCCCCAACTGCAATCCGTGCAATCAAATGCGAAGATTCAGAAGGTAAATATCTCAAAAACAAAGACCTCTCATCTCTAAAAGCTTTATTCCTTGCAGGTGAACGCGCCGACCCAGACACATTGCAATGGGCCGAAACCATGTTGAAAAAACCGGTTATCGACCATTGGTGGCAAACTGAGCTTGGCTGGCCTGCTCTGGCAGCTTGTTTAGGGCTTGGTGATACGCATACAAAACACGGCGCAGCAGGGCGCGCTGTTCCTGGCTTTGATATTCAGATAATTGATGAAAACAACGATCCCGTACCCACTGGAGAAACCGGAGATATAGTAATCAAACTTCCTCTTCCACCAGGGTGTTTGCCAACACTTTGGCAAGGCAATGATAAAATGCTGGAAAGCTACCTTATTGAACATGAGGGATTTTACTCCACAGGTGACGCCGGATACATTGATGATGAAGGCTTTGTGCATGTGATGAGCAGAACCGACGACCTCATTAATGTTGCTGGTCACCGCTTATCCACGGGCGGCATGGAACAAGTTCTCGCTAGCCATCCAAGCGTTGCTGAATGCGCCGTTGTTGGCGCTGCAGATTCCTTAAAGGGGCAAACACCAGTTGGCTTTGTTGTGCTAAAAAAGGCAAACACCATCCAAGATGATATTCTCATCAAAGAACTAGTTGCCAAAGTTCGAGACACGATAGGTCCTGTCGCTGCGTTCAAGCGAGTCCACATCGTCTCCAAACTTCCTAAAACACGCAGTGGAAAAATCTTACGAAAAACCATTCGTCAGATTATTGATGGTGAAGATTGGGTCACACCCGCAACCCTTGATGACCCTGCCGGACTAGATTCCATTGCCGCAGCTTGCGCTTCATAAATTGATACGACACACGAATGTTTCCAGCCATGGAAACATCTAGCCTGCTTCCAACCTCCCCCAGAAAACTTGGAAGCAGGCATTTTTTTACCAAAACTAAGTTTCGTTATCGCCGCCGACAGCCGCAGATAGTGACGCTGCTAGGAATTTATCCAAATCCCCATCAAGAACACCTTTAGTATCTGATGTTTCGACACCCGTACGAAGATCTTTAATCATCTGATAAGGCTGAAGCACGTACGATCGGATTTGATGCCCCCATCCGATATCGGTTTTTGCATCCGCATTCGCTTGTGCTGCTTCAGCACGTTCTCGCATTTTCAGTTCATAAATACGTGCGCGAAGCATGTTCCAAGCCGAAGCTCTGTTTTTATGCTGCGAACGATCTGACTGACACGCCACTACAATACCTGTTGGCGCATGCGTTAAACGAATAGCTGAGTCGGTTTTGTTGATGTGCTGACCACCTGAACCAGAAGCACGATAAGTATCTGTTCGTACATCTTTATCTTCAATTTCAACTTCAATTGTATCATCCAATACCGGAGAAACCGCAACAGAAGAAAAACTCGTATGACGTTTCGCATTTGAATCAAACGGCGATATTCGAACAAGGCGATGCACACCAGATTCGCTTTTCAGCCAGCCATAGGCATTCTCTCCAGACACTTTCAGGGTCGCAGATTTAATACCCGCTTCCTCACCATCATGACTGTCTAATTCTTCAACCTTCATACCATGTGCATTCGCCCAACGCACATACATACGCCGAAGCATATTAGCCCAGTCCTGACTTTCCGTTCCTCCTGCTCCCGCATTGATCTCAACGAAACAATCATTGCCATCAACTTCGCCAGACAGCAGCGCACTTAATTCAGCGCGTTCCGCACGGATAAGAGCCGCTTTCATGGACTCAACGATATCCTCCAGAAGGCTATCATCACCTTCCATCTCGGCCATCTCTGCCATTTCTTCCGCGTCAGAAATCTCTGTTTCCAATGCTGTGATGTCGTCCATCGCAGTCACGATCTTGGTGCGTTCTCGCATTAATTTCTGAGCGTTTTCAGCATCATTCCAAAAATCAGGATCTTCAGAAAGAGCATTCAATTCTTCTAGTCTTTTGCTGGATACATCCCAGTCAAAGACGCCTCCTCAGCAGTTCAATAGACTGCTGGATTTTATCGGCCATTGCCTGAAGTTCAGGGGTCATAAATATCTCAATCGCATTAAATTAAAGTCCGATTTCACCTTGTTATACCAAGGTTGAATCGGTTCAGAAAACGAAGAACGCCAGCAATAGCCCTTAATACGTGCCGTATTCAAGCTCTTGATCCGGCTCTTCTTCTCGAACGGGTGGTTGATAGGGGGTAGCCTGCCCTGAATTTGGAGATTGTGATTGTTGCGTATCAGCGCCAAACCCTAAATCTCGAAATGGTGTTGCCGCTGGTGTTGGACTGGCCACATCACCCACAGAAAGATCACCTAAACCGTCAGCTTCCTCCCCTAATTGGACACGACCATTCAGCGGCGCTGAATTATCATTCGCCGTCGATGAAGAATCATAAGGTGAAAAATCACCGTTTCCATTCGAGGTCACACCATCCTGATCATCATATTCATATGTTGGTTCATTCACTGCATTGTCACCATATGTAGAAGCGTCAGGTCCAGAATATGTACCCTCGCTACCAGATTGCGATTGGTTACGCTGTGCTTCGAGTGATGCAATCCATGAATCTAGATCTTCTGAATTTCCACCAGGTTCCGTGCCGGGTTTAAATGCTTCAAGAATAGTTACTCGCGTATTGTGATCGGGCAGTTTTCCTGTCTTCGCATCTACTTCCACCAAGCGTACACCTGACGGCAAACGGAAAGGCATTGATGGGGCCTCTTGCAACGCCTTCATCATAAAGTCTCTGAAGATTGGCGCTGCAACCCGACCACCAGATTCTCCGTTCCCGAGCGTCTGAGGCGTGTCATACCCAACCCATACTGCGACGACGAGATCAGGTGAAAAGCCAACGAACCACGCATCCATATAATCATTCGTTGTACCGGTTTTTCCGGCAACTGGCTTACCGATTACCCGTAATCTTGATGCCGTTCCACGCTGAACAACTCCCTCCATCAATGAGACGGTCTGATAAGCTGTAATCGGATCGAGAACTTGTTCGCGCATATCTTCAAAAACAGGCGGCAATTGGCCAGACCATGGCGCATTACAATCTACACATTCTTGTGTTTTACGACGCTGAATTGTCTTTCCATATCTGTCTTGAATACGGTCAAGGAAAACTGGTTCAATCCGCTTACCGCCATTGACGAACATAGCATAAGCCGTCGCCATTTTTATTGGCGTTGTATCTCCTGCCCCAAGAGTGCGAGATAAATATGTCTGAGGTCCAAGAATTCGGCGTGCTTCTTCTTCTGTCGCATCTGCCGGAGGATATGGATAAATTCCAAGTTTACGGCCATATTCTGCAATTTTTTCCATCCCCACATCCTGCGCCAATCGCGCAGTCATTAGGTTTCTCGATTTCTCAATTCCCAACCGTAAAGTCGACTCACCATAAAAACTTCCAGCAGCATAATTGCCCGGCTTCCACAAACCTTGCGGCGTATCAACAACAAAAGGAGCATCAAGAACCGTGCTTGCAGGTGTGAAATTTTTACCGGTTTTCGGGTCAATACTATCTAGAGCCGCCGCATAAACGACAGGCTTAAAAGATGATCCAGGCTGACGATAAGCTTGAACAGCACGGTTATATTGTGATCGCCAGAATGAATATCCGCCCGCCATAGACAAAACCCGACCTGTGTGCGGGTCCATCGCAATCAACGCCCCTTCAACACCGGGCAATTGTCTTACGTGATAAGGCGCATCTTCTTTAGGCGTAACTTCATCCATAATAGTCCGCTCAAGGACGTTAGGAGGAAGCTGCTGCGTTACAAGAATAACATCCCCAACCTTTAAACCTGATGATTTTCCATCGGCTGATTTGTAGGTTTTTACCCATTTTCGACTTTCTTCGGCCAACCAACCTGTCTTGTTTTCTTCTAACCCTAGTTTAACTGCTTTATCATCTACAGCGAGGACAACCGCTTTTTTCCAATGTCCTGAACCACTTGGCGTACTAATTTCAAAAAGGGCATTATCCCAGTCATCGGTAGGCTTTTCAATTTTCGCAAACGGACCGCGATAGAATTTCGTTCGGCGATCATAGGTTTCTAATCCCATTTGCAAAGCAGTTTGGGCCGCCAACTGAAAACGCGAATCGAGTGTTGAACGAACTGATAGCCCCTCCTCATATAATAGCTTTTCAGCTGCAACTTGTTGCTCAGCTTCTTCTGCATAAGGATCAAAATCGACGCCTTTAAGCTCACCCTCTTTTGCACGGCGCAGAATATCTCTGCGCACTTCTTCAACGAAATAAGCCGATGCGAGCACTTCGTCGCTTCTGAGCCCATCAACAGTGGTGAGTGGTTCTTTTTGAGCCTCTTCAGCCTCTTCTTCAGTGATGTAACCATTCACCGCCATCCGTGAGATAACCCAATTACGTCGCGCCACAGCAGCGTCTGCTCTTCGGTAGGGGTTTACTTTACCGGGTGCTTTAGGCATCGCACCAAGCAATGCTGCCTCAGCAATTGTGAGATCACGCAGAGGTTTTCCAAAATAATTTATTGCAGCCGCACCCACACCATATGAGCGCCCACCCAAATAAATTTCATTCAGATAAAGTTCCAAAATTTGATCTTTAGTAAAAATGCTTTCCAGACGGCGGGCAACAAACGCCTCGCGCACTTTACGTACAATCGAACGTTCAGATCCAACCAGCATGTTTTTGACGGTTTGTTGGGTAATTGTAGAACCACCCGTAATACGTCTTCCGCGTATACCATTTAATATGACACCACGTATTATACCTTTAGGGTCAATTCCATTGTGTTCGTAGAAATCCTTATCTTCAGCTGACAAGAAAGCTTGAATAACCCGATTTGGTAATTCTTCTTTGGGAATAAATACGCGGTGCTGACGCGCAAATTCTGCAACGAGCGTTCCATCACCGGCATGAACACGGCTAGTAATAGGCGGCTCATATGTTTTGAGTTCACGGGGCGCAGGCAAGTCGCGTGTGACTGAATAAACCCATCCAAGAATACCTGCCCCTACAAGGCCGGCACAAAAAGCTGCGAGAAAAAGCAGTTTTCTAAACATAAAGTATTCAAACCTATTCACTTAGACGGACTCAAACCTGAGACCAATTATGACGCTGAGCTGCAAACCTGTCGAGAATCACCTCGCAATTAGGTAACTTTATGGCGTGTCTTGAAAAACTTTAAAAGCTTAACGTTGCGCGACGTAAAATTCCTGATCTGCGAAAAAGATATCTATAGCTTCTGCAATACCCTTTATAAGTTTTTTTCGTTCGCGTGGAGAAGTTAAAATCGCTTCATCTGCTGCATTCGTCATAAAGCCCATCTCAAATAGGACTGCTGGAACGTCTGGTGCTAACAGCACAAAAAAACCGGCCTTTCGGTGCGTGTTGCGTAAAGTAGGCCATCTATTTTTGGTGATTGAAGGGATTAATAACTCTGCAAACTCTGCTGACCGGCTTTTTGTTTCCCGTTTGACCAGATCAACCAGTATCGCCGTCACCTCTTCTGAGCGCTCTTCATCTTTTTCAATCTCTAACATCCAATTGTTAGAATTTTTTAATCTGTCAGAACGTTTCTCACCGGAAGCAGACAAAGTGTAAACTGAAGCACCACGCGTTTCTGGTTTTTTCCCAGCATCTGCGTGCAGAGAAACAAACAAATCGACATTATAAGAGCGAGCTATTTTAACGCGATCTTCCAGCTCAATAAAAACGTCTGTGTCTCGTGTCATAGCAACATCAAAACGTTTGGTCGCTAGTAACATTTGTCTAAGGTCTAGCGCCGCAGCTAACGCGACATCCTTTTCCCTAGTATTGTGTACACCAATAGCACCGGGGTCTTTGCCTCCATGACCCGCATCTATGAATACAAGTGGTTTTCTTGTTTTGTAGTTTTTAGCCAGACTTTTATGACTTTTCGAACCATCATCATTAGCTTTGGCTTCAAATTCCACATCTGAAATTTTCTTCAGATCAAGGACAATCCGGTGACTTTTTTCATCACCTTTAGGTTTAATTCGAAAAGCATTTACGATGTCAGCAGGCTGATCTAAATCTAATACAAGCCGAGATGTAGACGGTGAATTGTGGCCATATCGGTATTGCATAACCAGACCTCCACCATCTCCTTTGCCAGCCTCACTTGTTAGGCCATTTATACTCCATCGCAGACGCGGCATATCCAAAACAATGCGCTTTGAGCCATTTGAGAGGGTGAAATATTCATAATTTAGAGGCTCATTTGCATCAATAACGACACGCGTCGCAGCCCCGTTTTCGCCGAATCGCACTTCGGTGATTCTTGCTATTTTATTTGAATCTGCAGATGCAACGCTGCCTAGAATGCCATAAACCAAGCATCCAACAACAAAAATTACGTGTCGCAACAAAACTGCATTCCTCCGCCAAGATCAGCCTAAAATAGTAGCTTTATCTATACGAACAATGAATTAAGGCAGATTAAACACCAATTAGCGGCAAAGTTTATCTTTCTTTTTTCTAAAAGATTGTGCAAGTTAGTAACCTGTTGCGTTTATGCAGCACTAATGAAGCAAGTCCATATTAGCGAAAAAACGCTAGACTGCTCCATTTTAGATATTCGAGTTTCAAACGTGCGAAGCTGGCAGATCCAAATAGCAAGGAAGCCAGCCGCCGGATAAGGAAAAAGATGGGCAAGACCCTATCACAATCTGAAATCTGCTTTGCGCGCTCTGGAAAGCGTCAAATGACGCATACCCTATTCAGACATAGCGGGATGCTGGTCGCCAACAATTGCGCCGCCCCGCCTAATAACAATGAGGCTAACCTACATGAGCAAGCTCATGTTGATCGACGCTGCTCACCCAGAGGAAACTCGGGTGACGGTCGTCGCCGACGGACAAATCGAAGACTTCGACTTTGAGGCACGTGATAAACGACAACTAAGAGGGAACATATATCTTGCAAAAGTAACCCGCGTGGAGCCATCGCTCCAAGCAGCTTTTGTTGAGTATGGTGGTAACCGTCACGGGTTTCTTGCTTTTTCTGAGATCCACCCAGATTATTATCAGATCCCTAAAGAGGATCGTGAAGCCCTTCTTGCTGAAACAATGGCGTCATCTCGTCATGATGATGACGATGATGTTGATGAAGAAGATACCGTTGAACACAATCACGATTCAGAGGACTCTTCGGAAGAAAATTCTGAGACAGAAAATCTGTCATCTGAAGGCGATGATACGCTTATAGATGAAGACACTGACTCAAGTTCTGATGATGACAATGCAAAACAACGCGCGCCTAAGCCGCGTCATCAAAAGCCATCTCGTCGCTATAAAATCCAAGAGGTTATCAAGCGCCGCCAGGTCTTGCTCATTCAAGTGGTTAAAGAAGAGCGCGGCAATAAAGGTGCGGCTGTCACAACATATCTATCCCTTGCGGGACGTTATGGTGTTCTCATGCCGAACACGGCGCGTGGCGGTGGTATCAGCCGTAAAATCGCAAACGCCGCAGATCGCAAACGCCTCAAAAAAATCATGGGCGAATTCTCTGTGCCAGAAGGCATGGGTCTGATTATCAGAACTGCCGGTGCCAAGCGCACGAAATCTGAAATCAGCAGAGACTATGATTACCTTATAAGATTATGGTCAACCATTCGAGATCAAACGCTAGACTCGATGGCCCCCTGCCTTATCCATGAGGAAGGCGATCTTGTTCTAAGAGCTATTCGTGACCTTTATGATCGCGACATCGACAACATAATCGTCGAAGGCAAAGAAGCATACGTTCAGGCGAAAAACGTCATCAGCATGCTAATGCCGGATCACGCCGAAAAGGTGATAGAACACAATCACAAAGCGCCGCTATTTATATCTCAAGCGGTTGAAGCTCAGCTTGATAATATTTTCTCACCAGTCGTCCAGCTACCTTCTGGTGGATATCTGGTGATTAATCAGACAGAAGCGCTTGTCGCAGTTGATGTAAACTCGGGTAAAGCAACACGCGAACGCAATATCGAAGCAACCGCAGTCAAGACAAACCTTGAAGCCGCAGCTGAAGTATGTCGCCAAATGCGCCTTCGTGATTTAGCAGGCCTCGTTGTTATCGACTTTATCGATATGGAAGAGTCCAAAAACAATCGCGCTGTTGAAAAGAAAATGAAGGATTGTCTTTCTATTGACCGCGCACGCGTTCAAACAGGACGTATCAGTCAATTTGGATTATTCGAAATCTCGCGCCAACGTCGTCGTGCAGGAGTCCTCGAATTATCATCTGAGCCTTGTAAAGCATGTCAAGGAACAGGACGTAACCGCTCCATTGAATCAGCTGCATTGCAATTACTTCGTGCTATCGAAGAACGCGGCGCTGATGGACGCGTGGATAGCGTTGCAGCAAAAGCACCTTCTGAAGTTGCTCTCTACATCCTAAACCATAAACGCGATTCCATAACATCAATGGAAGCAAGTACAGGCGCAGACATTCTCATCAGTGCTGATGATGAAATGATGCCTGGTGATTTTGCAATTGAAGCAACAGGTGATGGCAATATCATTGCCTACAAGCCAATTGTTCCAATTGATGCAACGCCAAAGAAACGTCGTCGTCGTCGCCCAGAAGAAGACGAAGAAGCAGTTGATAATTCTGAACAAAACGACACCTCAGACGAGGAAGACGATGATGAATTAGATGAAAACTCACGCCGTCGCAGACGTGGTCGCCGTGGCGGCCGTCGTCGCCGTGGAAACGAGACTGGTTCAGAAGTTTCTGCTGACGGTATGGAAGTCATAGATGGAGATAGTGAAGAAGAAAGCGAAGACACAAATAATTCTTCCAACGCTTCAAAATCACGTCGCCCTCGCCGTCGTCGCCCCCGTCGTCGCACACCAGATGTTGCAATGGATGGAGGAGAAATGTTGGATGCTGTTGCATCTGCGCCCTTTCTCGCAATCGTCTCCCCAGAAGAAGAAGAGGATGAGGCGGAACAAGAAGTCACAGCAGAATCACAGTCCAACTCTGAAGACAACAACAGTGAAAACGGGCGTTCCAGAAATGGAAAACGTCGTAGACGACGTCGCAAAAACGGCAACACTGACACAAATGAAAGCAACACTTCAGAAGAAAGCCAAGCAATTGCTTCGGACGTTTCTAAAGAAGAAACCGTAGAGGCTTCAACTAAAGAAGAAGCTAAACCAGCGGAAACTGAAGTGCCAGCTCCTACTATGTCAGAGCCAACAACAGACGTGTCTCATGAAGCAAATGACGCTTCGACTCCTCTAACCAAAGAAGAGCCGGCAAAGAGCGAATCAGATTCTGAGACTTCAAAATCAGATGAGTCCTCTTCTGAACCTAAAAATTTAGAAGAAGCTCCCGTTGAGCCAGTTGCTGAAGTAAAAATAGACGCACCTGCAAAAGCAGAGACGGCAGAAACAGAACCTGCACCAGCGGAAGAAACGGCTTCTCTCCACTCCTTGCACGCGAACACCTCTACAATCGCGGAAGAGAAAGCGCCTAAAAAACGCAAAATTGGTTGGTGGAACAGAAAATAGGCGCTCGATTGCCTTAAGTTAGACATACACCCTTGAGATTAGTTGATAATTATTGATCAGTCTCAGGGGTGTTTCTTTTTGTATTCGTAATTTAAGATACAAAAAACACAGGGATATAGTTGTATACCGTGGGGTTATGAAGGAGACCGTCTAAATGGGCGTGTTTAAACGTTTGCCACATGTCGTGGCTCTGGCCGCGGCATTGCTTTTCGTCCCACTTCTTTCTGCAAATGCACAAAGTTTGGTGCGTGATGCTGAAATCGAAACGACACTAAAAAAATATGGAAAGCCGCTATTTGAAGCTGGCGGTCTTAATCCTGATGAAGTGAATATATACATCGTCAATGACAATAGCTTGAATGCTTTTGTAAGTGGCGGACAAAATATGTTCTTTCATACAGGGCTTCTTATTAAAGCAGAGACACCCCAAGAAATTCTCGGCGTCATGGCGCACGAAGCTGGCCACATTATTGGCGGTCACAATATTACCCGTACACAAGCCATG